>WNFJ01617480.1_pt1 | contig 14368 bp, 13 predicted proteins | sample 5400461 | NCBI WGS metagenome assembly WNFJ01 (sample SAMN13153349, study PRJNA577476) | soil metagenome | isolation source: 115 cm saprolite on Douglas fir-dominated hillslope | place: USA:California | collected 2013-09-17 | reverse complement strand
TGACGCTCCAAACTCTGATTCGACGATCGGGGATCCCAGCCGAACGGGTGGACGAGGTTTACCTGGGGTGTGCAAACCAGGCCGGGGAAGACAATCGCAACGTGGCCCGAATGGCGGTCCTGTTGGCCGGATTTCCTCAGACCGTTCCGGCGGCCACCGTCAATCGGCTCTGCGGCAGCGGGATGGAGGCGATCATCCAGGGTTGTCGGATGATTCGGCTCGGCGAAGCGGATGTGGTGATCGCCGGAGGGGTGGAGTCGATGACGCGCGCGCCCTGGGCAATGCCCAAACCCTCCGAGGGATTCCCGACCGGGAAGTGGGACGTCTACGACACTTCTCTGGGCTGGCGATTTCCCAATCCTCGGCTGGCGGCTCAGTTTCCCCTCGAACAAATGGGCGAAACAGCCGAAAACGTGGCCATGAAATGGGGGATTTCCCGGACCGAGCAAGACCAGTTTGCCCTCGGCTCACATCAGAAGGCATTGGCCGCGCAACGGGAGAACCGATTCAAGTCCGAGCTGGTTTCGGTGGAATTGCCGCAAAAGAAAGGGCTGGCGATTCAATTCGAGGCAGATGAAGGGCCGCGCGCCGATACCAGCCTCGACAAGCTGAGCCGTCTGCGAACGATATTTCGCGACGGAGGGACGGTGACGGCGGGAAACTCCTCCCCGCTCAACGATGGCGCCTCCGCGGTTCTGCTGATGAGTGAGCGCGCGGCGAAAGAATTCGGGAAAAAATCGCTCGCCCGGTTCGCCAGCTCGGCCGACGCCGGCGTCGACCCCCGGTTGATGGGCATTGGACCGGTACCCGCCTCGCGTAAGGCGCTCGAGCGGATCGGATGGAGCGTGAAACAGCTGGATCTGGTTGAGCTCAACGAAGCATTCGCCTCGCAATCATTGGCCTGCATTCGGGATCTAGGGCTGGACCCATCGAAAGTGAATGTCAACGGCGGCGCGATTGCCCTCGGCCACCCCCTCGGCTCGAGCGGAGCCCGGATCGTCACCACCCTCGTTCACGAGATGAACCGCCGGGACGCCAAGCAAGGACTGGCGACGATGTGCATCGGGGTGGGTCAGGGAATCGCCCTCGCGGTTCAACGCGGATGAGCCAATTCTGGGCAGTTTGCGGCGCTGCCAATGCCTTCATCGCGGTGGCGGCCGGAGCGTTCGGTGCGCACGCTCTCAAGCAGCGACTTGGCCCTGAGATGCTCGCGGTCTTCGAAACGGGGGCCCGATACCAGATGTATCACGCCCTCGGGTTGTGGGCGGTGGCCTTCAGCTTGGCGCATTCGCGACCCGCGAACATCGCCGGCTGGTGCATGTTGGCCGGGATCGTTCTCTTCTCTGGGAGTTTGTATGCGCTCGCCCTGAGCGGGTTTCGGCCGTTGGGTATGGTCACTCCCGTTGGTGGTGTGGCCTTCCTGGCCGGTTGGTTACTTCTGGCCTGGGCGTGGCGCTGGTAATGGGGGCAACCTCGATTGCCAAACGCCTTCACCGGCTCGACTGGGAGAGCCTGGAGCGAAGCCTGTGGGACCGAGGCCATGCGATCACCCCACCGCTCCTCACTCGCCGGGAGTGCGAGGCTCTGGTTGGGCTCTACCCCCGCCAGAAGCGTTTTCGAAAAACCATCGATATGGGTCCGCGGCGATTCGGAATCGGCGACTACAAATACTTTCGATATCCCCTGCCGCGAATCGTCCAGGCGCTGCGGAACGCGCTTTATTCGCGCCTGGCCCCGATCGCCAATCGCTGGGCGGAGGCGCTTCGCGTCGGAGAACGCTACCCACCGACCCTGGGCGGGTTTCTGAAGCGCTGTCACCGCGGGGGCCAAGCCAGACCCACTCCGTTGATCCTTCACTACGAGCCCGGGGGGTACAACTGTCTTCACCAGGATGTTTACGGCTCGCACGCATTCCCGCTGCAGGTGACCGCCTTTCTCAGCCGTCCAGACCGGGATTATTCCGGCGGCGCCTTTCTGCTTCTCGAGCAGCGGCCACGGGCACAGTCGATGTGCGATGCGATCATTCCCGAGCAGGGCGCACTGGTGCTGTTCGCCAATCGATTTCGCCCAGAACAAGGCAAACGCGGGTATCGTCGGCTTCAGCTCAAACACGGCGTGAGCCGCGTTCTTCGAGGAAACGGTACACGCTCGGGATCATCTTCCACGACGCGAAGTAACGATCGCCCTTGCTTTGTAGGTGCGATTCCCCGCTTCGGGAGATACGGTTGTTCGGTATGAAGAAGGGCCCCTCGGAGCTGATGGCGGCAGCGGCGGAGCTGGACGAGCAGCTGAGTCGATTCGAGGAACTCTCCGATAGCATTCAGAAAGCTCCGATGAATTCCGAAAAGCAGCTGGCCCGAGCAAGCAAGGCAATCAACGAGATCGTGGAAGTCGGCGAGGGACTGCAGGCTCGCCTGGCAGCGTTAATCACCGCGATCAACCACTTCCGCGAGAAGCAGGAAATCTACGCCCTGGCCGTCCAAAAGCGCGCCCAGGAATTTCAGGAGCGAAGTCGAGAACTAGAGGGGCTGCTGCTCCAATACCGCGGACTTGGCCAACGGGCGCAGGAATTGAATGCACACATGCAATCGCTGGGCGAGGTCGGAGAGGATAACAATGGCGGACGCGCCTCCCTCTTCTCGCAACTGCCCGATCTCGAGCAGCGCGTGGGCGAGTTATTGAGCGGAGCGCAAATGCTCTTCGAGCAAGCGGATTCTGCGGGGTTCACCGATCTGCAGCACCAGGCCGATGCTCTTCGGCAGCAACTTCAATCGATCCGCAACAAGCTGGGCTTGATTCGCCGGAACGTGCCTCAGGCCTAGAGCAAGCCGATGCCAATGCTGCTGTCGATCGACCATGTCCAGCTGGCCATGCCTCCCAACGAGGAAGAGGCGGCTCGCCGCTTCTACGCCGGCTTCCTTGGTCTGGAGGAGGTCCCCAAACCTGCGCCTCTCGCTTCGCGGGGTGGGCTGTGGTTTGAAACCAGCAACGTCAAAATCCATTTGGGATTGGAGCCAAGCTTCCAGCCCTCCGCGAAAGCGCACGTGGCCTTCCTGGCGCGCGATCTGGAACGGCTGGGAGGGGAGGCCCGCGCTCGCGGTTACAATGTCAAAGCCGGTGAGGCAGTCGACGGAGTGGCGCGGATTTACATCTACGATCCATTTGGAAACAGATTCGAGTTCATCAACGCTGCTGCAGTCCCTGCTCCGAAGGCCGGACGGCACTTCGAAAAAACCTACCCTGTGCTCCCGCTCGTCGATCGCGCGCTGATCTTGGCTGTCGCCCTGACGCAATTTCTGATCGGTCATGGGAACGTATGGAGGAAACCCTTCGACTGGGATCGCTCGATCCTCTTCAGTTACCTCACGATCGCGGGTCTGGTGTTGGTGGACCTGTTGCTCAGACAGCGACTCAAGTTCATTTCCTGGTTCCTGCACTCGCTGGAAATCGTCGGGATCAAGTTCGGGCTCACCGCGGGATTCCTGCTGCTCTTCCTGATCGCCTCTCACCCCAAACCCGTGTCTGTCTCGGCGGAAATGCCAGCCCCGACGCAGGCCCCGAAGGTTCCTGGTTCAGCACCGGACGCCCGACCACCCTCGATCCTTCCCCCCGGCTCTCTCGGTGAAATTTCCGGCGCAGTGGTGAATCTTGCCGGGAAACCGGTGGAGGGAGCGCTGGTGTTTGTGTCGGCGGGGCTGGAGGGGTTGGTGTTTGAAGCACCCACGCGGTCGGTGACCCTGGAGAACGACGGGACTCGATTCATCCCGTCGCTGGGGGTGGTCCAGACAGGCCAGCCTTTGGTGCTGCGTTCCGCCAATCAGGAGCTGCACACCCTTCTGATGATGAAGCGGGATCGCAGCTGGGTCTTCAACGTTCCGATGCTCGGATCGGGGCAAGAACGCACGGTATTTCTCAAGGAGCCGAAGGGACTGGTGCACGTGCAGTGCACTGTCCACGGAAAGCGCGAGGCGGAAGCTCAGTTGGCGATCCTCAATCACCCCTTCTTTGCGACCACCGGGCCCGATGGGTCGTTTGAGCTATCCGGGGTGCCGGCCGGGACGCTCACCCTTTCAGCAGTGAAGAACGGCGAGGGAGAGGCCACCTCTATGGTGCGGCTGGAAGGCCAGAAGAGAATTTCCACCCGTCTTTCGTTGCCCGGCCCCGCCCGCTGATTGGCTGCTACTTGGGATACCCGATCTTGGCCAAGCCGGCGGCGATCTCCTCCAGAGCCAGGGGATCTTCGATCGTAGGGGGAACCTGATACGGCGCTCCGTCGGCAATCTTTTTCACCGTTCCGCGGAGGATTTTCCCGGACCGGGTCTTTGGCAAGCGCTTCACGATCGTCGCCACCTTGAAAAACGCGACTGGGCCGATCCGTTCCCGCACCAGCTTCACCAGCTCTTCCAGGATTTGGGACTCCGGCCGATGCACGAACGCCTTGAGCACCACCAGGCCGAGCGGAACCTCTCCCTTCAAACTATCGCTAACGCCCACCACCGCGCATTCAGCCACGTCGGGATGGGAGCAGAGCACCTCCTCCATTCCCCCCGTCGAGAGCCGATGGCCGGCAACATTGATGATGTCGTCGATCCGGCTCATGATCGAAAGGTAGCCATCATCGTCTTTGAATCCGGCATCTCCGGTCAGGTAGTAGCCGGGGTAACGACTTAGGTACGATTGTTGAAATCCCTGATCGTCGTTCCACAAAGTCGGAAGGCATCCCGGTGGCAATGGGAGCTTGATCACGATGCTTCCCGTTTCGTTGGGGGGTAGCTCGCGTCCATCGGCATCGACGATCCGAACGTCGTAGCCGGGGACCGGCTTGGTCGCCGAGCCCGGTTTGATCGGAAGCATCTCCAGTCCAATCGGGTTGGCCGAGATTGGCCATCCCGTTTCGGTCTGCCACCAATGATCGATCACTGGCACGTGAAGGCTGGCTTGGGCCCAGAGCAACGTGTCCGGATCGCAGCGTTCTCCCGCAAGGAAGAGGGCGCGGAGCTTGGAAAGATCGTACCTCTTCATCTGCTCGGCGCGTGGATCCTCGCGCTTGATCGCGCGAAAGGCAGTCGGAGCCGTGAACAGGACCCGGACCCCGTGCTGCGAGGCGACCCTCCAGAACGCGCCGGGATCGGGGGTTCCCACGGGCTTCCCTTCATAGAGAACCGTGGTGCAACCCGCCAACAGGGGCGCATAGACGATGTAAGAATGGCCCACCACCCAGCCAACGTCCGATGCCGTCCAGAACACCTCACCCGGGTGGAGGCCGAAAATGTTTTGCATGCTCCAACGCAGGGCAACGGCATGGCCCCCGTTGTCTCGAATGACGCCCTTGGGTTGCCCGGTCGTGCCCGAGGTATAGAGGATGTAAAGCGGATCGGTCGCCGATAAGGACTCGCACTCCGCCGGTTTTGCCTTCTCCAGCTCTTCATCCCAATCCAGGTCTCGGCCCGAGACCAGCGAAGCCTGACAGGCAGCTCGCTGGAGGATAATGCAGCGAAGGGGTTTGTGCCGAGCCGTCTCAAGCGCCTGATCCAGCAGCGGCTTGTAGGGAACCACTCGCCCGGGTTCGATTCCGGCGGAGGCTGAGAGCACCACCTTGGGGGTGGCGTGGTCGATGCGCTTCGCCAGCTCATGCGATGAAAAGCCACCGAAGACCACCGAATGGATCGCGCCGATCCTGGCGCAGGCAAGCATCGCCACCACTGCCTGTGGAACCATCGGCATGTAAATGATCCCCCGGTCGCCCTTGGAGACTCCCTGCGCCCGGGGAACGCCGGCGAACCGCGACACCTGCTGCAGAAGCTGCCGGTAGGTGAATGAAGCGACGGTCCCGGTGACCGGGCTGTCGTAGAGTAGATCAGCGCCGGTTGCTCCCCTCGTCCGTCTCGTACATGAACGTCGAGCGCGTTGAAGCAGGTGTTGAGGCGGCCTCCCACGAACCACCGGTAGAATGGTGGGCGAGAATCGTCGATCACCCGATCCCATCGGCGCTCCCATTCAAGCGCCTCGGCGGCTTGGCCCCAGAACCCACTCGGATCCGCGAGCGATCGACGATAGGTTTCTTCGTAACCCGCTGCCATGCGCTAGTCCCCCTGGGGCCCAGGGCGCCGCACGGTCTTTTACACGAAATTCCTGCCACCGGGGTGGATTGACCGCCCTGGCGAGGGCTGACACTGTCTCAGCCGTGCTGCAGCTGCGCCAACCTACTCCCGAAGAATGGGTACACGCCGTCCTCTCCGACTTCGATTCGTTCTTGCTGGACCACGCCGCTTGTGAGCGCAAGGCCTCGGCCACCGCACTCACCTTCGCATTGCACTACCCAGATCGCCCGGAGCTCGTTTCCTCGATGATTGAGCTGGCGCGCGAAGAGCTGGAGCACTTTCACACCATCTATAAGGAAATGGAGACGAGAGGAGTGCAGCTGGCGGCGGATACCAAGGACCCATACGTCAATCGGATGCGACAAGGCCTCCGCAAGCAACCCGACCTGTATTTCCTCGACCGACTGCTTGTCGCGTCGGTGATCGAAGCGCGCGGATGTGAGCGATTTCGCCTCCTNTGAAAGAGCTGTACTCCCGGCTGAGTCAAATCGAGGCACACCACCACCAATTGTTTCTTCGCCTTGCCAAGGTGTACTTCGATTCAGAAGATGTCGATCACCGCCTCGCCGAGCTGCTCGACATCGAAGCCGAGATTCTGTCCCAGTTGCCTCTTCGCGCGGCGCTACACTAAGGGCCGCAACCCGACTCGACCGGCATTTCGAACTGCACGCAGTAGTTGTGCTGGTCGTGATGGAACGTCAGATCGGCGGTACCCGTGGATCCCGGCCAGGGGGTCGAGAGCGTTATCTGCTGGTTAGAGTTCTTCCTCAGCACGACCGTGCGCTCTGGAAGCGGATCCGGATCCACGTCATCCCGACCGATGCGTCCGATGAAGCCATTGGTGACAACGCTGGTGATCACCGGCGAGCCGCTGGTCACATTGCAGGAGACGGTTTCCCGATCGTACCCCACCAGCGTATCGGAATCCCGGAGCTGCCCGTGCATGCCCAGGTCAGTGCCACCTTGAATTCCCGTCCCGTCCTGCGTCAAGGCATACCGCAGCGTCAACCCCGTCCCGGACGGTACGCTATCGAGCGAAATCATCACCGTCTGGTCATCAATGAGCTCCACAGACGAAATGGTCAGGTCGCCCGTCGAATCCTTCACTTCGAATCCGCGCCCATTGGCCCATTCGGTGTGCATCGTCTGATGAGGTGGGTTGATATTCTCGTCCCATTCCAACGGCGGGTAGGGAACATCGAAGGTAACGATGATGTTGTTGTCGCTGAGAACCGCGCGGTTCGGCTGGACTGGCGTCCAGAACAATCCCTGGTTCACGACCAAATCGAACACCTCGGCGTATTTCTCGCCGAGCCTTCGGTAGCCCGCGGCTTCCATATGCAGGTTATCGCCCGCGTACTGGTACTGGTATTTCGGCCCGACGCAATAGGCCTCACCCGGATAGTCCACGCCCAACCTCCACACGGCAACCGCCGAGCCACCGCTGGAAGTCACGATCGTGCTCTGCTGTGAGATGAGCAGCGGAATATCCCAGTTCTGGCCGGTGATCTCCTTGAGGTCCTGATTGTAATCGAGCCACAATTGATGGAGGCCAGCTTCGTAACCTGCGTTGTTCGCATCGCACTCGCCGTGGGTGAGGATTATGCCTCCGTAAGCAAACGACTTGTTCGCCTCGCGCGCCATCCGCGTGAACGTTCTCGCTTCGGAGAGCCCGCCCGGATACGCACGGGTCGTCGGGTTCGACTTGTCAATGTCTCGCAAGCAGTGGCCCGACCAGCCAACCACGGAGTGAATCGTGACGTAATCGGTTCCCATCCGGTCGCTCCACAGCTGGGTAATCTCATTCGCCATTCCCGCATTGGGGGACTCGCCCTGAATGTTGTTCGGGTACTGGCCGTCCGGTGGCCATCCTTCAAGAGGAGGTCGGAAGCGCTCCGTCAAGGGGATAAGTGACAAATCCCCCGAACCGTCGAGGGGATATTGCGGTGGCGGACCGTCGTCGTGGAGCTTCAAATTGTTGAATGGCTGGGTGGTGCTGATGGGAGTACCGGCCGCGGCTCCGACCGACAAGCTTTGACCTGTTCCAATCACGCCCACCCAATGAGCCAGCCGCCCCGAGCCGTCCACCTGCAACGAATTCGTCGAGCCTGGCGCTTCAACACCGCCGCAGCTGCTGAGCGCGAGCGCGCCCAGCAACAGGAAAGTGAGCTGGAAGACGCTGCGCGTCTTTTCACCGATCATGACTAAATCCTCTGCAGCGCTTCGGCTGGAAAACCCGCCGCGCTGACCTTGGGGAAGTACTCCTTTACCCGTCCATCCGGACCGATGATCAGCCCGATGCGCCGCGCGTTACCGCTGGTGGCATCATCGGCTGCCCCATAGGCGATGCCCACCTTGCGGTCGATGTCGCAGAGGAGTGGAAAGTTGAAATTGAATTTCTTGGCGAAAGCCGCATTTTCGGCCGGCGTGTCAAAGCTAACCCCGAGGATGGCGGCATTTTTCTTGTCGTACTCTCCCTTGAGGTCGCGGAACCCGCAACCCTCGGCCGTTCAACCCGGGGTATCCGCTTTGGGAAAAAACCACATCACCAACGTTCGGCCTTTGAAATCCTTGAGAGCTACCGTCTTGCCGGTGTGATCCTGGGCAGAAAAGTCAGGCGCTGGGTCTCCGGGTTTCAGCATCGGTTTCCCCTCCATCGAAGAGAGCGCGGATATACCATGGCCGAAGGAGCGAACCACCCCCATCGGCAACTGTGGGCTCCCCCACCTGGCGCGGAATGATAGCTATCGGATGAACTTGAAAGCACTCGCCAAATATGCCGAGCATTACTCCGAGCGCGAAGCCCGGGAGCTCACCGACTGGGACGAGACGTTCGGGCACGTCCTCGTGATTCCCGCTTACGATGAGGTGGAGGCACTCCCGCGGTTTCTGGCCCAGGTGCCTACCGGTCCTCTGGGAAGGATTCTGATCATCCTGGTCGTCAACGCACCGGAAGACGCCTCCCCCCAAAGCCAGGAACGCACCTGCGAGGTCTTGGTTGAGTTGCGCCGACAGCTCGGACCCGGAAAAGCGGTGGGCGTCTCGCAAACGATGGAGCTGATGGAGCATCCGGTCGGGCGAGTGCTGGCGATCGATCGCTGCAGTCGATCGCGATTGCTTCCGAAAGGACAGGGAGTGGGACTTGCCCGGAAGATCGGCTGCGATATTGCCCTTTCTCTCCACTCCCAGGGAAAGATTCTCTCTTCCTGGATTCACACCACCGATGCGGACGTCCTTCTGCCCGCGGACTATTTCTTTCGCGCCGCGCCCCAGGGGCGGCGACGGTCCGCTGCCGCCCTGCTCTATCCCTCTTGGCATCGGTGCGAGACCGACCCGGTCCTGGCCGATGCGATGCGCCGGTACGAGATCTTCCTTCGCTATTACGTGCTCGGCCTGGCCCACGCTGGCTCCCCCTATGCGTTCCAGACCCTCGGAAGCACGCTGGCCATCGATAGCCTTGCCTATGCCCAGGTTCGCGGCTTTCCCAGGCGCGCGGCCGGTGAAGACTTCTACATCCTCGGAAAGCTGGCCAAAGTGGGGCAGGTTCTCCGCCTTGCAGGTGGACCGATCCAGATTTCCGGTCGATTCTCGGCCCGGGTTCCCTTTGGAACCGGCGCGGCCCTGAGCCAAATCGCTCCTGCGCTGTCCGCCGGCGAGCCGTACCGCATTTATTCCCCGGAAGTGTTTCGTTATCTCAGAGCCTGGTCGAAGGCATTTGCTCGGTTTGCACAGGCCAAAGGAGAGAAGGCGCCTCGCGGCGCGCTTGAAGATGCGGCGAGCTCGGAGCCGACCGTCGGTTTCGATCTCCTGCTGAGCACCGCAAAGGACCTCGGCATCCTCGAGGCCATGCGCCGTGCGGCGCTCATTGCCTCGGACCCATTCATCCTGTCTCCGCACCTCCATACCTGGTTCGATGCGTTCCGGACCCTGAAGTTGATTCACTACCTCACCCAGCAAGCCTTTCCACGGCGCGAGCTGTTGCAGGCAATTCGATCGGCGGATTTCATCGATCCCGCTTCAACCAAGACCTTCTCGCTCGAAACACTGCGCGTCAACCTGGCGATGGCCGAAGCTCGGCTTCCCGCTGGGATGGGCCTGGCGTCGATGAAGAGACTTTATCCCGCTGGTCTGGTACCTGAGGCCCCCGGGGTCTCACCAGCTATCTCCGCAGCTTCCTGACGCTTCCGGATCTCCGACAGCCTTTCGCTGAGATCCCGCTCGAAGCCGCTTCGCGAGGGCGCGTAGAAGCGCCTTCCCCGAAGCTGGTCGGGCAGATACTGCTCCGGCACATAGTTGCCTTCGTAATTGTGCGGATACTTGTAGGCCGAGCCATAGCCCATCGACTTCATCATCGGAGTGGGCGCATTGCGCAGATGCAGGGGTACCGGCAGGGGACCGGCGTCGATCACCGCATCGCGAACCGAGGCGTAAGAGGTCAATACGGTGTTCGCCTTAGGCGCCATCGCCAGGTACGAGACCGCCTGGGTGAGGGGAAGCGTCCCCTCCGGCATTCCCACCAGCTGGAAGGACCGCAGAGCGTCCACCGCCACGCTCAGAGCGCGCGGGTCGGCATTTCCAATATCTTCGCTGGCGAAGATGACCATTCGCCGAAGGACGAACATCGGATCCTCACCCGCTTCCAGCATTCGGGTCATCCAATAGAGCGCGGCATCAGCATCGGAGCCGCGCATGGATTTGATGAACGCCGAGACCACGTTGTAGTGCTCGTCGCCTGCTTTGTCGTAGAGCAGCGTCTTTTGCTGAAGCGCCTCCTCCGCCTTGGCCCGGGTCACCTCGCCCTGGGCATACTGCACCGCAGCTTCCAAGCCATTGAGCGCCTTGCGCGCATCTCCGCCCGCGGCGCGGGCGATCAGCTTCAATGCTTCGTCCTCCACCCGCGCCTTTCCTCCGTATCCGCGCACGTCCTCCAGGGCGTGGCGCAGAACCCTCTCCAATTCGTCCTCTTCCAGCGGCCGGAGGACCACCACCCGGGTGCGGGAAAGAAGAGCGGCAATCACTTCGAACGAAGGATTTTCGGTGGTCGCACCGAGCAGGGTGATCGTTCCCTTCTCCACGTGGGGTAATAGCGCATCCTGTTGCGCCTTGTTGAACCGATGGATTTCGTCGATGAACAGGATGGTCCGCTGGCGATTCATCTTCCAGCGCTCCTGGGCCTGCGAGACCACCTCCCGAATATCCTTCACCCCCGCCCCGACCGCGGAGAGTGCGCTGAACGCGGCGCCGGTAGCGCCGGCGATCACCCGCGCCAGGGTGGTTTTTCCGGTACCCGGCGGTCCCCAGAAAATCAATGAGGGAATTTGCTCATTTTCCAGCGCGCGGCGCAGGAAGCGGGTGGGACCGGTGAGATGCTCCTGGCCCACCACTTCGTCGAGCGTGTGCGGCCGCATCCGCTCCGCCAGGGGTGCCCGGCGAGCGGAATCCTGTTCGCTGGCTTTTTCAAAAAGGTCCATCGGTGCCGTCTATCGTGGGCCCAAAAGCTGTTGGCTTCAAGCAATTGCGCTCATTGCTACACATTCCGTCCTCGAGGGCCTAGAAATGGGGGCGTGAATACAATTGCCGTGATTGCGAAGCGGGACAAACCCGAGGCCATCGCCCTGGCGCAACAGCTGAAAGCGCGGTACCCCCAGCAGAAGTTCGTCGCTGAGGTCCAGCTCGCCCAAGCGCTCGGCTGGCCAACCGTCAACGAGGAGTCGGAGCTGGCGGCAATCGCGGATCTGGTGATCGTCCTGGGTGGAGATGGGACCTTGATTCACGCTTCCCGACTGCTCCGCGGAGGGGCCGTTCCGATCCTGGGCATCAATCTGGGAAGCCTGGGGTTCATGACCGAGGTTCCGAGCGGCGAAATGCTTCCGATGGTGGACGAGGTGCTGGCGGGCCGTTTCCGGACTGATTCCCGGATGAAGCTTCGCTGCCGCATTTTCCGGAGTGGCCAGGTGCACCTGGAAGATGAAGTCCTCAACGACGTGGTGATCAACAAGGGAGCTTTGGCGCGAATCGGGGATCACGAGATGCTGATGAGTGGGCAGTACGTCACGACTTTCAAGTCGGATGGGGTGATCGTGGCCACCCCGACCGGTTCGACCGCCTATTCGATGTCCGCGGGAGGTCCGATCGTTCATCCTTCGATGGACGCGATGATCGTGGCGCCGATCTGCCCCCATGCGCTGACCCAGAGGCCAATCGTGGTCCCAGGCGATCAGAGCATCAGCATCGACCTCAAGAGCGATGTGCCGGATTTCTACCTCACCATCGATGGTCAGACCGGGCACCGACTGAACAAGGGAGATCGGCTGGATGTGCACAAGTCCCCCAACCGGGTGCTGCTGGTGCGCAATCCTCGACTCGATTACTTTTCCATCCTCCGGCAAAAGCTTCGATGGGGAGAACGTTGACCGGGGGGCGGCGCCGCCGGGTCCAGCCGCCTCAGATTGACTGCAACTTCAACTCTGCTGCGGCACTCGTTATATTGCCTGGGTGCTGAATCGTCCCTCGAAAGTCTTGATCCACCTGGAGGTCAACGGAGATCGCCATCAATTGGCGGTCGAGCCGCGATCCACCCTCCTCGAGGCGCTCAGATATGGCCTGGGGCTCACCGGCTCGAAACAGGGCTGCGACAAAGGGGACTGCGGGGCCTGTACCCTTCTGGCAGACGGCCGCCCGGTGCTTTCCTGCATCACCCTCGCCATCGAGGGGCAGGGTAAGCGGCTGACGACCATTGAAGGCCTCGCCGCCGGAGGGAAAGTACATCCGGTGCAGGACGCGTTCGACCTCTGCGGAGCGCTTCAATGCGGTTTCTGCCAATCGGGAATGATGATCAGCGCCGCCGCTTTGCTGAGGACAAATCCCCGGCCCACGCGGCTGGAAATCAAAGAGGCCCTGTCCGGAAATCTCTGTCGCTGCACCGGCTACACCAAGATTCTGGACGCCGTCGAAGTCGCGTCGGGTCAGCGAAAGGTGGCCGAGTGGGATCCACGCCCAACCACCTTCCAGGGCGACCCGTGAGCAGCGAAAAAAAATACCACGTGATCGGCCGGAGACTGCGGAAAACCGATGGCCTCAAGAAGGCGACCGGAGAGGCGGTTTACACCGACGATATCCGGCTTCCGCGAATGCTCCATTGCAAGCTCCTCCGCAGCCCTCACGCACACGCCCGGATCAAGAAGATAGATTTCACTCGGTGCCGCGCCCATCCCGGAGTGGTCGAGGTGCTGGAGGGAAAGGAGATGCCCACTCGCTACGGGGTGATTCCCTGGACGCGGGATGAACAGGCGCTGGCCGCGGACAAGGCGCGTTTCATCGGCGACGAGATCGCGGCAGTTGCCGCAGTCGACGAGCTGGCCGCCGAGGAGGCGCTGGAATTGATCGACGTGGATTGGGAGATCCTCCCGCATTTGATCGATCCCGAGGATGCTCTGCACAGCGAGGCAGTTCAAATCCACGAAAACGCCAAGAGGGGAAACATCTCCAAGCACGTCGGATTGTCCTTTGGCGATGTCGATGCGGCGCTGGCTGGAAGCGCCGCGCTGGCGGATGAAACATTCTTCTACGAGGGCTCGACTCACACGCCGATCGAGCCACATTGCGCGATCGGGCATTTCGACAGCGACGGAAACCTCACCGTCTGGTCTTCCACCCAGATTCCCCATTACGTGCACCGCGAGCTGGCGCGCGTTCTCGAGCTTCCGGAAGCCCGAGTTCGGGTGATCCAGCCTTTTCTGGGCGGGGCATTCGGCGGAAAGTCGGATCCCTTCAGCCTCGAGTTCGCCGTTGCCAAGCTATCGATGAAGACCGGACGACCGGTGAAGTGCCTCTTCACGCGAGAAGAGGTCTTCTGGGCCCACCGCGGCCGACATCCGATGAAGATGCATTTCAAGGTCGGCTTGTCCAAAACCGGAGCGATCGAGGCGGTCGACTCGAAGATCTTGATCGATGGGGGCGCCTACAGCTCGTTCGGATTGGTCACTGCCTACTATGCCGGCCAGCTGCTCACCGGCCCCTATCGCTTTGGGACCTATCGCTTCGATTCCACGCGGGTATTCACCAACAAGCCTCCCTGCGGGCCCAAACGGGGCCACGGAAGCGTGCAGCCTCGATTTGCCTTTGAAGTCGCGCTGGACATGGCCGCTCAAAAGCTGGGGTTAGATCCGATCGAGGTGCGGCGGCTGAACTTCATTGGCGAGAACGTCAAGACCATCAACGGCCAGCAGATCAACTCCAACGGCTTCCTCCAATGTTTGGACGCTGTG
>WNFJ01088692.1_pt1 | contig 14368 bp, 9 predicted proteins | sample 5400461 | NCBI WGS metagenome assembly WNFJ01 (sample SAMN13153349, study PRJNA577476) | soil metagenome | isolation source: 115 cm saprolite on Douglas fir-dominated hillslope | place: USA:California | collected 2013-09-17 | reverse complement strand
CTGCGTGTTTCACCAAACGGATCTTTCTCGAAAATCCAGATTGCGGACTGGACGGAGGACAGTTTCTCGAGCGTAGCGCCGGGCGATAGCTCGGATAATATACATTGCTGCGTTAATTACATAACTTCGGTGCAGGCTGGGAGCGTTCCAAGTTTAGTTATGGGTTCAATTATCACAAATGCAGACCAGGGCGTCTTGCTGAGCTGGCAGGCTCAATACCTTGGTTACTGCGCCTATATGTTTGATACTTATCAGAACCCTATCTATGCGCCCAAACCTTCCATACATGCAGGCTGCGTTGGACGTTCGATAACAGACCAGCTCACGGCAATTGCAGGCGGCGGCAGCTCAACAGTGCAGACATTCCTCCCCGGACAAGGAACGTCTAGCTCTAGTCCTGTGTCGCTGTCTCTTCAACGAGAAGACGGTACTTATATCGGGACCGCAGGTGGCAACATGATTGCAGTTGACCAGTACGGCAACCTCCAATGGAGCGTCCCGAATTTTGCTCCGCTCATCGCAACCGCCGATGGCGGCATTATCGCCAGCTCAGGTTCCTTTTTTCCAATTTTTGACCAGAATGGTAATGCAACTGGGCAGTTGCCAAGCCTCCCAATACAATCTTGGACCGCAAATTTTTATCAGATTGGTTATGTTGAGTCTGTTGTTTCTGACCTGCCGTACTTTGCTCTTACCTACGCTGCTGTGGACGGTGGTAACCCCTCCAGAAATGGTACGTACACGAAGGTTTTTCCTAAGGAGACCTTGTATGTCAGATCTTTTGCGCCTTTTGACTGGTTTGGAATCGAACCAGAACCATTTCCTTGTTCCAATAATTGCTTCACGGGTGATTCTCGCACATTTACTACGGCGCATGGCCCAGGTGTGACCTCAAGAATTGCTGCTATTATCGAATTCCTACTGCCTCGAATGATAGTGGCAAGGAAACCAAAGATTTACTCGGATCCGAGCCACGATATCTACAATCGGACAGCTGTAGGGCACCCGAGATTCACTGCTCTTACCGCCTATGGGAATGGGAAAATGCATATAGAATTCGCTGGTGATAATCCTCTAGTTGCTGGGTCGCCAGATATTGATGTGAAACTAGACCTTTCCTCGCAGGAGAATGCAGGGCAGGGCTGCTACTCCGGACATCTTTACGGCGACGCGTTCCCCGACGCAGAAGTTTTTGTTGTTTCCCCTAACAGTAAAAACTCTGGAACAATGTTATTAACTTTCGCTACAAGTGGCAGCGCAAACCTCGGCCTATTTCTTCTAATAGGTAATAACAATCGTGACATGGGTTCATTTACTTCGGTTTGTGCTCCTGAGTAAAATTTAGAGAATAAATTTTGGACGATAAATAGGATTGGGGGATTATCGAGATGAATGCAGACAATTCCACAGGAAGACCGATTATGAACTTGCGGACGCGCTGGATTGCCGGTATTACGGGGATCTTCGCAGTTATCTTTAGCTGCGTAGTCGTCGCTCCCAATACAATCAAAACGGGTTGGTCTCAATCTCATTGGTATGAGATTGGCGCTTTTTTGATCTGGCTAGTAATCCCGGCTTTCGTCGCTATTGGTGCAATCGTGGCTGGGAAATGGCAACGTGCGGGAACAAACCTTGTTGCAGTAGGGATGGTTTTTGCGAGTGCCTTTTTCGCTCCTTACGCCACTGCTTTCACCTTGTCTCAGGGACCAGGTGATCTTTTATACCTGAGCCTACAAGTTCTTGCAGCTCTGACTGTCTTGTTGATCTTACTATCCGATGTGATGTTGATTATGAGAGCTCGTTCTAGGCCCTCACATTGGGCAACGTGACTTTTGATTCGTTCTATGGATATCTTCGCATGGCGACCTATATCGTCTTGGATGCGGCAGAACATGCAATAAAGAACCATAAAGACGACGTGGCAGCAGCCGAGACAATTACCGAGCTTGCTTCGAACCCGAAGCAGGGGAAGGCCGGAGTTTCGGAGGTTTGGAATGCGGTCGATGACTCCGGGCAGTTTGGGGACGTTCTGGCTTTTGGTTTTCCCGATTCTGCGCCTAAGCCGGGCGAGTTCCTCAAGAGGAAGCAACAGCTTTCGGTCGCCACGAAAGCGCAAACCTATAGAGATGTTCGAGTAAACTGTTACGATTTTGATTGGGACGATGTCACCGTGACCGAAGTCACGCTGCTGGCAGCGCCTAGCGCGCCGGGTAATTTGAGTGCGGCGGCTTCGGCGTCAAGCAACGGACAACTCAAGGTTGATTTGACTTGGGCACCAAGCACAGGAGGTTCGCCTTGCCTGGTCTACTACGTCTACCGCAGCACGACAAGAACTTCACGCCTTCGCAGAAAAACCGGGTCGACAACCAGGGCCTCGTTGACGGCATAATCGGGACATCGTACTCGGATTCGTCGGGTCTTGCAGCATCTACCACCTACTACTATTTGGTGCAGGCTATTGACGCCAGCGGAACCTCCGCGATGTCGAATTTAGTGCAAGTTACTACGCCGCTCTGCGACCCGGGGTTTTGCTTGTCACAGTCACTCCAGGGCTGGTAAGCGATGCGGTGACGAGGAGTTTATGAAAGGTTTTGCCTGATTTCGGCATAACAACTATATATCTCTTATAAGTCCTGAATTGGTCAAATTTTAGTGGGTAGTAGACAGATGTCTGAGTATGCCGGCGGTCTAAAAATAAATTTCGTATATTACCCTCAAAAGCGACACTACTTTATAAGGGGCAGAATCCACAATTGTACGTGACGAATGAACGTTTTGGGAATCAGTGTTTCTTGCATATTGCAGTTGACAAAGGGAGAGTCAAAAAACGATGGAGACAACAAAAACGTTGAGAACCATTCTGACGCCAGCATGCCTGTTTCTATGCTTCAGCAGTTGCCTGTGGGCGCAGTCGGCGCAAGCCGCTTCCAAAGCGAAGCGCAAGCGCCCGGCAACACCTTCGTTGGCAGCGCGTGTACAGGCGCTGGAGGGCGAACTTCAACAGCAGCGGCAGCAGGACCAGGAGCTGCGCGAAGAAATGCAGCATCTGCGGGAAGCTCTGCAGCAGCAAACCGAACAGGCGCAGCATGCCATTGCGCAGGCTGAGACTAAAGCAGAAGCGGCGAACACGAACGCCATTCAGGCTGCTGAACAGGTGAATACCCTGCAGGGTGCGGTCGCAACCCTACAGGCAGATGCCAACAGGACGGCCAGCGGTATGCAGGAGGAAGCCAAACGTACAGACGCGCTCGAGCACGCGGAGGGCATCCACGTCGGAAATGTCACTCTCAGACCCGGCGGCTTTCTGGAAGGCGCCGGCATATGGCGATCGCACAATCAAAATGGCGATGTGGGAAGCGTGCTGGCCGGCATTCCCTTTGGGGGAAGCTCCAATTCGCATCTGAGCGAGTTCCGGGGAAGCGCGCGCGGCTCGCGGCTATCGCTGCTGGCTCAGACCAGGCTTGCCGGCATGAAGCTCTCCGGCTATTACGAGCTTGATTTCCTGGGAGCCGCCACGACCGCAAATGAGATCGAAAGCAACAGCTTCAACCCACGCCAACGGCAGCTCTGGGGGCAGGTGGAATTTAACAATGGTCTTGCATTTGTCGGTGGCCAGACCTGGAGTTTAATAACAACCAACCGCAGTGGGCTGGCGCCGCTCAGCGAATTCGTGCCATCTGTAATTGATGAGCAATATAACGTGGGATACAACTGGGCGCGGCAGACCTCGGCGCGCGTTACTAAAAAATTCAACGGCAACATCTGGCTGGCATTCGCTCTGGAGAATCCTGAAACCACAGTGAGTGTGCTGAATGGGCCGGTCAATTCCCTGGTCGCCGGACTGGCCGGCAATGGAAATACACTTTCCCCAAGTTCGTTCATCGCGGTCCCCACCTCAACTGATGCTGCGCCTGACATGCTGGCCAAAGCCGTATTTGAGCCGGGCTGGGGGCACTTCGAGATCAAGGCGCTGGGACGCGTCTTCCGTGACCGTATCAATCCCTTCACCATCAATTTTGTGCCGGCATTCCCCTTCCCCATCCCCACCGAAACCATACAACCCGGGAAGAGCAGGAACGATTACGCACCGGGCGGCGGGCTGGGCTTTGCCGCTATCATGCCGGCAACCAAGAAATTCGATGTGATAGTGCAAGGTCTGGGCGGCGCTGGGTTGGGCCGCTATGCTTCAGGCGGCGGCGCGGATGTAACTTTGCGCCCGGATGGCACCGTCGAACCGATTCGCACCTTCCACGCGCTCTTTGGCCTTGAGTTTCACCCGACACCAAAATGGGACCTTTATGCCTACGGAGGGAATGAATACTACGCCCGCACAGTGTACAACGCAAGTTTTCTAGCCCCACCGTTTGGGTTGCCTACCGTGGTGTCTGAAGGGTATGGTTCCAAAACCAATGTCACTGCCGGATGCTCCCAGGAGTTTTCACAGTTAACCGGTACTGTAATCAGCGGAGGCTTTCTGAATACAACCACCTCGAATTTAGGCATCTGTCAGGCTCAAAACCGCGACCTGTGGCAAGTGCAACCAGGCTTATGGTACCGGCTTTATAAGGGTGCAGGAGGCACGCTACAGTTGGGCATGTCCTATTCTTACAGTCATCGGAGTGTGTGGTCCGGTGTCGTACTGCAAGGCCAGCCTCAGCCCGTGGGCATCGAGAACACAGTCCTGACCTCGTTCCGATACTATCTGCCGTAACTAGCTTCTTGGTTTTTGAACTCTTGGCTTGTGGCTGCTCCCGACCAAAAAGTCGTGGGCAGCCAATCGCCAAGAAATGGATCGCCCGATAAAGAATCTTCTCCATTGCTGGCAACTGACGAAAAAATAAGCCTAACCCCATCACTTAAATCCATCACTTAGACCCTCTTAAAAGTTAGATATCCGAGCACTGTGTGCTCGATTTGCGGATTGTCGGAAAAGGACGAAACAATACGGCAACAGGCAAACGGATGCGCTGCCGATGCTGTTGGTGGTGCGTGCGCGGCGGATAAGTACCGAGAAACGCGCAAGCGTGGAAGAGTCCCTCTCGATCGGGGTCATCGTCCGCAAAACGCCCGAGAAACGGGCTTCGGAGACATCAAGGGCAATCTCCCCCAAGCCGACCTCTGGCACGGAATCGTTGAGGAGTTTCGTCCTGGGACATAACTTCCGGTTTGCTCGTGATCCAGGCGCAATCTCTACACGTGGTGTGCTGCTACTCGGGATTCGCAGAGGGAATTCAAACTATTCCGTATGGTTGATCGAAGAGTCTCCAATGAGCTTGAATTGTTTGGGTTTGGATCCTTCTGGGCCAGCCTCGTCGAGCAAGATCGCCAGGCCTGCCAGATTGAACACGCGGCCCTGGGATACGGAGTGCTGCCTGCCAACGGAGACGTGCGAATTATGGAAATGCGCAATGCGGATCGTAGCCCGAGAATGTCCCACTGGACCTAGTGTGTTCTCCTCTGTTGGCGCGGCGCGCGCGACTTGGATCGGCTGGTTTGGGTGCTGCACCGGAGTCGATGTCTTGCCGCCCAAGAATATCGAGCCGAGAAATAGCGCAACGGCAGTTGCTGCCAGGCAGTAGAATCGAAGCAAGCTGCTTCCGGCCCAGTCGCGAACAATCAACAGCCAGAATTGCAGCAGGGTTTTGCGCCCGCCGGTTTGGCAGCTCTCTCTCTGCCCCTGGCGAAAAGCTTCAATCATCTGCTGACCGTAGCGTTCTCGAAATCCGGCACAATAAGCGAGAAGCATCAGACGATAAACTCTCTCCGCAACTGAACACTGTCGCTCGCAGGACATTGCACTATTCCTATCCGGTCGTTCGCGGTATGAGGCGCAATTTGTGGGCCAGGTGAACCAAACTCGACAGTCGTTGCGCTTCGGATGCAGCTATTTGTCTCCCATAGGGTGTGATGCTGTAGTATCTCCTGCGCTCAATCTCCCCTGGCGCTGGAACAACGTCATTGCATTCCCGAATCAGTCCCGTAGCAATCATCCGCTGAATGCAACCATAAAGGGTTCCTGGGCCGAGCCTCAGCTTCCCGTCCGTACGCGCCGCAATTTCCTTCATGATGGCATAGCCATGCTTGTCACACTCGACCAGGGCAAGCAAAATGCTGAAGACCGCTGGCGTGAGAGGAGTCTGTCCAGTCGGTCCGTGTTCTTGTACCTTAACCCTCTTCATTTCGTCTCCCGCCGTGCATCTGGATTATATTACAGTTGCGGATATATATCCGTAACAGATATACTAGGCGCGCGACTGAAGGGAGAGTTCGTATGGGTCGGCACAAAAAGGCATTGGTGGTTCTAGCGGTATCAGTCCTTTCTTGCTGCTTCGCGCACGCGAAGCTCTTCGCTCCACCTGGAAAGATGATTAATGTGGGAGGCCACGATCTCCATATCGACTGCTCCGGCAGGGGGCGACCGACGGTCGTGCTGGAGGGCGGTGCTGGTGCTGGATTCTCCTTCGATTGGGCGCTGGTGCAGCCCGAGATTGCCAAGACGGCCCGCGTGTGCAGCTATGATCGCGCGGGGTACGCGTGGAGTGCTCCAGGACCTGAGCCTCGCACCCTGAGGCAAATCGCGTATGAGCTTCGCACGGCCTTGCACGCGGCGCACGAACACGGCCCGTTTATTCTTGTCGGTCATTCACTCGGTGCACTGATCGTGCGCGAGTTTGCCCAACTTTACCCGGAGGAGACGGCTGGTTTCATTTTCGTTGACGGCACACACGAAAACTCCCTTCTGCTTCTGAGTAACAAGGTTGTCCATATGCGCGAACTCTCACGAAAACGCGCGGTTCCAGAGATTCAGAAAGATGTGCAAAGTCGACGGACTGCAAAGCCCATGCAAGCTGCACCTGAGACGCGGCTCGACCCTCCTTACGACCAACTGCCACAGCAAGCGCGAGAGTTTAGAAAGGCCGCATTGCAGGGGGATTTCCAGAATACAAGCCGCAGCGAGTTTGATTTCCTTCCAGAAGAGATGAATGACCTCTGGTTGTATCGGCAAACAGATCCCGTTCCATTTGGGGACAAGCCGCTGATTGTCATCTCGGCGGCAGCTCGGACTGGGGCGCCCCCGCCTGGTGTGGCCGAGGAGGACTGGAAACAACTCAACGAGGAAAAAGGTTCCCAACAAGCCGACTTGGCGAAACTGTCACGAAATTCGAAGATGCTGATCGCGAAAGGAAGCGGACACGAAATCCACGTGTACGAGCCCAAACTCGTGGTAGATTCCATTCGCGAAATTATTGATGCGGTACGTTCCCATTCACGTTTGCGTTAGGTCCTTTCTTTTGGCGCATCAGGCGGAATCAGACAAGCACGTTCCAGCAGCAGGACCGACGATTGTGGACGCATAGTCGGCAAACCGGAGATTGGGACTCTCAGATTGCAATCCTTGGATGGAGGGCGACGTTCTCCATCGCCCGTCCATCAACACGCCAAGGGACATCGCCTGCAGGCTCAACTCATAGCTTGCGCAAGAACTCCATTAGGTTCGGATCATCTCGCCACCTCTTTTTTCGGCGATGGCCACCTCCGGGCACGTTCGAGAGCACTCGGCTTGATTGCCGAGGTTTCTCGCATTAACGCGGTTTGGGGGAACGATTAAATGTGACCGGAGCCGAGCTATTTCCTGAAAAGTTCGTGTCTCCTGCGTAGACTACAGTAATCACATGGGCTCCAATCATGAACTGGCTAGTGTGGAAGCTCGCACGGCCTGAACCGTCCAGCGTTCCGGTGCCAACGGGATTCATTCCATCCATAAAGGTAACCATGCCAGTGGGGCCCGAGGGCGTAGAGCCTGATGCGCTCACCGTGGCGGAATAACTCACGCTCTGGCGGAAGCGGAATGGAGTAGGCGTCACCACCAACGTGACGTTTGTTCCCGCCAGGTTTACGTTTTGCATCAACGCCGTTGAGCCGCTGGATTGGAAATTTGCGTCTCCTCCATACGAAGCTGTTAAGGTGTGCGGACCTCCTGCCAGAGCTGATGTGCTGAGCGTCCACGTGCCTGCGCCCGCGGAGGTGGTTCCCGCACCCAGGGAGTTGGCTCCATCGGAAAATATGACCGTGCCCGTGGGCGTGCCGCTGAACTGCGGTGAAACCGTTGCCGTAAAGGTGAGCGTCTGTCCATACGCTGAAGGGTTGTTGCCAGAGGTCAGCGCCACGGTTGCCGTCGTGCTCGCCTGGTTCACGGTGATTGCAGAGCTCACTCCAAAAATCGAATTGTTGGGACTTTCATGGCTAATGACGAACTGCTGGCCCGCGGAAGTGATTATTCCACCGTTGTTAAATTGGTGCGAGCCATTGTCGGCAAGTCCAAAGGTGTAAGGGAATGGAAATTGGCCGCCTCCGGTAGCGCCGAAGACGTCGATGCCGGTGTAGGCGCTGAAGACGCGGTTGTAGGCGTTGAGTGCGCTCACGTTGAAGGTGAAGGCTTCTCCGACAATGGTGCTGGCCGGAGCAGTAACCCCGAGATGGGTCACGGGACAAACCTGGTTCAGCGATATGCCCATGTTTCCGTTGCCTCCGCTATTCTCATTGGCCACGGCAAAATCAATGATAGAGTCGCCGTTAAAATCGGCGGCGACCAGGGAGTAAGGCTGCAATCCCACAGTGAAATTTTGCGGAGCCTGGAAGTTTCCTGCGCCATCGCCCAGCAGAATGCTGACCGTACCCGGATTGAAGCTGAAGGGATCGGAGTTGGCGACGGCCAGATCGGGATATCCGTCGCCGTCAAAATCTCCGGAGATGACTGAGGTCGGATTAACCCCAACAGCATAGGTCACTGCGTTCTGGAACGTTCCATCTCCGTTCCCCCGCAGCACGCTGATGTTGTTGTCGTTGAAATTAGCTAGGGCCAGGTCAACCTTACCGTCACGGTTGAAGTCTCCTACCGCAATCGAACTTGGGGTAGAACCCACGGTGTAGGTGTGAGTGACGGGAAAGCTTCCACTTCCATTGTTCAGCGCCACTGTGATGATATTCGATCCGTAATCTGCGACTGCAAAATCCAATGCGCCGTCGCCGTTGAAATCTCCCGCAATCATGAACTCCGGAAGGCTTCCCGCCGCGACGTTCGAGCCCAAAGAAAACGTGCCATCGCCATTTCCCGCCATGATCCTCACTGTCTTATAGAAACTGCCGGAAAGGCTCACGGCGACATCCAGCTTGCCATCCCCGTTGAAATCGCCTACGGCCAGCCCTCGTGGATTGGCAAAGTTGGCGACCAGTGTATTCTTGGCGGCCTGGAACGTCCCATCCCCGTTTCCCAGAAGTACACTGACGTTATTGTCGGTAAGGTTGACAGTGACGATATCGAATTTTCCATCTCCGTTGAAGTCGCCCACGCCAATCGCCACCGGGCTCTTTCCCACCGCGTAGTTTACGGCCGGTTGAAATATCCCATCGCCGTTTCCTAAAGATACGCTTACGTCGTTGCTACTGAAATTCACCACGGCTACATCTGTCTTGCCATTGTGGCGGAAGTCGCCGGCAGCAATGGCGTAAGGATTGCTATCAGCGTTATAGGTCGGGGATGAAGGGAAGCAGGCTGCCTCCGGCCCAATCAAGATGCTGCCTGTGCCGGTAAGCGAGTTGTTGCCCAAATCGGTAGCAGTGACGGTCTGTGTGCCCTGAGTCAGCAAAGCTCCTCCGTTGCTGAATTTGTGTTTGCCGGCATCGCTGCTGGTAAACGTGTAATCGGCGGGGAGCGAGGCCCTGCCATCGGAGTTGGTCAAATGTACCGTACCCCGATATCCGCTCGCGGTATTTTGGAACTGATCGAACACGCGGACGGTAATATCGAAAGCAGAACCGGGTGTTCTCCGTGCCGGAAGGGAGACAGAAAACGTCGCCGCCGGAGCGGGGTTGACAGCAACTGTGGCGCTTCCCGTTATGCTGCTGTTTACCGTATCGGTCGTGGTAATAGTCTGGTTGCTTGAGGTCTTCAGCGTGGCTATAAAGCTTCCAGTTCCGTTGGTCAAAGTCGAATCTGCGGGAAGCACAGCCACCGAATCAGTGCTCGTGAAGTGGACTGTGCCCATATAGCCGTTGTTGATGGTTCCGAAATTATCGACAATGGAAATTGTTCCGCTGAACTGCATTCCCGCAGTTGATGCCGGCGGAGTACTTATCGCGAAGTGATAGGTCGAGCAGATGGCGCCAAGAAATACATCTGCGTCGTTGGAATTCTGGTTCACCACGGCAACATCAGGATGGCCGTCTCCATTCAGATCGGCGATTGCTACGCCATACGTCACCGAACCCGCCAGATAATCCGCGACATGCCTGAGAGTGCCATCACCGTTGCCGCGGTAGATAGAGATCTGATTTCCTCCGGCGTTCGACAGGACCACGTCAAGCTTGCCATCGCCATTGAGGTCAGCCGCTGCTAACCCATAAGAGGTCGGCGATGCCAGAGATGTGGCTGGCTGAAACGTGCCATCCCCATTGCCCAGGGCTACTGAAACGTAGCCGGCCACATTAAAGGTATTCGCGGCAACATCCAGATTGCCATCGTTGTTGAAGTCCCCGACAACAATGTTGGAGAGATACGGTGGCATGCCGACCACAGCGGTGGCGCTCTGCAGAGTGCCATCCCCATTGCTCAACAGCAGATCAATGTTGCCGAATGACCCGGTGGTATCACCAACGATAACGTCATTCTTGCCGTCTTTATTGATGTCGCCAATGGCAATGCTGAACGGCGACGCATGTACGGCATAGTTCACAGCGGAGTTGAAAGTACCGTCGCCCTTATTGACCAGAACGCTGATCGTTCCACCATTCGAGTTCCCGACAACGATATCCGGGCTGCCATTGCCCAGGTCGCCGGCAGCAACCCCGAAGGGCTGCGTTCCTGCCGTGTAATTCACCTGCGTCGGAAATGTCCCATCGCCCTTTCCCAGCAGAACCGCCACGTCATTGGTGTCATAGTTTGCAACCACCAAATCGAGTTTGCCGTCTTTGTTGAAGTCGGCGACGGCTAATGAGTTGCTGGTAAACGCATGCAATCCGGAACCGAAGCAATTGGGATTCTGAAATGTGCCGTCTCCGTTGCCCAGCGAGATACAGACAGAGTTAGCGAAACCGGCCGTGGCCATATCGAGCTTGCCATCGTTGTTAAAGTCCCCAAAAACAACGGCGCGAGGATTCGAACCGGCGCCATAGGAAACAGGAGGCGAAAAACAACCCGATTGCGGATAAAGAGAGCTGCTGCAGAAAGTCAGTAACCAGAGAGTAATGAATGCCTGTAATCTGGCCGTACCGCGGATAGCGCAGTGCAGCTGCTGATCACGAGTCTTAGAGAGGATAACTGGTTCCATCGCCCGATTCCCAAAATCGACGGTTAGGGGGGTATTTACGTTTGGGGGATATGGTTAGGATAAAGGTCTACCAAAGCAAGGTCAATGTGGATTTGGCGCAGCAGAACCTCGGCTTGTTCCAGGCTATCTGCTAACTGGCAGTCGTAGCCCTCGGCGGTCAACACCGAATGTAGGAAACTGCGCGTGGATTCCTCATCGTCTACTACCAGGACCGTAAACTGTTTCGACATTTTTGTTGCCCCATCCATAAGCGTCACGTAATCTTGTTGCGATTTGACACACTACTGGAGCGTTTAGATACACCTATGATGCAAGTTTATTATGCCTCATGGGCACAACTATTCATCGAGGAAAAAACAAAAAGATCGGGATTTTGAGTCCCACGTTTTACTTTTTTAACTCTCTCATCTCATTGGTTCAGCAACTACTTAGCTGGAATATAGAGTGGGTTCGGTCGAGTTCCATGCGGTGCTAGAGAGAGCCATTGGGCAGAGTTTGCAAGCGCACAGCCGTGCAAACTACAGCGTGCAAACTTAAGAGCCCTGTAATTAAAGGCCCTTTTACCCCTTGAATCACCGTATGGATATGAGTTGAAAGGGCAGATGATTTTGGAAGAACCTACAAGCGCGCGGATGACACCTAAGCACCTATAGCGCAACCCAGACGCGATGCGGAAGGTACAACTCTCACACGAGCCAACTACGCCAGAAATCCTTCCATCGTAGTTTTGACTCCGAGCAGTCGCGAACGGACTAGATCAAAAAACCTGTGTCGTTCCCGTGATAGCCCCCTTGGTTGCGGTGATGTTCGCCGCCCCATTATGGAAGCGCGTGGCCAATCCACTGGAGGAGAGAGTTAGTTTCCTCGCGTTGTTGGATGACCAGGTAACCAACGACGTGATATTGAACGATGTCCCATTCGAATACGTGCCCGTGGCCGTATATTGCTGAGACGAGCCCACCGGCACCGTAGCGCCTGATGGTGTTACCGCAATGGAACTCAGGGTTGCGCTGTTCACGGTCAAGGTGGTGGTGGTGGTTACAGCGCCCACCGTTGCCCGGATCGTGCTGTTGCCCACGGCAAGGCTGGAAGCCAGACCGCTGGCAGTAATTGTCGCCGCCGCTGTATTGCTCGAGGTCCAGGAGGCGGAGGCCGTCAGGTCCTGCGTGCTGCTGTCGGAGAAAGTCCCTGTCGCCGTGAATTGCTGCGTAACACCGACCGGTATGGAAGGATTGGCCGGCGTAATGGCGATGGATACCAGAGTAGCCGAGGTTACGGTCATGGTGGTGTTGCTGCTCTTGCCTCCAAAGCTGGCCGTAATGGTGGAAGAGCCTAGGTTGGCAGCCGTGGCCAGGCCCGTGCTGTTGATAGTGGCCGCGCTGGTGCTGGAGGTCCAGGTAGTTCCCGGGTAGCTGCTGACATCATACGTAGTGCTGTCCGTGTACGATGCCGTCTCAGTGAACTGCTGCGTGTAGCCCTTGGCAAGGACCGGATTCGTTGGGGTTACAACGACCGAAACCAGCGCTGCAGGGTTTATCGTCAGCGATCCGCACGTAGAAGTGCTGGCGCAACTGATGCCGCTGAGAATAGCCGTGATGGTCACGGTGCCCTGTGCGTGCGTGCTTGCCAGACCGCTACTGTTGATGGTCGCAAACGAAGTATTCGAAGAGCTCCAGGTGACAAGATTCGTGATGCCCTGCGTGGTGCCATCGGAGTAGGCGCCAGTGGCGGTAAACTGCTGCTGGATGCCATTGGGCACGCTGGCGGTGAAAGGAGTCACATCAACCTCCTGCAGCACTGCGCTGGTCACCGTCAAGGTTGTGTTGCCGCTGATCGCGCCCAGAGTCACGGTGATGGTGGTTGGTCCAGCCGCAATCGCGGTGGCCAATCCCTGATTGGGAGATGTGTTGCTGATGGTTGCTACGGCCGTGTTCGAAGAGTTCCAGGTAACGGAAGTAGTGATGACCTGGGTGCTGCCGTCGGAATAGGTGCCGGTTGCTGTGAACTGCTGGGTGAGCCCTGCCGGCATGGTTGGCGTAGGCGTGACCGCAATCGAGACCAGAGTGGCGGGGTTCACTGTAAGAGCTGCCGTGTTGCTGGTGAAGGCTCCTGAGGTCGCCGTAATGTTGGAGTTGCCCGTGGTCAGGCCAGTGGCAAGTCCGCCGCTGCTGATAGAAGCGACGGCGCCATTGCTGGAATTCCACGTGACAGAATTCGTGATGTCAGCCGTGCTGCTATCCGTATAGGTGCCGGTGGCGGTGAATTGTTGCGTGGCGCCTTTTGTAATCGTCGGGCTGGCAGGCGTGACTGCGATGGAGACCAGAGTCGCTGCCGTCACCGTAAGCTGCGCCGTGTTGCTGATGCTGGTGCTGGGATCGGTCGCCGTAATCGTCACCGGTCCACCGACTGCCACGCCGTTAGCCACGCCGGTGTTCAGGCCGATGGTCGCGATGCTGGTGTTAGAAGAAGTCCAGTTCACTGATGTAGTCAGGTTCTGCGTGCTGCTGTCGGTATAAGTTCCAGTGGCGATGAATGCCTGCGTTAAGCCCTTGGCAATCGAGGGGCTGGCGGGCGTGACTGCGATAGAAACCAGGGTCGCTGCTGTTACCGTAAGCTGCGCGGTATTGCTGATGTTAGTACTGGGATCTTTAGCCGTGATGGTGACCGGTCCGCCGACTGCCACGCCGGTAGCCACGCCGGTGTTCAAACCAATGGTTGCGATTCCAGCGTTCGAGGAAGTCCAATTCACTGAGGTGGTGATATTTTGCGTGCTGCTGTCGGTATAAGTTCCAGTGGCGGTGAATGCCTGCGTTAAGCCCTTGGCAATCGAGGGGCTGGCGGGCGTGACTGCGATAGAAACCAGGGTCGCTGCTGTTACTGTAAGCTGCGCGGTATTGCTGATGTTAGTGCTGGGATCTTTAGCCGTGATGGTGACCGGTCCGCCGACTGCCACGCCGGCAGCCACGCCGGTGTTCAGGCCAATGGTCGCGATGCTGGTGTTAGAAGAAGTCCAGTTCACTGATGTAGTAAGGTTCTGAGTG
>WNFJ01016061.1_pt2 | contig 14368 bp, 18 predicted proteins | sample 5400461 | NCBI WGS metagenome assembly WNFJ01 (sample SAMN13153349, study PRJNA577476) | soil metagenome | isolation source: 115 cm saprolite on Douglas fir-dominated hillslope | place: USA:California | collected 2013-09-17 | reverse complement strand
ATAGGTTGCGCACCCGCCTTGATCGATCCGGCGCACCGAACGGCAACGATGCAACTGTCGATCAGCTTCGAGAGACCGGTTTTCGGCGATTCGCTGAAAGCCGAGTCGCGGATCACCGCCCACGGCAAATCGGTGCTCTTCGCGAGCGCGGTGATTCTGGATCAAAACGGTCAGGAATGCGCTCGATGCCAGGGGGTGGTGCGGATCAGCACGCTGCCGTGGCAGTCGGAAGGAACTCCGGCGATCGGCTAGTCCCGGCGCCCTGACTCGCAGGCCTCCCAAGGGACCCCGCGACCCTGTTGTCGGTTAAGAGCCCGAATAGAATTGATCTCTGCAGTGCTCTCAAACACAATCGCTTTCCCCATGCTCGACCACATTTCTTTGGGAGTGAGCAACCTCGCCCAGATGAAGGCGTTCTACGACGCCATCCTGGCGCCGCTCGGGTACCAGCGGCTCTGGGAGACCCCGGTGGGGGCCGGTTATGGGCGCACGCGTATTGATGATGACTTCGCCCTGTTCCAGCCGGCCGAGCCGCCTCCGATGCTCGCGGCTGGACCCGGTTTTCACGTCGCGTTTACTGCTCCCAGCCGCGCCGCGGTCGATGCTTTTCACGCCGCCGCGCTCGCCAACGGCGGGCAAGATGAAGGGGCGCCCGGCCCGCGGGTGGCGTATGGCTCAGGCTATTACGCGGCCTTCGTCCGCGCCCCCGATGGGCACAAGCTCGAGGCGGTCTATCACGCGGCCGCGGCTTAGCCTTAAGCTACGTTTGGGTCACCGCGAGCACGAGGTTCACATGGCCGGCCTCTGTGTTCACCGAGACCCTCACGCTTGGTTGGTCCAGCTTTTGGGCGGCGGTCGGCACCGCCGTCGTAGGCACCGAGAGTGTCACCGGAAAGCCCGCTTCCAGGAGGGCGTCGGTGGCGTTGCCCACCAGGATATTCGCCAGCTCGCCGACGGCGTCTTTGCACTCGGGCGACTCCAGCGGAGGAGAGTCCGGACTTGCAAGCATGTGTGCCGCGATCGCGCGGGCCACCGTTGGTTCGAAGGTCCAGATGGCCCGGCCGATGATCCGCCCGCTGAGGTTAATCTCGACCACCACGCCAGGGAGGGAAGGCACATCCGAGGCCAGCCGATGAAGCTCTAGCTGAGCTTTCATTCCGGTCGTCGCCTGGAAAACTTCAAGAAGCGGGGACACGAATGCATTCACAACTTCCGCACTGATTGTCGCTTTCATCGTTTTCAGCCTCTCCTGACTCTCGTCCCACTCTCCTCGGACAGGCTTTGAAGGTTGATTCACGACGCCACCGCCAAGCTCGAAGCCTTTGGAGTGAGTCCCAGCAGTTTCTTCGCCATCTCTTCGATTTGGGTCGAGTTAAAGGGCTTCAGAATGAAGTGCTTTACGCCTGCCGCGCGGCAGGCAAGGACCTTGTCCCGGGCGCTGAGCGAGCTGCACATGACGACCGTCGCCGAGGGGTATTTCTTGAGCAACGCTGTTGCCGCAGCAATGCCGCCGATGCCGGGAAGAACGATGTCGAGGAGCATGAGACTTGGATGATGTTGCTCGTAGAGCTCGATCACGGAGTCGGCTGTCCCGGCCTCGGCTACGACTCCAATGCCCAACTTTGTTAGCTCAGCTCTGAGCCGACAGCGCGTGGTGCTTGAGTCATCAACCACCACCGCTGTGGGTGCCATTGCTTTCTCCCGATCAAGTCGCACGACTAGAGGTGCAATCCTCAGTCCCGGCGGAAAGCTCAACAATGACCAGGGTCAGGGAGGACCATCCCAGGGTCTAAAACGCTCCCCGGGGCTCGACCGACCTGGACGGCAAATCGCGCATTCGCTGCCGAATTTGATAGAAGCCGGCGCAAATGCCTTCTTTCGACGTGGTCTCCAAAATCAACATGCAGGAGCTGGACAACGCGCTGAACCAGACCCGCAAGGAAATCGGGTCCCGGTACGACTTTCAAGGCACCCAGACCGAGGTGATTCTCGCCGAGGACCAGGCCAGCCTCCAGCTCAAGGCGAACAGCCAGGGTCGCCTTCAGGCCGCGTACGACGTCCTGCAAGGAAAACTGGTCAAGCGCGGAATCTCTCTGAGGGTCTTGCAGCCGGGAACGATCGACCCCGCCGCACTCGGTCACGTCAAGCAGCAGATCAAGCTTCAGCAGGGAATTCCGATCGAAAAGGCCAAGGAACTGATCAAGGCCCTCAAAGACTCCAAGCTCAAGGTCCAGGGTTCTATTCAAGGCGACCAACTTCGCATCACCGGCAAGAGCCGCGACGACCTCCAATCCGCGATGGCGCTTCTTCGTGAGCAACAGGACAAGCTTCAGCTCGATATGCAATTCACGAACTTCCGGGACTGAGCATGCGCTCACGCCCCCGCTTTTCGCTCGCGGCCTCGGTTTGGGTGGCCTTGGCTGCGCTCGGCAGCGCGTCATCGGCGGCGGTGTCGCAGAAAAAACCGCGCGCGCAGCTGGTTCCCGCCCTTGCCGCCGCGCCTCGGCTCGACGGCAACCCGGAAGAGCTTCCCACCGCAATTGAGCTCACCTCGCGAGCCGAACCGGGCCGGCGGGGTGAATCCTCCTCCTTCACCGCGAGAGTTGCCTATCGCGGGAGCACTCTCTTCCTGGGAGTCGACATCGAAGACGCCCAGGTGCTTCCCGGAGACACGTTGAAGGTTGCGATTTTCTTCCCCACTGCGGGAACCACGGCCCATCCCTACCAATATCAGTTCGGGATCGAGGGAAAGCGCGGGCCAGAGCCCGAAATCGGTGCCCCGGCGTTTGCCAACGCCAGCGTTCAGGTCGCGCAAAAACGCAGCGCTCGCGGCTGGCGGCTGGAAGCGGCATTTCCCGCACGGGCGCTGCCGCGATTTCCCGCCAAAGAGCCGCTCTCGTTCGAGCTGTGCCTGTCCTATGAAGATCTGGCTCTGCCACCCGCCCGGGGATCGTTGATTTCCAACTGCCAAAGCGGCTCGATGGTGGACGAGAGCCTGCAGCTTCCCGACGATTTTCGAAGGAGCCTCCACCTTTCGCTGCCGCCCGAGGTGGCGGCCCTCGAGGGGCACCCAAGCGGATGGGTCGGGTATGGGCGACTGCACTCCCTGGTCTGGGCATTCTCCGACCGGGAAATGACCTTCGAAGTGCTCAAGGGACTGCTGGGAGAAGAGACGCGCGATCCGATCAAGGAGAGAATCGCCTTCTCGCCGCGGATGCGTCTGCCAAACGTCGGTTCGATTTATTCGATGCTGACCGGCAGCGATCCGTTCACCGCCGATCAACATTGCGAGTCCAAGAGTGAAATGAGACTCGGGCTTTACTGGATCAAGGCAAACACCGCCCGGCGAGTGCTCGACTGGCCGGCGGCGACCTGCCTTCTCGGGCGCGCCCTATCTGTGGTATTGGAGCCGGACGGGACGCTCTCCATCAGCTACACCAACGGCGCGAGCGTCACTTTCATCTGGAGTACCGACCACTTTGAACGCACTGAAATCGGCTAGCGCGCCTCGCAAATCCTTATTCATGATGACCTTGGGCTATTCGCTCGTCCAGGATGCTTCTGAGGCTGAAGTGATCGCGGTCAACACCTGCGCGTTCATCGGCCCGGCGAAGCAAGAATCGATCGATACCGTTCTGGAGCTGGCTGAACAGAAAAAGAGCGGCAGATGCGAAACGCTGGTGGTCACCGGCTGTCTTCCACAGCGCTATGCACCGGAATTGGCCCGCGAGATGCCGGAAGTGGACCATTTCCTGGGCACGTCGGCGTACGCGCAGATCGGCGACCTGCTCGCCGCGGAGGCCTCGCCCCGCCAGCTGATCCCCGATCCCGACTACATCCACACCGCCAGCACGCCTCGGATCAACTCCCTCCCCAGCTTCACCGCATACGTGAAGATCGCCGAAGGCTGCGACAACGCTTGCGCCTTTTGCATCATTCCAAAGCTGCGCGGAGCGCAGCGCTCGCGGCCGATTGCGGACATCGTCGCCGAGGCGCAGGCGCTCGCCGGCCAAGGAGTGGTGGAGTTGAATCTGATCGCCCAGGACCTCACCGCCTACGGCCACGACTTGCCGGGTAAACCGAAGTTGCACCAGCTCCTCAAGGCGCTCTGCGAAGTGGACGTCCACTGGATTCGGTTGCACTACGCTTATCCGCGGGTCTTTCCCGACGAGCTGATCGAGGTGATCGGCAGCGAGCCCAAAATCGCGAAGTACCTGGACATGCCGCTGCAGCACGCTTCCGACAAGCTGCTGCTGTCGATGAAGCGGGGACGGACCTCCGAGTTCCTGTTCGACCTTCTGGCGAAGCTGCGCTCCCGGATTCCGGGCCTGGCGCTGCGCACGTCGCTGATCGCCGGGTTGCCCGGCGAGACCGAAGAGGACTTCGAGCTGCTCAAGGAATTCGTCAGGACCCAGCGCTTCGAGCGAATGGGTTGCTTTCAGTACTCCGACGAAGAGGGCACCGCTGCCTTCGAGATGTCGGACAAGGTGCCGGGCAAAACGATCGAGCGACGATGGCGGGAAGTGATGGCCATTCAAAAGCGGATCAATCGCGAGCAGAACAGGGAGCTGATCGGAAAATCGATCGAAGTTCTGGTGGAAGGAGCCAGCCCCGAGACCGAGCACCTTCTGGTCGGGCGGCACCAGGGGCAAGCGCCCGAAGTCGACGGTCAAGTGTACATCAACGAGGGAATGGCCTACCCCGGCGACTTGGTCACCGTCCAAGTCACCGAAGCCCACGACTACGATCTGGTCGGACGAATCACCGCCCGAAACGCCCTCCAGAGGACGCCGCTTCTGCCTCGTGAGATGCCCCGCCCGGCCGTCTGGGTCGCACCCCGGTGACCTTGCTGCCTTCTCACTCCGCGATCTTCTGCGGTTTAGGCATCCTGTTTCTCACTGGACTTGCAATCAACATCAGTCGGATGAGGGTGCGCCATCGAATCTTCCTCGGCGACGGCGATGTCGCTGCGCTCCAGATTGCGGTTCGGACCCACGGCAATGCCCTGGAGCACTTGATGCCGATGTTATTCCTGCTGGTCATTTACGAGCTGCTGGGCGCCCGCAAGCTCCTGGTGGATATCTTCGGCGCGGTCATTCTGATTGCCCGATTCACGCACGCCGCCGCGTACCTCGCCCATTGGTCCACTCTGCGAAGGGTTGGGGTGGCGCTCACCTACTCCGTCGAGGCAGTTCTCGGCGCGACGGTGATCGCCCAGGCAATGCGCTAGGGGACTTTAGCGCATCACTTCGGAAGGCCGCGCTGGCTCTCCGGGATCGGTTCGAGTCGGCTCCCGGCCTCGGCGGCTCCATACGCCACCACCGCGGTCGCGGCGACGACCTGCGCCAGGGCCGCCGGCTGAATCTTGTCGAAGGTATCGTCGGCGGTGTGATGGAAATCGACGTAATGCGTCCCATCCTGCTGCAGATGCGCCATCGGCACGCCCGCTTGCCGGAGCGGGATGAGGTCCGCTCCGTGGTGCTGCGCTTCGACCGGCTTGGGAATGCCCAACACAAGGAGGGGCCGCGCGATCTCCTCGATGATGCTGGGGGCATTGGCCCCCGCCAGGTAGGTCATCCCGTAGACCCGCTCGGTGCCAGAGTCGAGCTCCAGTCCGAGCGCGTGAAGGGCCAGCTCGCTTGAATGTTCGGCCGCGTACGCCTTCGCGCCTTCCAAGCCGTGTTCCTCGTTTGCGAAAAGAACGACCCGTATCGTTCTGCGCGGGTGCGGCCGAGCCAGCGAAATCAAGCGGGCGACCTCGATCACCGCGCCGACACCCGCGCCGTCATCCAGGGCGCCGGTTCCCAGGTCCCAGGAATCCAGATGTGCCCCCAACAGGACAATCTCCGTCGGCGCCTCGCGTCCCCTCACCTCCCCGATCACGTTCGCCGACTCTGCGTTCGGCAATTCGGCGCATCCTAAGATATAGCGAATCCTCAGCGGGGGATTCGCCGCCAGTCGCTGCAAGAGCTCGGCATCGGGAACCGCCAACGCCGCGGCTGGAATCTTCGCCACGCCCTCCTGGTACCGCATCATTCCGGTATGAGGAAACCGAGCCTTGGATGTCGCCAGAGAGCGCATCACCATGCCGATCGCTCCCAGCTTGGCGCTTTCCACCGCGCCATTTCCTCGGATGGGATTCAGTCTTCCGTAGTCCTTGTCTGTCTGCATCGCTGCGCTGAAAAAGACGATCTTCCCCTCCACCTGGGCTCGCAAGCGGTGCTGGAGATCTTCGATCGACGTCACCTCGATGACTTCCGCTTCGACCCCCCCTGGCGGAGTGGGGACCGAGCCCCCCAGCGCCGTCAGCGCGAGCCGGTGGTGCGTTGGCGATAGCACCTCCCCGGTCTCCACACCTCTCGTCCAGTGCATCACCGACACCTTTTCGGCATGCACCTGTTCGAATCCAAGCGCTTTCATCTTCGCCATCGCCCACGCCACCCCCGCCGCATCGCCCGGACTCCCGGCCATTCTTGGCCCCGTCGCGTCCGTCAGCTCCTGGACCCACTGGTGCGCGCGGGATTGCTTGAGGGCGCTCTCGCGCAGTTCTTCAACGGCGACGGAGCCCGTGCCCACATCCGGCATCGGGCGAAAACAACTGCAGAGAAGACAAGCGACGGATGCGAGGGTTTTCCGCAGGAGGGTTTGGCTTGGCATGCGCCGATATAAAGGTATGCCCGCTCGCCAGCAAGCGGTTAACGCGATTGGTCCTGGATTTCGTCGAGCCTCTCGATTTTTCGCGAAGAGAGGATCCAAAACCTCCCGAAGAGGGCCACCGCGACACTGGAGAGCCCCGCGCACAATCCCCACCACAGGCCCGTTACTCCCATTCCCAGATTGAAGCCGAGCAGCAACGCCACCGGAAAACCCACCAGATAGTGCCCCGTCAGATTAGCAAGAAAGGGAAACCGGGTGTCGCCGGCGCCGCGGAGGACTCCCGCGCCCACCGCCTGGACTCCATCGCTGATTTGAAAGAAGGCGCAGACGCCCAGAACGGGTATCGCGGCGGCCACCACTTCGGGCCGATCGGTCAGCAATCGCGCCAGGGAGCTCGGAAGGAGCCAGAACGCACAACCAAAGGCGGCCATCAGGGTCGCCCCCGCGGCAAAGGCCACCAATCCGGATCGGCGAGCGCCGGCCCTGTCTCCGGCTCCGACCGCCCACCCGACCCGGACGCTGCCGGCGCTTCCAAGCCCGAGCGCGGCACAGAATGTGAAACTCGCCAGAGCGATGGCGATCTGGTGCGCCGCCAGGCTTTCCCTGCCCAGTCTCCCGGCCAGGATGCCTACCAGCGCAAAGATGCCCACTTCGGCGCCCATCTGAAGTCCCACCGGAACCCCCACCGCGCTCGCCCTCAAAAGATCTCGTCGGCGGGGCCGGCGACTTGAGATGTGGGAGTGGGTTGCCAGCCGTTGTGCCGCGAGCAGCAGCACCAGCAGCTGAATCACCGTGCAGACGCTGGTGCACAGACCCGCACCTGGAGCCCCGAGGGCCGGTACGCGGCGCAAGACCCCAGTCCATGGGGGCAACCAGGAGCCGCCGTAGACCAACAGCAGGTCGCCCAACAGATTGCAAACGTTGCCAAGAACCGTCGACACGACCAGCGCCCGTACCCTTCCCGCCGCTTGCAGGTACGAGCGAACGCCGATGAATATCAACATTGGCGCGAGCCCTGGCAGGCGGAACAACATGAAGAGGCGGGCATCGGAAGCGATGCCCGGCTCGATTCCGGCCGCGGAAAGAATCGCGGGCGCAACGGCGATCGGAACGAAGAGAATCGCCGAAACGATCAGCGCGAGCCAGAGGGTTTGCCAGAGAAGATCTCGCGCTCGACCGTATTCGCCAGCTCCGACCGCTTGGGAAATCAAAGGGTCGAAGCCCATCATCACTCCGATTCCGATCACGGCAATGCCGAAAAACAGCCCGTTGGCGAGTCCCACTGCGCCTAAGGGACCTGCGCCCAGCCGGCCGACGACGGCGGTATCCACCAGGCCCATCAACGCGACCCCGGCCTGGGCGATGGCGATCGGGACCGCCAGGCGCACCAGTTGCCGCAGCTCAACGCGTAGGGAGGGAGAAATCAATCAATGCGGTCGTTGGGTGAGATCCACCACCTGCGTTCCGGGCGGCGGCTGCAGCTTGAACTGTTCCTTGCTCAATTTCTGGTTCGCCTTGAAGTCAGTAAAGGCAATCTCATTCTCGCTGCCATCGGGATCGATCACGATGCTTCGCAGCACCTGAGAGGAACGGGGATCGACCTCCAGCTTGATCTTCTGGAACCGGGGGTCGGGTTTGTGCGGAATCATTTCCAGCAGCGTTCCCCGGCAGGAGCCGCATTCGACCCGCGAGATGGCGAATTCCTTCTCCAACTTTCCTTGACCCCAGAGGAACGTGACCGATGCCGAAAGCTGATTTGAACGAAGACTGGCGATGGTGAGCGTCATTGCCTCAGGATCGTAGGCATACACTTTTTCGCCATCGAGCACGAAGCTCTTGGGCGATGGCTTCTGGTATTCCCACCGCATCATTGCCGGTTTGAGGAAGAAGACTTTCCCCTCCGAGGTCTGCTTCCGGTTGAAGGACTGATAGGTGTATTGCTGCCTGAATGACGCGGTGAAATCGGTCGTCTTCTCGTAGAAGGCTTGAACCCGAGCGACCAATGCCTTCACCTCGTCGGTCGGCGCGGGCCGCTTCTGAGAAGCGAGCAAGACCGAAGACGACAGGGCGAGCAGGGAGAGAAGAAGTGAGCTCATTCTTCCTCTCCCCTATCGCTTGTAGATGCGCTCGCGTTGCTTCACCGAAAGCATCTCGAAGCGCTCCATCAGCGTCTGTCGTTCTTCAGCCGTCAAGTCTCCTGCGCGTCCCAGGTGCTCGATCCGCCAGCTCACTGCCCGGGTCAGGCAAGCGGACACCGCCGCCGAGATGTTCAGACTCCGGGTAAAGCCTTGCATCGGGATCCAGAACAGCCCATCCGCCCCTGCCACCGCCTCGTCGGAAACCCCTCCTCGCTCATTGCCGAATATCAGCGCCACCTTTGAGTCGAACCGCATCGAAAACAGATCCGCAGCGGCGGGCTGAAGCGCCGTGGCCCAAAGCGAAAATCCCCGCGACTTGAGATGGGCGCGGCAAGCGGCGAAGTCGCCGTATGGGTAGAGCTCGATCCACTTGTCGCAACCCTGGGTCACCTTGTCATTGGGGCGAAACGGGGCCTTGGGATTCGAGATCAGGTGAAGCTCTTGAATTCCCATTCCTTCGCAGGTGCGGACCACCGCCGCCATGTTGAAGGTGTCCTCCAACTGGTCGAGCACCACCGTCAGCGTCCGCGTGCGCTGCTCCACCACCTGCTGGATTCGCTCCTTACGCTCTTCGAGCAGCAGGTCTCTCGCGACCGGTGGGGGAGCCAACCGCTCGTATTTCGGACCTCCACCTCCCATCGCCAAGCGGTTATAGCGGAAACGCGCCATCAACGGGGGCGCGTCCGCGACGCCTTCCGCCTCGGGGAAGCCGGAGGCGGATTCGGGCCCGGCTCGAACAGTTGCTCCGCGGTTGCATCCAGCAGTGAGGCGATACCTTCGCCGGTGGCCGCGGAAATCGAGAGCACTTTCACGCCTTTTCTCTTCATCGCCTTGGCGAATTTCGGCAAGCGCTCTCTGGCAAACGGCAGGTCGATCTTGTTCGCCACCAGCAGCTGAGGCTTTTGCGCCAGCGTCTCGCTGTACTTGGCGAGCTCGCGATTGAGGATCTGCCAATCCTTGAGCGCCTCACGACCTTCCCCCTCGGCGGACAAATCCACCAGGTGAATCAAGATTTTGCACCTCTCCACGTGGCGCAGGAACTGCTGCCCCAGCCCCACTCCCTCGCTCGCTCCTTCGATCAGCCCGGGAATGTCCGCCATCACGAAGGAGAGGCCGCTTTTGTATTGGACCATCCCTAGATTCGGCACCAGGGTGGTGAACGGGTACTCGGCGATTTTGGGTCTGGCCCGGGAGACGCGCGAGATCAGCGTGCTCTTCCCGGCGTTGGGAAAACCGAGCAGGCCGACATCCGCCNNNNATGTTCCGCTCTTCTCCCGCCGTGCCATCCTGGGCAAAACGCGGAGCCTGACGGGTAGAGGTCGCGAAGTTCATGTTCCCCAGCCCGCCCCGGCCGCCCTTGGCGACGGTGAATTGCTGCCCGGCTTTGCTGAGGTCGCACAGTAGCTCGCCGGAATCCTCGTCCTTGACGATCGTGCCCACCGGCACCCTCAAGAGCAGATCGCTCGCGCTGGCCCCGTTGCAATCGCTGCCCATCCCGTTCTGGCCGCTCTTGGCGCGGTGATGCTGCTGGTAGCGGTAGTCGAGGAGTGTGGTGAGCTGCGGGTCGGCCACCAGAATCACCGAGCCTCCATGCCCCCCATCGCCGCCGCTCGGACCGCCCCACTCCATGAACTTCTCGCGGCGAAACGCGACGGCGCCATTTCCCCCATCGCCGGCCTTCACCGAAATCCGAACGCGATCCACGAACCTCATGCCGGCCGCCCTCTTATCAGGTTCGGCAGTTGCCCCGCTGAGGTACGGAAAAACCGGCTTGCTATCCGCTTGGCGCCGACGGGAGGCTAGGTGCTGGCAGGATAGACGGAGACTTTCTTCCGCTCTTTCCCGAGCCGCTCGTACTTCACCACGCCGTCGACGGTGGCAAAAAGCGTGTAATCCCGGCCAAGCTTCACGTTGCGACCCGGATGGATGACCGTTCCGACCTGCCGCACCAGGATGCTCCCGGCGTTCACCGTTTCTCCACCAAAGACCTTGACTCCGCGGCGCTGACCTGGGGAGTCGCGTCCGTTTCGCGAAGAACCTTGTCCTTTTTTATGAGCCATGGCGTTTCCCTTTGTGTGTCCGAAGCAGCGATCACCCGGCGATCGACGTCACCTTGATTTCAGTATAGGGCTGCCGATGCCCGCGCTTGCGCGTCCACCCTTCCTTTTCCTTGCGGAAATGGACGACGCGCGGATGCTTCTTCTGGGCCACGATCTTCCCGATCACCTTCACCCCGGCCACTATCGGACGCCCTACCTTGGGCGAGTCCGTTCCGCCGACCAGAAGCACTTCATCGAATGAGACATCGGAGCCGACCTCGCCGGAAATTTTCTCGATGCGAAGAACGTCGCCTTCGGTAATTCGATACTGCTTTCCGCCGGTGCGAATCACTGCGTACATCGTGCGACCCCTGTCTGTTTGAGCTGTGAAAACAACCGCGAGCCCATGGGGCCACTCGGTCTTTGCATCCAGCTCGGCTGGATTTAGGAGAGAAGGCCGACCGAAGTCAAGCCACCCACCGGTGGGCGAAAGAGCGAGAGTTGCGTGCGTCGAATCCTCGGGCTCTTCAGCTCGATTTTCGTTCCCGGGTTGGATGCGCCTGCCCGATCAGCGCCCGCTCGGTGGAGATCGGCACGCTCAATAAACGAGCCGCCTGCGAAGCCTGTTGAAGGAGCAAACCGGCCTGGTCCAGTGAGGCGACCAGAAGATTCTGCCCGGACTTCATCTCTGCCCACAACTCCGCTCCCCTGGGTTTTTTTTGCACTTCCGGGTGCGCATTGAGCAGCTGCTCCTCTTCGTCGCGGTTGATGTACTCGCGAACCTGGAGGCTCTTGATGTCGTCGAACTGCGCCAGGGATCGGCCCCGGCGCTTCACCGCGCGCGCACGAGCATCGAACACCGTGCGATTCCACAGTGGACCGATTCTAATATTTTCGCTCATTTTCAAGTGCCCTGGAGCTTCCTTTTCAATAGCTGATTGACCACCGCGGGATTTCCCTTGCCTCCCATCGCCCGCATCACCTGGCCGACCAGGAACCCGAACACCTGGGTTTTCCCCGCCCGGTACTTCTCCACCTCGCTGGCGTTTTTCGCCAACACCTCGCTCACCACCGACTCGATTTGAGAGACGTCGCTCACCTGCGCCAGGCCCTTGTCGGCGATGATCGCCGCAGGGTCCCTTCCGCCGTGGAACATCTCAGCGAAAACGTCCTTGGCGCTGCTGGCGGAGATCTCGCCCCCGTCCAGCGCACGAAGCAGGAAGGCGAATTGGGTCGGCTTGAATTTCAAGCCGGAAAGGGCGCCCCCTTCCTCTTTGAAGAGCCGCAACAGCTCGCCCAGGAACCAGTTGGAGAGCTTCTTGAACTCCGGGTATTCCTTGGCGCAGGCCTCGAAGAAATCCGCCAGGGCCCGGTCTCCGCAGAGAATTTTCGCGTCGTAGAGGGGGAGGCCGTATTGGCTCCGGAAGCGGAGGAGCTTGGCCCGCGGCAGCTCCGGCAAACCGGCGGCCTCTGCGTTGATCAACGCCTCCGGCAGGTGCAGCGGGGGCAGATCGGGTTCCGGGAAGTAGCGATAGTCGTGCGCATCTTCCTTCGAACGCATCGCCCGCGTTTCATTCCTCTGGGTGTCCCACAGGCGCGTCTCCTGAATCACTCTTCCACCGGACTCGATCACCTCCACTTGCCGGGAAATCTCGTAATCGAGCGCCTGGCGGACGAAGCGGAAGGAATTCATGTTCTTGAGCTCGGTGCGCTGACCAAAGGCGGTTGCGCCCTTGCGCATCACCGAGACGTTCGCGTCGCAGCGAAAAGAGCCCTCCTCCATGTTTCCGTCGTTGATTCCCAGATAGACGAGGATGTCGCGCAGCGCCTTGAGGTACTCCGCCGCCTCCTCGGAGCTGCGAATGTCCGGCTCGCTCACGATCTCCAGCAGCGGGACCCCGGCCCGGTTGAGGTCCACCAGTGATTGGCCGGCCGACGCATCGTGGACGCTCTTTCCGGCGTCCTCCTCCATGTGGATGCGCAAGATTCGGATCTCCTTCTCCTCCCCGCCAACATCGATGGTCAGCTTGCCGTGCTCGCAGATCGGCCGGTCGTACTGCGTGATCTGGTAACCCTTGGGAAGGTCCGGGTAGAAATAGTTCTTGCGCGACCAGATGCTCGTCTGGCGAATCGCGCAGCCCAGCGCGACCCCCGCCCGCACCGCGAACTCGACCACTTTCTGGTTGAGCACCGGCAGGACGCCGGGCATTCCCAGGCAGACCGGACAGGTGTGGTGATTGGGCGGAGCTCCGAACTGCGTCGAGCACCCGCAAAATATCTTCGACTGGGTCAGCAGCTGGGCATGCACCTCCAGTCCGATCACCGGTTGAAAATCACTCACCGCCATCGGACGTCCTCAACCAAGATTCGGCCTGCGCGCGCTGAAATCGTGCTGCCGCTCGAAGGCGCGGGCAACCCGCAGGATTCGCGCTTCATCGAAGGGACGCCCGAGGATCTGCAAGCCGATCGGCAGCCCCTGACTGAAGCCGCAGGGAATGCTCATCCCGGGAAGCCCCGCCAGGTTGCAAGGAAGAGTAAACACATCCATCAGATACATCGCCAGGGGATCCTCGAGCTTCTCCCCCAGCTTGAAGGCGGTGACCGGAGAGGTCGCCGAAATGATCGCATCCACCTGTTCGAAGGCCTGGCTGAAGTCTTGCCGGATCAACGTTCGAACCTTCTGCGCCTTGAGGTAATAGGCGTCGTAGTACCCGGCAGAGAGCGCATAGGTCCCGAGCATGATTCGCCGTTTCACTTCTGGCCCAAAGCCGCTGGCGCGCGTCTTGACGTACATCTCCCTCAGGCTGGCGGCGGGAGCACGGTAACCGTAGCGAACACCGTCGTAGCGAGCGAGATTCGAGGAGGCCTCGGCCGGCGCCACCAGGTAGTAGGTCGCCAGCGCGTACTCGGTATGCGGCAGTGAAACATCCACCAGCCGCCCGCCCATTTTTTCGTATGCCTTGGCCGCCCCCCGAACCGCCGCCTCCACTGCCGGGTCCATTCCGGGCAGAAAGTACTCTTNNNCTCCCTCTTCGATCGAGGCCAGATAATCGGGCGCCTCCAGCTTGGAAGAAGTGGAGTCCTGGGGGTCGTTCACCGCCAGCAGCTGCAAGAGCGCGGCCGCGTCGGACACGGTGCGGGTGATCGGCCCGACCTGATCCAGCGAGCTGGCGAAGGCGATCACTCCGAACCGGGAAACCCGCCCATAGGTCGGCTTGAGGCCCACGGTGTTGGTCAGGGCCGCTGGTTGTCGGATCGAGCCACCGGTATCGGTGCCCAGGGCTCCGAAAACCTCGCCGGCCGATACCGCAGCGGACGCTCCGCCCGACGAGCCCCCGGGCGACCGCGTCAAATCCCAGGGATTGTGCGTGGGAAAGAACGCCGAGGCCTCGGTGGACGAGCCCATCGCGAACTCGTCTTGATTCAACTTGCCCAGGATGGGCAGTCCCGCCTCTTTGAGGAGCCGCACCGCGGTTGCGTCGTATGGCGGAATGAAGCCGCGAAGAATTCTGGAGCCGCAGGTGGTCTCGACCC
>WNFJ01128064.1_pt3 | contig 14372 bp, 13 predicted proteins | sample 5400461 | NCBI WGS metagenome assembly WNFJ01 (sample SAMN13153349, study PRJNA577476) | soil metagenome | isolation source: 115 cm saprolite on Douglas fir-dominated hillslope | place: USA:California | collected 2013-09-17 | reverse complement strand
TTCTAACGCAGGGCCCAGGGCGCTTTCTTTCTCGCTGCCCGAAGAGGATTCGGTGACCGAAAAGACCGCCCCGCTTGCCTGGCGAGAGAGCGAAACCTCGATGTACGATCCATCCTCCGCCCGACCGATCGCCCGGCGGATCGGCTGAAGGGTGAGAAAGTACGCCGACTCTGCGTGTGGCAGCCAGATTTTCAGGCCTGGCTCCAGCCAGGCAATCACGCGAAGGTGCTTCTTGCGCGCCTCGTGGCTGGTCAGCTCGATCGCGGCTTCCGCGATCTCCGTCAGGTTCACCTCGCCGGCTCCGAGTGCGAGGGGCGCCAGAAAGTCGCCAAATCGCCGGAGCATGCCGTCGATGCGGCGGATCTGGTCGCGCATCGCCTTCACATTCTTTTCACCCGTGGCTGAAGCTTCGGACTGACGAATCTTGTCGGTGAGGACCTCTAAGTTTATGGCGAGGGCGTTGAGGGGATTGCGGGCGTCGTGAAGCAAGCCCAGGACCAGCGCCCGCGCCGCTTCCCATTGAAGGCCACCGATCACGGGATCGAGGGTTGCGTCGCCGTTGATCGAATTCGTCGCCAAGTTCCCCTCTTCGGACAAGGTCACTCCCATAAATGCAGCAGCGAGCGACAATGTGGGCGGGAAACCTGAATTTTCAACCGTCGGCGCTGAAATTTGTTCAGCAGCCCATCAGTTGCGTCGCCTTATGAGCCCCGGAGTGTCTCCAAGATGACTTCCGGACGGTCCGAGGCATCCTTTTGAGGTGAGCTTTCGCCTGAGACTTGCGGACCCGGCCCGACAAGCTCGATGCCGAGCTGGGCGGCGAACTCGAAAATGCGGTGGTCCCTGTAAAATTCTCCGTAGACAATGCGGGTACACCCGGCGTTGGCGATGAGCTTGAAGCAGGACCAGCAGGGGCTGGCGCTCGTATACATTGTCGCCGCATCGATTCGGACGCCGTTCTTCGCGGCCTGGATGATCGCGTTTGCTTCGGCATGGACGGTGGCCACGCAGTGTCCGTTTTCCATCATATGGCCCGCTTCGTCACAGTGAGGCAGGCCGCGGATCGAGCCGTTGTAACCGGTGGAGAGAATCGTCCGATCTCGCACGAGCAGCGCGCCGACGTGCTTTCGATCGCAGGTGGCTCGGCTCGCGACCTGGCGAGCAATATCCATGAAGTATTCGTCCCAAGAGCTTCGCTGCCGCATCACCGACCTCCTGACAAGCTTTTCCCGCGCGTCGGTGGCAGGTGTCAACCGCGATGCAAACGTCCTTTGCTCGAAGGCGGCTTTAGCGGAGCGCGGCGCGCGTTGCCTCGACGCCCGGGATGGCCCGCGTCGACACAAAACGGCCGAACCCGCTCTTTTCGAGGAATGCGCGCACTTTCGCGCTCGGGGCGGCGAAGGTCTCCCCCGGCATGGGCACATCGAAGCTGTACGACTGCTCGGCAACCGCAAAGCCCACCCGCGCGGTCCGGTACCCTTCGACGATCGCGAGGAGCTTACCGCTCGAAGCGGAGTACACCCCGCCGCCCGATGCGCCATACCCGATCGCGGCATCTGTCTTGAGCATTGCCGGGACGCGGCTTTGGCGATCCCACTCGACCTGCGAAATCAACCCGCCGGAAATCGAAAGCGCTTTGCCGTAGGGCGCGGCCACGACGAGGACGTCCTCGCCTGGCTCGAGCTCCGCGTCGTCGGCCAGCTGCGCCGCGGCCAGAGAAACGCCGCGAACCTTGATCAGGGCGAGGTCCAGATCGGGCACCTTGCCCACCGCGACCGACCGGGCGGTGTAGTCGAACGAGTCTCCATCCCGATCGACGTAGACCACCATCCGGGGGTCATCGAGCCCCTCCGACTCGACGACGTGAGCGCTGGTAAGCACGTAACTGAAGCAACCATCGGGTGTGGATTCAGATCCAATCACCACCCCCGAAGCGCTTCGCCGGGCCTCTTTGCCTTCGTAGACGAAGATCCGGACGTTCTGCGGCAGGATGCGGCGCAACATCGATTTGCGATCTCCGCCTTCCGCATGAACCGTGCCGGAGGGAACCAATGCGGCGTGCGGCGGCGCGCTTGCGCATGCGGACGCAACGAGAACGAGACAAGCGGGCCACCCCAATCGCTGATTCATCCATGCTCCGTCGCCGAAACGGCGTTTGACGCCCGGGGGGAGTTCGCAATGGCAAAGCGACCACCCTTAGCCTGCCCGAGCACTCCTCAATCGACATACCGCTTGCGCATCAGGAAGACGATCGCGTCCTTGGCGCAGTTCTCGCAGTACCGATATTTGCTCACCATCGCCTTCAACGTGCTTTCGACCTGCGCCGCCTCCTTGGCGCTCAGCGAGGCACGCTCATCGGAAAGAAACTTGAGAATGTTCTCCTTGTTCTTGCGAAGGAGGCGCTTGCGCTCCTCGAAGAAGTGGCCCCGCAGGCGGCGGAACAGGTCGGGAAAAATCCTCGCGTAGTCCATCTCCACATCGGGATTGTCGAGCTTGTGCGCACCGATCTGGGCGATCAGACCGCGGCGAAATTCACCCGAATCCTCGCCCTTGGGCATCACGATGGACTCCATCTCCACCATCCGGCCCTCGTCCGGGCGCTCCATGTCTCCGGTCATTCGATTCAGCATCCGCTCGCCCTTGAGCCAGTGCGAGACGTGCTGGAGATACCGTTCGAACAGCTCGCGGTACTGCTGTTCGGAGATGAGTCCCATCGACTCGCGCACTTCATCGTCGACGCGGTCGAGGTATTCGTTCTCCGTTGCCCGCACGAACTCCTCGTGGTCGTGGTAGCCGTCCACCACTTCCTGTTGCAGGAACTCGTAAATGCTCTTGTCCTTGCACAGCGCCTCGAGCTCTTCGAGGACGGCAAGGGCGTTGAGGCACTTGTAGCTCGGGTTCTGTGCCGCGTTGAGCAGGGCGGTCTTGATCTCCCTCGCCGAAGCGCCGGTCCTCCCCTCGTAGTTGGGATAGGCGTCCGATTCTTCGTAGACGTCCACCAGGTGCTTCTTCACTTCCTTCGCCTGAGAGAGGTTGAGGCGATCCGGCGCCGCGCCCTCATCGTACAAGTGCAGCTTCTCGATCGGGGTGAGGTGGTCAATCACCTCCCTCAACTCGCCCTGGTAGCGATCCGGGATCGGCTTTTTCAGACGGGTGAGGACGGCCCACAGCGCGGCCACCTCGGTGGCGTGCGGCGCCACGTGTTTGCCCACGGTGACCGAGGTGATCTGCGCGTCGTAGACCTCCCGTTCGGTCCGATAGTGGCGAAGGTAGGGTACGCGAATCAGCTCGATGCGGCCCTTGAACGAGGCGAAATCGGGAAGCTCCTTGAAGGCACCGAGGTGCTTTTCGTTGGACGAGGCAATCAAGACCTCGTCAAGCTGGAGGATGAAGTGCTCCATCGGAACTTCGCCGGTCTCGCTCGTCCCGAGCAGATACTTGAACGCCTCGAGCGGCCTTTTGAGAAGATCGGAATATTCGATAAGCCCCCTATTGGCGGAGACGAGCGCGCCGTGCGGATCGTACATCACCGTGTTGTGGAGCGCGGCGGGAAGATTTGTTTGCGATCGATCGGCGGTGACTTGATTGTAGGCCGCGTCCACGCTCATCTGCGGCTCGACGGTCACCGACCCCGCCTGGTATCGGCGTGAAATGTAGAAGCGCTCTACCTGAATGTGGCGGAGCACCTTGAGGTAATCGCCGCCATTGACCCCGAGCAGCGCGGTGTAGATTCGCCGGCACTTGTGGCACAGCTCGCCTTCAAGCAGGTACTCGGAAAGGACGAAGTCCTCCCGGCCGGAGCCGTCCGATGTCTTCACGCTCTGCTCGAGGAGCTTGCGGCGCTGTTCCCGCGGAACGAGAAACAGCGGGTGGTCCTTCATCTCGCAGGAGATCCGCACATCGACGTGCTCGATATCCAGATGGGCGTAACTGGCGAGCTCGCCATGGGGCGCGAGGCGGTCCGAAAAACCAATCGACCCCTTCACCAGCTTCTCGGAGGGGAACACCCAGTTGATCTTGTAGAGCGATCCAACCGGCAAACGAGAGTAGTGCTCCATCCCGCGCTTGAGCGCGTCGACGATGGTGGATTTGGCCGATCCGTTCGGACCGTGGAGGAGGATGAGCTTGTTGATCCGGCCGGCACGGGTGAAGTTGCTTAAAACGCGATAGAGCGCGTTTTGAACTTCCTCCTGCCCGGCCACCCGGATGCCGCCCTCGGTTCCGGCGTCGAAGAGTCGAAACCTCCGGACCTTCCCGGACGGATGGGGGACCTGATCGACGGAAAAGTAGTCCAGCGCATCGCGTAGGTACTGCGCGGCGTTTCGAGCCTGTTTGCGGGGCTCCTGCAGAAACAGGTTCAGGTACTCCTCGAACGAAAGAATGCTGCGATTCTTGACGAAGTCTGCAAGAACGTCCGAGCCGGTCGCTTGCAGAAGACGCTTAGCCTCCACCCGGTCTCCTCTTCCAGCCCGATCTCGCGTCAGCACCCACATCGGCCGAACGAGCAGAACTCACTGCGGGCAATACCCTATCGTATACTTCCAGTGCTCCCGAGCCAAACCCCCGGGGCCCGATCGCGCCGACCCACGACGCGGGGTGAAAGATTGAACGCTTGCGTTGAGAGCGGTCGGGCGGAGGTCTAGATGGCGACGAGGCCGGGCGCGAGGGATTCCGCAGGATGAAAAACGAGACGATCATCGGGATTGACCTTGGGACGGCGAATTCATGCGCCGCCGTTGTTGAAGACAGCGGCCTGGTCAAACTGATTCCCCACAAGGGCGGCGAATACATCATCCCCTCCGTCTTCGCGATCGATGACAAGGGAAACGAGCTGGTGGGCCACGAGGCGAAGCGCCAGTGGCAGCTCAATCCCAAAAACACGGTCTACGGCGCGAAGCGGCTGGTGGGGCGATCGTTTCGCAGCGAAATCGTGGAAACGATGAAGCAGGTCGCCGGGTACAGCGTGCGACCGGGTCCACACAATGACGTGGTGATCGATGTCGGTCGTCGCGAATTCTCGATGCAGGAAATCAGCGCCCGGATCCTGAGAAAGATCGTCGAGGTCGCCTCCGAGTACTTGAGGCGTCCGGTGAAGCGCGCCGTGGTCACTGTTCCGGCCTATTTCAACGACCGGCAGCGGCAGACGGTGAAGGACGCGGGCAAGCTGATAGACCTTGAAGTGGTCCGAATCATCAACGAGCCCACCGCGGCGGCGATCGCCTACGGTCAGGGGAGGAACCTTCATGAGACCGTGGTGGTCTACGACCTGGGCGGCGGCACCTTCGACGTGTCGGTGATTGAAATTCGAGACCGGGTTTTCGAGGTGAAGGCGACCGGAGGCGACATCTTCCTCGGCGGAATCGACTTCGACAACGTCCTGATGAGGCACGTCCTCGAAAGCTTCAAGGCGAAGACCCAAATCGACCTCGCCACCGACCCGGTGGCAATGCAGCGGGTGCGCGATCTCTCCGAGCGGGCGAAGTGCGACCTCTCCAGCCGCGAGGAAGTGCCCTTCAATATCCCTTTCATCACCATGACCCAGCAGGGTCAGCCGTTGAACCTCGAGATGAGCTTTACCCGGCAGAAACTGGAGGAGCTCACCTCGGCGTTGATCGACCGCACGCTGACGATCGTCGCCGGCGTGCTGACGGATTGCGGCATCGACATGCCGGACGTAGGGGAGGTGCTGCTTGTCGGAGGGCAAACGCGGATGCCCGCCGTCCAACAACTCCTCACCCGTTTTTTTGGAAAGCCGCCGAGCAGGGGAGTCAACCCCGACGAAGCGGTGGCGATGGGCGCTGCCCTCTACGCCCACTCGCTCGAAGACGACACCAACCTCCGCCTTCAGCTGCTCGACGTGATCCCGATGGCGATCGGGCTCGAGCGGGCCGGCGGCAGCTTCCACGTGGTGTTTCCGCGAAACGCACCGATCCCCAACGCCAAACAAGTCACCGCGACCACGAGCTACGACCAGCAGACCGAGCTGGCGATGCGGATTTTTCAGGGGGACAACGACCAGGTGGCGCGGAACGAGCTGTTGGGCGATTTCAGCTTCTCTGGAATCCGCCCCGAGCGCGCAGGAAAAGTGGAGGTGGAGATCACCTTCGATGTCAACATCGAGGGAATCCTGACGATGCACGCCCGGGATCCGGCGACCGGAAAAGAGATGAAGACCACGGTGCGGGTGACTTGATCCTTCGAACCGTACTCGTCGGTCGGTCCTCAGGCCGCGTCCTCAGGCCGTCTTCTTTTCCTTCTCGTAGACGAGCTGCGGCGCTTCGCGTTTGGTGACCACGGTCTCGCCGATCCGGCACTCCCGGATTCCGTCCCGGTAGGGAACGTCGTACATGATGTCGAGCATCGTGTCTTCCAGGATGGCGCGCAGCCCGCGGGCGCCCGAATTGCGACGCATCGCCTCCCGCGCAATCGCCCGAAGCGCCTCTTTGCTGAAGGAGAGCTTCACCTTCTCCATCTCGAACATCTTTTGATACTGCTTGACCAGCGCGTTCTTGGGCTGGGTCAAGATGGTGACGAGGTCATCCTCCCGGAGATCGTTCAAGGTGGCGACTACAGGAAGCCGGCCGACGAACTCCGGGATCATCCCAAACTTCATCAAGTCCTCGGGCTCGGCCAGCTTGAGCAACTCTCCGACCGATCGCTCGTCTCTTTGAGCAAGCTTGGCCCCAAATCCCAACCCCTTCTCTCCCACACGGCGCTTGATGATTCCATCGATACCGTGAAAGGCGCCCCCGCAGATGAAGAGGATGTTGGTGGTGTCGACCTGGATGTACTCCTGCTGGTTGTATTTCTTTCCACCTCGAGGGGTGACGTTGGCGCGCGTGCCCTCGATGATTTTCAGCAGCGCCTGCTGGACGCCCTCCCCGCCCACATCGCGGGTCACCGAGGGCATGTCTCCCTTGCGCGCGATCTTGTCGATCTCGTCCACGTAGACGATGCCGCGGGCCGCCTTTTCGACGTCATAGTCCGCGTTGTGAAGGAGGTTCTGGATGATGTTTTCGACGTCTTCGCCCACGTAGCCCGCTTCGGTCAGGCTGGTCGCGTCGGCAATGGTAAACGGGACGTTGAGGAACCGGGCCAGCGACTGAGCCAGCAGCGTCTTGCCGGAGCCGGTGGGGCCGATGAGCAGGATGTTGCTCTTGGACAGCTCGACCTCTTCCTGCGCCTGGGACTTCACGCCGGGCCGGGGGCGAGTGACGCTCTTTCGCTGGTAGATGCGTTTGTAGTGGTTGTAGACCGCGACCGCGAGCACCTTCTTCGCGTAGTCCTGCCCGATCACGTAGTCGTCGAGGAAGGCCTTGATCTCTCCTGGCGTGGGGAGGGAGACGTGGGGCTTGCCCTCCTCCCGCTCGTTCTCCTCGGCGATGATGTCATTGCACAGCTTGATGCACTCGTCGCAGATGTAAACGGTGGGACCGGCGATCAGCTTTCGGACCTCCCTCTGCGACTTGCCGCAGAAGGAGCAGGAGAGATTGACGTGGTGCTCCTTCGACTTCACCTCGACTCCTCCAAGAGAACCCTTCGGTACTGTACTACAGTCGCAGGATTCCGAAATTCGAAGGACCGAACACCTGTCAGTTCCTTAAAATATGGGCGGCTGCGGTCCTGTCTGGAAGCCTGCATGGTGTCCGGGGCAACCTCCTGGTTCGAAGTCATAACCCCATCTCAGCCGCCTTGGCTACGGTTCCTGGGTTCGGCGCCCGCCAGCCGCTCCAACTCGTCCGCAAGCGAAGCAGCGTGTTCGCCGACGGCTCGCGGAATGCCTGCTACCGCGCGCACCTCGTTCGCGAGCCTCCTCGCCGTCTGGGCCAACCGCCCGAGGGCGTGGTCGCGATCGGGAGCCGGTGGTGGAAAGCGCGACGAGAGCTCCCGCTTGAGCTCCGAAGGCGCCCGAGACGGGTCCCAGATCGATTCGCGAATGGTCCGATACTCGTCGCTCGAGAGCTGACCCCTCTCTTCCGCCTGAGCCAGTACCTCCACCACTTCGAACGAAGGCGCGCGGATGGACGCGTCATCGGCCGCCATCCGTCTGGGCTCGTGCTTGTCGAGGAATGAATAGCTCCTCGTCAACTTGAGCGCAGTCTGCCGGCGGATGTGGAGCTCTTTGGCGCAGTACGCGTCGAAGGACTCGTACCCCCATTGCTCGAACAGATTCTCCCTGCGAACCTCGACGAGCAGGCGCCCCAGCTCGACCCATGTCGATTTGAATCGGCGAGCGGCCTGTACGACTGCCTCGCGCAATCGCACCGCCGGCCCCCTCCCGGGCTCGCGTGCCCCTTCGAGTTCGGACATGAGCGCCTGGCTAGCCCGGCTGGCCGCCCCGATCAAGCGCTACGCTTCGCTCAGCCGCCCTTGCCCACCTTGAAGGAGAAGCCCACGGTTGCCTGCTCTCCGGGGTAGGCCTTGAAGGACCACTTCTGGAGCTCTCGCAGAAGGCAATCTTGAAGCGAACCCTCCTTGAACGTGGGGTGGTCGATCCAGAGCTTGTTGACCTTCCCGTCGTTGCCGATCACGAACTCGATCGGAATCTTCGCATTGAGCCCGGGGTGGCGGCGAACCTCGTCCGCGACGCAGGAGTACAGGCTTTTCTGGCGGGAAGCCACGGTGGCATTGATCGAGTCGCGATCGAACAGGCCGGTCCTCAGGCCGTCCGGCTCCTCCTGGCCCTTCGAACCGCGGTCCGCCTTCACGCTCGCAAGGCGCGTTCGCTCCATCCGTTCCCCGGGCTTGCGCTGCGTCTTCAAGCCGCCCGGTCCGGGATAGTCGACCAGATCGTCGCTCGCCCGAGGCTGGGCGAGGGCGATGGTAGGCGGTTCCGCCGAGATCCCGGCGAGCTCATCGACGTTGTTCCACGGATTGTGAATCGCCAGCCACCGCGCCACCGCGGCGGCACCCGTGGCAAACAGCACGGCCAGGCAGGCAACGATCGCCATGCGCATTCGGCGTTTCTTCTTCCTCGTCGCCATCTCCGCCTGGGCGATCCCGTCGACCCGGAGCTTGGCCTCCGCTTTTGCCAGATGGAGCTTGAAAGACTCGACCTCCGACAGCCGCATGAAATGACCATCTCCAAGCAGCTTGATTTCAGAGCCTCCGTTCAGCTCACCGTGGAAGAGCTTTTCCACCAGCTTTTGCTCGGAGACCGGGCCGAGGACCAATTCGCCCTGACGAAACAGCCACTCTCCGCCGGTGGTTCCCAGGTCCGCTTGAGGGTTCTTGTTCCGCATCGTCGGCGCGCCGCTATTGTAGCCTCTGCCCCTGTGAAAACGATTCGGATCGCCCTGTGGGTCTGGTACCGCGGAGATTTCTTCCGCGGCTTTCAGTCCCAGCTGCAGGGCCCCACCGTGCAAGACAGTCTGGTTGGAGCCCTCACCGCGATCGGACTGCGCTCGAAGCCCTGTCCCGCCGGGCGCACGGACAAAGGCGTACATGCGCGCATGCAGATCGTCAGCCTGCGCTCACCGATCGGACCGGAGGAGCTTCTGGGTCATCTATCGCCCCACCCATTTCCCGGACTGGGGATCAGCTACGCGCGCCGCGCTCCAGATGGATTTCACGCTCAATGGAGCAACGTGGGAAAGGAATACCGCTATCGGATTCGTCTTGGCCCACGCCGGGTGGATCGCTGGGCGCCGTTCAGCTGGACGCTGGAAGACCACCCACGCCTCGCGGGGCGACCCGTCGATCTGGGGGCCTTGGCCCCAATCCTCCGAGCTCTGGAAGGGACGCGCGATTTTGCGGCTTTTCACGAGAGCTCAAGTCCGCGCCGAACCCGCACCGTTCGGACCGCTCAGCTTCTCGACCTCGGGGACGGGCTGGCGGAGATCCGGATCACCGGCGATCGATTCGCCCGTTACCAGGTTCGCTTCATGGTGGGCTGTGCGGTCGCGGTGGCGGCAGGCGCGATTTCACCCGATGCTTTTGGCGCCGCGCTCGCCGGGACTGAGGCGATCGTGGGGATCAAAGCTCCTGCGGCAGGTCTGGTGCTCTGGGACGTCCAGTATCCCCCCGCCATCGATCCCTTTGGCCCGCAGGAGCGCCGCGAGCCCGATGGACTGCCGGCGGAGCCGCCATTTGCCTCAGTCCATCGCTAATTCCGAGCGCGCCTGGTCGTGGTACTTGGCGAGCAGGTCCGAGATGGCCTCCCGGAGATATTCGCTCTGGCGGATGCGCGTGGTCCTGGAGAGGTCCTTCAGCGCTTCCAGTTTGGATCGCTCGAGCCTGAAAACCAGCGATAGAAGCCTGCCGTGTTCACGCATGTCGGTTTTCTCCTACGTCTACTTACATGCTCTCACATCAGCTACGGCCGTCAAATAAGTCACTCCAAGAGATACGTCCGGAGCTGCAGTCCAGCGAAAGCGGAAGCAGCGAAACGGGTGGGGCTGCCGATGCCAACGCGCGCTGCCAGGCCGGCAAAGACGCCCAGCAGGGGGTGAAGCTCGTATTGAAGCCCAAATGCGAGCCGGGGCCCGGCAGTAAAGGAGGGGCGCACATCGATCGCGAGATCCAGGTCGAAGAAGGTCTTCAGTCGTTCCTGTCCGAAGTATCCGCGGTAACCGGCATAGCCGCCCCACTCGGGGGTGCCCGGCCTGGCAGCTTGAACGACCAACTTGAGCTCATTGCCGTCTTCGCCGATTGCCGCCGTCACTCCCAGATCTCCGATGGCTCGAGAATACTCGTCAAATTGCCCGTTTCGAACCAATTCACCCAATTCGAAACCAACCCCGAGGAGCAAACCGAGGGCGCCGCGGTGATCGAAGCGCTCAGCGGCCTGCGCTGGAAGACAGGTCATCAACGCCAAGCCCAGGAGGCTGCTTTTCAGAGCCTTTGAGGGCTTCATTCATCCGGCCCGATCGGAACGGCTCCAAATCCAGCGCCGCGAAAGCAAAGCCATTGGCCCTGAGGACAGAGTTCGCTCGACGCCGGAAATCCCCTGAGTGGAACTTCTCATATTCCTCCGCCGAGACCTCAATGCGCGCAACTTGACCATGGTAGCGTATCCGAAAACTTCTCAATCCAAGTTCGCGCAGCCCGGCTTCCGCGGCTCCAATCTGCGACAACCGCTCTTCAGTGACCGAGACTCCGTAGGGAATTCGCGACGCCAGACAGGCCATTTGCGGTTTGTCCCAGGTGGGGAGTCCGAGCTTGAACGACCAGGCCCGAATTTCCGATTTGCTCAATCCAGCCTCGGCGAGCGGCGAGATCACGCGATGTTCCCTGGCGGCGGAGTGACCCGGTCGATGGTCCAGAAAGTCATCCGCGTTAAAGCCGTCCAGGATGACGGCAAGGCCCAGTTGCTGCCGGCTGGCTTCGCAAAGATCATAGAGCTCGGTTTTGCAAAAGTAGCAGCGGTTCGGGGCGTTCTGGGCATAGCCCGGATTCGCAAGCTCGTTCGACTCGATGATTTCGTGGCGCACGCCAAACGATGAAGCGAGCTGCTGTGCGTCGCCTTTTTCACTGGAAGAAAGCGAAGGTGAAACGGCGGTGAGCGCCACGGCCTTCGGACCAAGCACATCCGCGGCAATTTTCAGGACAAGCGTCGAGTCCACCCCGCCCGAGAAGGCGATCAGCGCTGACTCGCACCGACCAACGCGCTCCCGCATCGCTTGTAACTTTGGCGCGGATCGCAGGCTAAGTGATTCAATTTCCTCAGGACTAAGCATGCGCCGAGCGCCTTCGGAGCCTCAACGCGACTTCTGTTTCGCCGCGCCCTTTTTCTTCTTCGCCGCTTTTGCCACTCGGGCCGCCCGGGCGACTGGCCGCGCCTTTCGCGCTCCCTTGGCCGCGCCGGGGCGAGAGGTCTTTCCGGCCCGCGCTTTCTTAGCGTGCGTCGAGCGGGCCCTTTCGCCGGTGATGGTCCTCATCTGGTCGGCGGCGATGTAGCCGAGGTCGAGGAGTGCCTGAAGAACCTTCCGGCCGCCCTCTTCTACCGACTCGACGTCCGAATGGATGGTGACCTCCGGCGTGTTGGGAGGCTCGTAAGGTTCAGTGATTCCGATGAAATTCGGAATTTCGCCACCCAGCGCCTTCTTGTAGCGCCCGGTCGAGTCGCGCTCGATCAGCTTGTCCGTGGGGCAGTCGACATACACCTCGACGTATCGATTGATCGCCCGCCGGTTCTCCTCGCGGTTGCTCTTGTAAGGACTGACCGCTGCGACCAGAACGGCCACGTTGTTGCGGCTGAGCATCTGCGCCAGAAGACCGAGCCTACGGATGGCGAGGGTCCGGTCCTCCTTGCTGTCGCCAAGGGCGCCCCAAAGCTCGGCACCGAGGGGGGCTTCATCCAAGATTTCGGTGTTTGTGCCGACTTGCCGGAGGCGGGGAGCGAGGTAATTGGCCAGGGCGGTTTTGCCCGTACCCGACATGCCCGTGAACCACACCGTAAATCCAGTATTCATTCAATCTTCCTCGGCCCTTGGCTTCAAATTGAAGCAGGGGGAGCGTCTAAAGACGGGGCCTTATAGTTGAAATCAGGGCCTTTTACAAATTTAAGTCGCTTCGGACCACCGGGTAGCACCCGCGTCCCCGCCGGGCTTAAGCGCTCCGCGACAGGACAACGGGTGTCTCCTGAAATTCCCTGTCCTGCCACCAGAAGAGCTTTGCCGCCGTCACCTTGCCAGCATCCACCGCAAGAACCAGGTACGCCGTTCGGGGGAGGATCGGTTCTCCGTCCGGAGCGGCCATCGCCCGATCCTCGGCAGAGAAGTAGGTGCCGGCGTCGATGTGGGAATGATACACACAAGCAAGCTGCTCGCCCTGCTCATCTGCTTCCTGGGAGATTTGCAGCCATTCTTTCGGATCGAAAAGGTACGCCGTGCGAGAAGTCCGGGGAAATCGGCTGGGATCCTTGGCGTGATAACGGTCGTAGGCGTTGACCATGCGCCGCGTGCGCCAGTTGCCGTCTCGGAGCAGCAATAGGCCGCAGGACTCGCGGGGATACTCCTCCTCTGCGTGGGCGATGACCTCGGAAAGGTCGGGGAGCACGATGGGGGCCAAGGACTTCACCTGCCATCCCGGGGCGACGGCTCGAAGTAGCGGTCCGCGCGATCGGGGAACAGGGTCACGATGGTGCCGGTCTGCCCCTGGCTCGCAAGCTGGCGAGCGACTCGCATCGCGCCGACCATCGCCGCCCCCGCCGAGCGACCGACGAGCAGACCTTCCTCGGCGAGCAAGCGGTCGGCCATTTCCCAGCCCTCCTCGGTTCCCACGGAGAGTTTTTCGTCGAGCTCTGCTTCTCGATAGATGGAGGGCACGATCGACGATGTCATGTGCTTGAGGCCTTCAAGTCCGTGGAGGGCTTCGCCGGGTTCTACCGCAATGATCCGGATCTCCCTGCGGTACTCGCGCAGCCGCCGCCCGGTGCCCATCACCGTTCCGCCGGTGCCAATTCCGCAAACGAAGTGCGTCACCTGCCCTCCGGTCTGCTTCCAGATCTCCTCCCCGGTCGACAAGTAGTGGGCGAGGGGGCTGGACTCGTTCGAGTACTGATCCGGATAGAAATAGCGATCCGGCTCTTCCTCAACCAGGCGCCTCACCTTGCGGATGGCGCCGTCCGAGCCTTCCATCGGATCCGAATAGATGATCTTGGCCCCATACGCGGTGGTGATGCGTTTTCGGGCAATGCTGACGTTTACGGGCATCACCAGCGCCACCGGGAAACCCATCGCTGCGCCTATCCAGCTGTACGCAACGCCGGTGTTGCCGCTCGTCGAATCAATCAGCGTCTTTTGCGGGGTCAGTCGGCCGTCGGCGAGGGCGTCGAGAACCATTTGAAGCGCGGGCCGGTCTTTGACGCTGCCCCCCGGGTTGAAATACTCGAGCTTGGCGAAGATCCGAATATGGGCAGGGGTCGCGATCCGACGAATCCGCACCAGCGGAGTTCCTCGCAGGCGCCGGATCGGAATGAACAGCGCTCATCCGCAGTGGAGACAACGGTTGAAGGCTGCCTCCTCGATGTCGCCGCTGCTCTGGATCGAAACTCTTCCGAGAGCACCGGCGGCCCCGAGGCACAATCGTTGAAAGACGAGCGCCCCCACCGTTCCGACGATCACCGCATGGGCGCCCGCCGGCACCGGTGAAAGCCCCTGCAGCGTTGCCGAGAAACATCCGGCGCACCCTTCTTCGGATCGGTAGACGACCTCACCCCGGCCATCCCGCCAACCCAGGGCTACCCAGGGAGCCGTGCCCAGAAAATCTGCCGGAACCTCGCCGAGCGATCCCACGGTCCGCCCGGTTCGGGCGTCAGGATTCAGGTCGGCCACGGCCTCGTCCATCGCGACGGCGAACGGCCGTCCAGCGTCCTCGTGGCGAAAGAGAAATCCGGCTTCGTCGAGGCCCACCACCGCGGCCTGCGAAGG
>WNFJ01636425.1_pt1 | contig 14375 bp, 12 predicted proteins | sample 5400461 | NCBI WGS metagenome assembly WNFJ01 (sample SAMN13153349, study PRJNA577476) | soil metagenome | isolation source: 115 cm saprolite on Douglas fir-dominated hillslope | place: USA:California | collected 2013-09-17 | reverse complement strand
CAAGGCCGGGCTGGTCGACGAGTTGCAGCTGTTCCTGGTTCCCGTCGTCGTCGGAGGCGGCAAGCGCGCGCTCCCCGACGGTGTCCGCTCGGATCTGGAACTACTGGACACCCAGCGGTTCGCAAGCGGTGCTGTCTACCTCAGGTACCGCCCCAAGCCAGCGTGATGACCTCGCAGGGGAGCGGGTCAATGCCGGCGCCGAGCCGTATCAGGTCACCGCTCCGCTGAGCTGGGCGCTGAGGGCGGGCCAGACCACCGGGTCGTGGCCGGGGACGAGCCGGTAGCCGCGGTCCGCGGCGATCTGCTTGAGCCTGCGGATCTGCGCCACGCTCACCTCGGGGGTGGCCGCGACCCGGCCGCCGACCGCGACCTCACGCTCGATGTTCTCGGTCAGGTCGGCCGCGTCGAAGGCGAAGACGAACCCGCCGCCGCCCACCGACTCGTCCAGGCTGACCACGAAGCTCTGATGGCCGGGGGTGTGCCCGGCGGTCAGCACGGCGCTCACCCCCGGCGCGATCTCCGCGTCGCCGTCGGCGGCCCGCCAGTCGAGCGCCGGGTCATCGAAGTCAATCCGGAAGATGCCGTTGCTTTCCGGTCCGGGCGGGCTGGACATCCCGTAGTCCAGCTCGGCCCGCTGGATGTGCACGGGCACCCGCCCGGCGAAGTGCTTCAGCCCGCCCGCGTGGTCGTAGTGCAGGTGACTGACGGCCACGGCACGGATGTCGGTCATGTCCACGCCGGCCCCGGCGAGCGCTTCGTCCAGCGGCTCGCCGGGCCCGGGCAGTACCGGCTGGATCGCCGGGTCGCCGTGAAAGCGGCGTCGCAGCGCGGGGTCCGTGATCAGCGCTGTGTTGAATCCGGTGTCGAGCAGCAGCCAGCCGCCGTCACATTCCAGCAGCACGCCGGGCACCGGCTCCCGGAGCCGCTCCTGCCCCGACGCCCCCTCCACCGACACGGACTTGGGCAGGTCTTCCCAGCCCAGCGTGAGCAGCACGATCCTGCGGACCCCGGTACCCACGAACGCCTACCTCCGGAACCAGCGGGCTGGCCGCCAGGGCGGGGCGACCATCAAGTCGTGCTGGTTGACGAGGTTATACCAGCAGCCGGTGGCCACCGGCCCGTCGGGATCTGCACCATCCGTTCCCGCGCCATAGTGACCCTCCATCGAGTCCCGATCGACGCCGATGCCGGCTGCCTGCGCAGACGAGGTCTCAGCCCGGGGCGGTCGCCCCAGAACGCGCACTGATGCTCGGCGGCGAAGCCGGTCTCGACTCGCGGCGTCGGCGGGGTCAGCGAAATGATTCGCTGGCCGCCGTTATGGAATTGCGGCCACAGCGGCTCACCGCGCGAGGACGTGAACCCATGCTCGGCGAAGTTCGTCCAGTACCGCTGCATGCTGGCCGCCAGCCGTTGCTGCGTCGAGGTGAGGGTGCCGGGAAACGAGCTCTCGCCCGGGACGCCACCCTCATCGCGCTGACGCCCACCGAGTTCACCAAGGATTACCCAAAGGGCCGCGGAGTCGTGCACGCGCTGCAGGGCGTGAACGTGGTCATCGAGGACGGCGACTGGCCGCGCTGGTCCCGCTGGGCACCGGCGCCGCGGCGCGGAAGGAGCGCGCCAGGCAGGCGCTGGCCAAGGTCGGGCTGGGCGACCGGGCCCGGCACCTGCCTTCCGAGCTGTCCGGCGGCCAGCAGCAGCGGGTCTCAATCGCGCGGGCCCTGGTCAAGAGATCAGGAATGCTGCTCGCGGACGAGCCGACCGGCAACCTCGATGAAGGCACGCGCGACGAGATCATGATGCTCTTGGAACAACTGTGGCGCGAACTCGGCCTCACGCTCGTGATCGTCACCCACGACTCCTCGGTGGCACGCAGGGCCCAGCGGACCGCCATCATGCGCAGCGGCCTGCTCACCGTCGGGGACCGCGCCCCCGCGGCACCCAAGATCACGTTCGGGCCATGAGCACAGCGATGTCGTCGGCCGGGCTGGGGGCCAGCGCGGCCAGCAGGGTGTCGCAGGCTTCGGTGACAGGCAGCTGGCTGACGGTCGTGAGGGTGCGCGCCAGGCGTGCCATTCCGGTGCTGATGGCGGCGGCGGGGCTCTCGATGAGCCCGTCGGTGTACAGGACCAGGGTGCTGTGGCGAGGTACGTGCAGGCGGGTGGCCTGGTAGTGGCCGCCGCCGCCGATTCCGATGCCCAGGGGCAGGCCGGGGGGCAGGTCGAGAAAAGCGGCCCCGTGGCCGGGGCGGATCATGACCGGGAGGGGGTGCCCGGCCCGGGCCATGTCCCAGTCTCCGGTGGCGGGGTCGTGGACGGCGTAGATGCAGGTGGCGCCGGTCTCGTCATCGGTGAGGTCGGCGGTGATCTGGTCGAGGCGGGTGAGTATGTCCGCCGGAGCGAGGTCGAGGGTGGCGAGGGTGCGGGTGACGGTGCGGAGCTGGCCCATGAGGGAGGCGGCGCGGATGTCGTGTCCGGTCACGTCGCCGATGGTCAGGGCGCAGCGGCCCTCCGGAAGGGGGATGACATCGAACCAGTCGCCGCCGATCTCGGCCGCGGTCTGTGCGGGGATGTAGCGGCAGGCGAGCTCGAGGCCTAGGACGTCGGGGATCTGGCGGGGCAGCAGGCCGCGCTGGAGGGCGAGCGCGGTGGCTCGCTCGCGCGTGTAGTGCCGGGCGTTGTCCATGGAGACCGCCGCGCGGGCGACCAGGCCGCGGGCCAGTGACAGGTCCGCGCTCGTAAACGGCCTGGAACCGTCGAGGCGGTACAGCACGACGATGCCCATGATCGCGCCCCGGGCGATCAGCGGCAAAGTCATCACCGAGCGGGCCCCCGCTGTGTGCGCGGCCAGCATCCGGCTGCGGCCCGTGCCGGAGTCCATCTCCCTGAGCTGCTCGGGGGTCATGGCCCCGAACGCGGGCAGGTAGACCGGCGCGCCGGCGACCAGGCTCTGGTGGTACTGCTTCGCCGGGTCGGTCTCGAACCACACGTGCCGGAGGTATTCCGGCGGGGCCGGCCGGTCAGCCGGCCACCGCACGGACACCCGCCGCAAATGCATCTTCTGGTCATGGGCGTGCGGCGCGTGCTGGTCACCCTCGATGACGGTGGCCAGCAGGTCGACCGCGCCCGCGTCGGCGAGCCGCGCGAGGGCGACGTCGAGCAGTTCTTCCGCTGTCCGGGTGATGTCCAGCGTGGTCCCGATCCGCGCGCTCGCCTCATCCACCAGCGCGAGCCGGTGCTGATTCTGGGCTTGCTCGGTGACCTCCCGCATCATGCAGGCCAGCCCGGCGGTCTCGCCGTCCGGCCCGTCGATCCGGAACAGGCAGGAGTTCCAGAAACGCTCAGCGCCGCAGTCGTCGACGCGGCTGCTCACCTCCAGGCCAACCACCGGCTCCCCGGTCGCCAGCACCCGCCGCAGCGACCGCTCGATCACGTCAGCGTCCATGCACGGCAGCACCTCGCCCAGCCGGCGCCCCGGCCACCGCCCAGCAGGCGTGCCACCGCTAAGACGCACAGCTGCCTCATTGACCCAGACGACCCGCAGCTCAGCGTCAAACATCACGACACCCAGCGGGGACTGCACCAGCCCCATCGGTATCAGCCCGTCCAGGATGACCGGTTCCATCGTTCCTTCCTGGGAGGCCGGCGCCTAGCGCCGTGTTCACTCTCCTGGTCTAGCGAATAAAAGCGAACAGGATGGCGGTCTATTCCTGTGGCCCGGCTAGCACGCCGCGCAGACGTCTGCGTCTGGCTGGACGGCGTCAGGGTCGGCTCGCGGTCTCGTCGGCCTGGTCGGGACATCACCTGAGCGTGATCTCGGGGTTTGCGGTAAAAAATCATTATGTCTGGGGCATCGGGTGAACTGGCCGGGCGCACGTTCATGGTCACCGGCGGCAACACCGGGATCGGCCGCGCCACGGCGGCCGGTCTGGCGAGGCGGGGCGGCCGGGTTTACGTGGCCTGCCGCTCGCCGGAGAAGGGCCGCAGGGCGGTCGCGGACATCGCGGCGGCCACCGGGAGCGAGGCGGTCGCGTTCTTGCCGCTGGACCTGGCCGACCTCGCGTCGGTACGCCGGTGCGCTGAGCAGTTCCTGGCGCTGGGGGAACCGCTGCACGTGCTGATCAACAACGGCGGCGTGGCCGGGCAGCGCGGCATTACCAGGGATGGCTTCGAGCTGGCCTTCGGCGTCAACCACATCGGGCACTTCGCCCTGACAGCCGCCCTGCTGGACCGGCTCGCCGCCAGCGCCCCGGCCAGGGTAGTCACCGTCGCCAGCGATGCCCACTACCAGGCCGGGGGCGTGGATTTCGAGGCGGCGCGCCGGCCCACCGCCAGTATCAGTGGCCTGCGCGAGTACGCCGTGTCCAAGCTGTGCAACGTGCTGTTCTCCCAGGAGCTCGCCCGGCGTGTGCAGGGTCGGGGCATCACGACCTATGCCTTGCACCCGGGAGTGGTGGCCTCGGACATCTGGCGGCGGGTCCCGTGGCCGATCCGCCCGCTGATCAAGCTCCGGATGATCTCGCCCGAGGAGGGAGCCGTGACCTCGCTCTACTGCGCCACCTCGGATTCGGTGGCGGCGGTCACCGGCCGCTTCTACGACGATTCCCGCGAGCGCGAGCCCAGCAACATCGCCACCCCCGACCTGGCCCGCGCCCTGTGGGAGCACAGTCAGGCCTGGGTCGCCGCCTGATTCCCGCCTGCACTGGAACTGCCTGGCCTGCCGGTGCTCGCGAACTGCCCAGCCGCCCGGCCAGCGCCTGGCGGTCCGGCGAACGCCTGGGCGATGGTCAGCCATTGCTCCGCTCCCTGACCCGAGGCCCGCACCGCGGTATCTGCGCGGTGCCGGCGCTGCGTCACGAGCAGGCAGAAATCGAGCGCCGGGCCGGTGACCCGGTCGGCAGCCTCGGCCGGTCCCCAGGTCCACAGCTCACCGGACGGCGCGACCAGCTCCACCCGGACCGGCTCGGCAGGCATCGGCAGCCGGTTCGCGGCATAGCTGAAGGCCCGCGCCCCGACGCCGATATGCGCCACGTGCCGGAGCCGGTGCGTCGGCTCGCGCTTCGCCCCGACGGTGTCAGCGATGTCCTGACCATGCGCCCAGGTCTCCATCAGCCGGGCGGTGAGCGAGGACGCCGCGCTCATCGGCGGGCCGAACCACGGCACCCGCATCGCCGGGTCGAGGCCGGCGAACACCGACAGCAGCTGGCTGCGTGCCCGCGCGAACCAGTCGATCAGCCCGGCCCGGCGTAGCTCGCGATACCGGGCGGCGATGGCGTCCGGGTCGATGCCGCCGGTGGCGGCCAGCCGCTCGGCCTCGGCAGCGAAGGCCCCCGGGTCGGTCGCGGAGGTCACCGCGACGTCGTCGAAGTGCGCGAGATGACTGACCTGATCGGCGATCGTCCAGCCGGGCGCGGGGGTCGGCAGCCGCCAGTCGGCGTCGCTGAGCGGATCGAGGATCTTCCGCAGCGCCGCGGTCTCGCCGGCCAGGTCGTCGATCAGCGCGCCCAGGTCAGCTGGCATGGTCCGGCTCCCTCACGACCGCGTCCATCACAACTGCTTCCATAACGGCGAGCACCTGGCCGGCCTGAGGGCCGTCGCAATCACCGCTGGACCCTGCGCAAAGTTGCGACAGCGCCGGGGGGCAGGGCCCAACCCGGCCGCGACGGAGGGCCGGTCAGGGTGCCGGCGAGCTTGGCGGGGAAACCGTCCAGGATGGACCGGTCACCGAACCGGTCGCGCTGCTTGACGCAGGCACCGGCGCGTATTACCGACTCGGCCCCGACCACGCTGCCGTCGCACACGATCGCGCCCGGCTCGACCACGCTGCCGCGGCCGATGTGGCAGCCGTGGACCATCGCGCCCGGGCCGATCACCGCGTCGTCGTCGATGATCAGTTCGTTGTCGGGCAGCAGGTGCAGCACCGTGTTCTCCAGGATCTGCACCCGAGCGCCGATGCGGACCGGGCCGTGCGAGTCACCGATGATCTTCACGCCCGCGCCGATGAGCGAGTCTGCGCCGATGACCACGTCGCCGGTGATCTCCGCCGAGTCGAACAGCAGCGTGCCAGCGCCGATCGAAGGACTCTTGTCACGGTAGGCGTACAGCGTCCCCATGCGTTCTCCTGCTCGCATCGGCCCGCGCACGATTGCGCCCGGGTGGTCGGTCAGGTTGGTCTGATGCTGGCGCAGCACCGCCAGCCGCTCGCGGTCGGCGTCCGTGGCCGACCGGATAACGTGTGGCGGGCGCCCGACCAGGACCGAGTCGGCGGGGATCACGGTGTCCGGGGGAACTAGCGTGCCCTCGCCAAGGATGCAGCCGTGGCCCAGATGCGAGCCCGGCATGAGGATCGCGCCGTTGCCGATCTCGCACAAGTCACCGATGGTGGCGCCGACGATCGTGGCGCGGTGACCGAGAACGGTGCGCTGACCCACCCGGACCGGATGCTCGGGCGTGCCGATCACTACCCCGTTCTCCAGTACGGCCGAGTGATTGCCGATGCTCACCGCTGCGTCGTGCGCCCGCACGACCAGGCCCTGCGCCAGTATCGCGCCGGCACCGACGTGTACGTCACCCAGAATCACCGCCGAGCCAGCGATCTCAGGCTGGGGCTGGTCAACCCAAAGCTGATTGAAGCTCACGGCGGCGCTCCGGCACATTCCATTGCTGCCGGCGATGGCGCGTGCGGCCTGCTCGCGTGCGCGCCAGCTGTTCGCACAGGTGGCAGTCACCGCAGTAAGTGCACTTCCACCTTCGGCAGGACTGACAGCGGTCTTGCTCAGTCATTCCATTTCCTCGCGGGGGTACTTCGGCCTGCTAGAGCACTGCCCAGCGCCGAGAAATTCCCTTCCGCCAGGCGCACCGGGGCGTGGTTGTTCTCCCGCTTTGGGGCAGCGTCTACAGCGACAAGCGGGCGCGCTCGTGCGTGATGCCCTCGATCTGCCCTGCCGCGTCACTGAGCAATTGGTGAGCAAGGTCGGACAGGGCCCGCGCGGCCGCGATCTCCTCCCCGATCTGCGTGACCTCCTGGTCATCGGGGTTACGGCGGGCCAGGCCGTGGCCAACCATGCCAACGCCATCCTTGGTCAGCCGCGCCCTGGCCCGTGTCTCCCCGTCATCCTCGTGGAGTGAGATCTCGACCGGCCACCTATCAAGTGTCGTCATGGTCACTCACCTACTTCCGGCTGCTGGTGGAACTCTGTTGCGGCTGGTGGTGTGCGAGAAGTCCTGCCAAAGGAGGTACCCGTGACAATCACTACCCCCGTCGCCTGCAGGGAACGCTTCGGCAGCACCACTGCCGAGGTGGCAGATGGGGCTAGAGGGATGAGATGTGAGCCAAAGTGTGACTTAAGTCATACTGGTCTTTGGCGCCGTTTCAGCCCTACTGTGCCCGTTTGGGCGGCAGGGTAGTCACCCGACAGCACCCAGCGTGCGTGACGGCCACCCCCCGGTGATTCCGTCGCCCTGAACCGCACGGCGTCCGCACGCCGCTGGCCACAGGACTCGTGCCGAGCCAGCACCCGGGTGACCGCGGAGCGCAGTCACCGCGTCCGAACGGAGGCCCAGCCGTGTCCCGCACCCCCGCCCGGCACCGGAAGCCGCCGCGATCCTCATCTGCCCGCCCCGGCGTCCACGCCCGGCGCCACAAGCGATCGCCGATCACGTCCGCGCTGGTGAGCAAGCCCACGCTGATCGCCGCCGTGGCGGGCTCGACCCTGGTCGTCTCCACCGCCGTCGCGCCGGCGCTGGCCCACTGGACCGGGTCGGCACCGGGCGCCACCGCCCTGGACCAGGCAGGCGGCGCCCCCGGGGCCATCTCCCGACCGGCGTCGTCCGGGCCGGCGGCCACGGACACGGTCCCAGCGCACCGGACGCACCACCCGCCCGGGCGCGACCGGCCGACGTCCAGGCAACCCCCCCGTCAGCAGGCCGCCGGCCAGCACCCGGCCGGGTCCCGCCACCAAGCCCCGGCCCCGCACCCGGCCCCGCCACGGCACCCGGTGATGCCGGGCAAGCCTGCCGCGCCCTACCTCATCTACGACTCGGTCATACCTTCCGCGATCCCCGCCCACGATCTGGTCGCCACCTATGCCACTGGCCCCTTCGCCGTCTCGCCATCGCAGGTGGCCGGGCGGGGACCGGTGCTGTGGATCGACGTCTACGGGACAGACTACGAAGCCTCGGCCCTCGACGTCGAGCCCGGTGACGCCACGCCGGCCCTTGCCGCGAACTGGGCCTGGCACCGGCTGAGCGCCCATCCGGACGCCATAGCCCACATCTACACCGCGCTCTCGGAGTGGCCGGCCGTGCAAGCGGCCGTCGCCACGCTCCCGGCGTGGATGCGCGCCCGCATCCGCTGGTGGATCGCCGACCCCACCGGCATTCCGCACATCGTGCCCGGCTCCGACGCCACCCAGTGGTACTGGGGGTCAGGCTATGACATTACGACCGCAACCCCGCGCTTCTAGCAGCTCGGTGCCCATCACAGCCACGGCAGTCTGGCCCACTAGCAGGCAGCATGAACCCGGCAAAATATTGCTAGTTTCGAAGTTCAGGCATAGTCTGAGCGCAGCACCGGGAACATCCGCCAACGATGGCAGTTGACCCGGGGCCACCGAGGGAGTCGGCCATGTTCGTTGGCCTAGTTGTCGTTATCGCCGTGCTCGCCTCTATATGATGCTCCGCACGCGCCGCAACAGGTAGCCACCGCGCTGTCCTGGAGGCTGCCGTAACCAAAGCCTGAATCGGTGGCGTAGTGAAGCCACAGCCTTTGCCGGAATTGAACACTGCACTGTGCCTTGAGCTATGCACTTTCTCCTTCTTGCCGGAAGAGATCAAATGCCAGGTCTCTGCTGCCGCCAGCTGTCGGCGATTCTGCTTAATCTCGCCGGCGTGTAATAATAATGAAAACGGGCCGAGGGCATTTCGAACGCTGGCAGTCACGCCGGCGCCGTCCACGGTTCTGGTTAGCCCGGCACCCTGCGCCGAGGGATGGGACGGCCGAGATGTTCGGCTTCAAGATCATCACCCAGTACGAGAAGGGCATCGTCTTCCGCTTCGGGCGGGCGCTGCCCGGCACCCGCGAGCCCGGGCTGACCTGGGTCAACCCGTTCACTGACCGGCTCCGCAAGGTCAACATGCAGATCGTCGTGGCCGCCGTGCCCGGCCAGGAGGCCATCACCCGCGACAACGTCACCCTGCGCGTGGACGCAGTGGTCTACTACCGGGTCATCGACCCGCTCAAGGCCGTCATCAACGTGCAGAATTACGCCTACGCCGTGTCCCAGGTCGCCCAGACCTCGCTGCGGTCCGTGATCGGCCAGAGCGACATGGACATGCTGCTGTCCGAGCGCGACAAGATCAACGCCCATCTGAAGGACGTCATCGACGCCCCCACCGAGCAGCCCTGGGGCGTCCGCGTCGAACGTGTCGAGGTCAAGGACGTCGCCCTGCCCGAGTCGATGAAACGCTCGATGTCACGGCAGGCCGAAGCCGAGCGGGAGCGCCGCGCCCGGATCATCTCCGCCGACGGCGAGTACCAGGCATCCAAGAAGCTCGCCCAGGCCGCCGCCGTCATGGCCGCGGACCCGGCCGCCTTGCAGCTGCGGCTGCTGCAGACCGTCGTCGAGGTCGCGGCCGAGAAGAACAGCACCCTGGTCATGCCCGTCCCGGTGGAACTGCTGCGCTTTTTCGACCGCGCAGCCCCGGCCGGCCTGACGACGGAACCGCCGACTGCCGCGGCCCAGGACGAAGGTGACGATGCGCCGCCGGTGCCCGCCATGCCCGCGCTCACAGCGCCCGCGCGCCTGCCCGCCGACGCCGCCCTGACCGCGCCCTTCAACACCGCCCCCAAAGCCCCGGCAGCCATCTAAGCCAGTCGCGACCGTCGAGCTGCTGGCGTAGGTGGTTTATCCCTCAAGGATCTGACTACCCGCCTCGAAAGCCAGGCCGGAGCCCTGCGCGGAGCCGCCAGCCCTGCGGCCGGCCGTGCGGCCGACCGCAGGGTTCGACCATGCTCGGGACTGTTCTCGGCTATCCTGGCCGTGCGTCCACTACGCGAGGCCGCGGAGGACGCTCAGCCACTGCCCGGGACGCCGGCGGGCACGCGAGGCCACTGGAGTCAGCCTCGGGACGAAGCGCCCCGGTTCCGCCACTAGGGCCAGGGCTCACCATCGACCTGTCGCCGTCGTCTGCGCCCCTGTGCAGCGCGTCGTTCGATGACAGCTCAGTCGGCGTCCGCGCGACTCGAAGATCCGCTAGCGCCGCAGTTTGCGTCGCTGCAAGCGACAAGGAGCCACTGCATGCCGACGACCTACGCCTTGCTCAGCACCTACCCCCCCACACAGTGCGGCCTGGCGACGTTCAGTGCGGCCCTGCTCGCTCATCTGCCCGAGGCGGGCGATCACATAGCCGTCGTGCGCGTGCTCGACGAGCCGATGCCGGGCTCTGCCGACGAGGTCGTGCATGACCTGGTGAACGGCTCCGCTGCGAGTGCGGCAGCGGCAGCAAAGGTACTTAACAGCTTCGATGTGGTGATCGTGCAGCACGAGTACGGCATCTACGGCGGGCCCGACGGCCGGGACATCATCTCGTTGCTCGAGGCGCTGTTCGTACCGAGCATCGTGGTCCTGCATACGGTGCTGGCACGCCCCACGCCACGGCAGCGCACGATCCTCGACGAGGTCATAGCCGCCGCCAGCGTGGTCGTCACGATGACGCACACGGCCCGATCGCGACTGCTGGACATCTACGGCACGAGCCCGGAGAAGGTCTTCGTGATACCGCACGGCGCTGACGACCATCGAGTCGGCGCATCACCGGCTGGGCACACTGGCGGGCCGAGGGTACTGACCTGGGGGCTGCTAGGGCCAGGCAAGGGGATCGAGCACGCGATCGATGCGATGGCCCTGCTTCGCGATCACGGGCTGCGGGTCGATTATCAGGTGGCCGGCCAGACTCATCCGCGCGTTCTGGGACGTGATGGAGAGGTCTACCGGCGGTCGCTCGAGGCGCGGGCACGGGCCCGAGACGTCGGAGATCGCGTGCACTTCGATGCCCGGTTCCTGGCCGCTGGAGCCCTGAGCCATCTCATCGGCGCCGCAGACGTCGTGCTGCTGCCGTACGACTCACTGGAGCAGGTCACCTCCGGGGTCTTGATTGAGGCGGTCACCGCAGGTAAGCCGGTGATCTCGACCTGTTTCCCGCATGCTGTCGAGCTTCTCAGCGGCGGTGCCGGGCTCCTGGTCGAGCGGCAGGACCCGGCAGATATCGCGCGTGCGCTACGCCGTGTGTTCACTGAGCCCGGCCTGTCCGCGCGGATGCGCGGCCATTCGGCGGACCTCGCGCCGCAGTTGCTGTGGCCGGCCGTGGCGAGTTCCTATCGTGAGCTCGCATCAGCGCTCACCTTGACCCCGGCGGGAGCCGCGATATGAGCTACCCGCTGACCCCGTTCCGGCACCTGCAGCGACTGACCGATCACGTCGGGCTGCTGGAGCACGCCGAGGGGATAGTGCCCCGGCACGAGCACGGCTACTGCGTCGACGACGTCGCCCGCGGCCTGGTGGTGGTGTGCCGAGAGCCGTCGCCATCAGAGGAACTCGTCACCCTGGGACGCCGTTACCTCTACTTCCTTGGCCGCGCGCAAGCGCCAGACGGAAGGTTCCGTAACCGCCTTGGCTACGACCGCCGGTGGCACGACCAGCCCGGAACAGAGGACTGCTGGGGCCGCTCCCTCTGGGCTCTCGGCACCGCTGCCGCGCGGGGCCCCACCAGGCGGATCCGCGAGGAATCCTTCTCCCGATTCGGCCGTAGCGCCGGGGTATCCTCTCCGTGGCCGCACGCCATGGCGTTCGCGGCGCTGGGTGCCGTCGAGATGCTCGAGAGATGGCCCGACCATTCCGCCGCGCTTACGCTTCTCGACAGGGCCAGCGCGGTCATCGGTGAGCCGCCCGCGGACACGGCCTGGCCGTGGCCAGCACCCAGGCTCAGCTACGCGAACGCGGCCATCGCCGAGGCCGTCATCGCGGCGGGCTGGAAACTCGGTCGTGACCGGGTTCTGCGCAGCGGCCTGCGCATGCTCGAGTGGCTGCTGACCGTCGAGACCCGAGACGGCCACCTGTCGGTGGTACCGGCCGGAGGCTGGGGTCCTGGCGAGGTCCGCCCGGCTTTCGACCAGCAGCCGATCGAGGTCGCCGCGCTGGCGGATGCATGCACGCGCGCGGCGGCGGTCACCGGCGACAGCAAGTGGCTGGCAGGCGTGGAAAGGAGCGTGGCCTGGTTCCTCGGTGACAATGATGCCGGGGTTCCAATGTTCGACCAGCAGACCGGCGGGGGCTGCGACGGCCTTGGCCGCACCGGTCGCAGCCGTAACCAGGGGGCCGAGTCGACGCTGGCGATGATCTCCGTAATGCAGCAGGGCCGTCGCCTGGCCACCGTGCCACGATGAAGGACCCCAGCCCCACGGGCCGGCTGCTGGCACGGACGCAGCATCGGCTGCGGCCAGACGCCTCTCGCACGCTCTGCCGGCTGTTCGTGCCCGGCCAGGAGACGCTGATCCGAGGCGGGTCGCGCGCGATGGCTGTCATCGACCGCGTCCTTGATCTGAGCGAGCCGGAGGTGGAACGAGCGCTGGCCCGGACGCTGGCCCGATTCTCCGATAGGCATCGCGACCTGGTCGAGACCCTGGAGCACAACTTCGGGCTCGTCGCCCATCGGCTCGGCGCCGAGATCAACGTGGGCCGCGCGCGGCGGCGGCTGATCGGAGCGTATTTCACTCAGGAATACGCGCTCGAGGCCGCGGCCCTGTTTAATCCGTCGATCGTGGCGCATCCTGACCAGGCGGGCTGTTCCTCTGGAGAAGTCCGCTTCGTCATGAGCCTGCGAGCAGTCGGGGAAGGCCACCTGTCGAGCATCGAGTTCAGGAGCGGCACGATCGGCAGCGATTCCGGGATCCGGTTCGACCCGCCTGGCCGCTTCCTGGACACCGGCTGCGTTCGGTCCGTTGCTCACGATCGCCAGCTCTTCCGGGAGAAACTCACCGACCTTGGCCATGAGGACGAGAACGCGCGATATCTGTGGAGCATCCTGCCGTCCCGCTTCACGTCGGCCGAGCTGGATGTCGCGCTCGCCGAGCTCTCCAGGCAGCATGTGACGCGCGGAGACTCCGCGGGGCTGGCCGACAGGCTGCGGTGGATGGCGGCGTCCAACTACGCGGTCGAGTTCGATGAGCGCCACGCTCTCTCCGAGCGGGTGCTCTGGCCCACCGGTCCGGCCGAGAGCCACGGAATGGAAGATGCGAGATTCGTGCGCTTCACCGACGGTGAGGACCCGATCTACTACGCGACATACACGGCGTTCGATGGCTCGCAGGTCGCGCCGCAACTGCTGGAAACCAGCGACTTTCGCACGTTCACCGTCTCCCAGCTCTCGGGTCCCTCGGCCAGGAACAAGGGCATGGCGCTGTTTCCCCGGCGAATCGCGGGCCGCTACGCCGCGCTCTCCCGCTGGGACAGAGAAAACAATGCGATTGGATACTCAGACGATGGTCATCGGTGGTCCGAGGCCATCACGGTCCAAGCGCCGAATCGTCCGTGGGAGCTGATCCAGCTCGGCAACTGCGGCTCGCCGATCGAGACCCCGGTGGGATGGCTGGTCTTCACGCACGGCGTCGGGCCCATGCGGGAGTACGCCATCGGCGTTGTGCTGCTCGACCTGGACGAGCCCGAGCGCCTGATCGCTGCGCTGTCCGAGCCTCTCCTGGTGGCCGACGAGTCGGAGCGCGAGGGTTATGTCCCGAACGTCATGTACTCCTGTGGCCCCATGATCCACGGCGGAACAATCGTGCTGCCCTATGGCTGCAGCGACTCGTCCGTGCGGACTGCCACTGTCGACCTCAGCCTGCTACTCGACCGGCTCACGCCCGGCTGATCCCCGCTCCTATCGTGAAGAGACACACCAGCGGCGGCGTGGAGGGGGGAGACATGACGGAACCGGAGATCGACTACACAGCGCTGTTCCGGGCCCTGCCCGGGATGGTGGCGCTGCTGACCCCGCAACTGGTCTACGCCGACGCCAACGAGGAATTCCTGCGCCTGACGGGCCGCACCCGCGAGCAACTGGTCGGCCGCTACCTGCCCGACGCCTTCCCTGAGCTCCCGGACGACCCCGTCGCGGCCGTCAGGCGCAACGTTCAGGCGTCACTACGCCGGGTAGCGGAAACCGGTGAGCCCGACACCATAGCGCTGCAGCGCTACGACGTGGAGGACCCCGACCGGCCGGGGATACGGGACGAGCGGTACTGGAGCTGGGTCAACACCCCGGTCTTCGGTTCGGACGGGCGGGTGGCGCTGCTGCTGCACCGGGTGGAGGAGGTCACCGAGCTCA
>WNFJ01693349.1_pt2 | contig 14378 bp, 15 predicted proteins | sample 5400461 | NCBI WGS metagenome assembly WNFJ01 (sample SAMN13153349, study PRJNA577476) | soil metagenome | isolation source: 115 cm saprolite on Douglas fir-dominated hillslope | place: USA:California | collected 2013-09-17 | reverse complement strand
TGGAGACCAGTGTAGCTCTCATATTTGAGCGGGTTGGCGATGCGCACGCCGATCGCGTCCATGCGCCGGCGGCGGCGCTCGACGTCGTCGCAGTCGAGGATGACCATATAGCCGCCGTCGCCGCTGCGCCGTTCGAGATAGCGGCCGGCGGCCGTGCCGTGCTCGATGGGCGCCACGACTTCGAGAAAGCTCGCGCCGATCGGGAAAAGCGCGTTGACGAGGCCGTATTTGCCGACATTGCCGTCGCGGTAGCAGACTGCGAGACCGAAGATGTCGGCGAGGTCGGCGACGGCGGGCTCGAGGGCGCGCGCGACCAGACAGATCTGGCGCAGCCGCAGATAGGCCATGGGCCTAGCGTCCTTTGAACACGGGCGCGCGCTTTTCGACGAAGGCGGCAGCCGCCTCGCGGTGATCCTCCGTCTGGCCGCAGCGCGTGTGGCGCAGCGCCTCCGCATCCATCACCTCGGCGAGGCCCGCGCGCTCGGCCAGGTTCAGGTTCTGCTTCATGTAGCCCAGCGTCACGCGGGGCCCGCGCGCCAGCGACAGCGCGAGCGTCTGCGTGGCGTCCTCGAGCTCGGCATCGGCGACGAGGCGGGTCACGAGGCCGAGCGACTGCGCCTCAGCCGCGCTCAGGATCGGCGAGGTGAAGTAAAGCTCGCGCGCCTTGGCCGGTCCGACGAGTTGCGTCAGGAAATAGCTGCCGCCAAAATCGCCGGACAGCGCCACCTTGGCGAAGGCGGTGGTGAGCCGCGCCGTGTCGCTGGCGACGCGCAGGTCGCAGGCGAGTGCGAGCGACAAGCCCGCGCCGGCAGCGGCGCCGCGCAGCATGGCGATGGTCGGCTTGGGGATTTCATGCAGGAGCCGGGCCGCTTCCATGCGCTGGCGCAAGCCCTGGACGCGCTCGTCATAGGTCTCGCTGCGCCCGCCCTCGGCCATGGCCTTGACGTCGCCGCCGGCGCAGAAGGCGCGCCCCGCGCCGGCGAGGACGACCACGGCGATCTCGCGATCTGCGGCGCCACGCATGAGGGTGTCGTGGAGGCGGGCGAGCATCTCGGGATTGAGGGCGTTGAGCCGGTCCGGCCGGTTCATCGTCAGGGTCAGAACACCGTCCCTGACAGTCTCCAGAAGCACTTGGTTCATTCTCTCCTCCCGCGCGTCGCTGCTCACCATGGTAGCATCGTTTCTCCGCGTCGCCCGCTTCGCAAGGACCTTGTCATGCGCGATAAGCTCGTCGGCATAGCGCTCGTCGTCCTCGGCCTCGTGAACGCTGTCCCGTCTCTAGCAGCCGTCAATCCTGTGGCGGCTATAGCCGACTATATCGACGACGATTTGACCGGCTCCGGCATGGAGCTGCGCGAAAACGGCGTGAAACAGGCACAGCGCCGGCACGCGGTGCACCTGCGCCTGCTCTCGGACGGCGACCGCGCGGCGCTGTTGCGCATCGTCGATGACATCCCCGCGGTGCTCGGCGAATGCATTCCCGAATGCGCGGACGATCCGGCAACTGCGGCGCTCTCGATCCAGCTCATCCGCGCCCTCTATGAGGGCAGCCCGCTGACGGTTGAGGCGATCACCGCGCGAAGCTTGCTGCCGCCGGAGGTTGTCCTGAGCAAGCTCGAACAGCTCGACGCGAGCGAACTGGTTCGGCTGTCGCCGAAATCGAACCGCCACGACACGCGCTGGGTGTTGCCGACAGCGACGTTGCGCGCCTGTGGCGATGACGTTCCCGACCGCCTCCACTACGCCTTCACCCGGGCACTCAACCGGCCGTGACCGGCTCCTTCGTGGCTGCCTCGGCCGGTGCCTCCGTCTCGACGGTCTCGAACTCGGCCGGCAAGGTGATCTCGATGAGCTCGAGATCGTCGGAATGCGCCACCTCGGCGTGACGGATGCCGGGCGGCTGATGGACGCAAGAACCGGCCTCGGCGGTGACTTCGCCGACGCCCTCATAGTCGAATTTCACCCAACCTCGCAGGACGTAATACATCTGGAAGTCGAGGTTGTGTTTGTGCCAGCCGAAGCCGGCGTGGCCGCCTGGCTTGGCGCGGATGACGTGCGCCATGGCGCGCCCGCCGGTGGCGGCGCTGATGCCAAGGTCGCGGTACTCGAAGCAGGATCTTAGCCCGCCATCACGGAACACCGCGTCCTTGGCATGAGAAGCGGAGAAGCTGAGCCTGGTGTCCGTCGTCATGGATTTTCCTCGCCCGATCTCAGGTGTCGTTGCCTCGATCTTAGCGGGGAAACCGCTGCGGCGGAATCCAATCCCTTTGCGGATCGCCCTCGCCGACGCTCTACTCGGACGCTCGCCTTCCGTTTCGTCTCGCTGTCGCCGATCGGGATTCTCGACAGGGCGACTCGCACGGGATTCTTGACGCTGCTGCCGTTCGTGCTGAGCGCCAAGGGCGCGTCGTTGCCCGCGATCGGCACGGCATTGACGTTGGTCTTCGCCGGCGGAGCCACCGTAAGTTCGTCAGCGGCGTGCTCGCGGCGATCCGCGCGGCGGCGTGCTGCGCACGGTCATACTCACCGAGGGCGGCAGGCCGCTCGGCATCGTCGCGCTGCTGCCCTTGGCCGACGACGGCGTTTTTCCTGCTGCCGCTCATCGGCGTCGCACTCAACCGCATATCTTCGGTGCTTTATGGGACGGTGGCGGAGCCGGCCCCGGCGGAGCGACGCGCCCGCGCTTTCGCAATCTTCTGACGGCGACGCTCGCGCCGATCAGCGCCGCCGTCCTCCTGGTGCTGCCGTTATCGCTTCCGTTGCACCCGATCTTGCAGCGGCTCGGGCACGGAAAGGTAGCGGACAGCCGGTCGGCTTATTTCTGCAAATTGCTGGCCTGAAGCGTCGTGCCGTCCAGACTGGTGAACTCGGTCATCAGGGTCGACGCGCCAGGGGCCCCGGCGTCGTTAGCGGAAGCGATCGAACCGCGGTCCGCCAGGACCGCCCAAGCGGTCAGCAGAATGCCCAAGGCGATCGGGGCGAAGGGCACCCATTTCCCGAGGGTCTTCCGAGTGATCCTGGTCATGCTCCCACTCCTTCGTTTGTCCGAGGCCGCGCCCAGCCATGTTCGCCGCAGGTGAGGAATAGCCAAGAGGCTAGGATGCTGTAAGTTCGCGTGTATAATAGCCATGATTGTTTTAATAAGTGGGTAAGTTCACCGATGGCTTTACTGGTAATTTACTAAATTGCCTCGGATCAGCCGGCTCAAATACTCGGGTCCCTGTCGATGGACGCTCTAACTGGGGATATGTTGGCGCCAGCGAACTCAACCTCATCGTATGGCAGCGGCCCGGACCGCCACCGGTCGCGATTGCATCGGGGCAGGGACCTCGGCCCGGGTGGCCAAGGCCGGTAGCAGCGAGTCAACTGTTGGATTGCCCGAGCGCCGGTCAGCGGCCGCGCACGCCGCTGAGGAACTGGTCGACCTCGTGGCGCAGTCTTTCGGCCTGGCTGGCGAGCTCGCCGGCCGAGGTCAAGACCATGTTGGCGGCGCGACCGGTCTCGTCGGCGCTGCGCGTCACGCCGGCGATGTTGGTGGACACGGTCTCTGTGCCCTCGGCCGCCTGCTGTACGTTGCGGGCGATGTCGCGGGTCGTCGCCGCCTGCTCCTCGACGGCCGCGGCGACGCCGGCGGCGATCTCGCTGACGCGGGTGATGGTGCGGGAGATGTCCTCGATGGCGCCGACAGCGCCGCGCGTCGCCTCCTGGATCTCGCCGATCTGGTGCGCGATCTCCTCGGTGGCCTTCGCCGTCTGATTGGCCAGGCTCTTCACTTCCGAAGCGACGACGGCGAAGCCTTTGCCGGCCTCGCCGGCGCGCGCCGCCTCGATGGTGGCGTTGAGCGCGAGCAGGTTGGTCTGCGAGGCGATCACGTTGATGAGCTGCACCACGTCGCCGATCTTCTGCGCCGCTGCGGCGAGGCCCTGCACCGTCGCCGTCGTGCGCTGCGTCTCGGCCACCGCCTGGCTCGCGACTTTCGCCGATTGCAGCACTTGCTGGCCGATCTCGTTGGTGGATGTCGACAGCTCGTCAGCGGCCGAGGCGACGGTCTGCACATTGCGCGATGCCAGCGCCGACGCCTCGGACACCGCGGTCGCCTGCTGGCTGGTCTCGTCGGCGGTGGCGGCCATGGCGCTCGCGGTCGCCTGCATCTCCGTCGCGGCGCTCGAGACGGTCTCGACCACGCTCTTGACGCTGCTCTCGAGCCCCTGCGCCAGCGACAGCAGGTCGGCGCGGCGCTGCTCGGCCATCTTGCGGCGCTCCACCGCGGCTTTGTCGTCGGCGGATTTGGCGGCACGGCCGGTGTCGCGGAACACGACCAGGGCCGAGGCCATCTCGGTGATCTCATCTCTGCCGCCCTGTGGAATGGATGCGTCGAGATTGCCGCCGGCGAGCTCGGCCATGCTGAAGCGCAGCACGCTCAGGCGCCGCACGACGCTCCGGCCGACATAGAACACGGCGATGACGAAAGCGATGAGGACGCTCGTCATCGCGATCGAGATGAGCACGACGCGGCCATGCGCGATCGCCGTACCGGTATTCGTCGCCGCGGTCTTCGCCGCGCCCTCGCTGAACTCGACCAGCTTGGCCACTTCCTGCTCGAGCGTGCTCGCCAGCTTGCGGTTGGCGCCAAGCCCGGCCTCGCCGACGGCGATGATCTCGAGCTCCCGCTGCCGCAGATCGAACATGTTCTGGTCGCCGCGGCCGTACTGCACCAGCTCGCCAACGGGTGCGCGCAGCACGCCGGCGGTGCGATCCGTCTTCAACGCCGCGAGCGATTTATCGAGATGGTTGGCGGCGGCGCCGAAGCGGTCGCGCAGCGGCGGCAGCAATTCCTTGCTCGGGAGATTGGCGGCTTCGGTGAGGAGGCCCAGCGCCAGGTTGCTGTCGGCGCGCAGGTCGAACATCGCCTGCAGGGCGGAAAGCCGTGTATCGGCAAGCTCGGTCATGTGCTTTTTCATCGCCCGGGCCTCGGCGATGTCGCCGGCTTTCTCCAGATCCATGGCGAGATCGAAGGCGGCATCGTCGACCAGCGGCGCCAAGGCGGTCGCTATCGCGGCATGCGCGGCGCGGACACGGGCATCCATCGCCACGCGCGCGTCGCGCACGACCAGACGCTGCTCTACGGTCTTGGCGAGCTGGGCAAGGTTGTCGGACATCTCGCCGGCAGCGCGGCGCAAAGGCGCGGTGGCCTCGCTCCCGCCGGGAACGCTGGCGAGAGCATCGATGGCGCCGGTCAGCTCCTGCTGGTGGGCCTGGAGTGTGGTCACCGCGGTCTGACGCTCGTTGAGGTCGTTGGCGGCGAACAGGGCCGGTGCGATCGACACGATCTCGGCGCTGCTCTTGGCCAGGCGCAACGACTGGCTCATCGCCGGGAGGTTCTTGCCGGCGATGCCGTCCAGCGTGCGGCCCATATCCTCGTAAGACAGGACGGCGACGGCGCTGGCGAGCACGGTGAGCCCGGCGACGGCGCCGAAGGCGACGAACAGCTTGCTGCGGATGCCGAAGCCGCGCCGGGTTGGCGTCGCTTGAGGTGCCCGATCGTCCGATGTTTTCCAGCTTGCCATTGCCTGCTCTGTTACTGCAACCGGGCTCAGCTGCCCGCTTTCGTCAGCCGTTCGACCGGCCGGAAACGACCGTCCGACTGGATGACCGTGAGAAACACCTGATTGGAGCCGCGATTGTTGTCGGGCCCATAGGCGAGGCTGATGCCGCCGAGGTCGAAGCTGTTGCGCGCCATGACCTCGAGCAGGTTCGCCCGCGTGATCGCGTTGCCCGGCAGCTTCTCGAGCGCCATGACCACGAGCCGGCCGACCATATAGCCCTCGAGCGAGACGAAGCCGGGCATCGCGTCGGCCTTCGCGGCTTTGAGCGCGGCCTGATAATGCGCGACGAGGCCGATCGTGGTGTCGGTCGGGAAGGGGACGACCTGCGTCACCACCACGCCAGCGCCATCGCGCCCAAGCTCCTTGGCGAGCGCCTGCCGACGAAGGAGATGTTGACGAAAACGGCGTCGAGCTTGATCTGGCGCGCGACCTTGATGAACTCGGCGCAGGGCTTGTAGGCGCCGACCATGATCACTGCCTCGGGCCTGCCGCTTCTGATCGACAGGAGGGCGCGCTTGACCGCGGTCGTGTTGCGCTCGTAGGCGCCTTCCGCCACCAGCGCCATCTTGCGCCGGTCGAGCGCGCGCTTCACGCCCGCGAGCCCTGCCTGGCCGAAGGCGTCGTCCTGATAGAAGATGGCGATGCGCGAGACGCCGAGATCCTTGGTGAGGTGCTCCACCATGGTCTCGGTCTCCTGGAAATAAGAGGCGCGGACATTGACCACGTTGGGCTTGTAGGGCGTGCGCAGGAACTCGGCGCCGGTGAAGGCGCCGATGAAGGGCACGCCAGCTTCGGCGGCGATGGGCTGCACCGCAGCCGAAGTGGGCGTGCCGACCGAGCCGACCAGCGCGAAGACCTTGTCCTGATCGATAAGCTGCTTGGCCGCTTGGATGGATTTGTTGGGATCGTAGCCGTCGTCGCGCGAGATGAGCTCGATCAGGCGGCCTTTGACGCCACCAGCCTTGTTGGCCTCGGCGAAGGCCGCGAGCAATCCCTCGCGCATCGCTTGGCCGAGCGCCGCGGCGGGGCCGTCGAGCGCGGCCGCCTGGCCGAGGACGATCTTTTCAGCAGAAATGCCGTTCTCGGCGCGCGCCGAGAACGCGGCGACGATTGTGACAGCGGCAGCCACCCCAACGAGGCTACGCTTCAGCCGATTGGCCCACATCCTTGCCATTTGGCCCCCTTGCCATTCCACGCACTGGGAACGGCGATTAGGCGTTTTGCCTAAATAGCGCATAGTGGTTGTAAAACTATTAAGGCGACTTGCGAAAGAGGCGAGGGATGGGCGCCGTGCACGATGCAGAACTTGGAGCCACAAGCGAGGGGAGCGGGTTCGACACCGCGGGCTCTGCATACAAAACCTTACATCGGCGAGCGGGGCGGGTGGGAAGGTTCCACGTGAAACACGACTCGCCGTCGCGCAGAGGTTTCTAAGATGCCTCCAGTCGTCGATCAGGGTGGGGCTTTTCTGGCGGATGGGGTGGGATTCGAACCCACGAGGGGCTTGCACCCCTGCCGGTTTTCAAGACCGGTGCCTTAAACCGCTCGGCCACCCATCCGCAGGGGACTGAATTGCCTGCGAGGGCGCTTTTTATAGCAAATGGCGCCGGTGCCGGCACTGCCCCCATTACTCCGCCAGACCTGGAGGCGGCGCCGACCGGACGCGAGCGTCGTCAGTGCCGGCGGGTCGGGCGCTGCATCTGTGCGATGCGGATGGCGACCGCGTGGTTGAGGGCGCCAGGGCCCCTCGGCGCAAACAAGCGTCGGGAGAAGAGCCGGCGCGTGAGGGTCGCCAGGTAGGCGCGCTGAAACGGCATGGTGGTCGCCCGGCACCAAGCGCCGCGCTGCGGTGACCGCTGCTCGCTCATTGTTTGCTCCTTCCCTTTTGCCGGGTAGAAAACATTACTCGGGTGTTAATGACAAGAATATTCGCCCCGCTTTTTGCTAAAATCCGAGACTTTGGCGGACCCAGGCCGAAGAAATCCTGGCAAGATTTCGATGTCGCAACGGTCGGCTAAAGCGGCCGACTTGTAAATAAGGTTAATTACTTATAAAATTTTATCCAAATATTCGTAATATTGCGCCGATATCTCTTGCTGTTTAGCTTCACTTAATCTTTGATGGTGGCGGAGTGATGGTCGAAGGACGATCAACATGACGACAAAAACACCGGTCGGCGCCAAAGCGGTGGCGAAATCGATCAGCGAGGCCTTGGAAGTCACGAGTCGCGAGCGGCGTGTGCAGGCGCATCGCCCGGCGAATGCGAGCTACGGTCTGTTCCGGCGCATGTTCCGCCGCAACGAGCCCAGCGTCTTTCATCGTTGCCTGGCGATCCATATGCACAACGCGCAGCAGTCGAGCGCCCTGAAATAAGTTCCGCTGGTGGCCCGGCTGGTCACCTCCGACGCCCGGGCGGCTCCCCCCAATCCGCCCGGGTGTCGGAAACCTCCCGGAACCTGTCTTGAAAACGGAATGTTCAATCGACAGGTGAAGCAGGACATCGAGACGGCACCCATGACCGGCCTCAATGAATTGCTGATGAGCGACACGGAAGTGCTGATCACGCTGATCTTCGCCGCCGCGTGCGTGATGCTCGTGGGCTTGCCCGCCGATTTCGTGCGGCCCGGCCGCGCCGGCGTGAAGATCGCGGTCTGTGCCGGCCTCGCCATGGCGGCGGTCGCCGGGCTCGCCTGGTCGAGCATCCCTGGGCCGCCTGTCGCCGCCGCGGTCGTCGCCGCGGCGGGCGACTGATCCAAGCTCTTCGGTTTACACCTTAAGTACGAGCCTCAAGTCCATATTGATAAGCGCGAAATCGCCGGTGCCACCATCATAACTCCGGAAGCGGTGCCGGCCGCCACGCCTGTCGCCCTTCGTGCGCGCTTACCTCGAGGCCGCCGCCGTGCGATAGTGCGCAGAGGCGAATGGCGAGAGGCAAATGATGTCAGCGGCAGAAGGCGTTCTGAGCGAAACCTACCGTAGCGTGGTGGCGGCGTGGGAATGCGACGTCATGGGACACCTGACGATCGCCTTCTATTTCGACCGCTTCACCGACGCGGCGTTCAGCCTGATCGAGCGGCTGGCACCCGCCAAGGCGCCACCCGCGGCAGCGTGGCGCAGCGCGCAGCTCCTCGTGCGCTACCAGAAGGAGCTGCGCGCCGGCGACGGGCTCTCCATCCGCAGCGGCATCATCGGCCGGGATGGCGACGCGATGCGCATCGGCCATGAGCTGGTGCGGCCGGATACACGCGAGGTGTGCACGCTGGTCGAGCATACGCTGATGCCGCGCGATCTGCCCTATGGCGGCCATGCCGAGCAGCGGCGCGTGCTGGCGGAGGCGGTCGTGCCATGGACGACGCCGGGCTTCGACGACATCGCGCCGCCGACGCGACGCGAGCGCATGATCGACAGCGGCCGCGACCGCGTGAAGGCATGGGAGCTCGACGAGCGCGGCGAGTTGTCGCTGTCGGGCTTCGTCCATCGCTTCGCCCATGCTTGCCTGCATCTGTGCTCGGCCTTCGGCATGACGCCGGACTACATGCGCGCCGAGAAGCGCGGCTTCTCGACCTTCGAGACGCGATTGGCGCTGGTGGCGCCGCCGCCTGGCGCGGGCGATGCGCTGCTGGTGCGCAGCGGCTTGATCAAGGCCGGCAATTCCTCGCTGCGCATGTTGCACGAACTGAGCCATGCGCGGAGCGGCGAACGGCTGGCCGTCTTCCATCAGTCGGGCGTCCATTTCGACCTTGAGGCGCGCGGCTCGGCACCGCTGCCGCCTGCGCTGCGCGAGCATGCCAACGGCCTGGTCATCGCCTGAGCCGGAAAAAGAGAGGCGGCGGGCGGACCGGCGGCCGTCCTTTCGCTCGCGTAATGAATGGCCTTGACCAAAATTTAACCGTTCCGGCGCCATGATCGCCACCCGTTGCCTAGGCGCGCTTTGCATGGCACAAAGCGAACGGCGCCGCGGACTGTTTCGCCACCGTATCGCTCGGAAGGGCTGCCCTTTGCTGCCGATCTCCCGCCTGCTTCTGCTCTGCCTGTTGTCGACCGGCGCGGTGGCGGCTCCGGCGCGCGCCGCGGAGATGGAATTCGCCGAATGGCTCGACGGCGTGCGGCAGGAGGCGCTGGCCACGGGGATCAGCGCGCCGACGGTGGATCTCGCACTCGGCACGCTCGAGCCCATCCCGCGCGTCATCGAGCTCGATCGCCGCCAGCCCGAGGCGACGCAGAGCTACCAGCAATATCTCGATCACGTCGTCAACCCGCGGCGCAAGCATGCGCGCCAGCAGCTCGCCGGCAATCGCGCGCTGCTGGCGGAGGTCGGCAAGCGCTACGGCGTCCAGCCGCGCTTCATCGTCGCGCTGTGGGGCATCGAGTCGAGCTTCGGCGAGGGCAGCGGCAAGTTCCCGGTGGTCGGCGCGCTGGCGACGCTCGCCTATGACGGGCGGCGCAGCGACTTTTTCCGCCGCGAACTCATGAACGCGCTCAAGATCATCGATCAGGACCATTTCGATCCCAAGGACATGCTGGGCTCCTGGGCCGGCGCCATGGGGCAGAGCCAGTTCATGCCGTCGAGCTTTCTGCTCTATGCGGTGAGCTATGACGGCGACAGCCGGCGCGACATCTGGCACAGCCGCCCCGATGTCTTCGCCTCGATCGCCAATTATCTCGCCCAATCCGGCTGGCATGGCGACGAGACCTGGGGGCGGGCGGTGCGCCTGCCCGCCGATTTCGACCCGGTGCTGGTCGGCCTCGGCGTCAGGAAGTCGCTGCGCGAGTGGCGGCAGCTCGGCGTGCGGCGCAGCGACGGCGGCGCGCTGCCGCCGCGCGATCTCGCGGCCGCGGTGCTGCGTCCCGGCGGCGAGGACGGTCCGGCGCTGCTGGTCTACGACAATTTCCGCGTGCTGATGAAGTGGAACAGCTCGAGCTATTTCGCGAGCGCGGTCGGCTTTCTTGCCGACAGCATGGAATGACGGTAGAGTACGCCAGATATTGGGTCACCTTTTCGCGACATATACTAAAGTTATGACGATCGGTCGTCTCTCCTCGTTGGGCGCCGTGTGTGCCGCAGCCTTGTTGGCGGGCTGTGCGAGCCATCCATTGGCGCCGCCGCGCTCCGCCGATGTGCAGGGCCTCGGCCTGTACAAGGTCGGCAATCCCTATCAGATCGCCGGCGTCTGGTACCGCCCGGCCGAGGATTTCTCCTATGACGAGACCGGCATCGCGTCCTGGTACGGCGAGGACTTTCACGGCAAGTACACCGCCAATGGCGAGGTCTACGATCTGAATGCGCTGACCGCCGCGCACCGCACCTTGCCGATGCCGACCATCGTCCAGGTCACCAATCTCGACAACGGCCGCAGCATCGAGCTGCGGGTCAATGACCGCGGTCCCTTCGCCCGCGGCCGCATCATCGACGTCTCCCGCCGCGCGGCGCAGCTCCTGGGCTTCGAGCCGCAGGGCACGGCCAAGGTGCGCGTGCGCATTATGGTGCCGGAGACAATCCAGGCGGTGAGCCTGGCGCGCCGCAACGGCGGCGACCAGAAGCTGGCCGAGGACGCGCCGCAAGCGGCGCCGCGCGACGCCGTGGTCGCCGAGGCATTGCAGCCGGGATCGGCGCTGCGCGTCGCCGCGGTCGAGCCGTCCTCGCGCTCGGTCGAGGCAGCGCCGGTCGTCGTGCCCAGCGCGCCAACGCCCTTGCCGGAAACGGTCACCGTCGTTCCCGTGCAGGCGACGCATATCTACATCCAGGCCGGCGCCTACGCGCATGCCGACAACGCGCTGCGCGTCAAGTCGCGGCTCGACCCGCTCGGGCCGGTCAGGGTCTATGGCGCGCGCGTCAGCGGCCTCGATGTCTACCGCGTACGGCTCGGGCCCATCGACAGCGTCGATGAAGCCGACCGGCTGCTCGGCCGCGTGGTCGACACTGGCCTCACGGAAGCGCGCATTGTCGTCGATTGATGCAAGCCGCGCCATCACCGTTTCGGCGCAATCCCGGCGCAGGCTGGAATGGCGCCCTGTTGCCCGCCCCTGATGCAGCGAATTGAGAGTGGACGAATGAAGAGCCTCGTACTTTCTCGCCTTCTGGCCGGCGCGCTTCTGGCCGCCGGCATCGCCGCCGATCCCGCCGCGGCACAACGCCCGACCTTCGACACGACCGCGCGCAACGCCATCGTCGTCGACTTCCAGACCGGCGCGGTCATGCTCGACAAGAACGCCGACCAGCACATGCCGACGGCGTCGATGAGCAAGATCATGACGGCCTATGTCGTCTACACCTATCTGCGCGACGGCAAGCTCAAGCTCGACGACCGGCTGCCGGTAAGCGAGCATGCCTGGCGCACTGGGCTCGGCGGCGACCAGTCGCGCATGTTCGTGCCTTATCCGGGCGAAGTGAAGGTCGAGGATCTGCTGCGCGGCATGATCGTGCAGTCCGGCAACGACGCCTGCGTCGTCCTGGCCGAGGGCCTCGCCGGCAGCGAGAGCGCGTTCGTCGAGAAGATGAACGAGACGGGGGAGAAGATCGGCCTCACCAACAGCCACTTCGCCAATGTCCACGGCCTGCCGTCGCCCGACCACTACATGTCGCCGCGCGATCTGGCGACGCTGTCGCGCCGGCTCATCCAGGACTTCCCGCAATATTATCGCTACGAGGCGGAGAAGAACTTCACCTTCAACGGCATCACCCAAGGCAACCGGAACCCGCTGCTGTACAAGGATCTCGGCGCCGACGGCATCAAGACCGGGCATACCGAGGAAGCCGGCTATGGCCTCGTCGGCTCGACCCTGCGCGGCGGCCGGCGCATCATCTTCGTGCTCGCGGGCATGAAGAGCATGAAGGACCGCGCGCAGGAGAGCGAGCGCGTGGTCGGCTGGGCCTATCGCGAATTCGGCAACTACACCCTCGCCAAGGCCGGCGAGGCGATCGACGACGCGCCGGTGTGGCTGGGCGCGCAGAGCAAGGTGCCGGCCGCCGCCGCCGATGAGGTGACGGTGACCTTGCCGCGCAACGCGCGCCGCGGCATGAAGGTGACAGCGGTCTACGATCACGCGGTCAAGGCACCGATCGCCAAGGGCCAGCCGGTCGGCAAGCTCGTCGTCACCGCCGCCGATGCCGATCCGCTCGAGGTCCCGCTGGTGGCGACGCAGGCGGTCGACCGGCTCGACGCCTTCAGCCGCGTCGGCGCCGCAGCCGGCTACCTGTTGTGGGGAAAGAAGAACTGAGAAGCGGCCGCTTCATCACCATCGAAGGCGGGGAGGGCGCGGGCAAGTCCACCCAGGCGGCGCTGCTCGTCGCCGCGCTGTCGCGCGCCGGCATCGCCGCGCTGCGCACGCGCGAGCCGGGCGGCGCGCCCGGCGCCGAGGAAATTCGCCGCCTCCTGGTCGAGGGCGAGCCCGGTGGTCGCGGCGCGGCGCAGCCATCTCATCGGCACGATCTGGCCCGCGCTCGAGCGCGGCGAGTGGGTGGTGTGCGACCGCTTCGCCGATTCGACGCTGGCCTATCAGGGCTATGGCGGCGACGAGATCGCGGCACTCAAAGCTGGCGAAAAGTCGCATTTGTCTCCTCGCCTTCTGTAAGCAACAAAAGCGGGGGCACAGAAACTGCTGCTGGAGGAAGAATGGACCTAAATACCCTGCCTCTCTATGCGATAAGCGCCCTACTTGGCATCTCCGGGCTGTTAGTCGTCGCCGAAGCGTTGGGATTCCTGCCTGATAGGGTATCCCGATGGGTGAACCGAAACAGGCTCGCGCAGACGCTCGCCGTGTTGCGCGAGATGGGGATCGACATCGACCGTCTGAGGAGACGGAACGTTGCCGGTTCAATAACAGAGCATTTTCAAATCAGCGAATTGCCAGAGCGGGTTCGGGCTGCACTTCGACCGCTGACGATCGAAGATGCGGTCGGAATTGGTGCGACCGACATCGTTCGGGCCAACCGCTTCATTGATCTTATGGGAGGAACCACTGCACCCACTACTGCAGCAATGTTCGCTCGATATCTTGAGACCTTCTGGCGCGATTGCATTTTGACGCAAGGGGCTGATCCAGAGATCGATTTCGTCGTTACACCAAAATCTGGTTCTCCAATACTCGGTTACGAGTTCGCGAAGAATCTGGCGCTACCGTTCATCACGTACAACCTCGCGAAAAAATTTGTGGTTGAGCCCGACCAATTTCGCGCGCAGTTCGACTGTAGCTCACCGCCTCGTGAAGGCAGTCAAGGACTCATCGTTGATGACAGCAGCACGGGCGGAGGAAAAATACTTGAGCTGATAAACGATCTTCGCAGATTTGGATACGATGCCAAGGACTGCCTCATTGTTTTTGAACCTGAGTTGAAGGACGCACGTCGGAAGATTCGTGATCAGGGCGTTCGTTTGCATTCGATAACTAAGGCCTGAATCGGTGCTCAAGGTACTTATCACCGGTGCATTCTCAACGGGTAAATCGACGTTAGTCGATCGTCTTGCATCATTCCTGCAAAGACGGTGTTCAGTCGCAGTCGCTCCAGACATTGCGCGTGATTGTCCGTTCATGCTCAACAGGGCGCAAGACGAAAATGGCACCCTATGGCTCCTCACTAGACAGATATCAAACGAATTGGAAATCTCACGCGATGGGCCTGAAGTTCTCCTGTGCGATCGTGGGATACCGGATATATTGGCTCACTTAGAGGAAGCACGATCGCGAGGCGCCGCTGGTACACGGCCGGACCTTCTGCGGCCGTTCCTAATTGAATGGTGCAAAACGTATAAACTGGTGCTCGTTTCTAAAATA
>WNFJ01583099.1_pt1 | contig 14378 bp, 13 predicted proteins | sample 5400461 | NCBI WGS metagenome assembly WNFJ01 (sample SAMN13153349, study PRJNA577476) | soil metagenome | isolation source: 115 cm saprolite on Douglas fir-dominated hillslope | place: USA:California | collected 2013-09-17 | reverse complement strand
GCGTATGGCCGCTGCGCCATCGGGCACTGTCTTTGGACCGGGCACTGCGCGAATGGGACGCCGCATAGCCAGCGGCGTCCGCAGCATTGGTCACCGGAGCGAGTTCTGTCCTGCGCTCGCGTCGCCTGCACTGGTGGTGTCGGGGTCGGGCTGGAAGCGGTAGCCCATGCCCGGCTCGGTGAGCAGCCAGCGCGGCCGGGCCGGGTCGGGCTCGAGTTTCCGGCGCAGCTGGGCCATGTAGAGGCGGAGGTTGCCGGTCGCGTTGGCGTATCCAGGGCCCCACACCTCGTTGAGCAGGTACTGCTGGCCGAGCAGCTTGCCGGGGTGGCGGAGCAGCACCTCGAGCAGGTGCCACTCGGTAGGGGTCAGCCTGACGTCGGCCGCGGATCCGCCGGCCGTATCGCGGGTGACCCGCCTGGCCGCAAGGTCGACGACCAGGTCCCCGAGCCGAAACCGCGGCTCGTCCCCGTCGCCGACGGCCCGCCGCCCGACCGCGCGCATCCGGGCGAGCAGTTCCTCCATCCCGAACGGCTTGGTGACGTAGTCGTCGGCGCCCGCATCGAGCGCTTCCACCTTGTCGGTGCTGTCGGCCCGGCCCGACAGCACGATGATGGGGGCGGTCGTCCAGCCGCGCAGGCCCTGGATCACCTCGACGCCGTCCAGGTCAGGCAGGCCGAGGTCGAGGATGACCAGGTCCGGGGGATGCCGAGAGGCCTGCTCCAGTGCCTCGGCGCCGGTCGCGGCGGTGTCCACGTCGTACTGGCGCACCCGCAGGTTGATCCGCAGCGCGCGCAGTAGCTGGGGCTCGTCGTCGATGACGAGGACTCGGGTCACAGGACTACCGTGTCACGGTTACCGGTGCTCGGGTCGAGCCGCGGCTGTGACTGCCGACGGAATCTCGGTGAGCTCGCGCCGGCCTGGCTGGCCGTCCGCGGCGGGCTGGGCGGGCACGGGCGCCGCGGGCAGCGAGAGTGTCATGGTCAGCCCTCCGCCCGGCGTGTCCTCCGGCTCCAGAGTGCCGCCCATGGCCTCGGTGAGGCCGCGGGAGAGCGCGAGGCCCAGCCCGACACCCGCGGTGTTGTCGGTGTCGCCGAGTCGCTGGAACGGAACGAAGATCCGGTCCCGGTCGGCCTCGGGTATGCCAGGCCCGCGATCCGCGATGCGCAGCTCCACCCGGTCGGCCAGCACGCTCGCGGTCAGCAGCGGCGGCGACCCGTCGGGTGAGTACCGCAGTGCGTTGGCGGTCAGGTTGGCGATGACGCGTTCCAGGATCGCCGGATCGACCTGGACCTCGGGCAGGGTATGGGGGATCTCGACCATGACCGTCCGGGCCGCCGGCCCGAGGTCGTCGAGTGACCGGGAGACGATTTCCTCCAGGTCGGCCGGCCGGGGGAAGACTGAGAGCGCGCCGGCCTGCAGCCTGCTCATGTCGAGCAGGTTGTCGACAAGATGAGCGAGCCGGTCCAGGGACTCGTCGGCGGTGGCGAGCAGCTCGTTGCGGTCTTCCTCTGTCCATTGGACGTCGCGGGACCGCAGGCTGGTCACGGCCGCCTTGGCCGAGGCGAGCGGCGTGCGCAGGTCATGGCTGACCGCGGCCAGCAGCGCGGTCCGCATCCGGTCCGCCTCGGCGATGGGCCTGGCCGCCTCGGCCTCCGCGGCGAGCCGCTGCTGCTCCAGCGCGGCGGCGGCGTAGGCGGCGAACGCGCCGAGCGTCCTCCGGTCGCTGGCGGGCAGGGCGCGGCCGCGCAGCCCGAGGCAGAGAGTGTCGGTGACTGGCACGTCCACGTCCGCGTCCTCGGGCCGGGCCAGGGCCTTCCCGCCCGAGGTCGCGACCGGCGCCCAGCCGGTGACCGGCCCCCGGGCCGGGCCGGGCTCGCGTTCCAGCAGCGTCACCGACTCCATGCCGAAAGCCTCACGTACCCGGTCCAGCACGGCGGCCAGCGCCTGCTGGCCGCGCAGAACGCTCCCGGCCGCGGTGACCAGCAGCTCGGACTCCGCGCTCGCGCGAGCCGCCTGCTTGCTGCGCCGGGCGGCCCGGTCCACCACCGAGCTGGTCACCAGGCCCACGGCCACGAAGACGCCCAGGGCCAGCGCGTTGTTGGCCTCGGCGATGGTCCACTGATGGATGGGCGGAGTGAAGTAGTAGTTGAGCAGCAGTGAGCCCGCGATGGCCTCCAGGACGGCCGGAACGAACCCGCCGACCAGGGCGACCCCGATCACCGCGACGAGAAAGAACAGAACGTCACTGGTCAGGTTGAGCCCGCCGCGCAGGCTGGCGAGGAATAGGGTGAGCAGCGGTGCGAGCACCGCCGCCAGGGCATAGCCGGCCAGCCGGCGCCGCAGCGGGAGCCCGCCGCGGACCCGCGGCAGTCCCCCGCGGCCACGGCCCATCTGGGAGTGCGTCACCATGTGCACGTCGATGTCGCCGGATCCCCGGATCGTGCGGTTGCTGACGCCCGGCCCGGTGAGCAGTGCCGACAGCCAGTTGCGGCGGCTCACGCCGAGCACGAGCTGGGTCGCGTTCTCGGCGCGGGCGAAGGTCAGCAGGGCCTCGGACACGTGGTCGCCGACGACCTGGTGATAGGTGCCGCCCAGAGACTCGACGAGCCGGCGCTGGGTGGCCAAGGAGGCCGGATCGGCACCGGTCAGGCCGTCCGACCTGGTGACATGGACCGCGAGCAGGTCGCCGCCGGTCGAGCGCGCGGCGATCCGGGCGGCGCGCCGGATCAGCGTGTCACCCTCCGGCCCGCCGGTGAGCGCGACCACCACTCGCTCCCGCGCCTCCCAGGTCCCGTGGATGTCGTGCTCCGCGCGGTAGCGCTGCAGGCCCTCGTCGACCTTGTCGGCCAGCCAGAGCAGGGCGAGCTCGCGCAGCGCGGCCAGGTTCCCGGGGCGGAAGTAGTGGGTCAGCGCCGCGTCGATCTTCTCCGCGGGATAGATGTTGCCGTGGACCATCCGGCGGCGCAGCGCCTCGGGCGTCTGGTCCACGAGCTCGACCTGGTCGGCCGCGCGGACGATCGCGTCGGGCACGGTCTCCCGCTGCGGGACTCCGGTGATCTTCTCGACCACGTCGTTCAGGGACGCGAGATGCTGGATGTTGACGTTCGAGATGACGTCGATGCCCGCCGCGAGCAGTTCCTCGACGTCCTGCCACCGCTTCTCGTTACGTGATCCCGGGACGTTGGTGTGCGCGAACTCGTCCACCAGCGCGACCTGGGGCCGCCGGGCCAGCACGGCATCGACATCCATCTCCTCGAAGGACGCGCTCCGGTAGGCCAGCCGCTGGCGGGGAATGACCTCGAGACCCTCGATCAGGGCCGCGGTGTGCGGCCTGCCGTGCGTCTCCACGAACGCCACGACCACATCGGTGCCGCGCTCGGCGCGCCGATGGCCCTCGCCGAGCATGGCGAAGGTCTTGCCCACTCCCGCGGCCGAGCCGAGATAGATCCTCAGCTGACCGCGGCCCCTGGGACCTGATCGGTCCTGGTAGGTCGCTCGATCGGTGTCAGTCATCGCGCTGCGTCAGCACCCCTGATTACCCTGGGAATACCTGCCTCTCTGCCGACGATAAGCTACTGACGCCAGTGCACGGCAGATCGGCCCAAATGATATCCATGCGGCGCCGCGAGGAACGCATGCGGATCGATCCCATGCGGCACGGGCCGCTGGTGGTGTCCGTCGCCCGGAAGCCGCCTTCGGTCATGAACCCCGCAGCCTGCCGTGCCCGGCGCCCACCGGCAGGCTCGCCGGAAATCTTGCCGCTCTCGTGAACCTGCTGTCGCCACAACGCAATAGAGAAGCGATGGACGACGACGAGCTGATCGCCGCCTTGGCGGGCGGTGACGACGTCGCGCTGCGACAGTTGTTCTTCCGGCACGCGCCATGGCTGGCAGCCCGCCTGCGTGCCGTCCTGCCCGCGGCCGAGGTGGAAGACGTGCTGCAGGAGACGGTCCTGGCGGTGTGGCGTGGTGCGGGCGGCTACCGGCCCGGCGAGGGCTCGGCCGGCGGCTGGATGTGGGGGATCGCCCGCCGGCAGGCGGCGCTGTGGCTGCGCCGTCGCGGGCCGGCCGAGCTGCTGCTGCCCGTCCTGGTCGCCGCCGACGGCCGGCACCCGGGTGATCCCGCGGAAGCGGCCCTGTCCAGGACCGAGCTAGCCGATGCCGTCCGTGCGCTCGGGCCCGAGGGCGGCCCGCATCGCGAGACGTGGCGGCTGATGTACGTGGAGGACAGGACGGTCGCCGAGGTGGCTGAGCTGATGGGCGTTCCCGAGGGCACGGTGAAAAGCCGCGCGCACCGGGCCCGGCAGCTGATGCGCGCGGCGCTGCGGCAGCACGAGCCGGTGCCGGAGGGAGGCGGGCGATGACTGGTGGCTACGAGATGAGCGGCGGCCTCGAGGACCTGGCCGAACCGGGCCCGGGACCCGGGGATGTTGATCTGGGCCGGGTGTGGCTCGGCGTGGCCGCGGAGGTATGGCGCCGTCGGCCGGGGAGGCTGGAGCGGATGGCCGGGCGGCTGCTGCGCTCGCCCGGCCTGGCCCGGGCGCTGGTGACGACGCCGTCGCTGCTGCTCGGCTGGATCATCGCCACCGTGATCATTCTGTTCGCCGGGATGCTGGCGACCCTGGGGACCGGGACGCCGTGGGTGGCGCTGCTCGCCCCCGCAGTCGCGGCGGCGGGCATCGCGTATGCCTACGGGCCGGGCATCGACCCGGCGTGGGAGCTGTCCCAGAGCATGGCGGTCGGCGACCGGATGGTGCTGCTGGTGCGGGCGCTGGCGGTGTTCGCGCTGAACGCGGCGCTCGGGCTGGCCGCCTCGGCCGCCTCGGGGGCGGCGGCCGCGGTGACGTTCGGCTGGCTGGTGCCGATGACCGCGGCGTGCGCGCTGGCGCTGGCCGCCGCGACGCTGGCCCGGTCGGCGAACGCGGGCGTGGCGGCGGGCATGGCCGGCTGGGCGATCACGGTGCTGGCCGGCCAGGCCGCCGCGCACGGGCGGCTGACCGCCGTGATAACCGACACGTCCCTGGTCCTTCCCTACCTGGCGTTCGCCGCCTGCTGCGGCGTGATCATGCTGTATGCGACCCGGATCCCGAGAGGAACATCATGAACGTCGAGATCACGGACCTGACCCGGCGGTTCGGCCACACCCGGGCCGTGGCGGGGGTAAGCCTGGAGGCGGGTCCCGGGGTGTTCGGACTGCTGGGGCCGAACGGCGCGGGCAAGACCTCGCTGCTGCGGATGATGGCGACGGTGATCCCGCCGAGCTCCGGCAGGCTGCGGCTGCTCGGCCGCGATCCCGGCCAGTACGGGCCGCGGCGGGAGATCCGGCGCAGGCTCGGCTACCTCCCGCAGAACCTCGGCTACTACCCGGGCTTCACGGTCGCGGAGTTCGTCGAGTACTTCGCGCTGCTCAAGGACATGCCGCCGGGCCGGGTGCCCCGGGCCGTGGCGGCCGCCGTCGAGCACGTGGGCCTGGGGGACCGGGCCCGTGCCAAGCTGCGCACCCTGTCCGGCGGGATGCTGCGCCGGGTCGGCATCGCGCAGGCGATCGTGAACGAGCCGGACCTGCTGCTGCTCGACGAGCCGACCGCCGGGCTGGACCCCGAGCAGCGGGTGGCGTTCCGCGCCCTGCTGCGCGACCTCGGCCAGCGGGCCACCGTTGTCGTGAGCACCCACCTGGTCGAGGACGTCGGCGCCGCGTGCACCGAGGTCGCGCTGATGGACCAGGGGAGAATCGCTTTCCACGGCACCCCCGATGAGCTGACCGCGAGGGGCGAGGGCACCGCCGCGGCGGGTGATGCCCCGCTGGAGCGCGGCTACAGCGCGGTGCTCGCGGCGGCGCGATCCGCCACGGCGCCACCGTCCACTAGGGAAGCACGGGCATGACCGCCGCGACCGACGCCCCGGTCCGGCCCCGGCCGCCGCGCACCGCTGGCGCGGTCCCGCTGACCGCGGCCCGGCTGCTGCGGCTGGAACTGCGCCGCAACGCGATGCCGTGGATCCTGCCGCTGATCGCCGCGCTGTTCTGGTTCGACTCCTACCGGCCCAGCACGGGCATGCCGCCGATCTGGATACTGCGCACGTTCTGGAACATGGGGCAGGGGCACACCATCATCGACTTCGGCCCGTTCGTGGCGGGCGTGGCCGCCTGGATGGGCTCCCGGGACGGCAGGCGCGGCACCGCCGACCTGGTGACCGCCACCGCCCGTCCCCGCTGGGCGATGCAGCTGGCCACTTGGGCCGCGACCGTCAGCTGGGCGGTGGGCGCCTACCTGGTCTTCGTGGGCGTCATGTTCGGGGTCTACGCCCACCAGGGCCTCCAGGGTACGCCGCCGTGGTGGTGGGTGGCGGTCGGCGCCGCGGGGGTGGCCGCGTTCAGCACGGCGGGATTCGCTGTCGGGGCGTACTTCCCCAGCCGGTTCGCCGCGCCGCTGGCCGCGTTCGGCGGGTTCCTCGCGCTGGTGACGTCGTCGCAGACCGGGTTCAGCCACACCAGCGGGTGGGCGCTGATCCTGCCGACCAACTCGAACGGCAACTACGGAGCCGACTCCGGGATCTTCTATCCCTACCTGCCGGATCTGCCGATCGCCCGGGTGATGTTCCTGGGCGGCATCGCCGTGGCGGCAGCAGGCCTGCTGGGCCTGCCCGCCCGGGCCGGCGGGCCGCGGCTGCGCTGGACCGCCGCGGTGGTCACGCTGGCCGGGGTGGCGGCGGCCGGGACCGCCGTCGGGCTGGCCGACACCGCGCGGCCGGGGCCGCACGGCATGGTCATTCCCGCGCTGCACGACGCCGCCAGTGACCGGCCGATCCCCTATACGCCGGCCTGCGGTCACGCCGCCGGGGTTCCGGTGTGCCTGAACCCGGCTTACGGCCGCTACCTGCCGGACGTGACGGCCGCGCTGCGTCCGGTGCTCGATGAGGCGGCCGGCCTGCCCGGCACGCCGGTCCGGGCGGTCCAGGTCGCTGCCACCTACGCGGCCGACCAGGACGTGCACCTCAGTCCGACCGCGGTGATCCCCGCCGAAACCATCGGCGGCAGTCCGCCGGTGCTCCGCCTGCCCCTCGGGCATCTCAATCTGCCGGGCGCATTCGGGTCGGACCAGCCGGAGTTCGTCAACCAGCTCCGGCTGCAGTTCGTCCATGCGTTCGTCAACGCCGGGCCCGGCGCCGGCACCGCGGCGCAGCAGAGTGTCCAGGCCGCTCTGCTGCAGGGCGCTGGCGTACCGTTCGCCGCGCAGCCCAAGGTGCTGGCCATAGACGGGCTGCCGCCGTCGGGGCCGCCGGCCCCGGATGGGCCGGGGCCGGCGAGCGGGCCGGTCTACGCTGCGGCCCGGCGGCTCGCCGCGCTTCCGGCCGCCGCCCGGCACGCCTGGCTCGCCGCCCATCTGGCCGCGCTGCGGTCCGGCCAGCTCACCCTGGGACAGCTGCCATGACGGCCGCCGGAATCCACAGGCCACCTCCGGGTGCCGCGTCAGATCCGGCGGCCCGGCGTGCCGTCGCCCCGCTGCGCCTGGCGCGGCTGTACCTGGTCAGCCGCCGGGCCCCGGCTGCCCTGGGGCTGCTGGCGGCGCTCGGCGGCCTGCTGTGGGCCGGGCTGCACTGGCACTGGAACGTGGCCGGCGGCGCGGCCGCGCGGCAGTTCCTGCCGCTGGTGATCGAGACCGGGACCGCCGCGGTCATCGCCGTCACCACCTACGGCCCGTTCGGGGAACCGGAACGCGCCACCGGCCGGTGGCTGCCGTTGCTGCGGCTGGGCGCGGCCGTGGCGCTCACCGCCGCCGCGGTCGGCGGGCTGGCGGCCGGGGCCACGGGCGGGTACCTGCCTGGCGGCACCCTGGCCATGCTCCGCAACGTGGCCGGCCTGACCGGCACCGGCCTGCTGTCCGCGGCCGTGCTGGGCGGCGCGTTCGCGTGGGCCGGCCCGATGGCCTACCTGCTGGTCACCGAGGGCGCGCTCAGCGCGGCGTGGACCACGCCGTGGGTCTGGCCGGCCCGGCCGCCGCACGACCTCGGCGGGGCGCTCTGCGCCGCCCTGGCCTTCGCCGCCGGGCTCGTGCTCATCACGCTCCGCGGAGCCCGCGTCTCCGCCCGCGAGTGACGATGCCGACCGGTCTTCGCGCCGCGTTGGGGGATTTAGACCGGCTCGATGGTGACGTCCGATGCGTGCGCGGCCAGGGCTCGCAGGTCTGCGAGATCCCCGGTGAGGACCGTCCCGCCGGGCTCTGCAACCGCGGCGACGAGGGCGTCGACCGCTGACCCTTGGCGTGCCCTGGCGCGCAGCCATGCAGCCCGGCGGGCGAGCGGGACGGGGACGATCTCCATGACATCGCAGGTGCGCAGGAAACGGTGCTGCGCCGCGTCGCGTGATCCCTCTCCGGTGAGACATTCGATCAGGACCACAGAGGGAACCACGGGTGGCCACAGGCCCTCGGGTCGGCCCGGCTGCGCCGGTCACCGGGCACCGCGCACCGCACCGCGCCGCGCACCCAGCTCAGGGCTGGTAGCGGTAGCCCATGCCGGGCTCGGTCAGCAGGTGGCGCGGGCGGTGCGGGTCGTCCTCCAGCTTGCGGCGCAGCCCGGCCATGTGGAACCGGAGGTAGTGCGTGCTGCGCTCGAACCCAGGTCCCCAGACCTCGCCGAGCAGGCGATCGGAGCCGACCAGCTGCCCGGGGGCGTTCAGCAGGATCTCCAGCAGCCGCCATTCGGTGGGCGTGAGGTGCAGCTGCTCGGGCTGGGCGTCCGGCGCGGTGCCCGGTGGGCCGGGGCCGGCGGCGGCGGGGCCGGTGGGGCCGGGGTTGGTGGGGGCGGGGTCGGGCGGCTGGCGCCGGACGATCGTGTGCGCGGTGAGGTCGATCTCACACCGGCCGATGGTGAACCGGGCGCCGCGCGGGGACCGGTCATCGCGGCGGAGGGCGGCCCGCAGCCGGGCGAGCAGCTCCTCCATGTCGAACGGCTTGGTGACGTAGTCGTTGGCGCCCGCGTCCAGGGCGCCGATCTTGTCCTCCGAGCCCGCGCGCCCGGAGAGCACGATGACCGGTGTGCTGGACCAGCCGCGCAGCTCACGGATTACCTCGGTGCCGTCCAGGTCAGGGAGCCCCAGGTCAAGAACCACCACATCGGGCGGCCGATGCCTCGCCTCGGCGAGCGCCTCGCGCCCCGCGGAGGCGACCCGGACGTCGTAGCCGCGGGCGCGCAGGTTGATGCGCAGAGCGCGGAGCAGCGCGGGTTCATCCTCGACGATGAGCACCCGCGGGATCCTGGGAGCCTCGAGGCGCGCGGGCGAGCTCCCTTCCTGCCCGCGCGCCTGCGTCATGACTGTCTCTGCCACCCGGCTGCCTGAGTCCGCCTAGGACACCGGGTATTTCTGGTCCAGGGCGATGTTCAGGTTGAGCACGTCCACCCGCGGCTCGCCGAGGAACCCGAGGTTGCGGCCCTGGGTGTACTGCCTGACCAGTGCCATGATCGCGGCCGGGCTGACGTGCCGGGCCGCGGCGACCCGGTTCACCTGGATATCGGCGTTCTGCGGGGAGATGTCGGGATCGAGGCCTGAACCGGACGCGGTCACCGCGTCCGCCGGGATCTGGGCGATGCTGACGTGGTCGAACGCCGCGATCTGCTGCTGCCGTTGCTTGATCAGCGTGACCAGCGCGGGGTTGTTCGGCCCGTAGTTCGACGCTGACGAGAACGTGGGGTCGCAGCCGTAGTCGCCCTTGGGGGTAGGCGACGGGGTCGCGGCCGACGGACGCGGCTGGAAGTACTGGGGCAGGGGGTTGCCCTTGGCGTCGACGAACTCCTGGCAGAGCAGGCTGGAGCCGACCACGCGGCCGTGGAAGCTCACCATCGAGCCGTTGGCCTGCTTGCTGAACGCCACCTGCGCGATCCCCACCATGACCACCGGGTAGATGATCCCGGTGAGCACGGTGAAGACCAGGAGCAGCCGCAGCCCCGCGATGTGCTGCCGGACAATGCCGGGAAGACGATTCATGATGTCACCGGAATCCTGGGATGAACTGGATGATGAGGTCGATGAGCTTGATACCGGCAAACGGGATGATCAGGCCGCCGACGCCGTAGATCCACAGGTTCCTGCGGAGCAGCGACTGTGCAGAGGCCGGCCGGTAGCGCACGCCGCGCAGCGCCAGAGGGATCAGCGCGACGATGATCAGCGCGTTGAAGATGATCGCCGACGTGATCGCCGACTGCGGGCTGTGCAGGTGCAGGATGTTGAGCTTGTTCAGGGGCGGGAACGTGACCGAGAACATGGCCGGCAGCATCGCGAAGTACTTGGCCACGTCGTTGGAGCTGCTTGCCGATCTCGACGATCTGGATGAGCTTGGTCGGGTTGGAGTCCAGGTCCACCATGTTCCCGGCCTCCTTGGCGGCCGAGGTCCCGGTGTTCATGGCCACGCCGACGTCGGCCTGCGCGAGCGCCGGGGCATCGTTGGTGCCGTCGCCGGTCATCGCGACCAGCTTGCCGCCCTCCTGCTCCTTCTTGATCAGCGCCATCTTGTCTTCCGGCGTGGCCTCGGCGAGGAAGTCGTCCACGCCGGACTCCTCCGCGATCGCCTTGGCGGTCAGCGGGTTGTCGCCGGTGATCATGACGGTACGGATGCCCATCTTGCGCATCTCGGCGAACCGCTCGGCGATGCCCTCCTTGATGATGTCCTTGAGGTATATAACGCCGAGCGCGCGTGCCGGTCCGCCCCCGCCCGGCCCATCCCCGGCGGCCTTCTCGGCCACCACCAGCGGCGTGCCGCCCACGGCCGAGATGCCGTCGACCGTCCGGCCCAGCTCGTCCGGCGGGGTGCCGCCGTTGTCGCGGACCCACTGGGCGACCGACGACGCGGCGCCCTTGCGCACCTGCCGACCGTCGGCCAGGTCGACCCCGCTCATCAGCTCGCCCTCGCCGCGCTCGCGCAGGCCGTAGGCGTTCTTGGCCAGCACGGTGATCGAGCGGCCCTCCGGGGTGAAGTCGGCGATGCTGGACAGCTGCGCGGCGTCCGCAAGCTCCTCGGCGGACACGCCATCCAGCGGCAGGAACTCGGTCGCCTCCCGGTTGCCGATGGTGATCGTGCCGGTCTTGTCCAGCAGCAGCGTGTTCACGTCGCCCGCGGCCTCCACCGCGCGGCCGGACATGGCCAGCACGTTGCGCTGCACGAGCCGGTCCATGCCCGCGATGCCGATCGCGGACAGCAGCGCGCCGATCGTGGTCGGGATCAGCGCGACCAGCAGCGCGACCAGGATGACCAGGGTCTGCCCCGCGCCGAAGTAGGACGCCATCGGCTGCAGGGTGATGACGGCCAGCATGAAGATGATCGTCAGCGACGCCAGCAGGATGTTCAGCGCGGTCTCGTTCGGCGTCTTCTGCCGGCTAGCTCCCTCGACCAGGGCGATCATCCGGTCGATGAACGTCTCGCCCGGCTTGGAGGTGATCTCCACCACGATGCGGTCCGACAGCACCTTGGTGCCGCCGGTGACCGCCGACCGGTCGCCGCCGGACTCCCGGATCACCGGCGCGGACTCGCCGGTTATCGCCGACTCGTCGACCGAGGCGATGCCCTCGACCACGTCGCCGTCGCCGGGGATGATCTCCCCTGCCTCGACCACGACGTGGTCGCCGAGCTGGAGCTGAGTGCCGGGCACCGGCTCCTCGCGGGGATTGGCCTGGCCCGGCTTCCAGCCGACCAGCCGCCGGGCCACGGTCTCCCGCTTGGTCCGCCGCAGCGTCTCGGCCTGCGCCTTGCCCCGGCCCTCGGCCACGGCCTCGGCCAGGTTGGCGAAGACCACGGTCAGGAACAGCCAGACCACGATCGTCCAGTTGAAGGCGGGCCGGGAGTCCTTGAAGATCGCCGTGTAGAGGCTCAGCACCGCGCCGACCTCGACCACGAACATGACCGGGTTCCGGATCTGAACCCGCGGGTCCAGCTTCTTGAACGCGTCGGGGGTCGACTTCCAGAGCATCTTGGGGTCGAGCAGGCCCCCGCCGATCCGGCCCGGAGCCTCAGTCAACCCGCGGCCCCTGGCCTCCGGCGCCTGGGGCGTCGTTGTGATAGCCATATCAGTGAAGTCCTTCAGCGAACGGGCCCAGGGCGAGGGCGGGGAAGTAGGTCAGGCCGACTAGGACGAGGATCACGCCGACCACCATGCCGACGAACAGGGGTGTTCGGGTATCCAGGGTGCCGGCGCTCGCAGGCACCGGCTGCTGTCTGGCCAGCGATCCGGCCAGGCCGAGGGCGAAGATCTCCGGCGCGAACCGGCCGAACAGCATCACGAATCCGCCCATGATCTGGTAGAACGTCGCGCCCGAGCCCAGGCCGGCGAACGCCGAGCCGTTGTTATTGGCCATCGAGGCGTACGCGTACACGACCTCGGTGAGGCCGTGTGGGCCCGGGTTGAAGATGCTCTTCTGCCCGATGTGCGTGCCGATCGATATGCCGGCTGCGGTGAGGATGACCACCGGCAGGGTCAGGAAGTACAGGGCCGCGTACTTCATCTCGGTGGGGCGGATCTTCTTGCCGATGTACTCCGGCGTGCGGCCGACCATCAGCCCGGCGACGAACACCGTCACGATGGCCAGGACCAGGATGCCGTACATGCCGGCGCCGATCCCGCCGGGCGCGATCTCGCCGAGCGCGATGTCGAACAGCGCGATGCCGCCGCCGAACGGGGTTAGCGAATCATGGAAGCAGTTCACCGCGCCGGTGGAGGTCACCGTGGTGGACGCCGCGAACAGCGAGCAGGCGGGTGTGCCGAACCTCACCTCCGTACCCTCCGCGGCGTGGTGCGCCAGCACGGTGGCGGTGCCGCCGACGCTGGTGTGGGCCTCGAACAGGCTGATCCCGCCGACCGCGGCCGCCCAGATGATCACCATGACCGCGACCAGCGCGAAGCCCTGGCGGTTGTCCTTGACCATCTTGCCGAACGCCCGCGGCGTGGCGAACGGGATCAGCAGCAGGCTGAAGATGATGAACCAGTTCGTGAGCGGGTTGGGGTTCTCGAACGGGTGCGCGGCGTTCGTGTTGAACCAGCCGCCGCCGTTGTTCCCCATGTTCTTGATCCACTCCGAGGAGGCCACCGGGCCGCCGGGGATCGTCTGGTGCGCGCCGCTCAGGGTGGTGACGGTCTGGTAGGCGTGGAAGTTCTCGATCGCGCCGCCGGCGACGAGGATCAGCCCGCCGACGATGGCCAGCGGGATCAGCAGCCGGATCACGCAGCGCGTCACGTCGACCCAGAAGTTGCCCAGCTTGTCGGTCCGGGACCGGGTGAAGCCCCGGATCATCGCGATCGCCACCACCAGGCCGACCGCGGCCGACATGAACTGCTGCACCACGAGCCCGCTCATCTGCGCGACGTAGCCCATGGTCGCCTCGCCGGCGTAGTTCTGCCAGTTCGTGTTGGTGACGAACGAGGCGGCGGTGTTCCAGGCCGTGTCGGCCGTGACGCCCGGGAGGCCCTGGCTCAGCGGCAGGTAGTGCTGCAGTCGCTGCAGCCCGTACAGGAACAGCACGCTGACCGCCGAGAACGCCAGAATGCTGCGCAGGTAGGTCGACCACTTCTGGTCCGCGGTGCGGTCGATGCCGATCAGCTTGTAGAAACCGCGCTCAACCGCCCAGTCCTTGTCGGTGGTGAAGATGTGCGCGATGTAGTTGCCGAGCGGCACGTAGCAGGCGGCCAGAGCGGCGACCAGCAGGGCGAACTGGAGCCAGCCAGCACCAGTGCTACTCATCAGAACCTCTCAGGCAGGACGAGGGCCACGAACAGGTAGATCGTCAGCAGGACGCCGCCGATCAGGCCGATCCAGTTCTCAACGCTCAAAGCGCTCGACCCCCTTGACCAGAAGCCAGAGCACGCCGAAGGCGCCGATGGTCATGGCGATAAAGCCGAGGTCCCAACCCCACATAAGCCCTCCCAGGGCCGTTGCGTACGTCAGATAGGCATCCGGAGCCCCGGGGGCTCCCGAGACCGGTCATACGGCCCACAGTCAACGCCCCCGAGCGCCCGAAATACCCGGCCCATGCGCGACCCAAGCGGGCCCGCGGCGATCCCTAACAGAACCCATGCGCTGGCCCGCCCGACGGCGACGGCACCGCCAGGCACGAAGCCTCTGCCATTAGGTAAGCGCGGTCTCAACGAAATACGGGGGGCTGCCCATATGCTTATCAGCCCAGCCATTGCCGTCCGCGGAGCAGGCGGCCGGGCTGTGCCGCCGCCAGCGCCCTCGTCTGCCCGGTCCCCGCTTCGGCCTGTTGCGCCGGTCGCCCGAGTAGGTTTCCGGCCACACCATGACATCCCGGGCCTCGCCCTGGCGGGGCATAACTCTTTTCCCGTTGCTTACCAAGTCATTACCGAGCACGCGGGCATTACCCGACATCTGACCCGTAT
>WNFJ01548165.1_pt2 | contig 14380 bp, 16 predicted proteins | sample 5400461 | NCBI WGS metagenome assembly WNFJ01 (sample SAMN13153349, study PRJNA577476) | soil metagenome | isolation source: 115 cm saprolite on Douglas fir-dominated hillslope | place: USA:California | collected 2013-09-17 | reverse complement strand
ACCGACCGGGGGCACAGAGAGAGTTTTAGCCCTTCCGGCTATTGTCGGATGGCTCAGAATTTCCGGAATGAAAAGGGTCAGAATTTTCGGAACTGACAATCCATCTGCGTTTTTGGCAGTACCTTCGTATTATCGCATTCTGGTTAAGCACGGCCTGATTGAAAAGAACCTGTCCCTTCCCGATGCGTATAAAGCGTTTTTGAAAGTGGGCGCTGACTCAGAAGTGCAGAAACTCCGTCGCAACGTAGAACGCGCGACAAAATAAAACAGGTTCCCGCTTTGTATCTGGCCACAGCGATGGCTCTGCAAGGCATGACCAAGCAGGAGCTTGAAGCTCTGAAATTGCGAATTGAAGAGAAGCGAGTATGAGCGCCCCAGGAATTTTACGCAGGACGCATTCCTTTCAGGACTTTTGGCCTGCCGCGCTCAGATTGACCGGAGTCCAGCCGTGAATGTAGTCTGTGCCGCATGCCCCGTAACATATAGAATTCATCAGCGCAGTCTCAAAAGGGGGTTGGACTATGAATCGCGCAATCGGCGTTCCTGACAAGGAAGCAGGTATGCTGTCCTTCGCCAAAACTCCTCACCAGGCAATTGTGCCTACCGAAAACTCCATCTAGCGATTTTCCAACCCAATGTAACATTGTCACATTCCGATTGCCTGGTTAGCCGCACTCAGTTTCATCTTCTTGAATGTCGCTGATTTTAAAGGCATTCGCGCTGGATAACATTTTCGATAGGGACAGTCGTTCTGGCGAGAGAGGCCATCGTGGCCCCGAAGAACAAGAAGATACCAACCGCGATGATTCCTTTGGGTGACTTGGTTCGAACGGTCATCTCGAACTCGGAGCGAAACCCATCCCGAGCCCGTTGACTATAACGCGGACACAACAACGCGAGCACTAAGTAAGATTCGGGTCCAAATTGCCTTCTGGGAAGTTTCAGTCTGTTCGCTAGGGAAGGCTTTGGACTCTGTCTCCCGACGGAAGAATGACGCGAATTTCACGCTCGACAACGGCAAGCCTCACAAAGGCCCCCTCCACTGCTGAGGTCCCTGCAGCTTGTGCCGTCCGGGCACGCGCCAAAGCTCCCGAGAAGGTCTCGCCCATATCCAGCAATACAGTACAACATGTTTGGGGCGAACTAGAGATGTTCAAAATTGCTCAACCGCGGAGGAAATGATCTGAAGACCGAGTGTGTTCTGCAAGTCTCCTATTTCGCCAGGACCTGCAATGAGAACGCTAATCGCGTTCGTGTAGAACCATATTTAGAAGGGAATTGTGCACTTGCAACCCGCCGTTGTACTTGATAAACCCCAACTTTCTGAACCGATTCATAAAAAAGCTGACGCGCGATCGGGTTGTGCCAATCATTCCTGCCAAAACTTTCTGACTGACCTCGGGAACTACACTTTCGGGTTTGCCTTTGTCGCCATAGTGGGCGAGCAGCAAAAGAGCTCGGGCCAACCGTTTCTCGCTGGAGAGGAAAAGTTGATCCACCAAATCGTCTTCGATGCGCATGTTTCGTGAGAGCAGATACGCTATGAAAAGGCCGGAAAGCGCTTGTTCCTCTTGGAGCACGCGCAGCATCTCGCTCTTCTCAATTCTAAGTATGGAGCACGGCGCCATCGAAGTAGCTGTCGCCATGCGGACAGTCTGACCTGTTAGGCATGCCTCACCAAAGAAGCTGGCCGGCCCCAGAATTGCGAGGACCGCTTCTTTGCCCTGTTTGGAGGTGACCGTGAGCTTTATTCTGCCTTTCTGAATGTAGAAGATAGCCTCGGAGGGCTCGCCTGCCGAGAAGATTGCGTGGTCCTTTTGGCACTGGGTAATCGTTCTTGCCGTGCCCACTGTTGCAAGGAACGCTTGGGGATCGAACGAACCCTCTACTTCTTTGTGCTTCCTTGTCGCCTTCCGTAACGAGCCCATGGACCGCTCCGTAGAGTCACCTGTCTTATCGCGCAAAATCCAGCTATTGTCAAGCAGTTCAAAAGCAGCTCTTATGCGGTGGTCAATTTTGAACATTCTATTCCCGATTATGGGTTACAGTTTTGGACATCATCTTGAAATGAATCCTTGACAATACGGTGTATCAAGCGCATCCGTTTATTGAGGGGTTTAGGCCATTTGAATGCCGAGAGGTACCTGAAGTAGCCATCTTGAACAACGGCAGTGGATACGGGCGGTATTGGCAATGCGTACGAAAATCACAGAACCTGGGCATGCGGCGCTAGCGCGAGAGGCAAGACAACGAGAGAGTGAGTCAACATTCCAGCGACTAGCGGAAGCCTTGGGGTCTGCCATATTCATCTGTGACGGGGAGCGAATACGCTATGTAAACCATGCTGCCGAGACCATCACCGAGTACACACGCGAAGAGCTTCTAACCACGAATTTTGGGAATCTTGTCTACCCTGGTTCTCGACAACCGGTAAGCCGACGGCCCATCCATCTACCAGACGCCGAATTCGCCCCGCATGGAGAGCTCAAGATTCTTACAAAAAACGGTGCGGAACGTTGCCTTGATGTCACGGAGGCAACGATTGAGTTTGATGGGGTGTTGACCACGCTGATTTCAGCCTTCGACCTCACCAAGCGCAAGCAAGTGGAAGCGCAGGCACAACTGTTGGCTGTTACCGACCCCCTTACGGGCCTGGGCAATTATCGCCGTTTCCTCGACGCCCTCCACGCAGAGATCGAACGTTCCGGCCGCACGGGACGCCCGTTTGCCGTTCTGCTGCTCGACTTGGATGGGTTGAAGAAGATCAACGACCGCTACGGCCACTTGATTGGCAGTCAGGCGCTGTGCCGCCTCGCCGATGTGCTCCGTGTTTTCTGCCGGTGTATCGATACGGCTGCGCGATACGGTGGCGATGAGTTTGCCGTCATCCTACCCGAAACAACGGCGGCGGCCGCACGGCTTGTCGCATCACGTATTCGTAGGCGACTAGCCACGGATAGTCTCAAGCCACCTCTTTCCGCGAGCATCGGCGTGGCGGTCTGTCCCCAAGACGGCGAAACGATCGAAGCCCTGCTTCGCGCGGCAGACCGCGAGCTGTACAGGATGAAGTGCGGGGAACGGGAAGCATCCACCCCATCAGTTTGCAGCCTCACAAGTTCGGCGCGGTCGGCTGACTTAAGTGGGACCAAAAGAAAAACAAAAGCAAAGCTATATGTTGGAAATCTCTCATTTGAAGTGACGAGGCGTCCGCGAACCGAGCGACAAAATAAGACAACGCCGCCACGCGATCCTGCCGTAATCGGGGCCGGTGCCAAATGAGCAGCGACTCCAACATCCGCGTTTCACTTCCTATCGGATCTGAGCAATCGCCTTTTCGGGTGGCAGGGCCAGGTTCGGCCGAGAATGGGACAAAAAGCGAAGCGCGGTGCGCCATGGGTCCTAAAACACAAACCCAAGAAGCCTGCGACAAGACCAGCCCCTCTGCTGGGTTGAAGCTGAGAGTCCCTGATGAGGTTCGAATTCTGATCGTCTGTGACGACGACTCTATCACGGAACGACTGAGCCTTGCCTTCGGGGAAGCGGGTCTTATCTCGGAGTGTGTAAAGAGCATAACGGCAGGTTGTGAATCTGCGAGATCCGGTCGCTTTCAAGTGATAGTGACCACACCCCTCTTGCGTGATGGATCGTGGAGGCGCCTGGTCGACATCGCGGCTTACTACGACTCTGGCTTTGTGGTCATTCTTGTGGCGACCACGTTTGACATCCAGGAATGGACCGAAGCTTTGGGCTACGGGGCATTTGACGTCCTCGATGCCTTGCATGAACTGCCGAAGGCTGCCGAGATCGCCAAGCGTGCTATGTGGGCAGCTTATCTGAAGGGCGCGGGGCCTGAGCCAGGAGCGGCGAGTCCCCCGAAGGCGGCGTGGGCGTGATTCGTCCCCTGTCCTTCAGAGTGGCGTAAGAAAGCATGTGCAACTCATTGAAAGTCGATCAAAAGGGCAGATTAAAAATTCCTTTGACCTTTCTTGCTACGCTCGCGGAATCTGGTAGCGAGTTCTACGTCACCAGCGAAAATGGCGGCTCCGTCCGCATCTACCCACTGCGAGTCTGGAACGACGTCGAGCGACGGCTGGAGCGCCTGTGCTCACGCAATAGGAACAACCAGAAACTTCTTGTCCGTGCGAAGTATTTCGGCCAGGCTGTCACGATGGACAAGCAAGACAGGGTATTAATCCCGATCATCTTGCGGAAATGTTTGGGAATGAAGAGCGCGGTGGATGTACTCACCTACGTGAACTATCTGGAGGTTTGGAACCATGCGCGGTTAATGAAATATCTGAAGAGCAGTCCAATTACGGCGCAAGGCGGGATGACTCTGAACGAGCTGTCCTCCGCCCCACGATTTCCTCGGGCAGTAGACTGGAAGAACAAGAAAGGACATGTCCATGGAAAAGAATGGGGATTCCGGCTGCACCGTCGACTGCATGGGGATTCACGCAGTCAACCTAGCCACGCGATTCAAGGCGCTCGAACCGATCCGGCTGGGCGCGCGCGCGTGGCCTGACCTTGCACGCTCCCCGATGAAAATGCACTGACCGGGATGGTTGGCCAGAGAAGGAAACACCTGTGAGCGACATGACTCTGAAATATCCGCTGTGGCAGAACCACTACCTACAGGCAATGGTTGAAAGTCGTCCTGAACTGCTGGGAAGTAAAATTAGCGCCTCAGAGCAGGTCGTCAGCCTGCGACTCAGGCAACTGGCAAGCACCACAGACGACTATGAGGAACAGATAGCGCTGGCAGCCGCGCTGAAATCTTTGAAAGTCCTTAAGGAGCGGTAGACTGACGCAGCGAACGATTCACTGAGTCGCTGCGCAATCACGGCCTTGCATTCAGAGCAGGTCGGAAGATGCTTCAGAAAGGCGTCGACGAAAGGCATGCGCTTTCTGAATTTCTCGCAGGCCTGCGGCTCTGGCCTCTAAACAGAAGGCGTGGAGAACAGGAGCACTGAATCAATAAATTTCAAGTGTGCTTCGGTCGTAGCGCCTCAATCTAGGGACAGGTCGGCAGAGACAGAAGTTTGTCCGGTTGCTCTCTATCAGCGACCGTTTTAAGGTAGTTGCCATGCGCGCTCGTTGCGACGATCACGTCGAGCCGAAGCCCCCCAAGTTTCTCGATGTAGAAGATGTAAGTCCCGTCTTGGATGTATGAAATGGCTTTGTCCTGGGTCATTATCCAATGACTTCCGTCTGGTTTTACCCCACCCACGGAGTGAATGCGCTCATGTGCGCTCGTTCCGTCAGTCTTCACCGCGCACCGTATGTGGAGCTATTGCGCCATGTGCGCCTCCTTACTATTTCAACGCACAACGACCAGGGAAAGGGCCGGACGCTTTCATTTCGAGTTGGTGCGGGACCGAGACAAACTGCGAAGTCTTGTCATCAATGCTGTTAGACGGGGGCCGCGTCTCGACTCGCGGGTAGTGCCTCCTCGAAGGGATACTTCGGCCCGCCAGAAGTGCTTATCGGCGCGCACGTCCGTCCTCTCAAGATTAGGTTAGCTTCCTTATGCGGCTTGCACCTGCGGTCCGGGTCACATCACTGTCAAACCACTGGTGGACAGGATGAAAAAGTCTTTGTCTGCGCGGTCTGTCGACACGTATGTTGGATACATTCAACAGATAGTTGCTTCGCTCAAGGATGGCGAGACCGGGGAGCCTATTCACCGCCGCAAGTGGGACAGCGCGGTGATGGACTTGCCGCTCGTCAATTCTAAACAGCAACGTCGCCCGGCACTAAAGGCGAAGGCCGTCAATCAAATCGTGAAGGAAAGCGAGGGTGAGGAGCAGGCGTTGTATGTTCTAGAAGGTGCGACCGGATTAAGAATCTCGGAAGCACTTGCTCTTGAGGCGAAGCACTTCATCAATGGTGGGCGCACCCTCGAAGTTCGGCAACAGGTGGACCGCGATACACCCCGCATCGTGTCGTATCTCAAGACGGATTCGGCGTATCGTCAGGTTGACTTGACTGCGCCAGTTGCAGAGTACCTGCAAGCATTCATCGACGGCAAGAATGGGCTACTGTTCGAGACCCGGAACGGCACGCCTTACCTACATAACAACCTCGAATCCCGCTGGCTCACAGAGCGCCTTAAAGCGATGGGGCTTGATGAGCCGGGCATGGGCTGGCATGCCTTTCGTAGATTCAGAAAGACGTGGCTGCGAGGAAAGCGATGCCAAGAGGACATCAATAACTTTTGGATGGGACACAAACCGCAGACGATCTCGGAACTCTATTCCCGTATGGATGAGGAATTAGAACAGAGACTCCAAGAAGCGGAAATAGTCGGCGTCGGATTCGATGTTCCTTATGCTGCTCCAAAATGCTCCAAAATCTCGCTCGGTCCGGAACTTGAAGTCGCCGCGTAAGTAGTGTTAAATAATGGAGTTGCCAAGGATGCGCCCGTAGCTCAGTTGGATAGAGCGTCTGGCTACGAACTAACTGAGCAAAAACTCTAAACTGCTTTCCTGGCGTCGCTTACGGGAGCATGTTGAGTTCTTTCCCCCTCTCTAACTGCACCGAAATTGCACCGAAACTCGTGAGCGCGTCCGAATGGTAGCAAGGAATTGTTCGCCAGTTGGTGAAGGGCAAGGATCTCCGCCTGCAGGGCGGCACGGGTCCGAAAATTGGAGGCTATCAGGCCGAAGGCGCGACGAAAAGAGAACTCATCGTGGAAGCGACCATGATCGCACGAATGGTCATAACCTCTGCATTTTCAGATCGGACGGAGTTTTCGGTGACCACAGCCAGCGAGATTTCACTTTTCCGTAAGCACCTGACGCGCTCACGTTGGTTATTCCGAATGCGCCGTGATCTAATCTCGAGAGGCACCGTTGATCAGGACTTGACTCGAGGTATGAACTCGTAGAGAGAGCAGCCCGCTTGACGATGCGCGGGTCGAATGAGTCGTAGCACCAGCGAATCTAACGCGGCTGCACTTCGACGGGGTCCGGCAGGTGCACGGAACCTTTCATTAGCTCTCCAATCGTGAGATTCTGCCCATGCTGGACGTACCGCGCGAGCACACCGGGCTGCATCCATTGAAAGCCCCAGGCGTCTTCCACCGCGACGATGGTATACGATCCGGGGATCACGCCGCGGAGAACGAAGCTGCCATCAAAGTCGCTCTGGTCCCTACGGAACATTTCCAGATGCGATTCGGGGTCTTTCGGCACCAGGGCGACCATCACGCCAGCGACGGGTTTGTTTCCTCGTTTTGCGAATCCCTCCACGGTCACTACGCCACCAACCAAGAACACGGCTAAGTTGAGAGACGCGCCCGGCGTTACGTTGAGGTCGTGTCCGGAGATCTCGACTCCCTCAGAGGAAGCTCGAACAACGGAATATGGCTTGGCGGGGGAAAAGACGATGATTGCGTACTTCCCTGCAGGAAGATCTTCAAAAGTTGCTTCACCCGCCGGGTCGACAGGCTTGAAGGCCACGTTTTGCCGTCGCGAATCCTGCAGCGCCAGGGAGAACTGCTTCGGGAAGGGTTCCTGCCGCGGCATCTTCACCGACAACTTGACCCTGGCGGCTGGTTCGCTGCGCGAAGTGTCCAATTCCTGGCCGTCCTTGACCAGATCCATCTCACTGGATTGCTGGAGTTGGCCAGACTTCGGTTCCTGCAACCGGACGGAGTATTTTCCTGCGGGCACTCCGGTCAACTCGTAAACGCCAGGAGCCACAGACTGCGCGCCTTCGCTCTGAACGTATTCCAAGGAGTCAAAAACACGTTTCTGAAACACGGGCATGCGGAAGCCTTGCTGTCCGTCGTTGGGAACATGAATCACTAAATGAAGGGCTGGGACAGGATTGAGGTGGATATCGACCTGCAAGTGATCGCCGCCTTTAATAGGGATAGGTGTGGCAGCATCGGCATCGGTTGCGCCGTTGTAGTACGTGGTCGGATAGGCAACGTCCAGAGATCGGGCAACACCTGGGGGAGAATTGCCTGCATCTTCGGCGCGGGAAGAAACAGGATGCACGGCGTACCAGGGTCTTGCTGCAACCGACAGAAAGTAATTCCCGGGAGTCAGTGCCGCAAACTCGTATGAACCCAGATCGTCAGTCGAACCGTTGTTTGCCGGGGTAACCCGGTTCATGCCAGCCCGGTGGTTCTCCACGTAGAGCATTACGCGTGCATTGCGGACGGGATCGCCCGATTCATCGATGACTTTGCCGCCCAGGAGGGCCAGCGGCGTGAGACGCAGCACGAGGTTTTCGGTGTCGAAGCCGGCGGCGGTCACAATTGCCGTTGAGAACTGTTCATGCTGCTCGTAGGCGGCGCGGATAAATCCACGCTTCGCTCCTTGCAACGAGAACTTGCCCCGCTTAAGTGAACCGAACTCAAAGTGCCCATTCTCGGAGGTGATCATCCACACTACATCGGCGGGATTCGAAGTATCGAAGAGCGAAACGCGAGCTTTCCCGAGCGGCGTCCCGCTGAGTGAGCTCACGATCGTGCCGGCGATCTTGAATTTCGCCTCCGGAGTTGCGCTTCGATCGGCGGGCGGGCTCTGTGCGCGAAGAAGCGCACACGAGTGCAGCAGGGCGAGCCCAAGCACCGGAACCATGAATCGAATCGATCGTGCAAACCTGAACATATTTACTCGCTCGCGATAATCAGCGGCAATCGCAAATGCTCTTTCTGGCCTGAGACCACGCGGATGATCTTTGCCTTGGAATCATATTGGCCCATGACTTCGTCGCTTGCATACTCCAAGTCCGGCTGTTGGCGATCAAAGGCAAGTACGCGGTAGGCACCCGGGGGGAGCTGCTGGAGCTGGAACTTCCCGTCCGGGGAAACCCAAGTTTCGCTGAACTGGCCACCGCTATCGGCCATGGGCACGAAATAAACATTACCCAGGGGTTGGCCCGGTGAGTTGAATCCCGCTCTACGAACCTCCGTGCTAGTTGTGCCCTCGATCGTGCCTTCGACCTTAGCGCCGTCGTCGCGCACCGTGATTTCAATCGGCGGCGTTGACCCTCCCAGGCCAACCACGAGCGGCTGGCGCTTCAAATCCGTACCGCCGGAAGTAATCGATGATGCGAATCCGATGGATGTGTTTACGCGCACGCGGTAGCGGCCAGGTTGCACATTTTCAATGACCAGCGAGTCGTCTTCCGGACCCGTAGGCGGACGCAGCGAGGCGCCTGGCGCGAACCCGAACTCCTCGGCTGACACCAACGTCACTTGCAGGTAATTGGGGCGCCGTCCGTTTTCAGGAACGGGACGAATGCCGCCAATTGTCATAGTCCCCTGAGGTACGGTGTCCGTGTGCTGAAAATCTTCCTTCACGCTCACGGTCATCGAACTGTTCGGCAGCAACGTGATGGCTGGCCCGGAAAGGGCGGCACCGCTTACAGTGATGTTCAACATTCCTGCCATCGCATTCGGCCCGTGGCTCGTGACCTGGACGGTGTAGGTGCCGTCTGGCAGCGAACCTTCGATCAGCCCATCCGCGGTGTTGTAGCCCAGAGAGTACCCTGGGCCTGCGTGCCCCTGCGGCCATAGCTGAATTCCAATATGGAGGCCCGCTGGGACGTTCGTGACTCCCAGCTTCACTGGATAATATTCTCGCTTTGCAGGCGAAACTTTTGCATCGAAGGTTTCGCCGGGCGATAACCGAATGGAATGACGGCGGCCGTTGCAAAGTCCGGCGCCGCAGGATAGTAGACCGGCGGATAGCCAAATAACTGGCCGCGAGGGTTAAAGGTCAGGGGATCACGATCGAGCAGTTCGTGAGTGAGCAGTTTGTAAGAACCTGCAACAAGCTCGGCAAAGCGGAACTCCCCGTCTGATCTTGACATCGCCGTTCCTGCCGGATCCCAATGCTCGCGGCCCTCCCGCACCTGGCGTCGATAAAGCTCGACCTGGATTTTATCGGAACCATCGGACCCAGGCTGAATAACGTGGCCAACGACACGAGCTTCCGGCACGAGGGAGATTGTGAGTTCCTGCTGCCCTGGGCTTATCTGGAATCCCTCCTGTCCGTTGTTGCCGGAAAGAAATCCCGTCTTCCGAGCCATCAGCATGCTAGGACGATTGGTCCTGGCGTGTTGGAGCTGAGATGTTTCCAGAGAGCGAACGTCTGAGGTACCGGCAAACCAGGCAGTCTTTTCGCTTTCCGCCCGCGGGAATGTGAATTCAAAATGGCCTCGATCATCTGTCATGGTGGCAAAGCGGTTGTCTGGTGAGAATACAAGCGCACGGCTAAGTGGTTCATGCGTCAGGCCGTTCATAACCGTGCCACGGAGATTGTCTGAGTGTTCGATGCCAGCCGTGCTGCTCTGCGCGGACAATCGCGTAATGCTGCTGCAACAGGAAAGAGCAATAACAAGGGCAAGCGCCTTGAGCGAGCGTGGCGAACGCATGCACTTCTCAGTCCACTCGAATTTTCCAGAGCAGACGGCCATGGTCGGAATTCTTTCGCCCCAATTATGGCATGTTTCGAGCATCGCTTGTCGCCAGCCGGGCCCTGCAGCGAGCCTTTCATCGATTAAGCCGGAATAGCACTACCCCGTAGAATTGGCAGTACTCGGCATTTCGACTCGAGCCACCACGCGATAACTCCCGGTTGGTCGGCTGCTCGGAAACGGGGTTCGAGAAGATGAGTAACGCAAGCGATCTCGTCGCAACCTCCCTTTCCACAACGAGACTTCTGGCTCGCTTTTGCGGGATTCATTTCTATGAGTGGTTCGTTACACGATCGACGGCGCGATGGTACTTGACTTGAAAGATTCGAATCTAGGAGAGGCGCGTATCGCTACCAAGTACCTGCGAAGCCGCAGATCGATTGGCGCAATACGCAGCCAAAATGGATGCTGTTCGATGCACGAAGGAGTTCGTGCAGCAATGCGAAGATGCGAGTGCCGGGTGTGCGCGCATGCCCGGGCGGGGCGCTTATTCGGCCCGCAACATCTCGGCGGGGTCGATTCGCACCGCCTGGATTACCGCTGGCAACGAAGCCAGAAGCGCCGTCGCGACAATTGCCAGTGACGGAAGCCCGAGCATGGGCAGGTCTGTAGCCTTCACTTGATAGAACAGCGTCTCGACGTATCGTATCGAGTTCATACCGAGCGCGAGGCCGGCGAGCGCCCCCACCAGCACCATTGAGGAGATGTCCCCGATAACATGTCGCGCGATATCGCGGGCCTGCGCTCCAATCGCCATACGAACGCCGATTTCGTGACGGCGCTGCAACACGGAGTAGTGGAGCACACCATATAGGCCGACACCCGCCAGCAACAGTGCGACAACTGCGAAAAACAGCGCCAGCATTGCCAGAAGACGCTCGCGGACGGTTTGCGATTCGTTGATCTCCAGTTGGGTACGGATGTTGCTCACACGGAACCCGGGCCGCGCCCGTGGCACTTCCTGACGCAGAGTCTGGGCGAGCGTGAGCGGGTTGGGGCTGTAGGTGCGTACAATGAACGTGCCTCGTCCTCGGGTCTGGTCTGCCCATGCTCCGCGCTCGTCAAGTGATCGAAACGGGACATAGGCCGTCGGCAAGAGGGGCTCGCGCATGCGGCTATACCTGGCGTCGCGAACCAGGCCCACGATCCGGTAACGACTGTGCCCTCTGTCGAAGGACTTTCCCACGGGATTCTCACCGTCGAAGTAAGCCTTCGCGAAAGCCTCATTGACGATGGCAACGCCTGGCGACGTGTCACTGGCGAGAAAGTCTCTCCCGTCAACGAAGGCAATGTTCATCGCATCCATCCAGCCGGGCGAGACATTGAGAAAGTAGGTGAAGACTCCGTTTGGAGGTATCCCGCTGATCGAAATATAGCTACGAAAGCTGTATCCAACGAGCAATGGCCAACCCGCCACCGCAACCTTCTCCACACCCGGCACCGTTCGCAGATGGTCGGCGATCTGGTCCCAGTACGGCGGTGGCTGGGGACGCTCCGCGACGGTATCCAGAGTGAGAACACGTTCCGCTGAGAAGCCAGTGGGTCGATGGGACAAGCGTTCGAACGTGGCGACAAACAGGCTCGCAATGAAAAGGACAAGAAAACAGAAGGCGACCTGCAGGGCGATCAAGGCATGCATTAAGCGGCGTCGGGAATGCGGGTCTTCTCCGCCTTTGAGCGCGCTGACTGGCTTGATTGCGGAGGCACGCACCGCGGGGAGCAGACCAAACAGAAAGGTTACCCCAAGGGTGAGCACCAAGGCGAAGACGAAGACGCGCCAGTCGGCAGGAAGAAATAGTCGGGCCGGGTTGTCCGGCGGATTGATTCTTCTGACGACGAACGGTGCCGCCCACCACGCGAATAATGAGCCCAGCGCCAACGCAAGCATGGCAATCCAGGCGCTTTCCATCAGCACGAGTTGCACGAGGCGCCAGCGTCCCGCGCCGATAGAGATTCGCAGGCCCATCTCGCGCGCTCGCGCTGCCCCATGGGCAATCATCAGGTTCGCAACGTTGGCGCACGCGATGAGTAGCACCAGCGCCACGACTACACCAAGCACGGTGAGCGAAGGGCGGCTGTTTTCTTGCATTCCAGAGACGCCAGCAGCCGCGGGCTGCAGCACCACCGCTTGGGCGATGACATTATCAAAATGCTTTTTGTCATCTATTCCGGTAAACCCCGCCCCCTTGCCCCGCTCCTCCTCGAATGCCCGATAGGTTGCCTGCAGTTTCTGACGAACAGGCTCAGCGGCGGCGCCCCGCTTCAGCGGAACCCAAATCCTAAGCCAGCTATAATTGGAATTGCCAACATCCGGATGCATAATCACAGGCGCGAAGATGTCGGTCATGGTGCCAGGCTCTGTGCCCGTGAAGGGCGCGTCGGCAACGCCCACGATCTGGTAGAGATCGTTGCCCAAACGAAATGTGCGCCCGATCACCTTCGGATCCTGTCCAAAGCGATGCGTCCAATAGTCGTGCGAAAGCACCGCCAAGGGATGTGCGCCAGGCGTGACATCGTCGCTTTCAGCGAACAGCCGCCCCATGACGGGCCGGAGTCCAAACGCGCCGAACATGGAACCCGAAACGTATTGTACGTACGCCTTCTCCATCTCCTGGCCCGACCCGTAGGTTAGGTCAATCCGCTCCTCATACGAGATCGCAAGCAACTCAGCTTGATCCTTCACTGCGCCGCGCAACTGCCGGAATAGCGGGTATTGATAATCCTCGAATGTTCCAGGCTTGCCGTCGAAACCGGCGCCGTGACGAGAGAGAATATATAGACGCTCGGGTTCCACTACTGGCAACGGACGCAGAAGCAGCGCGTCGATGAGCCGGAATGCCGATGTGCATGCACCGATCGCCAAAGCAAGTGACACGATCGCCGCACCGGAAGTGATTTTGTTTTTCTTGAGCTGCCGCAAGCCAAAGACTGCGTCAGCACGGAGGGAATCGAGCCACGTGAGAAGCCTGACGTCGCGGCTCTCTTCGCGGTGCCGCAGCGTGGAGCCGAATGCTCTCCGGACTTCGGCGGCGTCGCGGCCATGTTCAATAGCCTCCTGGATGTGCGATTCGAGTTCTTCGTCGATCTCACGATTCAAACGGTCGCTGCGAAACACATTGGCAATGCGCGACCACATCGACATGTTAGGCCTCCCGTAGAACGCGGTTTACAGCAGCGGTCACCGCTTCCCAGCGCGATTCTTCGGCGTCAAGTTGCTTCTTTCCCGCCGCCGTCAGCTCGTACATGCGTGCCCGCCGTCCGGGGGTTTTCGTGATCCATTCGGCGCGAATCCAGCCAGCTTCCTCCATTCGGTGGAGCGCGGGATAGAGCGAACCTTCCTCGACGCGCAGCACTTCGCGGGACATGTTTTGGATTGCGGACATAATGGCGTAGCCGTGTAGCCGCACCCGGCGCGAGAGGATCTTCAATACGAGCAGATCGAGCGAACCTTGGAGTGAGTCAGGCTTTGGAATAGTCAGTCCTCGCAATACATAGACGTCTTAGTATGCTAAAAGGTTCAAAGAAAGTCTACGAGGCTGCGAATTCGGGCATGACAGCGATTCGCAGAAACAATGGCTATTGGGGAGTTGCGTCCGTCGTAGTCCAGAACGGGGATGTGGGACTTGGCGTTTCCAATCTGAAGCGCAATGAACCCACCTCTCCTGCATTCCTCCACAAGCATTGAGGCAGCTCGGCCATTGCACGAACAAAGCTGTTGGGGGTTCCGGAAATTCTGAGCCGCTGCTTCCGGAATCCACAGATGTCGCGGCGGAGACCACTGCAAATCTACGATGAGGTGCGGTGAACGTTTGGCGGATCGCTAGACGCTCACACGCCTATTATGCTGAATTATTTTCGCTGAGAGTAACGCACGAGCCAAAACGCTGGAACCGAATTCGAAGTTGAAGTCAAAACAGAAGCTGCGGTAAACTGTTGATAGCAA
>WNFJ01248823.1_pt1 | contig 14380 bp, 12 predicted proteins | sample 5400461 | NCBI WGS metagenome assembly WNFJ01 (sample SAMN13153349, study PRJNA577476) | soil metagenome | isolation source: 115 cm saprolite on Douglas fir-dominated hillslope | place: USA:California | collected 2013-09-17 | reverse complement strand
TGGCGGATCGCGAATGGACGGCGCGGGAAAGCCAGGGCATCAGAAGAGGCCCCGCGCGCGGAGCTTCGACTCTATGACATGGAGTTCGAGCCGAGCCCGCTGCAGCCCGGCGCGACCTCTGTGGGGTTTGTTCGCGCGGTCGCTTTCAACTCGGCGCTCCGCCGCCTCTACGCGGTCGCGCGCGCGCTCGAGGTCGGCTGCGGTGTATTGGCGGGGCTCCGGCCGCGTGCGCTTCTTGCGCGGCCCCTTCGACCGCCCGGCCTCCTCCCGCCGCTTCACCCGCACCGGGACGGCCGCCTTGAGCTGCTTCCTGGTCGCCATTGCTTCACTCAGGTCTCTACGGCTCCGCGTGAGTGGCAGCCGGTCTTGGCCCGTCTTCCCCACACCTCTGCCCGAGCGCCGTTCCGGCTGCTTCGCTGGCTTCTGACGATCAGCCGCTTCGGTCCGGGCCGGCTGCTCCGCGTCGATCAGCGCATCCATCAGATTGATGACGTTTGTCGGAGGCGTCACCAAGATTCGGCGTAGCTTGCCCGCGGGTGGCGGGATCTTTGTCGACCTGGAAATAAAGCTCTCGGAGTTCTGACGGAAACGGCCGACCAAACTCGGCCAACGTCCGAATGAGCTCATTCATAGCTCTCTCCCGCGGGTAGTTTCCCAGTCAAAGATTATACGCCCGAGCTGGCCTCTTTCATCGGCTCGGTCCTCGAAGCCGCTTGCGCGATCTGTCTGACCGGCCCAAAGTGCGCATTCTTCGCCTGATGCGCCGGATGTCCGTTCTCCGCGTCGTCACCTGCATTTTTGCGGCGTGCAAAAATGCCCGCCGCCAACGCGAGAATCGGCACGAGTAGTGCGATCAGCAACAGCAGCTTCGCATCCATGGAGCCATCCCCGAGTGTCATGGCTCTTGGCCGATGCCATTCGGCGCCAGCAAAGAGGTGCTTTTCACCTAGGGCTTTATCCCGCCCTCCACAGCGACAAGCTCGGCAAAACAGCTGATCGCCGCAGCGTGTTCCGCCAACCCGCGCCATGTGTGCGCCATATTGACCAGGACAGTTCTGTCGGAAGCGTTGGCGGTGCCTCGCGCCAATCGAAGGCATTCGACGGCGTTCTGCCGATAATCGTCGTGGGTACTCAAGATTGTCCCTCCCGTTCCCTCGGGTATCCGGTGCCACGAAAGTGCGGCGAAAACGCGTCGGCCATCTCCGCCGGCAGGAGGGCATCCGCCAGCACCCTGGTTCAGCCCGTTTCCGAACCCTCCCCGTCCCCGCCGGCACCCCCCTGGCCGCAGGGATGTCGGACGAGGCGAACGCACGGCTAATGGACGTGTGTCGGACCGGAGCCCGAGTGATGTAGGATTGCGCGGGCCAGTCGTCTCGGCTCGGATGGTTTGCCGGCGCGAGCGCGCGGCGGCATTCGACGGCCGGCCCGCTATGCGCCCCACATCGCGAACGATGCGTGGCGAGGTTGTGCAACGTCGTGGCCATAAACAGTTTACTGCGAAATCTCCGCGCCGGGGCGGTAATCCTTGCGGCCCTTGCCGCCGTCGGCGCGTTCGATTCCGCAGCTCGCGCGGAGCCGAATTGCACGTGTCGTGCGCGTGGTCGCAGCTTCGAACTCGGGCAATCGGCGTGCCTGCAGACCTCGAAGGGGCCGCGCGTCGCCGTGTGCGTGATGGTGCTCAACAACACTTCGTGGCAGATCTCGGAAACACCGTGTATCGGTGCGGATGCCCGCCGGCATAGGTCATGGCGCGGCTAGGTCGTCGCGTCGCGAGGAATTATTTGCACCGAGTTTCGCATAGGTTTTAGGTCCCTTCTGCCGGCACGTTTGTTATCCGATCAAATCGGCGGGTGTTCAACACCGGGTAGCCGCTCGGAACCCGGGGATCGAGGGAGGAGAGCCGTGCCTGGACCCCTATCCGGCGTCAAGATTCTGGATTGCACCTCGGTCGTGCTCGGCCCCTACGCGGCCCAGCAGCTCGGCGATCTGGGCGCCGACGTCATCAAAATCGAGCCGCCGGAGGGCGACACCACCCGGCAGCTCGGGCCCAGACGCCATGCGGGCATGGCCGCGTTCTTTCTCGGCTGCAACCGCAACAAACGCAGCATCGTGCTCGATCTCAAGAATGAAGCGGGTCGAAGTGCCCTGCTGCGGCTCGCCGAGAGCGCCGACGTGCTCATGCACAATTTCCGGCCGGAGCCCGCGGCACGCCTCGGCATTTCCTACGAGACTTTTGCCCAGACCAACCCGCGTCTCGTCTATTTGGCGACCTACGGTTTTCGCGCCGATGGACCGATGGGCGCGAAGGCGGCCTATGACGACATCATCCAGGCGGGCTGCGGCATTGCCATGCTGCAGGCGGTGGTCGCCGACGAGCCGCATTTCGTGCCCACCGTCATGGCCGACAAGACCGGGTCGAATTGCGTGGTGAGCGCGGTCCTGGCCGCGCTCTATGAACGCGAGAAATCCGGCCGTGGGCAATCGGTCGAGGTGCCGATGTTCGAATCGCTCGTGGCATTCACCATGGTCGAGCATCTCTATGGCGAAACCTTCGTGCCCGCGGTCGAGCGCATGGGATACCGGCGCCTGCTCAACAAGAACCGCGGACCGTACAAATCCAAGGACGGTTATTTCGCCATGCTGCCGTATACCGATGCGAACTGGCGGGAGCTTTGCACCCTGATCGGGCGGACGGAGATTCTCGAAGACCCGTGCTTCAAGTCGACCGCGCTGCGCCTAGCCAATATCGAGGTGGTCTATGCAACCCTGGCCGAGATTTGTTCGACACGCACCAATGCCGAATGGACGGCGCTGCTGAAGAACTCCAACGTCCCGCACGGGCCGGTGCAGTCGATCGAGGACCTGCTGGAAGACCGGCAGCTGGCCGCCACCGGTTTCTGGAAGGAATTCGACCATCCGACCGAAGGCAGGATGCGCATGCCGGACATTCCGCCGCGCTTCAGCCGTACCGAGCCCGACATTCGCCGGCTGCCGCCGCGGCTCGGCGAGCACAGCATCGAAATTCTCGCCGAGGCGGGACTCTCGCGGCCGGAGATCGATGCGCTGATCTCCCTCGGCGCCACCCGCGACGGGCGGGCGGGGTGAGCGGACCCTTTCTCGAATTGCCGACAGTCATGCGGTCCATCCCGCCCGGCCGGTCTGCCGATAGATGATATCCGGAAGCTATCAGGCAATTCGGACGGGCGCGCGTTCGACGAATACCGTTGAAGCGGCCGATGGTGCACGATAAGGGTGCTTGCTTGCTCCTTCTGGTTCGGAGGTTCGCGACTGACGGCACGATGGCTCCCGGCAAGCTTCGGCGGGTCGCGTCCAAGCCGAGCGGATCGCGCGAGAGCCTCCGCCCCGCGCGCCTCACCGCGCAACTTGAGCGAGGTGTGGAGATCGAGGGAATGCGCATTTATATATTCGAATGATTGCTAGTCTTCGTTCTGTCGGTTATCGTGACGCTCAAAACTAGGGCCATGGAGGGAACGTCGGGCAATGTTCACCAGCAATCCGTTCGCTGAACTTTCGGCGTCCGTACCACCCACCGTCATGCAGACATACGTCGTCGTCATGGCCCTCTTGGTCGCGGGCGGCACGCTCTTCGACATCGTGCATAAAAAGAGCGCCAGGTACTTCTTTAACGACTGGCGGAATTCCAAAAAAAAGGCGAAGCAGCAGATCGGCGGCGGAGAAATGGTATCCATAGCGGCCAAGACCGCCGTGGTTGATGTCATGACCTCAGGTGAATTCTGCAACATGCGGCGCAGAATTGCCCATCTCCTGACAATGTACGGCTTTGTGATTTACGTCGTCACCACCGCTATCATGGTTTTCGCTTACCCGACGCCCGCCACGCCTGCGCCCGCCAATCTACCGACATTGTGGTACATCGGGGCATTGATGGTTTGCCTCGGTGGTTACTGGTTCTGGTTTTTCATGCGCGTCGACGTTGCCGCAGAGGGCAATTCACCGTTCCGTTTTGTGCGTGCCGACTTGTTTATCGTCACACTTGTCTTGAGCGTGACCTTTGGGTTGGTGTGGGCGTACGTGCAGACGACGGATAACGCCATTTGGACAAACGTGTTCCTGGCTCTGTATCTCCTCGCCACCACGGTGCTATTTGGATCAATTCCGTGGTCCAAATTCTCTCATATGTTCTTCAAGCCCGCTGCGGCCATGCAGAAAAGAGTAGCCGAAGCAAACGGCACGAGGAGCAACCTGCCGGCTCCCGCCGACGCGCCCAAGATTTACGGCAGCGTCCTCCGGCAGCCCCGACATTATTAATCGGCCCCATACCGGTCTTCGATACAAGGAGATAAGGGAACATCATGCCAACCTTTGTTTATATGACGCGTTGCGACGGCTGCGGACATTGCGTGGATATCTGCCCGTCCGACATCATGCACATCGATACCACCTACCGCCGTGCCTTTAACATCGAGCCCAATATGTGCTGGGAGTGCTATGCGTGCGTGAAGGCATGTCCGCAGCATGCGATCGACGTCCGGGGCTATGCGGACTTCGCGCCGTTCGGCCACAGCGTCAGGGTTGTGCGGGAGGAGGAAAAGGCAACCATTTCGTGGAAGATCAAGTTCCGGGATGGCCGCGAAAAGAATTTCGTTTCGCCGATCAGGACCACGCCATGGGGATCGATCAGGTCTCCGGCTGATTACGAGGCGCCCACCGTGGATGCGTTGAATTCCCAGCAACTCGCGCACGAACCTGAGGCACTCAAGATCGATGCGCTGCCGGCGCTCGCTCCGGATCGACTCAAGCAGGGATTGCCGTAATGCGTCGCCGAAAGACCGTGTTCGTAGATTCGGATATCCTCGTCATCGGTGGCGGCATGGGCGGGTGCGGGGCTACGTACGAATCCAGGTACTGGGGGCGTGACCTGAAGATTGTCTGCGTCGAGAAAGCGAACATCGAGCGCAGCGGCGCGGTCGCACAAGGCTTGTATGCGATCAACTGTTACATGGGCATGCAGTGGAACGAGAACCAGCCCGAAGACCATGTCCGCTACGCACGCAATGACCTCATGGGTCTCGTGCGGGAGGATCTGGGCTACGATATCGCTCGGCACGTCGACTCCACGGTGCACAAGTTCGAGGAGTGGGGCCTCCCCATCATGAGGGACCCGAAAACCGGGAGGTACCAGCGCGAAGGCAAATGGCAGATTATGATCCACGGCGAGAGCTACAAGCCGATCGTCGCCGAGGCCGCGCGCAAAGCCGCCACGGAAGTATACAACCGGATCATGGTGACCCACCTGCTGATGGACAAGACACGGCCAAACAGGGTCGCGGGGGCCGTCGGCTTCAACGTCCGTAACGGGAATTTCTACGTGTTCCGCGCCAAGGCGGTCATCGTGGCCGCAGGTGGCGCATCGCACATCTTCAAGCCCCGCGCGGTCGGTGAGGGTATGGGACGGACCTGGTACGCCCCGTGGAGCAGCGCCTCTGCCTACGCGCTGCCGATCCTCGCGGGCGCCAAGATGACGCAGATGGAGAATCGGATCGTCCTCACCCGATTCAAGGATGGCTATGGTCCGGTCGGCGCCTACTTCCTGCACCTCAAGACCTACACCGAGAACGCGTACGGGGAAAATTACGAACCCACCTGGTACGAACACACCAGGCAATTGGTCGGGGATTACGTTGATCGGCACCCGGTGCCGACCTGCCTGCGGAACCACGCCCTCCTCGAGGAAGTCAAGGCCGGCAGGGGTCCCATCCGCATGGTGACGAAGGAGGCCTTTCAGGATCCGCACAAGGAGACAGTCGGCTGGGAGAACTTCCTTGGCATGACGATCGGGCAGGCAGTCGTTTGGGCGTCGCAAAACATCGATCCCAAGGAAATAAATCCCGAGCTGACCACGTCCGAGCCTTACGTCATGGGCTCCCACGCGACTTGTTCAGGCGCCTGGGCGAGCGGTCCGGAGGACTGCGCACCCGCGGAATACCGGTGGGGATACAATCGGATGATGACCGTCGAGGGACTCTTTGGCGCCGGCGACACCATCGGCGGCACCGCCCACAAGTTCTCGTCGGGATCCTTTACGGAAGGTCGGATCGCCGCGAAGGCTGCGGTCAAATACGTAAATGACCTGGGTAACGATCAGCCGCAGGTCAGTGAGGCGGAGTACGAAGACCTCAAGAAGACCGTTTACAAGCCCCTGGAAAACTACGCAGTCGGCCGCAACGAAATCGTCGCCGGGACCGTTTCGCCGAGCTATCTCTTGCCGATTCATGGACTTCAGCGTCTCGAGAAGATCATGGATGAATATGTCGGCGGCATCGGCGCCCACTACACGACCAACGAACCGCTACTCACCCGCGGAATCGAGTTGTTGGGCATGCTGAAGGAAGATCTCGCCTATCTCGGGGCCGAAGACCTTCACCAGCTTCAGCGGGCGTGGGAGCTTCAGCACCGGGTCTTGGCTTCGGAAAGCGTGACGCAGCACACCTTGTTCCGGACAGAAACGCGGTGGCCGGGGTATTACTACCGGGCCGATCATCCAAAGCTGGACGACAAGGATTGGCATTGCTTCACCCTGTCCCGCTACGACCGCGATTCCGGGAAGTGGGAGATGGAGAAGGCTCCGGTGTATCACATCATAGACTGAGCGGGGCGATTCAAAGCACCCGAGCCCTAATTGTGGAACGCCAGACCAGGTCCCATGCCGGCGAAGTCCCGGGTTAGAGCGACCCGATGCGCTGGCGACGCGACGCGTCGGAGAACGATCTCGTGGTTCGGTCTCGTTGCGCCGGAACTACAATTGCTCAGTTTTCCGGTGATCACAGCTTTTATGTCTGCGGCATTCGCAACGCGATCCGCCGTGGCGACCAGCTAGGCACACGTCGCGCGCATGATCTCTTCTCCGGAGACGCGCGCTCGAATTGCTCGATCGGCGAAGATGAGAGGCGACGAATTCGGCGCACAATAAGCCCCAGTGAAGAATAGAGCACAACGAAGAGGCCATGTTCATGTCAAAGCTAGTACCGCCGCATGGCAGCGATACTTTGATGCCGCTCCTGTTGCCGGAAACAGAGCGCACAGAGTCGCTGCGGAGGGCCCAGACTCTCAAGCGGGTGTCGATGACGAGCCGCGAGACGTCGGACTTCCTCATGTTGGCGATGGGGGCCTACACTCCGCTTACCGGCTTCATGGGGCACGACGACTGGCGCGGCTGTTGCGCGGACATGAAGCTGACGAACGGTCTGTTTTGGCCGATCCCGATTACGCTGTCCTGCCCTCAGGATCTCGCCGACAGTATCGCCGTCGAGGACGACGTGGCCCTGGTCGACGCGGAATCAGGCGAGGTGATGGGCGCGCTGCAAGTCATGGAAAAATGCAAGATCGACAAGGCCTTCGAATGTCACCACGTGTTCCGAACGGCCGATCCCAAGCATCCGGGCGTGGCTAAGGTTCTGAGCCAGGGAGTTGTTAATTTGGCCGGTCGTGTCACGGCTCTGAGCGAGGGAATCTATCCGCAGCAATACAAGGGGCTCTATTATCGACCGGTTGAGACGCGCGCACTGTTCACCGACAAGGGTTGGAGCCGAGTCGCAGCGTTTCAGACTCGCAACCCGATGCACCGCAGCCATGAGTACCTAGCTAAGATCGCAATTGAGGTCTGCGACGGCGTCCTCATCCACCAGGTGCTGGGCGCACTCAAGGGCGGCGACATCCCGGCAGAGGTGCGCGTCAAGGCGATCGACGCGCTCACCGAGCGCTATTTCGTACCCGGCACCTATATCCAGGCTGGCTATCCGATCGAGATGCGCTATGCGGGCCCGCGCGAGGCGCTCCTTCACGCGGTATTTCGACAGAATTTCGGCTGTTCCCACCTGGTCGTTGGGCGCGACCATGCAGGCGTTGGAAGTTATTATGGTCCGTTCGACGCCCACCACATTTTTGACAGCCTGGCGCCCGATAGCTTGGCAATTCGGCCGCTCAGGATCGATGTCGCGTTTTTTTGCTATAAGTGCGACGGGATGGCGACGGCGCGGACCTGTCCGCACGGTCCCGAGCACCGGCTGGAAATTTCAGGCACGCGCCTGCGCGAAATGTTCGCAAAGCGCGAGAATATCCCGGACGAGTTCAGCCGGCCGGAGGTGGTGGCGATCCTCAAGGAGTATTACGCAGGTCTGCGATCGGTAGGCTTGGGTCGGGCATCATGATCATCGCGCAAATCTCCGATACCCATATAGCCCTGGATACACCCGACGCTGATCGGAGAATACGGGATTTCGCACTCACGGTTGCGGACATAAACGCACTCGATCCGGCCCCCGATGTGATCGTTCACACCGGGGATCTCGTTCATAACGGATGGCAAGACGAATACGCTCAGGCAGTGGCCACACTCGCGAAGGCGCGTGCGCCGGTATATGTCCTGGCCGGCAACAAGGATAACAGGGCGAATTTGCGCCAGGCCTTTTCGGCATGCGGATATCTTGCGCCCGATTCCGAGTTTATCGACTATGCGATTGACGACTACCCGGTAAGACTGATTGCGCTGGATACCTTGAGTTCAGGCAGCCACAAGGGCGACTTTTGCCCCGAGCGGGTCAGACGTTTGATTGACCTGATCGATGCCGAGACCACCAAGCCTATCGCGGTTTTTACCCACCATCCGCCGTTTGAGGTTACGGTGGGGCCGGACCCGCTCCACTTCGAAACACCGGAGATAATGTCGAGGCTGCGCCGGGCCTTGCAGCACTCCGGGCGGGTCGTCGGCGTTTTCAGCGGCCATGTTCACCGTGCTGCTGCGGGTCATGTCGCGAGCATCCCGGCGACAGTGATGCCGTGCATCGCGACGACACTGCGCAAAGGTGAATATCCGGCTCAAATGAAGATACGTCCGGTCTATCAGGTCCACCGGTTTGATCCGGTTTGGGGCTTTGCCACCGAAACACGAATTGTCGGAACAGGGCCATCGGCGGCACCGGTATGCGATTCCAATTTGCCCCGGCGAGAACCTACCCTACATCAACAGTACGAGCGGTGAACGCTTGGGCATCGCCGACTGCGATTGGGTGAAGGTGATCAGCGCGCATTGCACCATCACCGCGGAGGAGCGCGCGGCGCCGGCAGGCACGAGGAGTGAGCAATGGCGAGCCACGATCTGGTGTTGCACGGCGGACGTGTGATCGACGGCACCGGCGTCGCGGCGGTCGGCGCCGATGTGGCCATCGATGGCGATCGCATCACCGCGGTGGAACGTTTGCCCCGGGGGAGCGGCCGGCGCGAGATCGATGCGGCAGGGCTCGTCGTCGCGCCGGGATTCATCGACGTCCACACCCACGACGATCGCGCGCTCTTCGTCAGCTCCGACATGAGCGCGAAAGTCAGCCAGGGCGTCACCACGGTCGTGACCGGCAATTGCGGCATCTCGCTCGCGCCGCTCACGCTCGATCGTCCGCCGCCGCCGCCGCTGGATCTGATCGGAGATGAGCGCGACTACGGTTTTGCGCGCTTTGCCGACTATCTCGGCGCGCTCGACGCGCACCCACCGGCGCTCAATGCCGCGTGTCTGGTCGGTCATTCGTCGTTGCGCGTGGGCTGCATGCGCGCGCTCGACCGGCCCGCAAGCGAGCCGGAGATCGAGGCGATGCGGGCGCGCCTCGCCGAGGCGCTCGAAGCCGGCGCGGTCGGCCTTTCCACTGGACTGTGGTATGCGCCCGCGAACGCCGCGCCGAAGAGCGAGATCGTGGCGCTGGCCGAGCTGCTCCGGCCGGCCGGCGCCGTCTATACGACGCATATGCGGGACGAGGCCGAGCACGTGCTCGACAGCCTGGAGGAGAGTTTCGCGGTGGGGCGCGAAGCCGGCGTGCCGGTGGTGATCTCGCACCACAAGGTGATCGGCAAAGCCAATTTCGGCCGCACCCGGGAGACGCTTCCGCGTCTCAGGCAGGCGGTTGCGGAGCAGCGCATCGGCCTCGACGCCTATCCTTATGTCGCGTCCTCCACCGTGCTTCGCGCGTTCATGGTGCCGCGCGCGCTCAAAGTGCTGGTGACCTGGTCGAAGACTTGCCCCGAGATGGCCGGACGCTATCTCTCGGAGATCGCCGCCGAGTGGAAGGTGAGCGAGGCGGAAGCCTGCGAGCGCCTGCAGCCGGCGGGCGCCGTATACTGGACCATGGACGAGGCGGACGTCCGCCGCGTGCTCGTCGGACGGGCTGCCGCACGACCTGCATCCGCATCCGCGACTGTGGGGCACGTTTCCGCGCGTGCTCGGACATTATTGCCGCGAGGTCGGGCTGTTCCCGCTCGAGGAAGCCGTCCGGCGCATGACCGGCCTTCCCGCCCAGCGCTTCGGGCTGACCAACCGTGGCCGCATCGCGCCCGGCGCCTATGCCGATGTTTGCGTGTTCGATCCGGAAAAAGTGATCGACCGCGCCACCTTCGAGCGGCCGACCACGCCCGCCGCCGGCATCGCTAATGTGATCGTGAACGGCACGCTGGTGTGGCAGGACGGCGCCCATACCGGCGCGCGCCCGGGCCGCGCACTGCGCCGCCAGGCGATGCAGCAGGAGCGCGCCGCCTGACGCGGTCGGTTCTCGGTGCTACAGTGATCCGGCAAACAGGAGGAAACTGCGGGGCACCCAGCAGGCGATGAACGTCGGCGGTCCCCGAATTTCACAGCCAGGAGGCGGTTCCATGATTTGGTCTTATCTCCCCCGATGGAAATTCACCGACAGCTGCGGCCGGCCCCATGCACCAGGCGCGATCCACCTCGGTTGCGCCGACGCCGGTCACACTGCATGTCATCGCGCAAGCCGGCGCCAGTTTCTCAAGGCCGGCCGGCGTCGCCATCGTCGGCGCCGCGGGGTTCTCTACGATTCTCGATCCGCGCGAGGTGTTCGGGCAGGTCCGCGTGTTCCCGCCCCCGCCCCCGGCGGTCAGCCCGATCGCCGGGCTCATGGACACGCACGTGCACGCCGCGCCCGACGTGTTCGGCCGTTCCCTGGACGACGAGGAAATGGCGATTCTTTACAAGGAACGCGGACTAGAAGGCCTGGTGCTCAAGAACCACGTCGCGACGACCGCGGACCGGGCTTGGTTCGCCCGCAAGCACGTCCAGGGGCTCAAGGTGTTCGGCGGCATCGTGCTGAATTCCGCGGTGGGCGGCATCAACCCCGATGCCGTCAATTGGATGTGGCGAATGCAGGGCGGCTACGGCCGGGTCGTGTGGTTCCCCACGTTCGACGCCGACAATCACGTCAAGCACTTCAAGGATGCGCCGGAGGGGATCAAGGTCCTCGGTGCGGACGGCAAGGTCCTCCCGGCGGTACGCGACGTGCTGAAGATCGCCGCCGAGCAGAAGCTCGTGGTCCACACCGGCCACCTGTCCCCGACCGAGGCGCTGGCCGTGATCGAGGCCGCCCGGGAAATGGGTATCGACCGGTTGGTCGTCACCCACGCTCAGTTCGAGGTCGTGAACATGAGCGTCGATCAGATGAAGAAAGCCGCATCGATGGGCGCCAAGCTCGAGCTCTGCGCGATGGGTACGCTGATGGGGCCGACTGCGCATTTGGCGTGGATGCGGCACTGGCGGGTGGTCAAGATCGAAGAGACGGCCGCCGCGATCAAGGAAGTCGGCGCCCAGAACTTCGTGCTGGCGACCGACCTGGGTCAGACCGGCAACCCCAGTCCGGCGGACGGGCTCCAGCTATTCGTCACCGATCTGTTGAAGGCAGGGGTCAGCAAGGATGAAGTAATGAAGATGGGCCGCGAAGTGACCGGCCAACTGCTGATGGGCTGACAGCGACGAGCGTCGGCAGCCCCGGCCAAGACTCCCGACAAGGCCGGGGCTGCACCAGCCGGCCTACAGGAACACTCAAGATCGAACCGCCAGGCCGGTCGGCGCCAATGCAACCGCCCCCAGGGTGGCGGGGGTTCCGGAGGCTGCGCGCAGACGCCGGAACGCAATCCGCCGGCGTCCATCACAGTCCGGCAACATTATGGGTTCCGGGGAAACGAGGTCGATGTTGCCCTACCGCGTTGGGCTCCGGCCGGCGGGACGGGCCGGGCGGCACCGAGCAACCTGCGCACTTCCAGCCAGTGCCAGGCAAGAAGCCCCGGAAGGCCGAGCGCAAGGTCCGGCACCCGCTTGACCAGGGAGAGGGCGAGCGCCGTTTCGGGCGCCAACCCCATGAGATGGCCGAGCAGAACCAGGCCGCCTTCCTGCACGCCGAAGCCGCCCGGAACGACAAAGGCAGCGCCGCGGATGGCGTTGGTCAGGCTCTCCAGGATGATGGCCTCGGTCAGGCCCACCGGGTGGCCCATCAGGGCGAGCGCGATGAGTACCTCGAGCGTGCCGATCAGCCAGCCCGCCATGTGCATGGCGGTCGTGACGAGAACTCTCCCCGGGTTGCGCCAGATTGCCTCGAAGCCTTCCTGCAGCCGCAAGTCCGCGGCCGAACCCGCGGAGGGCCAGCGCGCCGCGAGCGCGGCAAGGGCACGGTCGAGAACGCGCGCACCGCCGTACCGCTGGACGGCGTAGAAGCCGCCCAGCGCGAGCGCGGCAAGCCCGAGCCCGGCCGCGAGTTCGATACCCGCCGGCCAAATTCCGACCAATTGCATCAGCAGCGCGGCGCCCAGCAATGCGAACACGGCTTGCGCGCTGGCCTGCAGCAGCAGATCCGCGAGCACGCTCGCGGTCGCGATGCCGGCCGGCACGCGCCAGAACGTGAGCAGGCGCGCGCCGACGATCTCGCCGCCGACGTTTGCGACCGGCAGCACCACGTTGATTGCCTCGCGGATCCAGCGCAGCAGCAAACAAATATGGGTCGGCACCGGCATGGCGCCGCCGAGCAAGTACGCCCACGCAGTGCCGTTCAGCGCCACGATGGAGGCACGAACGAAGACGACGGCCGCAAGGCCCCAACCGACGGCGGCAAACGCCCGGAGCACTGCGCCCGCGTTGTTGACCACGAACAGCCAGCCGGCAAACGCGAGACCGAGCGCCATGCAGACGAGGAGGCCGGCCGTCAAGATCGTCCTGGCAGTCAATTCGCGTGCTCCTCTGGCCCGGCCGCGGCAACGATCGGCGATGGTTCGCAACAACGCCGGATCTTGGTGGCGGGGGTTAGCACACCGGCTCGCGCGGGAACATGGGTACCAGCCGGGATCGGGGGGAAGCAACGCTGCGGAATCGACGAAGGCGGACCTAACAACCGCGACAGATCGAGAGCTTGCGATCGAGCTCCCTATCCAATTCCTTGATCGCGTCCGGCGAGTTTGCGTCGCCTTGTGGAACATCCTGCGCGCGCGGCTGGCGATGGCTCGAGGCATATCCGGGTTGCGGGACATTGGGCGAAACGTCGGGCGGAGTTTTCGCCGTCGAAGGGCCGGGAGCGCTTGGCGTTATTCCCGGATTGGTTTGTTCGGTCAGCGGAGCCTGCGGCTGGACCGGCACGGTGGTGGAGGACGGACTGGAAGTTACGGTCCCGGCGCCGGCGGCTCCCGCTGTACCGCCAGTTGACGTGCCGCCCGCGCCACCCGTACCGCCGGCAGCTCCCCCGCCACCTGCCCCTTGCGCAAAGGCTTGGGCGGTGAATGCTACCGTCGCCGCCACGAATAGAGCAGTGACGAGTGCGCGCATGGTTTCCTCCGGACACGGGTCGAGTGAGAGAGGAAACCCGGAAATCGGCGAAGGAGTTCCCCGCGTTCCTCCTCGATCTTTCCTGGCGTGCGTGTCGTTCAGAGCCGACTGGCAGCACGACCGTCTGTGCCGCTACCCATGCCATTGTCCCTTTTGCTGCGCTAACCGCACATGGAAACCGATCAGGCCGGCCGCTGCTCGCCCTTGATCTGGGTGCGGTGCATGATGCGCCGGGACGCGGTATCGAACGGATCGCGCCGGTGCATCGTGCAGCGATTGTCCCACAGCACCAGATCGCCGACCCGCCAGGCATGCTCCCAGGAGAACTCGGGGCGCGACACGTAGGACCACAGCTCGTCCAGCAGCGCCTCGGACTGCGCAAGCTCGAGCCCGACGATGTATGCATTCCGCCGCCTGCCGAGGTAGAGCACGTGCCGCCCGCTGTCCGGATGGACGCAAACCAACGGGTGAACCGCGCCGGGCGAGGTGCGCGGATCGTCGCTCGGCGTCACGCCCTGGCGGACATAGCCGCCGCTGTTGTAGGTGCCGTCGTGCTTGATCTTCCGCCGGCCGATCCGCCGCTTCACGCTCTGCGGCAGCGCATCGTAAATGGCGTACATGCTGCAGAACGAAGTGTTGCCGCCCGACGGCGGCACTTCGAGGGCGTAGAGCATGCTGGCTTTGGGCGGCAGCTCCAGATACGACATGTCGGTGTGCCACACCGCCTCCCCGGCGCCGAGGCTGCCGATCGGTTCGCCGTTC
>WNFJ01145459.1_pt1 | contig 14383 bp, 11 predicted proteins | sample 5400461 | NCBI WGS metagenome assembly WNFJ01 (sample SAMN13153349, study PRJNA577476) | soil metagenome | isolation source: 115 cm saprolite on Douglas fir-dominated hillslope | place: USA:California | collected 2013-09-17 | reverse complement strand
GCCGTTCAAGGCGGTGCTTGGCGGCGACTACAAGGTAGTGGAAAAGCGGCTGCTTTCGGCGATCCACATCCGGTTCGGACTGCCGCCGGTGCTGGCCGACGAGATCACCCAGAAGATCAAGGCCGCCGACCGAGGTGCTGCCTATCTCGAAGCGACGCATCTGGCGGGCTTTGCGGAAGCCGAGGCCAAACGCCTGTTCGGCCGGGATCCCGGCCTGGCCGCGGCGACGGTGCGGGATTATCTGACGCCATGGACGGCGGCGAAGGCCGAGAAGCGGTTTTTGACGCGATTCAAGCTATTGCACGGTTGAACGCTGCGCCCGAACCTGCTTTCACCACCCTGCGCGCGGTCCTATAATCGCGGTAACCAGAGGACGCCCAGGGATCACCATGCTTCACGTCTGTTCGCTCGCGGCACTTCCCGACACCGTCAAGGCCACCGGCGCCAGTCATGTTCTCACCGTGATGGCCAATGTCGATCAGGTGCAGCGGCCGGTCTCGATACTCCCGGCCAATCATCTGAAAGTGCAGGTCGACGACATCACCGAACACATGGACGGGTTTCTCGCGCCGTCGGAAGCGCACATCGAAAAAGTGCTGAACTTCGTCCGCAGCTGGGATCGCAGCGCGCCGATGGTGGTGCATTGCTATGCCGGCATCAGCCGCTCGACCGCCAGCGCCTTCGCCGCCGCCTGCATGCTCAATCCGCATCGCGACGAGATTGCGATTGCGCGCCAGATTCGCGCGGCCTCCCCGATCGCGGCGCCGAACCGGCTGATTGTCAGCCTCGCCGACAAGGCGCTGGGACGCGAGGGACGGATGCTGCGCGCGCTCGACGAGATGGGGCCGGGCAGCATGATCGTCGAAGGCCGGCCCTTCCAGGTCGATCTCGAATAACGCTGCGCAAATACCGCACGGCCGCATTGAACTTTTAGCTGCTAAACCTGCACTCACTGGATTGCGACGGGCCGTGAAACGGATCGGTTAACGATCTGACGCGCCCGCCTGGAGGCCTGATGTTCGATTCGCCGCTCGACTTCTTCTCGCTCGTGATCGCGCTGGTCGCGTTTATTTTCGCCCGCAAGGCGATGAACCAGGTTGCGGCGCTGCGCGCCCGGCTGGAGGCGATCGAGGCGATGCCGGCAGCCGCGGCGAGGCTCGTTCCGCCGCCGCTGCCGTCCGGGCAGGAGTTTGCGCAGACCCCGACGCCCACCGCGCCCAGCGTCCCGCCAGAACCGCCGCCGCTGGCTCCGGATGTGGAATCCATCGTACCCGCCGCGGCTGCATCGGCTGAGGCGAACGACACCGCCGGCAGCGCGCCGGCAGCGCCACCGCCGCCACCCGATCGTGGTTTTGAGGAAACCCTCGGCACCCGCTGGGTGGTATGGATCGGCGGATTGACGCTGGCGCTCGGCGGATTCTTCATGGTCCGCTATTCGATCGAAGCCGGGCTGCTTGGCCCCGGCGTGCGCACGCTCCTGGGTGGCCTGTTTGCGCTGGCGCTGCTCGCCGCCGGCGAATGGACGCGCCGCAAGGAAAGCATCTCCGCGATCGAAGCGCTGCCGATCCTGCCGGAACGGCGGTGGCCTTTGCGACGGTCTACGCGCCCTATGCGCTGTATGATTTCCTCGCCCCGGCGACCGCGTTCATCCTGCTCGGACTGGTGGCGCTGGGCACGCTGGCCGCCGCACTGCTGCACGGGCCGGCGCTCGCCGGGCTCGGCATCGCCGGCGCCTTCGTAACCCCCGTTCTGGTCTCGTCGAACAAGCCGGACTTCTGGGCGCTCTACATCTATCTCGCCATCGTCACCGCGGCAGCCTTCGGCCTGGCGCGGATCCGGCTGTGGCGCTGGCTGGCGGTCACCACCATCGCGTTCGCGCTGCTGTGGACGTTGCCCTGCCTGCAATGCGGACCATCGATGGTCGCGCCGCACGCCTTCCATGTCATGGCAGGCTTTGTCCTTGCCGCACTGCTTGTCGTGTGCGGATTCATGTTCGGACCGCCGGCCGACGAAGGCCAGATCGAGCCGATCTCGTCCGGCTCGCTCGCAGCCTATCTGTTCGGCGCGATGCTGATCGTACTGAACAGTTTTCATGCCGATACCGCCATGATCGTGTTCGGACTGCTGACGGCGGGTTCCTTGCTGGTCGCGTGGCGTAGCGATGCCGCTACCGGCGCGGTCGGCGCCGCAGCCGCCTTCGTCTTCATCGTCTTTGCCGAATGGGCGATCCGCGGCAATCCCGACATGCTGGTGCTGCCCGGCGGACCGCTGCCGGGGATCGGACCGAACGCCACGGACGGGTCGGTGTCGCTGCACCTGATATCGGCCGCGATCTTCGCTGCCGGGTTTGGCGTCGCGGGATTTCTGGCACAGGGCCGTTCAACGAGCCCGGTCATCCCCGTGATCTGGTCCGCGGCATCGGTATTTACGCCGCTGGCGCTGCTGGTCGCGCTTTACGCGCGGATCGCGCATCTCGACCGCTCGATCCCGTTTGCGATCCTGGCGGTGGGGCTGGCCGGAGCCTTCGGCTTCGCGACCGAGATTTTGACCAAGCGCGACGACCGCCCGGGAATGGCGGCCTCGATCGCGCTGTTCGCCACCGGCGCGCTCGCAGCGCTCGCGCTGGCGCTGACCTTTGCCCTGGAAAAGGGCTGGCTCACGATCGCACTGGCGCTGATGTCGATGGGCACCGCGTGGATCTCGTTGCAGCGCCCGATTCCGTTCCTGCGGTCGCTGGCCGCGATCCTGGCCGGAATCGTGGTGCTGCGGATCGGCTACGAGCCGCGCATCGTCGGCAATGACGTCGGGACCACCCCGATCTTCAACTGGCTGTTGTGGGGTTACGGCATTCCGGCGGCATCGTTCTGGATCGCCAGTATTTTCCTGCGCCGCCGCGGCGACGACGCGCCGCTGCGCACCGTGGAATCGGCGGCGATCCTGTTCACGGTGCTGCTGGCATTCATGGAAATCCGCCACGCCGTGAACGGCGGCGACATGTATCGTGTCACTACTTCGCTCGCGGAGTTCGCGCTGCAGGTGTGCGTCGCGCTGGCGATGGCGATTGGCCTGGAGAGGCTGCGGATCCGTACCGGCAGCATCGTTCACAATGTCGGCGCGGTGTTGCTCACCGTGTATGCCGGACTTGCCACGGTGATTGTCCTGATGCTGCTGGAGACGCCGATATTGTGGCCCACCAATGTCGGCGGCGTCTTTATCAACCTTCTCCTGCTGGCTTACGCCCTGCCCGCGGTGCTGGCGTTGCTATTATCCTATGCGGTGGCGGGCCGGCGTCGCGCAAGCTATGCTAACACCATCGCGGCGGGTGCGCTCATTCTCGCGCTCACCTATGTCACTTTTGAAATTCGAAGGCTTTATCACGGCCCGGTCCTGACCAGCGGCGCGACCGGCGGAGCCGAGCAATACACCTATTCGATCGCGTGGCTGGCGCTCGGCGTGGCATTGCTCGGCATCGGCATCGCGTTCAACTCGCAACGCGCCCGGCTGGCTTCGGCCGCCGTCATCGCACTTACGATCCTGAAGGCGTTCCTGATCGACATGTCGACGCTGACCGGCGTCTACCGCGCGCTGTCGTTCATGTGCTTAGGGCTGGTGCTGGTGGCGATCGGCTGGCTGTACCAACGCATCCTGTTCCGGCGGCATACGACGACGCCATCAGACGGCGCCGCGGTTCAGGCCACCCCTTGATGTAAATCGAGCGCGGTCGTCCCCTCGATACCGCCCTTTCCGATTTCACAATCAGCGCGTACATAGGTCCGATGGCAAGACCGCGCAGTTTTGATCCCAACGAGGCGCTCGACCTCGCGCGCGACGTGTTCTGGCGAAAAGGATTCCAGAGTACTTCGCTCGATGACATCACCGCCGCCACCGGCCTCGCCAAGCCGAGCCTCTACGCGGCCTTCGGCGACAAGAATGCGTTGTTCCTGAAAGTTCTCGACCGCTATCACGAACGTATTGTCGCGCACGCCGAGCGCGCGCTCAAGGAAGGACCGTCGGCGCGTGAGGCGATCGAACGCTGGCTGACGGGTTTTGTCCCCTTCTGCTCCGGCCTCAGGGGAAACCGGGGTTGCCTCTCGGTCAATACCGTAGCCGATGGTGCCTCCGATCAGAAACAGGTCCGCAAGCGGGTCGAACGCTTCAACCGGAAACTGGAGGAACTGCTGCGCAAAAGGCTTCGCGCCGACCGCGCGCAATCTTCCAACGCGTTCGATCCCGACACTGCCGCCCATACGATCATGGCAATTTATTTGGGGCTGATGGTGATGGCGAAAGATGCGCCGGATGCCGCCCGCGTCCGCGCCACATTAAATCAGGCGATGAAACTGCTTGCTTGACACCAAGTCCTTTATGTACCATGTAGTACATAACAGGGAGACAACGTCATGCAAGCAATCCAGATTGAAACATTCGGTAATCCGGCCGAGGTGATGAAGCTGGTCGACATTCCCGATGTCGGCGCGCCGGGCGAAGGCGAGGTGGTCATCGCGCTCGAAGCCTCGCCGATCAATATGAGCGATCTCCTGATGATCTCAGGCCGTTACGGCTATCGGCCGAAGTTGCCGAGCGTGATGGGAACGGAAGGCGTTGGCCGCGTCATTGCCGTCGGCGGCGGCGTCAAGCATTTGAAACAGGGCGACCGCACGCTGGTGCCTTATCCGGCGCCTGCATGGGCGGAGCGGATCAAGGCGGATGCAAGCCGGCTTCGGCCGCTACCGAGCGGCGACGTCAATCAGCTCGCGATGCTGGGCATCAATCCGCCAACCGCGTATCTGGTGCTGACCGATTTCGTCATCCTGCCATCGGGATCCTGGGTGATCCAGAACAGTGCCAATTCCGCCGTCGGGCGCGCGCTGATTCCGATCGCGAAATCGCTGGGCCTGAAGACCGTCAATGTCGTGCGGCGCGAGGATGTGGTTGCCGAGCTCAAGGCGATCGGCGGTGACGTCGTACTTGTCGATGGACCGGATCTCGGCAAACGGGTTGCAGCCGAGACCGGCAAAGCACCCATTGCGCTTGCGGTAGATGGCGTCGGCGACACGTCGACGGCTAATCTGCTTGGCTGTCTCACTGAGAAGGGCGTGCATGTGTTCTACAGCACCATCAGCGGCAAACCGTCGGTCGTTCCCGCGGCGCAGCTTATTTTCCGCGACATTTCAATGCGCGGATTCTGGCTGGCGAACTGGTTCAACAGCGCAACGCCCGACCAGATCACGCGGATGTACGATCGTCTGACGCCGCTGGTCGCCTCGGGTGCGATCAGCGCGCCGATCGCCGGCACCTACCGTTTCGCCGATATCGGCGAGGCGGTGGCGGTGGCATCAAAAAATCGCGGCAAGGTGCTGTTCAGGGTTGGTTAAGCTGGATCGCCGCCAAGGCTGCCGGTTTTCGACAAACTAGTCGGTCGAGCGGCGCAGCTCCGGAGCGCTGTCCGGTTTCGAAGGCTCCGATCTCATCTCGGATTTGACCGGCTCGATCCTGGGTCTCTCGAGTTGCGGGGTCTCGAGGCGCGCGGACACTTCCACCGAGCCGGTCCGCTCCGGCGGATGCAGTGATCGCGGCCGCGCCACCGCCCGCGCCAGCAGCATCTGCGCAGCGCCCTGACGACGGAAATCGCAATAGGCGAAGCCCATGCCCGAGACCGAGCCGCGGAAGTTGCGGTCGTCCTTCTTGTCGAGATTGAAGCACGGCTCGAATGGGACGCCCCTGATCGAGGCGCAGATATACTGGCCGCGGACCTGAAGCGTATTGCCGGGAAGGCGCATACGGCGCACCGGACCGGAGCCGGAAAATTGTACCGCGCCTGCCGCGCCGCCATCCTCGAACACCCGGCCTGCGCCGCGGGTGCCATCGAAGCACGTAAACGCGAACACCTTACCGGCTACGAACCTGCGGGCCTCTTCGGCATTCATCATCTGCCCGGCCAGAGCGGGCGCGATCACCGCACCGGCCGTGACGGCCCCCAACACGAAACGCGCAACCATGCTGTAACTCCGACTGACTCGAGCGCGGGCAACCGCCTGATGTGCCTTTACCCGCTGCTTACCATACCAACCGTGGCAACATTGGAGCAGCTTGGTTGGTAAAGTCTGAACGCCGTTAGAGAATTTTTACCACGATTCGACCGCGAACCTGCCCGGCGAGGATTTTCGCGCCGGCGTCGAAGACCTGGTCGAGAGCAATTTCGTGAGTTATTTCAGTTAGTTTCGTCCGATCCAGGTCGCTTGCGAGCCGGCTCCAGGCAGTCTTGCGCGGTTCAATCGGGCACATCACGGAATCGATGCCGAGAAGGCACACCCCGCGCAAAATAAACGGCGCCACCGAAGTCGGCAGGTCCATGCCGGCGGCCAGGCCGCAGGCGGCGATGGCGCCGGCGTACTTCGTCATCGAGAGCACGTTGGCGAGCGTGGTCGAACCGACGCTGTCGACCCCGCCGGCCCACCGCTCTTTCGCCAGCGGCTTGGCCGGCCCCGACAGCTCGCTGCGATCGATCACCTCCGCCGCTCCGAGGTTCCCGAGATAGCCGGCCTCGGAGAGGCGCCCGGTCGAGGCAATGACGTGATAACCGAGCTTCGAGAGCACCGCGATGGCGACCGAGCCGACACCGCCGGCGGCGCCGGTGACGACGACCGGACCGTGCTTGGGCGTCAGGCCTTGCTTCTCCAGCGCCAGCACCGAAAGCATCGCGGTGAAGCCGGCGGTGCCGATCGCCATCGCGTCGCGCGTCGACATTCCCTCCGGCAGGCGGACCAGCCAGTCGCCCTTGACGCGCGCCTTCTCGGCGTAAGCACCGAGATGGGTCTCGCCCATGCCCCAGCCGGTACAGATCACCTTGTCGCCGGCCTTCCATTGCGGATGCGACGACTGCTCGACGGTGCCTGCAAAGTCGACGCCCGCGATCATCGGAAAGCGCCGCACCACCGGTGCCTTGCCGGTGATGGCGAGGCCGTCCTTGTAGTTCAGCGCGGACCATTCCACCCGCACGGTGACGTCGCCGTCCATTAAGTCGGCTTCGTCGAATTGCGTCAGTGCCGCCGTGGTACCTTTTTCCGCCTTGTCGATCCTGATCGCCTTGAATGTTCCCAAGGTAAACTCCCGTTTTTTTCAGTCGGGATGTTTACCGGATCAGGCCGGCTGTGCAACCGGGCGCGCCACTGGCGCCTCGACAATCGGCAGGTTGATCAGCGCCGACAGCACCCCGAACAGGACCGATAGCCACCAGATCGGCGCATAAGACCCGAATTTCTCGAACACGATGCCGCCGAGCAAAACACCGAGGAAGCCGCCGACCTGATGACTGACGAAGGCAAATCCATACAGGGTCGAAAACCAGCGCGTACCGAACATCAAGGCGACCAGCGCCGATGTCGGCGGTACCGTCGAAAGCCAGGTCAGGCCCGTGACGGCCCCGAACATGATCGCGGAGAATGTGGTGATCGGGAACGAGATGAAAGCGACGATCGACATCGCACGCACGCAATAGATCGCTGAAAGGATATAGCGCTTTGGAAACCTGTTTTGCAGCGAGCCGATACTAAGTGAACCAATGATGTTGAATAGACCGATGGCGGCGATCACCCAGCCGCCGGTTTGCGCCGGTATGCCGCGATCGACCAGGTAGGCGGGCAGATGCACGGTGATAAAGGCCAGTTGAAAGCCGCAGGTGAAGAAACCGAGCATCAGCAGCACGTAGGATCGATGGCCGAACGCCTCCGCCAGCGCTGTCCTGAACGACTGCTGCTCCGCAGGCGGCACATTGGCCGAGGTCGCGGGCGGCGTGGCGAGCGCGAGCGCGAGCGGTATGATCAACAGCATCAGACCCGCGAATACCGTCAGCGCCGTCTGCCAGCCGAAATTGTCGATCATCGCCACGCCGAACGGTGCGAACAGGAATTGCCCGAACGATCCGGCGGCAGTTCCGGCGCCGAGCGCCACCCCGCGCTGCTCGGGCGGCAGCAGCTTGCTGAACGCGGACAGCACCAGATTGAACGAGCAGCCCGACAGTCCAAAACCGACCAAGACGCCGGCGCCAATATCAAGCGACAGCGGCGTCGCCGCGTAGCGCATCATGAAGAGACCGCCGGCGTAGAGAACGGCGCCGACACACATCACGCGCAAAACGCCAAAGCGGTCGGCGATCGCGCCGGCAAACGGTTGGCCCAGCCCCCACAGCAAATTTTGAACTGCAAGTGCGAGACCGAAGACGTCGCGGCCCCATGAAAACTCCCGGCTCATCGGCTGAATGAAAAAACCGAGGCTCGATCGGGGCCCGAAGCTCAACAGGCCGATCGCGCAACCGCAGGCGATGATAATCACCGGAGTCCGCCAATACTCCCTACCGGGAGCCGGACGGAGGTCGCCTGCGATTCTTGTCATGCAAATTTCCCGATGACGGTACCGGGTCCGGTAGGCCGGCCGCGTACGTTGCAGGGAGTTAATGCATCTGCATCAAATTCAAAGGAGGCAGCGGAAAAATTTGGCTCGCAAGGCAGCCTTGCAATTTAAGGCGAGCAGCCCTGAGGATTTGATCGCCTGCGTATCTAGCGCAGTCCTGAACGGCAGGTTATATTTGATTTGCTCAATGTGAGAATAAGTCAACTTTCGGTGAGCGCCCGATCCTCCGCATTGCTGCGGGTTGGTTCGGACCATAGCAGGCAGAACTAACCGCCGGCCGCCAGGCCGAATTTCTCAAAGCCCATATATGCTCATAATGAGCATATCAAAAGGAGGCCACCATGCCGATCGCTGGAATCTATGGTCCGGACGATTTTTCCAAAAACCCCGTTCACGGGCATTCCGTCATGCCGCGCCGCGTTACCCCTGCCGAGCACGCGCATGCGCTGCCGATGCCATCGCTGGAATGGACCCCTGAGGTCGAACGCTTAACCGCGCACCTTTATGAGCGCGTCAAGAACGTGATCGCCCCGGTCGAGTGGCCGTTCATGGCGCCCTATATCAAGGCGATCAATGAACTGAAGCAAACCCGCGACGCGGTGATCCTGGCGCACAATTACCAGACGCCTGAAATTTTTCATTGCGTCGCCGACATCCGTGGCGACTCGCTGCAGCTTGCGATCGAAGCCACCAAGGTGAAATCCGATATCATCGTGCAGTGCGGCGTGCACTTCATGGCGGAGACGTCGAAGATCCTGAATCCGCACAAGACGGTTCTGATCCCGGATTCGCGCGCCGGCTGCTCGCTGGCCTCCAGCATCACAGCTGCGGACGTGCGATTGCTGCGCGAGCGCTTTCCCGGCGTGCCGGCCGTGGCCTACGTCAACACATCGGCCGACGTGAAGGCCGAAGTCGACATCTGCTGCACCTCGTCCAACGCGGTGCAAGTGGTCGAGAGCCTCAATGCGCCCACCGTGATCTTCCTGCCGGACCAGTATCTGGCGAAATACGTGGCTTCGCAAACCAAGGTGAAGATCATCGCCTGGAAGGGCGCCTGCGAAGTGCACGAGCGTTTTACCGGCGACGAACTGCGAAGCTTTCGCGAGGCCGATCCGTCGGTGCAGATCATCGCGCATCCGGAATGCCCGCCCGACGTGCTGGCCGAAGCCGACTTCACCGGCTCGACCGCGCACATGATCAACTGGGTACGCAACAACCATCCCAAGCGCGTGGTGATGATCACCGAATGCTCGATGGCCGACAATGTCCGGGCCGAACTGCCGGATGTCGAAATGGTGCGGCCGTGCAATCTGTGTCCCCACATGAAACGGATCACGCTGCCCAAGATTCTGGACAGCCTGATTTACCTGCGTGAGGAAGTCACCATCGATCCATCGATCGCCGAAAAGGCGCGCCGTCCAATCGAGCGGATGATCAATCTGAAGAATTAGGCTCAACAAAAGCCGTCGAATAGAGACGCGGATGACGGAAAAAGGAAGCGGACATGCTCACTCAAGGTCACGACCTCAGCCGCAACACCGACGACGTCGTCATCGTCGGCGGCGGCCTCGCCGGTCTGTTCTGCGCATTAAAACTGGCGCCGCGCCCCGTCACCGTGATTTCGGGTGCACCACTGGGTCAGGGTGCCTCGACGGCCTGGGCGCAGGGCGGCATCGCGGCTGCGGTCACTGAGGGCGACAGTGCGGAGGCACATGCCGCCGATACCGTCGCGGTCGGCGCGGGACTGGTCGATGAGAGAATAGCGCTGGGAGTGGCGCGCGAAGCCAGCGCGCGCATCCATGACCTGCTGCATTACGGTGTTCCGTTCGATCGCGACCTCGAGGGCAAGCTCGCCGTCGCGCGCGAAGCCGCGCATTCGGCGCGGCGCATCGTGCATGTGCGCGGCGACATGGCCGGCAAGGCGATCATGTCGGCGCTGATCGAAGCCGTGCGCAGAGCGCCCTCGATCCGGGTGATCGAAGGCTACGCCGCCGAATCGCTGTTGACCGAGGACGGTGCAGTCGCGGGACTTCAGTTGCGTAAAGTCGGCGACGCCACCGCAAAACCTGTGACCATTGCGTCGCACGCGATGGTGCTGGCGACCGGCGGCATCGGGCATCTCTATGCCGTGACGACAAATCCGGCGGAGGCCGGCGGATCAGGGCTTGCGATTGCCGCGCGCGCAGGCGCCGTGATCGCCGATCCGGAATTCGTGCAGTTTCACCCCACCGCGATCATGGTCGGCCGCGATCCGGCGCCGCTGGCGACCGAAGCGCTGCGCGGCGAAGGTGCCATGCTGATCAACGACAGGGGTGAACGTTTCATGCTGGCGCGGCACCCTCTCGCTGAACTTGCGCCGCGCGATGTCGTGGCGCGCGGCGTGTTTGCCGAGATAGAAGCCGGCCATGGCGCGTTCCTCGACGCGCGAGACGCCCTCGGCGCGCATTTCGCCGAAAGATTTCCGACCGTCCGTGCAAGCTGCATGGCCGCCGGCATCGATCCGGCGAAGCAACCGATACCGGTGGCGCCTGCTGCGCATTATCACATGGGCGGCATCGCCGTGGACCATCACGGCCGCACCTCGTTGAAGGGCCTATGGGCCGGCGGCGAAGTGTCGTCGACCGGCGCGCACGGCGCCAACCGGCTGGCGTCGAATTCCCTGCTCGAGGCCGTGGTCTATGCCGCACGCATCGCGGAAGATATCGGCGGCAGCCCAATCGCTGCGCCCGCCCGTTTGCCGGCGACCTCAATGGACCAGCAAAACCGCGCCCTGCCTGCGCTGGAAGAGAAAAGCATTCGGGCGATGATGACCTCCCATGCCGGAGTGATTCGCGATGGTGACCGGTTGGCGGAAGCCATGCGCGCGTTAGCGGCCACCGAACGGGATAGCGGCAATATCGCGCTGCGCAACATGGCTACCACGGCGCTGTTGGTTGCTGCATCGGCATGGACGCGGCGCGAAAGCCGTGGCGCACATTGCCGCATCGATTATCCAGGTGAGCGACCGGCACTGGCGCATCGCACCATGACGACGCTTGCGGCAGCTCGCGATATCGCGGCGTCACTCTCCGATCGCTCTTCGCCACGTACTGTGGAGCACGCATCGTGACAACATCCGCCTCGCTCTTGTATCCCGAAGCGTTTCTGTCGCCCCTCGCCATCGACGAAGCCGTGCAGCGCGCGTTGGACGAAGACCTCGGCCGAGCCGGCGACATCACCTCGATTGCGACCATACCCGAAACAACCCAGGCCCATGCCATCCTGATCGCGCGTCAGGCGGGGGTGATCGCTGGCCTGCCGCTGGCGGTTGCGACATTTCAAAAGCTTTCGCGTGACGTCAATATTCAGCCGCATTTTCGCGATGGGGCGACCGTCGCGTCGGGTGTGCACGTGCTGACGATTTCGGGCCCGGCGCGCGCCGTGCTGGCCGGCGAGCGCACCGCGCTGAATTTCGTCGGCCGGCTGTCCGGCATCGCCACGCTTACCGCCGATTATGTGCGCCATACCGCCGGTACCAAGTTGCGCATCTGCTGTACCCGCAAGACTACGCCGGGCCTGCGCGCGCTCGAGAAATATGCGGTGCGCTGCGGCGGCGGCTTCAATCATCGCTTCGGGCTCGACGACGCGATTCTGATCAAGGATAACCACGTTGCGGTCGCCGGCGGTATCATGCCGGTGCTGAAGCGCGCCCGCGCGCATGCCGGGCATCTGGTCAAGATCGAGATCGAGGTCGACACGCTGGCGCAACTGCGCGAGGTGCTCGACAGCGGGTTGGCCGACGTGGTGCTGCTGGACAATATGGATATCGCTGATCTTGCCGAGGCCGTGAAGCTGGCAAAGGGCCGCGTCGTGCTGGAGGCGTCCGGCGGCGTTACGCAAAGCTCGATTGCGAAGATCGCCGCGACCGGCGTGGATTACGTCTCCTCCGGCGCGCTGACGCACTCCGCGCCGAATTTCGACCTCGCGCTCGACATTGACGCGTGAGCGCCAAAAACGACCTTCGCGCTTAGCGCCGCACTGACGACTCAGACAACTCCGCCGAACTATGCGCGGCTTCCGCGAGTTTCGCCGAAATTGCCGCGGTTTCCGCGGGCGTTCCCCAGCTCGGCGCCTCGCTGCCGTCGCCCCATGCGCGTGGCCGGTAGAAGGTATGGACGCCGAACTTGTACATCTTCTTCATCTCATTGACCCAGGACGGACGCACCCAATAGGCGTGGTAATGCGTCGACTTGGCGACTTCCGGCAACCAGAGCTGGCCGTCGAGCATCGCCTTGGCGATTTTCTTGGCGCGGTCCCACATGTCGGGTTCGCGCACGACATCGGCGACGTTATCGCAGGCGAAGGTGAACTGGCACGCGAGATGGCGGTGCTTGTTCTGGTAGACCACCCCGCATACCGTGTTCGGATAGAAGCCGGAGAAGGCGCGGTTCATCACCACCTGCGCCACGGCGATCTGGCCGCGCACGGCTTCGCCGCGGGCTTCGAAATAGACGGCTTCGGCGAGGCATTTCTGCGATTTGGCACGCGACTTCTCATCGAACAGGCCGAGGCGCTCAGCCGGCGTTTTCGCACGCTGATTGTCGGAATTGACTTCGCCCTTGGCGGCGATGCTCTCACCGCTCTCGTTGGACTTGAGCGGCTCATCGGCGGCTCGCGGCAGCGACGCCATCACCTTCATGTCCGGATCGGGCAGCGCGCCCGGCATCACGATCAGAGGCTCTTCGCCGGGCTGCCAGCGCTCCATGCTCTCGATCGAGCCGCCGAGCGAGGTGCTTCCGAAAAACAGGCTCGCGGTTTTCACCGAGAAGCCGTCATGCGAAGGAGCGGGCTCGAGCGGGAGCGCTGAGGCATCAGGCCCGACTTTCAGGTCGTCGAGCGGCTGGGCTTCGAGCGACATCGAGACATCATATTGTGCAAGCGGCGGCGCGCTCAGCGCTTCCTGAAGTTCGGGATCGAGCGGCGCACGTTCCGCGGCCGGCGCGGCGGCGGTTTTTGCGCCCGCCACCGAGGCATTGGACGTCGATGGATCCTCTTTCGAGGGCGCGGTATTGGCGGGCACTGCGGGCTGGGGCGGAACGGCGACGAGCCGATCGCCCTTCAGGGTGCGATCGACCTTGGGAAAATCGGACGCCTGATAAGGTGGCGGCACTTGCATAATGGGATTGCGCGTCACCGAGCCGGTGATGTCGATGCCCTGATTGTCGAGACTGGCCAACCGGTAGGTCGCGGTTTGCGGAATAGACGTGCCGATCGGACGGCCGAAGGCGTAGGTGGCGACCTGGATGGTAGAGGCGGCGGAGAACACCCGTTTCTGCCAGCGTTCGGCGACGCCCGGCTGCCGAGCCAGCAGTGAGGCGATATCCTGATATCCGATCTCTGCCGGCATTAATGCGAAGATGCAGAGACCAAGACCGAAGGACGCGAAACGCGCGCCCTTCGGGTGGTTACGCAACTGTAACATCGATACGCTCACGCAACGCTACACACGCGATCGAACCAGTACATCCGTGCAATTCGATCTTTTTTGGTGGTATCGAATTTAGGTTGCGAGGGAGTTAACCGGCGTTGCATCCGCGATACACGCAAGAAATCACTGGCCTTGCGCCGGTCCCATCGAAAACGTTGGTAAACAGGCACTCGAACAAAGTGGTAAATATCCGGTCAACGAAAATAATGAAGAAAATTTTCGCCGGCGCGATGTTTCGCCCGCATCAGTGCCGGTTCCATCGTCATGGCCGGGCTCGTCCCGGCCATCCACGTCTTCTCTCCTACGAACGCTGTAAGGCGTGGATGCCCGGATCAAGTCCGGGCATGACGCCGTCTTTGTTGATCGTCAGGTGTAAAGCGGAACTCACGCCTGGCTGGCGATGGTCTTGCCGAGCGCGGCTTGCGCCGCGGCCAGACGCGCGATCGGCACGCGGTAGGGCGAGCACGAGACGTAATCCAGCCCAATCTCGTGACAGAACGCGACCGA
>WNFJ01187665.1_pt1 | contig 14384 bp, 14 predicted proteins | sample 5400461 | NCBI WGS metagenome assembly WNFJ01 (sample SAMN13153349, study PRJNA577476) | soil metagenome | isolation source: 115 cm saprolite on Douglas fir-dominated hillslope | place: USA:California | collected 2013-09-17 | reverse complement strand
GAAACTCATGGGCGAGCACATGCATCCGCAGGTGACGCTCAGCTGTATCGCCCTTGGCGAATGGATGCCCGCATTCGATCGCGGCGACTATGAGGGGGTCGCCGAATTCATGCTGCGCGAAACGGAGATCGTTGCGAAAGCCGGCGCGCAGCTCGCGATCTGTCCGGACAATTCCGCGCACCTCGCTTTCAAACATGTCGCGGCGAGATCGCCGATTCCCTGGCTGCACATCGCAGAGGAAGTCGTGAAGGCGGCGGTACGCGGCGGCTACCGGCATGCCGCGCTCCTCGGCACCCGTTTCACGATGACCGGGCCGGTCTATCCGGAGGTGTTCGAGAAGTATGCCGTGAAGATCAGCTCCCCCGCCGAAGGGGACCAGAAGATCGTCGACGACATCATCTTCCGGGAACTCGTCAACGGAATCCTCAGCGAGGCATCCCGGCTTCGCTATAACGAAGTCATCGATCGCATGAGGGCGCGCGGCTGCGATTGCGTGATCCTCGGTTGCACGGAGATCCCTCTGCTCGTGCGACCGGACGATTGTCCGTTGCCGACGCTGGATTCCACGCGCCTGCTCGCCCGCGCAGCGGTCGACGCGGCATTGCAATCGAGCTGACCACATTTCGGATGCGCGGGCTGCCCTCCGATGTCGGCGCGTTCCAGGCCAAGGGATCAGTGCATCCCAGCCTCCGTCAGAGTCGCCATGCACCGCTCCAGGTAGACGTAGCTATCTACACCGGCGCAACCCAAGACCACGGCGCGTCCCGCAGTGGGAAATTCATTTCCTGATACCAGCCTATTGTATGCAGACGCTTCTTCGGCCTCGCACCACCGCAAGTCCCACAGCAGCGGTCGTTTGCCCGACTCGCCAGAATTTGTCTTTCTTGCGCAGTAAAGCACTATCCTATCCGCCGTCAGCTGATTCTTCATTTGGGCCGGTATCCCGTTACTCGACCAGTTCGACGATGCGCGATCGTCGCCGATGTCCAAATTAGCCTTATTGGCAACCCACAGTGATTCCCGATGGAAGTGCTCTTTGAAGTAACTGTCGGTAAGGAAACTGTCCTCCTGTCCATCGGATACCATGTGGTCTCGAACGCGACTCGGGAGTGCACTGCCCGTCGCTACGATCGGTACCGCTTGGGCTGGTGCCGCAATAGCGGCTTGAACAGGAGCGCTTGGAGGCACACTCGCCGTCGCTCCGCTCGGAACAGCTTGAGCTGGTGCCGCGAAGACAGCCTGAACAACAGGGCTCGGTGATGCACTGCCGGCCGCTGTGCTCGGTTCGGTTTGATCTGGCGCCGAGACAGGAGCTTGAACGGGAGCGCTCGGTGGCACACTGCCCGTCGCTGCGCTCGGTACGGCTTGGGCCGGCGTTGCGATGGTGGCTTGTGGCGCCGCCATGGCGGCTTGTGGCGCCGCGATGGCAGCTTGTGGCGCCGCGATGGCAGCTTGAACAGGGGGACTTGTTGGTGCGCCGGCTGCCGCCGTGCTCGAGACGGTCTGCGTTTGCGCCGGCCTCAGCGCCTTATCGTGCTGTGCCTGTAACAGCGGAATCCGAGGGCGCCATGGTACTTGCCAGCCGTAGCCCGCACACGCTTGAGACCACGCGACTGCGTCGGTGTAGTCATTCTCAGTCCATCCAGAGAAGAATTGTGGACTCTCCGTCAACAGGGCGCTGTCCAATTGCGTGATCGCGCTGCATGTCTTCGGCGTCCCATGAATGACGAATGTTTGCGTTTGCGCGCCGGCCTGTCCACGAACCTGCGAGCATAAGCAAAGCAGCACAGCGCCGGCTAGTGCTGGAGTGATATTCGCACTGGTATTTCGAGCGTGCATAAATGGCTCTCTTGCGACGATGCATCCCTCTCTTGAGCTGATGCGAGATTGCCGCGCTTAATGAGACCTGACGCTCTGTGTGTTCCCAATTGGCGATCAAAAGTTTCGCGCCGGAGTCCGCCGCTGAACCATACTGGGTGTGATCAAACATCGTGCCGGCGTCGTCGCGCCGCCGCACTTCACGTCGACGACGGGATTTTCTTGACGTGCGGCTGCTGCGCAAATGGAATTCGAACATCACTGATTTATCTATTGAATTGCAGTCTCTTTTTAAAGACGGCGGCTCGCAAGCAGGCCGGCGCATCGATGCCCCGAATCCCGGCCACTGTCAGTTTTAGTCCGATGCCGCTCACGCTGCACGATTGTCGTATGATTCGTCCATGTCCAGTGCTGCGCAAAACACAGACAACGACGAAAATGCCCGGTACAAGAGGGCGATTCGCACGGCCGAGGAGTTATTCAAGAAGGTGGGCTTTCGCGCTGTCACCATGGAACTCGTCGCGCGCGAAGCCAATGTGGCCAAAGCCACCCTCTATAGCTACTTCAAGAACAAGGATGAACTCTTCTTGGCCGTGTGCGCACGCATGGCGCGCCTGCTGCGCGGCGCGGTGGAACAGGCACTGATGAAACCGGATGCACCTCTCGACGCGCGCGTGGCCGATGCCGTCATTGCCAAGCACCGGCCGATATTTGCCCTGGTGCGCGGATCGCCGCACGCGGCCGAGCTGTTTTCATATACGCACAGTATGGCCGGGGAGATCTTCAAGGACCTGGACGCAGTTATTCTCGACATGCTGCGCGCTGCGATGGCCGAGGATCCGGAACTCTCGCCAAGCGCAAAGCAGCTCGCCCGTGCTCTCTATTTTGGCAGTGCAGACCTCGCCAACCGCAGCGCGTCGGCGGCCGAGATGGAGGCCGAACTCAGCGCATTTGCCGCCACCCACTTGGCGGGCGCCCGGGCGCTCGCCAAGCTCCACTAATCGCGACGAGTCGAGGACAGGGCACTCCAAAAGTCCAATTCAAACAACGTCTTCGCTACTATTGACAAATTGAACGAATATCGTATGATTCGTTCATTCCAAAGTAGAGAAGGAGTTGTTATGTCAACCCGTCGATCAGGAATTCGAGCAGTCCTCAATACTTTGCCACTGATGATCGCCTTGACCGGCGTTGGCGCAGCAGTCATCCCCGAATCGGTTTCTGCAGGCAGCGACATCGTTACCGACGCTGCGCCGCCGCCGGATCGGATCGAGCACGCTCCGCCGCCGCGCGACGGCTACGTTTGGGGTGCAGGACATTGGGAGTGGAATGGCCGCTCATACGTCTGGATATCCGGGACTTGGATACCGGAGCGCCGAGCCGCTCACTGGGTTGTCGCACGCTGGGAGCAGGTGGGAACGCAGTGGCATTACACAGCCGGCCACTGGGAGCGCTGACGATCTCACGAATTGGAAAGGAAATAGAAATAAATAGGCGGCACGCCACAGAACCGTGCCGCCTATCTCCGGCTCGAACTCGAGAACGCTAATCCAAACGGCCTTTGCGTTCCCTCACCACCGGGTGCAGCAGATCCTCGAGCCCGATGCGCCGGAACATCTCAGCCCGCACGCGATCCGCGACACCGTTGACGATTTCGGCCCCGTCCTGGGACGGATCGACGTGCACGCGAAACGGTCGTCTGCCGAAGGGTGCATCGACTACTTTGACGATGGCTTCGGCTACCGAACCGGCGTCGGCATCGGGGGGTTCCAGGCTCGCGAGACCCTTGAGGGCCGTCTCCGGAACGGTCTTGTAGGGTCCGTCGTTGTACTCGGCAGCACGCGCGGAGTCAGACGGTGCACCGGCATCACGGTATGCCCGGCGTCGGCCAAGCGGCGGGCAGCCAGGGCGCCGAAGCCGCTCGACGCACCGGTAATCACGATGACTAGTTTCATGAAATGCTCCTGTCCGTACATTGAGTGATTAGATGATTCCGCCGTTGACGCGCAGCACCTGGCCATTGACCCAGGCGGCGTCGGGACCGGCGAGAAAGGCGACCACGTCGGCGATGTCGCTGGGCTGTCCGAGACGCTCGAGCGGCGCCATCTTGGCCATGCGATCCACCACGTCCTGCGGTTTGCCCTTGAGAAAGAGCTCAGTGGCAGTGGGTCCCGGGGCGACGGCATTCACCGTGATGTTGCGACCACGCACTTCCTTGGCGAGCACGCGGGTCATGGCCTCGACCGCGGCCTTGGTGGCGGCGTAAACACCGTAGGTCGGCATCAGCATCCCGACCACGCTCGACGAGAAGTTGATGATGCGTCCGCCGCTGCGCAGGCGTTTCGCGGCCTCGCGCAATGTGTTGAACGTACCCTTGAGGTTCACCGCGATATGTCGATCAACGCTTGCATCGTCCGAATCGGCAATCGGGGCGAGCGTCATGACCCCGGCATTGTTGACCAGCACATCGACTCCGCCGAACGCCGACTCGGCGGCATCGAACATCCGCCGTACCGAGTCCGCATCGCTGATGTCGGCCTTTGCCGCCAGCGCTCGGCCGCCGGCCTGCTCGATCTTGTGAACCAGCGCCTCGGCCGGTGCGGCACTCTCGGAGTAGTTGACGACGACGGTGAAGCCATCACGCGCCAGCCGTTCGGCAACAGCTAAACCGATGCCACGGGAGGCCCCGGTGACCAGGGCGACTTTCTGAGTGTTCTGTTCCATCTGTTTTCTCCTTTCCGGCGGAATTGCCGGGTGGAGACAGCATGCAATTTGCGATGGAGTAGATAATCTCTGCTATATTGGCAATACTGTTCTGAAATAACGAACAATAGGGCGTGCGCGTGGATCGATTGGACGCTATGCGGTTGTTCACGCGGGTGGTAGACCGGCACAGCTTCACTTTGGCCGCCCTAGACTTGGAGATTCCCCGCTCGACTGCCACCCAGGTGATCAAGGAGCTCGAAGCGCGGCTCGGGGTCCGGCTATTGCAGCGAACCACGCGAAGCGTTCGCTCAACCCTGGATGGGGAAGCCTACTACCAGCGATGCGTCGCCATTCTTGGCGAGATCGAAGAAGCCGAGTCTGCCTTTCGGCACGCGAAGCCGCACGGCCTCCTTCGCGTCGACGTGCACGGCACACTGGCCCGGCACTTTGTGCTCCCCGCATTGCCGGCATTCCTCGCCGAGTACCCAGATCTACAACTGCAGATGAGCGAGGGCGACCGCTTGGTCGACTTGGTGAGGGAGGGGATCGATTGTGTCCTGCGCGTAGGGGATCTGCAGGGCGGCGCAATGATTGCGCGACGTGTCGCCACGCTGACCGAGGTGACTTGCGCGAGTCCGGCCTACGTGGCCCGGCACGGTATGCCCGCGGGTCTCAGCGATCTCGACGGCCACGTCGCCATCGCCTTCATGTCCACCGCCACCGGCGCGGCTCTGCCGCTGGAGTTCACTGTTGACGGTGAGCTGCAAAACATTGCGCTGCCGGCAACCGTCACGGTCGCCGCGGCAGAGTCCTACGTGGCGGCCGCGCGGTTGGGTCTCGGTCTGATTCAAGTGCCGCATTATCATGTCGCCGCCGACCTTGCAGCCGGCTCGCTGCTGGAAGTCCTCCCGGCCCATCGGCCGTCCCCAACTCCCGTTTCGCTCCTCTATCCGCACCGCCGGCAACTCTCACTGCGAGTACGCGTATTCATCGACTGGCTGGCGCGAGAATTCGCCAAGCATCCGGAAGTATCGATGGCGGAGCAATGAGCGATGCCGCGATGACAGTCGTGCAAGACCGTTAAGATGCCGGCCCTATGAGCTCCGCTGCGAAACACCCTGACGATCAATCGCTGCTCGACATCTGCCATGGCAAGTCCATCGAGCTATTGAAGCGAAATCTGGCGCCTGCCGGCATTCTGGCCGCTTCCCCCGGTTCGCGGGCCAGCAAACGCGGCTATACCGCAATATTCGGGCGAGACGCTGCCGTATGTGCGATCGGGATGGCGGTGTCCGGCGATCGATCGCTGCAACGTGCCGCCGCAGCGGGTCTGCACACATTGGCGGAACACCAGGCACCGAACGGACAGATTGCGAAGTTCGTGGATTTGCAAAGGCAGGAGGCTGATTTCTGGTATCTGGGGTGTATCGATTCGACATTGTGGTGGCTGATTGCACTGGCTTTTCTCGATCGGCGCCGCTGTCCCGGTGGGTTGCGGCGGCAATATGCGAAGCGCATCAAGCTCGCGATTCAATGGCTGCTGGCGCAGGAGCATCAGCGTTTCTTCCTGCTGCAGCAAAACGAGGCCAGCGACTGGGCCGACATCATGCCGCGCTCGGGGTTCGTTCTCTATACGAACACATTATGGTATTGCGTGAAGCGGCTCTACGGCATCGAGCATGCGCAGGAGACGCACGAAAATTTCAACGGACTCTTCCATCCGTTTTCGGCGGATATCGCAGAGTATCGCCGGGCCCGGCTGCTCAATGACTACGTGCTGCAGCGGGGGCGCAACCGCGACCTGTACCTGAGCTTCGTCAACTTCTCGTTCTTCGGCGAGGAGGGGGATGTGTTCGGCAACGTATTGGCCGTTCTATTGGGACTTGCCGACGCGCGTGCGAGCACGCGAACGCTCGATGCGCTCACGAAGGCGCAGGTGAACGATCCCTACCCGGTGCGTGTGGTCACGCGTCCGATCAAACAAGACAGTTCGCTGTGGCGGCCGTACATGGCGCGTCATCGGCAGAACTTCGTCTGGCAGTACCATAATGGGGGCATCTGGCCGATGGTGGGCGGATTCTGGATCGCTGCACTGGCGGCGGCAGGCCGCGCCGGGCAGGCCAAGGTGGAACTGGTGAAACTGGCGCGCGTCTGCGCGCTTCGCAATTGGGCGTTTACGGAATGGCTTCACGGAAAAACGCTTGCGCCAAGAGGAATGCCGGGGCAGTCATGGAACGCCGCGGCTTTTCTGATGGCGGAACACGTGGTTTCGACGCACGCGCCTCTTTTCGGCGGCGGGAATGAGAAAGCGGCCTCTCGTCGCGGCGTATCATGAATCCGAAGGCGTGAATTTCTTTCTAATGCGTAAGATCGATTGCCGAACGATCCAGCAGCTCGTTCAAGTCGGTCACCGCCTGCAAACCGAGCGATTTGCGCAATCGTGCCTGCGCTTGGCGCCAGAACGGAAGCGCCTTGAGCAACGTGCGCTGCCCTTCATCAGTCATCCGCACCTTGCGTACGCGAGCGTCCGTGGAATCGGGGACCACCCTGACCCAGTCCATCGCTTCCAATGGCTTGAGATTCCGGTTCAAAGTCGTGGGGTCCATGCCGATGCTCTCCGCCATGACCCCGATGGATATGCCGTCCGACCCTCCCAGACTGGCGGCGTGCAGGCGCGCCAGGAGCCCAAACTGATTGGCCGTAACGCCGGCCGGCTGGAGCGAATGGTCGTAGAACTGAGTGACGTTGCGCGTCGCCCGCCGGAGGCGCAGGCAGGTACACCCCAAGAGTTCCCGAATTTCTTTGTCCATCCATGCTCCGGCCGCGGGGGCGGCGTTTCGCTCAAGTGTCTGTATATGCAGATAGATGCTTGGCGTCAAGCCCCCTGGGCCGTCAAAGAGCGAGCGGTCCCCCGCTCGAATCCGGCATACTACTATCGACTCATGAGAAACCGCATACACCTCGGCGCACACATTACCGGCCCGGCTTTCTATGAAAGCCGGGGTTCGATTGTGTCCGCTCTGCAGGCTGATCGTATGAGGAATCGCTGCCATGTCTTCTCAAGAGTTATCCCTATGCCGACTATGCGTCGTCGCAGACGCTGATCCGAGCGCGCTCGCTCGGGTCATCGAGCGTTTTCAAAATCTCAATGTCGTTCCTCGCCGAGTCATCGCTGAATTCGGGACGAACAACTCGCTCCATATTCAAGTTGACCTTTTCGGGCTGCCGGCGGAGCAGCTGACGCTGATCGCGGCGAAGATTGGTCAGGTCCCGTGCATCGTCAACGCGTATTGGTATCGGGTTTGAGCTCCGGGCCGCATCGCGGGCAATCATTTTGCGACCCAGTGCCGCAACGGCCGCTCATCGGTGGCGTCAAGTTTCTAAGAGCGTGATCGCCATGGTTATCGGCAGCGCGGCGCCGGGCGCCACGGTGAACACGCCCGGCTTCGCTCTGAAGTCTCCGGAAAATCCCGCGGGGTCCGCAACGCCGTGCCAGGGCTCTAGGCAGATGAAATTGGCCCGCGGCTTGGTCCAGAGGCCAAAATAAGGCGAGTCCGGAAAACTCACCCGCAGTCGAGGTCCATCATCGACGCCGTAGGTGACGGAACGGCTGCGGATTTCATCGAAGATGATGACGTCGCTTTGGAACAGTGAATCCTCGAGCGCAAGGCGACGCTGGTGGATCGGTGTCGGATGACCCTCCGGCGTCAGCAAGCCATCGGCATCGAGTCGTCGGATGGGAGCAGGCTCATCGCGCGCGAATTCGATGAAATGAGACGACCGCGCCCGTCCGTAGGGCAGCGGCCAGCGAAACGCCGGGTGATAGCCGAAACTCGCCGGCATGTCTTCGCCGTCCGCGTTTCGCACGTACGTCGTCATCGAGAGCGTTGGGCCCTCGAGCACGAATTGGACTTCCAATTCGAAGCGAAAGGGATAGACCTGAAGACTCGTCTCGTCGGCTCTCAGTCTGAAGGCCGCGCCGGCGGAAGTGGCATCTACGATGTCGAAGAGCTTGCCCCGCGCGAAGCCGTGCCTGGGGAGATGATAGATCGTCGAACCCAGGCGATAGCAGCCGCCGGCGAGCGTTCCTACGATGGGAAAAAGGAGCGGCGCCCGCCCGGTCCAGACGGTCGGGTCGCCGTCCCACAGCAGATCGCGCCCGGCGCGATCCCGCAGAGTGGATAATTGTGCACCGAAAGGATTGACCTCGGCGGTAAGGTCGCTGGAACTCAGCGATAGACAGTGGCTTTGTTGGTTTAACATGGTCGGAGGTCTCAAGGTGACCGAAAGATTGCCGTCGTTCGGGCGTCGATTTTTGCCACCGTATACGGACTGTGTATGGAGATCAATCCAGACACGGCATCGCGTGAAATGGCCCGATCGGGTGGCCCTTGGCGATGTAAGATGCCGCGCTTCGGCTTAAGGATGATCGGCCCTGACCGCTGCGTTGCGCAGGGCGGACGTCGCATGATTCATGAACTAGAAGATAGGTACGGACCGACATGAAATTGCTTCGCTATGGCGCTGTGGGCATGGAACAGCCCGGCCTGCTCGACGATAAAGGCCGGATTCACGCACTCTCGCCGGTAATCGACGATCTTGCCGCCGATTCCCTCTCCCCAACGAAGCTGCGCGAGATCGGCAAGCTCTCCGTGGATAAATTGCCCATCGTGCCGGGCACACCGCGATTGGGCACTCCGTATCGCGGCGTAGGGAAGTTTGTCGCTGTCGGACTCAACTACAGCGACCACGCTGCCGAATCGGGTCTCGCGGTACCGGCGGAACCAGTCATCTTTTTCAAGGCAACCAGTTGCATCGTCGGTCCGAACGACGACATCATGCTGCCCAAAGACTCCGTGAAGACCGATTGGGAAGTTGAGTTGGGCGTCGTCATCGGTCGCACCGCCCGGTATGTGCCGGAACAAGAAGCGCTCGACCACGTCGCCGGCTATTGCGTCGTCAACGACGTGTCCGAGCGGGCCTATCAGTTGGAGCGCGCGGGTACCTGGGACAAAGGCAAGGGCTGCGACACGTTCGGTCCGTTCGGACCGTATCTCGTAACGCCGGATGAAGTGGGTGACCCCCAGCTCCTCGACATGTGGTTGGACGTCAACGGCAAGCGCATGCAGACCGGTAATACCCGAACCATGATTTTCCCCGTTCGCACGTTGGTCAGCTATATCAGCCAATTCATGACGCTCAATCCGGGCGATCTCATCACCACCGGTACTCCGCCTGGTGTTGGCATGGGCAGAAAGCCTGTCCCAGAGTACTTGAAGGCGGGTGACGTGGTCGAACTCGGTATCTCCAAACTCGGTACACAGCGCCAGGGCGTGGTGGCGTGGTCCCGGCGAGGTGATCTCGACCGAGTCGGGTGAACGCAGGGTTTCCGCGAAAACGATCGGGGGTTGCTCGAGTTCAATGCATCGAGTACCAAGCGATGGAGTCAGCACGCGCACGTAGTGTCACATCGAAGGCAAGGAGCGGGCGATGAGCACAGTTCTGGTCACCGGTGGGTCGGGCTTCATCGGCAGCCATTCCATTCTGCAGCTGCTGGCCACGGGCCATCGGGTACGGACCACGGTGCGGAGGCTGCAGCGTGAGGGCGAGGTGCGCGCCATGCTGAAAGAAGGTGGCGCCGAGCCCGGCGATCGGGTGTTCTTTGCCGCGGCAGATCTCGAAAACGACGCGGGCTGGGCAGAAGCCGCCGCCGGCTGCGATTACGTACTGCACGTGGCGTCGCCCTTTCCCCCGAGCGTACCCAAGCACGAGGACGAACTGATCGTACCAGCCCGCGAGGGCGCGCTCCGCGTGCTGCGCGCCTCGCGCGATGCCGGCGTCAAGCGCGTGGTCCTGACCTCCTCGTTCGCGGCGATCGGCTATGGCCACGAGCCACAGACAACGCCTTTCAACGAGACGAACTGGACGAATATCCAAGCCGACACCGCGGCCTATGTGAAATCGAAGGCTTTGGCTGAACGCGCGGCTTGGGATTTCATCGCCAATGAAGGCGGCGGCCTGGAACTCTCGGTCGTCAACCCAGTAGCCGTCTTCGGTCCGGTGCTGGGCCCCGACTTCTCGCCCTCGGTCCTCTTGCTGCGGCGCCTAATGGACGGCAGTGTGCCCGCCTGCCCACGGCTCTATTTTGGCGTGGTCGACGTGCGCGACGTCGCCGATTTGCACATCCGCGCCATGACTCATCCCGCAGCCAAGGGCGAGCGTTTCCTCGCCGTCGCGGGGGATTGCATGTCGATACTCGACATCGCCAAGGTGCTGAGGCAGCGCATGGGCGCGTCGGCCGGAAAGGTGCCGAGATTTCAGCTGCCCGACTGGCTGGTGCGGATTGCCGCGATCCGCAATTCGGCGGTGAAGCAAATCCTGCCCGAGCTCGGCAAGATAAAAAACTCCACCAACGAAAAGGCCAGGCGCGTGCTCGGCTGGACACCGCGCTCGAACGAGGCGTGCATCGTCGCCTGCGCCGAAAGCTTGGTGCGGTTGGGGATTTCCGGTGTACCCGGAGTGAAACCAACCGTGCGCCGCGTGTGACGGGCGTCACGATTGCCGTAACTAGGGACGCGATGGGTCTATCATGGCGGCGTCCATGACCATAACGATGTCTTTCATGAAGGGGGCGGCCGGGGACGCGGTGCAGCGTTTCGCGGACAGTTTCGACCTGCGCAATCTGCCGCCGGAGTTTTACGAGAACCCGTTTCCCTATTACGCGCTGCTGCGGGCCCAGGCGCCGGTCAAGCGGCTGCCGGACGGCACGTTCTTCGTGACGCGCTACGACGACGTGGAGTTCGTCTACAAGAACCCCAAAATCTTCAGCTCGGACAAGAAGCAGGAATTCGGCGCGAAATATGGCGCGACGCCGCTGTTCGAACACCACACGACGAGCCTGGTGTTCAACGACCCGCCCTTTCATACCCGAGTTCGCCGGCTCATCAACGGCGCCCTCACGCCGCGTGCCGTTGCGCAAATCCAGCCGGACCTCGTCGCGCAGGTGGATCGTTTGATCGACACCATGGCGGCCAAGGCGTCAGTCGATCTTATCGAGGACTTTGCCGCTGCCATACCGATTGAAGTCATCGGCAATTTGCTGGGTGTACCGCGCGCGGAGCGCGCGCCGCTGCGTAGCTGGTCTCTTGCGATATTGGGGGCGCTGGAACCGCGCTTGACTTCCGACGCAGCCAGCCGGGGCAATGATGCGGTACGGGACTTCGCGGCGTATCTCGACGAACTGATCGAGCGCCGCCGCAAGGCGGCTCTGGGACCCGATTCCGACCTGATTTCGTGCCTGCTGCACGGGGGGTTCGACGGCCATACCTTAAGCGGGGTGGAGTTGGTCCACAACTGCATATTCTTGCTGAATGCGGGTCATGAAACGACGACGAACTTGATCGGCAACGGCTTGGTCGCGCTTGCCGAGCACCCCGATCAACGAGATCGATTGATTGCCGATACAAACCTGATCAAAAGCGCCGTCGAGGAGTTCTTGCGCTACGAAAGTCCCAACCAGCTCGGCAATCGCATTACGACTCAACCCGTGCTGCTCGGCGGTGTTGATTTGCCGGCGGGAACTCAGATCACCGTCTGCATCGGCGCCGCCAACCGCGACCCCGGGCAATTCGCCGCGCCTGATGATCTCGACATAGGCCGCTCGCCCAATCGGCATTTGGCGTTTGCAAGCGGCATTCACCAATGCGTCGGCATGAGCGTCGCACGTCTCGAAGCGATGACGGCGATTTCATCGTTCATTCGACGATTCCCTGCCTACTCGCTATCGGCCGCGCCGACGCGGGGCGGGCGGGTTCGATTTCGAGGCTTTCTCAAGATTCCCTGCAAGCTCGGCGGCTGACGAGCTTCCTTGGTCCCCAGCCCACGCGTAAACCTGACGCGCGTTCACGGCATCTTTTCCGGCATGGTCATTTGGCGTGTAGCAGGTCGCTGAAATCGATGGTCGCCGCAAAATAATCTTCATCGGAAATAGCATCGGAGATTGCGCCCGCGTGGATGAGTACCGGCTGATAGCTCATGTGACGCGGCAGGTTGATACGCGCAATCTTTTGCTTCACCTCTTCGATGACCCCCGGTGCAAGGATATTCTTAGAGAATTTGACTTCACAGATGTAGAGGATTTTCTGGCGGGTCTGAATCAGATAATCGATTTGGCAACCTTTGGCGCGCCGTGTCTTGCGCTGAAAGAAGGGATTGTCATACACGACGTCATTCGGATCGATATGCAACCGTTGGAAAACGCCCAAGCGATTCTTAAGGACGATGTTCTCAAATTGCAGACCGAGAATCCCGTCGATATTCGGTAAACGCAGCAGCGTACCGCGTTCGATGCGACGGCGGTTCGGCTCGATGTATTTGAGGTAAAACCTCAAATAGTTGTCGCTCAAACGAAATTTGCTGTATTTGCTCTCCTGGCCTGTTTTCAAATGCCAGGTGTAGTCCCTGGACAAGAAACCCGCCTCCGCCAAATCGTCGGCATATTCGCTCAATTTGCCTGTTTTCCCCATTCTGAGTGCGGCATAAAGTCCTTCAAGGTCCAGTGGCATTCCGACCAGTGCTGCGACGATGCGGCGGTAAATCTCATTGCGAGTGTTGAAGAGATCATCGAAAATGAGTTCGAACTCCTTGAACAGCGGCCCTTCTCGGGTAAAGCAGAGGCGCGCAATATTCGCGTCGGCTGACAGCGCAGGATTAATTTCCTCCAAATAGCGCGGCACGCCTCCCGTCACCGAGAGTAAGCGCAGCTTTTCGTATGCTGTCACGCGCTCACGGTGCTGCCCCCAGAATTGATCGCAAACCGCTAACGGCAACTCTGACAAGGTGAAGTCCAGCGACACCCTCCCTAGGAACCCCGTGTGATGCAAAATGTTGCGCTCTATCCAACTGCTCAACGAGCCGGAGAGGATCAGGATCAAGCGCGGATTTTGTGAAAACTCCCGGTCCCAAGAATTCTTGAGCTTGCCGAGGAACGTCGGATCTTTCGAGCCCAACCAGTTAATTTCATCCAGGACGATGAGAAAGCGGCCGACTCTGGTTCGATCCGCAATACTCCAAAGGAGGGTGTTCCAGTCATCCCCCCGCGGTGCGGGAATTGCGAATTGTCGGCCGATCTGTTGAGCGAAATCCTCCCGCTCCTGCTCCGCCGACAGTGCTGCCGTGGGCGGCAATCCCTGAAATTGATAGGCAGTATATTCCGGTAAGCGCTTTGCCAACTCTTCGGTCAGGCGGCTTTTACCGATACGGCGCCGGCCTTTGATGACCACGAGGCTGGCAGTCTTCTTGTTCTCTAGCTCCTTAAGCCGCCTAAGCTCCGCTTCGCGGCCGTAGAATGGGCGCGTATTCTCACGGGACTTCTTCTCGAGTGCCATTCGGATTCACTCCAGCGGCGGGAAGTGACGGTGCACCTAAACGATAAATGTCGATTTGGTGCACCGGACGGGAGTCTAAGAATTGCCACCCAAACGACAAATGTTGATTTGGTGCACCGCTAGGGGTCACGCTCGCCGAGCATTACGGCAAGGAGCACAGCAGTCCTTGAGTCCTTGGGCTGAATCGATGAGAGCAGACGCGCCGAAACCCAATCCGCATCCAAAACCGCGTTGGCCGCCGCCGCGTCAATTAAACTTCCGCGCTGACGTCAATGAATAGCTCAAGCGGCATTCTTACGATCAAACCGGCTCAGAATCCACAACGCGCCCGGCAATGCCGTGAAATCGGCGAGCAACGCCAGGACAAACGCCGATGCGGAAACGATGCCGAACTCGCGCATCGGCGGCAGGTCCGAAAGCGCCAGTGCGAGAAAGCCGCTGGCGTTGATGAGGGTCGCAAACACAATCGGGCGG
>WNFJ01301203.1_pt1 | contig 14388 bp, 11 predicted proteins | sample 5400461 | NCBI WGS metagenome assembly WNFJ01 (sample SAMN13153349, study PRJNA577476) | soil metagenome | isolation source: 115 cm saprolite on Douglas fir-dominated hillslope | place: USA:California | collected 2013-09-17 | reverse complement strand
TATCGGCGGCGATGAACTCAGCATCCCGACAAAGGAATTCCGCTCCGTCTACGACCGCGCCGCGCAACTCGGTCTGCGCCGCTTGATGCACGCAGGCGAGGTCGGCGGGCCGGAGAAAATTCGCGAAGCCATAGAATTGCTGGGAGCAGAACGCATCGGCCACGGTATAGCCGCGATCCACGATCCGGAGTTAATGGATTTGCTCGCAGAGCGAAACCTCCCGCTTGAAATATGCCCGGGGAGCAATATGAAAACGGCCGCCCTCGCCCGGCAACTCGGTCGCGAGGATGCAAGAATCGAAGATCATCCGCTCCCAAAACTCCTGCGTCACGGGATACCCATTGTGCTCTCCACCGATGATCCGGCCATGTTTCACACCACCCTGCACGAAGAGTATGCAAACGCCGCGCGCATGGGACTACAGGAAGACGAGCTCACACGAATCGTCGAGATGGGTTTCGAACACGCCTTTCTGCCTGTCGGCGAAAAGCCTGGAGCATGAGGCCGTCGCAGGCAATGTTATACTGACGACATGAAAGCACACGTCTGGGTAATGCCAAAACGCACCGTACTCGATCCCCAGGGTCAGACGATTCAGCACGCCCTCTCCGGGCTCGGCTACTCCGCCGTGCGCGACGTCCGCCAGGGGAAATTCTTCGTTTTGAATCTCGATGGCTGGAGCCGCGATGAAGCCCAGAAACAGCTCGAGCATATTTCAAAAGAAGTGCTGACAAACACGGTCATCGAAGAATACCGCTTCGAGATCGTGGACTGAGCGGCCTCGCTCATGAAAAACCTGCGCGATCTTTCTAGGGGTTCATTCCCATCCGTCTCCGGCCTCTTTTTGTTTTGCGTTTTCGCCATCCTGGCGCTCGCAGGATGCAAGCAGAGCGGGCACACTTCCGACCCGCGCCTGCGGCAGATCGACCAGATGCTGGACTCCCGGCTGCCCGCGGGCACTGCCAAATCGCGGGTAATCCTTTACCTCAGTTCTCAGAATTTTCCCGTGGAAAACACGAGTGATGCCCACGCCATCGTGGCCATCGTTCATCACGTCGATACGGACACGCTCCAGCCCGCAACGGCGCGCGTTACGTTTCACTTTGATGTCAGCGACAATCTCAAATCCTACGAACTTGTGACAGCGGCAGGCTCTACCTCCCGGCCGTAATCCGATTCGGGACACGTTCCGTGGAATTCGTCTTGGTAAAACGTCCAGCGTGCTACGCTGCTAGAAACTCTTTGAGGAGACGCCGCGCATGTGCGGAATAGTAGGCTATATCGGGCCCAAGAAAGTTGTGCCCGTTATCATTGAAGGTCTGCGTAAGCTCGAGTACCGCGGCTACGATTCCGCGGGCGTCGCCGTAGTAACCCAGGCCGGCAAGCTGGAAATTCGCCGCGCTCCAGGCAAACTTCGCAATCTCGAAGAGGTCATCGCCAAGTCCCCGCTGGAAGGCACCTACGGCATCGGTCACACGCGGTGGGCCACCCATGGCCGGCCCACCGAAGAGAACGCCCATCCGCATCGCGACTGCACTGGCCAAATCGTCGTCGTCCACAACGGAATCATCGAGAACTATCTCGAGCTAAAGGGAAAGCTGCAGAAAGAGGGACACAAGTTCGCCACGGAAACCGACACCGAGATCGTAGCGCACCTTGTGGAAAAGCACTCGCAGGGCGGGGTGCCGCTCGAGGAAGCGGTGCGCCTGTCATTGAAGGAATTGCGCGGCATCTACGCGCTGGTGTTCCTTTCCGCGAAAGATCCTCAGAAGATTGTTGCCGCGCGCCTGGGCCCGCCGTCGGTGATTGGCCTCGGCGATGGAGAATATTTCGTCGCTAGCGACATCCCCGCCCTGCTCCAGCACACGCGCGAAATGTTTTTCCTCGCCGACGGCGACATCGCCGTGCTGACCACACAAGGCGCGCGCGTCATGGACCACGACGGCCGTCCCGTCGAACGTCCCGCGCACCACGTCGCCTGGGACCCCATCATGGCGGAAAAGGGCGGCTACAAGCACTTCATGCAGAAGGAAATTTTTGAGCAGCCGCGCGCCGTGCGCGATACCTTGCTCGGCCGCATCTCGCAGGACACCGGAAAAGTTTTCCTGGATGAGATGGCGATTACGGAAAAGCAGTTCCGCGAATTTCAGAACGTGCGCATCGTTGCCTGCGGCACGAGCTGGCACGCGGCTCTGGCTGCGAAATTCATGATCGAACGCCTGGCGCGCGTGCCCGTTGAAGTGGATTACGGCAGTGAGTTCCGCTATCGCGACCCCATTATCGATTCGCATACGCTGACGGTGTGCATCAGCCAATCCGGCGAAACAGCGGACACGCTGGCCGCCCAGCGCGAAGCAAAATCGAAGGGCTCGCCCTCGCTGGCGATCTGCAACGTGATCGGTTCCATGATCACGCGTGAAGCTAACGGTACAATTCCGACGCACGCCGGGCCGGAGATCGGTGTGGCTTCCACAAAAGCTTTCACTTCGCAATTGACCGCGCTGCTTCTGCTCGCTTCCTACCTCGGCCAGCTTCGCGGCAAGTTGACCGAAGACGCCGCCAAAATCCTGATGCAGGAATTCACGCGCATTCCCCACAAGATCGAAACAGTTCTGCAAGCGGACAAATCGGGATTCTACGAAAACCTGGCGAGGCAATTTTTCCGCTACACCGATTTTCTCTATCTCGGCAGAGGGATTCACTACCCGATTGCGCTCGAAGGTGCGCTGAAGCTCAAGGAGATTTCCTACATTCATGCGGAAGGTTATCCCGCGGGCGAAATGAAGCACGGCCCCAACGCACTCATCGATGAAAACCTGCCAGTCGTGGTTTTAGCAACGCGTGACGAATCCGATCCCGACGCGATGACGCGGTACGAGAAGAGCGTTTCCAATATCAAGGAAGTGAAGGCGCGCGACGGCATCGTCATCTCCATTGTCACCAAGGGAGATCATCTCGCGCGCGAAGCCTCCGATCACATCATCGAACTTCCGCCCGCCCCGGAGTTGCTCGTGCCGTTGCTGGAAATCATCCCTCTGCAATTGCTCGCTTATCACATCGCGGTACGGCGCGGTTGCGACGTCGACCAGCCGCGCAACCTAGCCAAATCCGTCACCGTGGAGTAGTCAGGGCCGTTTCCGCTACTATAGGAACATGCTTCGATATCTTCGCCCTTATCTCGCAACTCTCTTGCTCTTCTTGTTGCCGGCCGGGTTCCCCGCTTCTCGGCAAGCTCCGGATGCCGACACGGCGCCATTGCGCGAAGTCCACGCCGACGGCGAAAAACTCCTCACCGAGGCCCAGGTCATCGCGATAACCGGCCTAGTCGCCGGCGCCCAGATCGGCCGGAATGATTTGCAAACCGCTGCCGACAGGCTCGTGCAAACCGGGCTTTTCGCCAAAGTGAGCTACAACTTCCAGACGAAGATCGCCGGCATCCTAGTGACCTATCACGTGGAGGAATCGCCTCGAATCCCCGTCTACTTCGACAATATTCCCTGGTTCACGGATTCGGCGCTGGGCGATGCCATCCGCAACAAATTTCCTTTCTTTGACGGAACACTGCCCGAAGCCGGGGCCGCGGTGGAGCAGGCCGGTGAAGCTGTGAAGGATTTGCTCTCGACGCGCGGAGTGCAAGTGTTGCTCGAGCACACCGTGATCCCTAATCCAAATGGTGAAGGCAACGTGCAGGAAATCCGGGTCGAAGGCGCCGCACTCCAAATCGCAAAGCTGGAATTGAGCGATCCCTCCCTTTTGGCTTCCAAAGCCGTACAGCAACACCTATCCGAGATACTGGGAAAGCCCTATTCCCGAATGACCATCGACCTTTTTCTCTCCGAAGCGATAAAGCCCATTTATCTGCAGCAAGGGTTCCTGCGCGCGAAGCTCGGGCCGCCGGAGGTGCGGCTGACGGGCGATCCCAATCAGAAGCTGCCCTCGCAAATTCCAGTCTACGTGCCGGTAGCGCCAGGCACGGTATATTACTGGAAAGGAATCCATTGGACGGGAAACACACTCGTTTCGGAATTCACGCTGAACGGCCTGCTTGGGATCAAGAACGGAGATACCGCCGATGGCATACAAATCGAAGCAGCCTGGGACCGCGCTCGCGAAGAATACGCTCATCGCGGCTACCTCGAGGCCAAGCTTGATCCGCTCCCAGCCTATGACGATCAGGCGCACACTGTTTCCTATTCGGTGACCATTCAAGAGGGGCCGCAATTCCGCTTCGGCAAAATGGTCCTTACTGGAATTTCGCCCGCTGCCGAGCGAAAACTGCAAAACGCATGGCCGTTCGTTGCCGGTGCAATCTTCGACAAAGCGAAGTTCGAGGAACTCTTGACAAAGCTGCAAACTCACCAGGAACAGGTATTCGATGAGTTGCCGGTGCACTACGAGAACGTCGGGCATTGGTTGCAAACGGATGCGGGCAAGAATACGGTTGATGTGCTTCTGGATTTTAAGTGACTCCTGATGCGGCGCAATCTGCGATGTCGGCGGCACTCTGAGTTATACTCAGCACTGGGATGAAAGAGCTCATTCATATTCGCAATGCAAAGGGCGCTGCTGTGTCCGCGGAAGAAAAGGAAAGTCTTCTGCTCGCTCGTCTCGCCGAAATTCCTTCGCTCATCGTCGCGCTCTCTGGGGGTGCGGACTCCACTTATCTGGCCTGGGCAGCTCACAAGGCGCTGGGTGACCAAGTCTTATCCGTCACTGCTCTCTCGCCGAGTTACTCCGCCCACGATCGCGCCATAGTGGAAGAATTTGTGAGCAAGTTTGGCGTGCGCCACGAATTCATCGAAACACACGAAATGGATAATCCCGCCTACCGCGCGAACGCGGCCGACCGTTGCTATTTCTGCAAAGACGAGCTTTTTTCCGTGTTGGACGAATTAGCGCATGCGCGCGGTTTTGCCGCCGTCGCCTACGGCTTGAACGCCGATGACACGCTCGATTTTCGCCCCGGCCATCGCGCCGCCAAGGAGCATCAGGTTCTCGCGCCTCTTCTCAATGTCGGCCTTGCCAAGGCGGAGATTCGTCTTCTCTCGCAGTCTGCCGGTTTGCCCACCTGGGACCGTCCCGCCTCCGCTTGTCTCGCTTCGCGCTTGCCCTACGGCACGGAAGTGACATCAGAGCGTCTTGGACTTGTCGAGCGCGGAGAAGCAGCTTTGCGCGCGCTTGGTTTCCGCCAATTCCGCGTGCGGCTCCACGACAGGCTTGCACGCATAGAAATATCGCCCGAAGAACTGCCTCGCGCACTCGCACCCGAAATGGCTGCCGCCATGGCGGACCGGCTGAAAGCGGCAGGCTTCACTTACGTTGCCCTGGACCTTGAGGGTTATCGCCAGGGCTCTCTCAACGAGACTCTTTCCCCCGTCGGCCGGCGTTCCGCGAAGGCTGCGCAGGGAACATAATTCTGTGCAATTGCGTAGCTATATGCGCTACAGCTCAGAGCAAGTCTCTGCACCTACGGAGAATGAATGGCGCGCCACCGCAAATTTTACTTACCGCTCGTGCTATTTTCGGCCGTCCATTTGCTGGCCGGCTGCGACAGCGGGCCTTCCGTTAGCGGCGCCTTCGATCGCAGCTATAGCGTTAGCGGTCCACTCCGCCTGGAACTGACCAACGCCTCTGGTGACGTGGACATCACAGGCAGCGCTGACGGCAAAGTGCACGTGCGCGGTGAAGTGCGCGCATCGGGATTCGGCTTTGACAATCCGCAGAAGCGCTTGGACGATACCCTCGCGAATCCTCCCATCGAGCAAAGAGGCGACACCGTTCGCATCGGCAAGGAAATTTCTCGCATGCGCAACGTCAGCATCGCTTACACGATCCAGGTGCCCCGCGACACGGAAGTCAGCGCCACCGTCGCGTCCGGAACGCAGACGATTCGCGGCGTGCGCGGCCCCGTTAAAGTGCAGGCCGCTTCGGGAGCCATCCGAGTGGAAAAAATCGAGCGCGACGTCCAACTTACCACCGCCAGCGGGTCGGTGTCGGCCTCTGATATAGGCAATGATGTCCGCGTATCATCCGCCTCGGGGAGTGTGACGGTATCAAACACTCGGGGCGATGTGCGCGTGAACGCCCTTTCGGGCTTTATTCGCGTATCCAATCCTGGGGGGCGCATCGAAGCGGATACCGCCAGCGGCGAAGTCCAGATTCAGGGCGCCGCAAAGGACGTGAAGTCGCATGCCGCCTCGGGAGGGGTTTCTGTACAGGGAAACCCAGGCGCGGACAGCTACTGGGAACTGAAAACGGTATCCGGTACCGTACAACTCAGCATCCCGGCTTCTGCGAATCTCCATCTTTCGGCGGAAGCGGTCTCCGGAGAGATTCGCACCGACATCCCGATCGTCATCGAGGAGCAGGGCAAGCATTCTCTTCGGGCCCACCTGGGCAGCGGTGGCGGGCGCGTGGACGTGCATACCGTCTCCGGGGAAATTCGCGTGAGCGGCACGAAATAGCCTCTTGCAAATTTAAGCTCTCGTTCTCGAAAAAACATCTAAGAGCTAGCGACAATTCTTTCCGATACACTTAGAATTCAAATGTATGAATTTCCAGCTCTTCTCCGCGTGCGCGACTTCGATTCTTTTTCTTTGCGCGGCGGCTTCTCCACTCTGCGGTCGGGCCCCTGCGCAAGACGCAAAGAGTCAGAACCCAATGCCGCCATCGTCCAGAGTCGCGGCCTCCAATCAGGCCTCCTCCGTCAGGCAGCCGTCGCCCGAAGAGGAATTGCAGCAAGCCATCAGCAAAGCCGGAAACGATCGCGCGGCCCTGGTCCGGAATCTGGAGGCGTTCTTGAAGGAGTATCCGGATTCGCGGCAGCGCCCTCAGATTTACCGTGCGCTTGTGGAAGCTAGCCTGCAATTGCGGGACAACGCGCGCGCCGCCGGTTACGCCGAACGAATCGTCGCTCTCAGTCCTGACGACATCTCCATGACCATCCTGACGATTCAGCTGCTCGAACAGAACGGCGACGAAGCCGCTCTCCACCGGGCCACAAACTATGCCACCCACGTGTTGGAATTTGTCGAGCGCAGCTCTTCCGTGGAAAAATCGCCCAGGGTTTCCCAGGAAGAGTGGGCCACGGAGAAGAAACGCGATCGCATGTCCGTTCTGACGTTGCGCGGAAGACTCGAACTGAAATTGAAGGACACAGTAGCGGCTCAAAAGGATTTCGCGGCGAGTTACGCGATCCTGCCCAGCGCGGCGGCTGCGGAACAGCTCGGTGAAATCGCCGAAATGACAAATGATTTGAATGGCGCGATCCAGCAATACGCCCACGCCTTCGCCTGGGCTGACGCAACGAATGAAACCGCCGGCCGTCGCGCGATCCGGCAGAAATTGGGCAATGTCTGGCGGGTTGCCCATGGCTCTGATAATGGTCTGGGCGAGTATTTGCTTCGTACTTACGATGAAGTCTCGCAAGCCTCCATCGCAGCCAAGCCAAAGAAAAATGCGGACGCCCGCGAACCCGCGGATTTCACGCTCAGGAAAGCTCCCGAAGGCACGGCCTTTTCGCTGAAAGACACGAAGGGAAAAGTTCTGGTTGTCAATTTCTGGGCGACTTGGTGCGGCCCTTGCCACGCGCTTGAACCTTTGTTCGCTCGCGTCGCCGCGGACTTTCAGGCGAATGCTGACGCACTTTTTCTGGCCGCCAACTGTGACGAAGATGAATCTCTCGTGCCGCCCTATCTGGAGGCGGACAAGCCTCGCACGCCGGTGGTATTCGCAGATGGACTCGACCGGTTCTTCACCGTCAATTCCTTCCCGACCGTGATGGTGATCGATCGCGTGGGCAGAATTGCCTATCGTTCGGAGGGTTTCGAATTCGATGGCTTTGAGCCAAAACTGGCAGCCGCCGTTCGCCGCGCCCTGGCTCCGCCGAGCGCCTCATCGCCCGCCGAAAATCCCGCGCCCTAAGCACGCAGGGCCCTAACCTGGCATCGCTGTGCTTTGCGGATGTTTCTCCGCCACTTCCTTGGCGGCCAGGATCGTGTTGACGTGGATTCGAACGGTGTCTTCTACCTGTCGCGCGTAGCCGCCGGCGAGTGTCGTCGCGACGGGAATCCTGCGGCGGCGCGCTTCCTCGAAAACCTGCCGGTCGCGTTGCTTCAATCCTTCTTTCGTCAGCGCTAGTCCTCCAAGCTGATCTTCGCAGTACGGGTCGGCGCCACCAATGTAAAAAAGAATATCGGGCCGGAATTCGTCGACCGCCTGCTGCACCGCCGGAATCAGCACGCCCAAATACTCATCGTCATCAGCGCGATCGGCCATGTTGAGATCGATGCTTGATGGCGGCTTGTGCGCTGGATAATTGTTTTCCTGATGAATCGAAATTGTGAAGACCGTGGGATCGTTTCGAAAGATGGCAGCAGTACCGTTTCCGTGATGTACGTCCGTGTCGACGACAATGACCTTTTTTACCAAGCCGTCCGCCTGCAGTTTTCGAATCGCTACCGCCACATCGTGAATCGCGCAGAAGCCTTCGCCATGCCCCGGATATGCATGATGAAATCCCCCACTGAGATTTGAAGCGAATCCGTCGCGAAGCGCTGCTTGCCCTGAGAGAATCGTTCCGCCGGCAGCAAGCCAGACGGCTTCGACGAGTTCCGGCGAGTACGGCACTTCTAGGAGCATCACTTCGCCTGCGGTGAGTGCGCCGGTCTTCAGTTTGTGCACCCAGTCCGAAGTGTGGATGCGAAGCATGTCGTCGTCGCTCGCAGGACTGGGGCGCAGAAAATCCTGCGGGGTGGCGATGCCTTCGCGGAGCAACATTTCATGGATGAGGCGGAATTTCTGCGATGGAAAAACGTGCGGACCTAGATTCAGGTCATAACGTTCGTGGTAAACCAGTTTGAACGGCAGCATGGCGCTTGGCGCGACTAGTTCTCGCGTTCGAGGATAAAATCGGGAAGCGTGGCGAGAGCCCGAGCGTAATCGGAATCCGGGCGGCCGTTGAGACAAGCCTTGGCACGTTGGGCGTAGTCTTGCGCAAGATTGCGGGCGCGGTCGAGCGCGCCGGATTCGTGAACGAGCGAAACGATTGTTTCTGGACGAACGGAATTAAATTCCTTTTCTTCTAGAACACGCGCGACCAGTTCGCGCGCATCACGGTGGCCGTTCTCCATCGCGTAAATCAGCGGCAGCGTGACCTTGCCTTCTTTCAAATCGCTGAGGACTGGTTTTCCCAGCTGCTCCGCTGAGGCCGTAAAATCCAGCAAATCATCGACAAGCTGAAACGCCAGGCCTGCGTATCTCCCGTAATCGGCCAGCGCCTGCTCTTCTTTACCCTCGAGACCGCCCAGGACTGCGCCGAGGCGCGCGCAGCCGCTGAAAAGGCACGCGGTCTTGTAGGTGGCCAGCCGCAGCGCGTCTTCTTCGGTCACGTCGATGCTGCCGATTTTTGCGAGTTGAATCAGTTCGCCTTCCACCATTTTCCGTGTGAGGTCGATCAGAATGTCCAGAATGCGGAAATTGCGCTCTTCCAGAGCCATCTGAAAAGATTGCATGTACAGCCAGTCGCCGGTCAGTACGCTGCGATGATTGCCCCATCTAGAATTGGCGGACGGGCGGCCGCGGCGCGTATCGGCGCTGTCGATAACGTCGTCGTGAATCAACGTTGCGCTATGCAGAAGTTCGACGACGGCGGCGAGGCGGATGGCGCTGCGATCTTTGCGGCCCGCGTAGCTCGCGGAAAGAAGCAAGAGCGCGGGGCGCATGCGCTTCCCTCCGCCGCCCAGCAAATATGCAGTGATTTCAGCGACGGGCGGAAAGGCGGCATCACTTTGTCGCGCGAGCTCTTCTTCGACCAAAATGAGGTCGTCGCGGACAAGATCAAAAATCTCTTTAGCCGTGAGCAGCGCGATAGCAAATCTCCCGATCTAACCTTTGCCCTAGAGACCTGGAGCGGCGAGAGTTGCCGGCCGGGCAAGGCCGAAGAAGCGCCGAAAATTCTCCGAGGTGGCGGCTGCAACTTCGTCCGGCGACAAGTTTCTCACACTCGCAAGCGTGCGCGCTACTTCCGCAACATAGGCAGGCTCGTTACGCTTGCCGCGCCAGGGCTGAGGCGCAAGGTACGGAGCGTCCGTCTCAATCAAAATCTTCTCGAGGGGCAATTCTTTCGCAACGTCGCGAAGGTTCTGCGTTTTCGGATAGGTTGAATTCCCCGCAAAAGAAATCAGAAAACCCATTTGGATTCCGCGCCGCGCATCCTCGAGCGTGCTGCTGAAGCAATGGAGAATCCCACCCAGACCAGTTGGTCGCCAGTGTTCTTCGATCATATTCAGACAATCGGACCAGGCATCGCGGCAATGGATGATGATCGGCAGTCTTGCTTGCTGCGCAAGGGCCATCTGGTCGCGGAAGACGCGGTGCTGCACGTCGCGTGGAGAATGATCGTAGTAGTAGTCGAGACCAATCTCGCCCCAGGCGATGACTTTGGGATGCTTCGCCAGACTGGCCAGGTCATCCAAGTGTTGCTGGGTTACTTCCTTCGCTTCGTGGGGATGAATGCCGACGGTGGCGTAAATCCAGTCATGTTGTTCGGCAAATGGCAGGGCGGAATCGAGTTTCTCGGGGCCGGGGCCTGTGCCAATGGCGAGAAGCGCCGTCACGCCCGAGGCGCGCGCGCGTTCAAGCATAGCGTCACGATCTTCCGCGAATTGCGGGAAGTCAATGTGTGCGTGTGAGTCGATTAGTTCCATTGGCGAAATGTTGCCAAGAAAGGGCGCAGCATGCTGCGCCCCCACAAAATGCTTACTTCAAGCGGGCGCCGATTTCGACGTCTTCGTCGGGAAAACCGGCGAGGACGGGGCGGCCTTCGGGGCCGACGGAGGCGGCAACGATCATGCCGTTGGATTCGACGCCACGGAGCTTGCGTGGCGCGAGATTCACGACCACGGCGACTTTGCGGCCGATCAATTTGTCCGGCTCATAGTATTGCGCGATGCCGGCGCAAATCTGGCGAATCTCCGAGCCGATATCCACGGTCAACTTTAACAATTTGTCCGCGCCGACGATGCGTTCGGCGCTCTTGATTTGCCCGACGCGCATCTCGACTTTGGCGAAATCCTCGATGCCTATTTTCTCCGGCGAGGCTTGCGGCGCAGCGGCAGCAGCAGCGGTGCTGCCGGCGGCGGGAGTGCTCGCGGGCGCTGGCGTGGTGACCGGCAACGGGGCGTTCTGTGCTTCTTTTTCCATGGCTTCCATCCTCTCGATTGCTTCTGTTTTTTCGATGCGCGGGAAAAGTGCGCGCGACTTGCCCAGCGGCGTACCCGGCGCAAGCTGTCCCCAGCCCAAATCGTCCAGCGCAATAGATCCAGGCTGCCCCGGCTGGCCGAGCAGCGACCACACTCTTGTTGTGCTCTCCGGCAAGACAGGATGCGTCAATGCCGTTACGGTTCGCAGAACTTCCGCGGTGGTCCAGAGAATCGTGGCGCGGCGCTGCTGATCAGCGTCACTCTCGCCGAGCGACCAGGGATGCTCGGTCGTAAGGCACTTGTCCGCCGCGGCGATGAGCGACCAGAGCTGCTCCAGCGCGCGAGAGAATGCCAGATTGTCATACAGCTCCAAAACTTCGCTGATCGCGGCCTGAACTTGCGTAGCCAGCGCACTGTCCTGAGGTTGAAGCGTGGCAGGCTTGGGTATCTTGCCGCCGCTGTTCTTCTCGATCATCGCGGCGGTCCGGCTGGCGAGGTTGCCGAGACCGTTGGCGAGGTCGCTGTTGTAGCGCTGAACGAGCGCGTCATAACTGAAATTTCCGTCCTGCCCGAAAACGGTCTCGCGCAGAAGATAGTAGCGAAGCGCATCCATGCCGAGGACGTGCACGATCGGCCGCGGGCGAACGACGTTGCCGAGCGACTTGCTCATTTTGGCGCTGTCCATGAGCAGCCAGCCATGCGCCCAGATTTGTTTCGGCAACGGCAGGCCGGCGGCCATCAAAAATGCAGGCCAGTAAACGGCGTGGAAGCGAATGATTTCCTTTCCAACGAGATGCAGATCCGCCGGCCAGTATCCAATTTTTGCGTAATTCGGGCCCCCGACAGCGCTGAGATACGCGGTCAGCGCATCGAACCAGACATAAAAGACGTGGGGCTCTTCGCCCGGCACGGGGATGCCCCAGCGAATTGTGCTGCGCGTGATGCTGAGATCACGGAGGCCGCCTTCGACGAAACTGAGTACTTCATTACGGCGGGCTTCCGGCTGGATAAAATCAGGGTGCTTGGCGTACCAATCGAGAAGCGGCTTTTGAAAGGCAGAAAGTTTGAAGAAATAGTTTGGCTCGGTGACGGTTTCCGTGGGCCGTCCGCAATCGGGACAGTTTTCGCCGGGCTTCACGTCCACGTAAGCATTGTCGGGCTTCACGTCCACGTAAGCATTGTCGTAAATGCAGTATTGCCCGGTGTAGTGACCGGGGTAAACGAAACCGTTTTCGCGGCACAGTTTGAAAAGCCACTGCACGGTGTGGGCGTGTTTCAAGTCCGTAGTGCGAATGAATTCGTCGCCTTGAACACCGATTTCGTCCCAAAGGGCGCGCCACTCCGCGGCCATTTTTGCGACGAATTCGGATTCCGGCACGCCGGCTTTTTTGGCGGAGCGCTCGACGTTGACGCCGTGTTCGTCTGTGCCGGTGGTCATGACGACGTCGTAGCCGCGCATGCGTTTGTAGCGGCGGATGGTGTCGCACACGATGGTCGAGTAGGTGTGGCCGATGTGCGGCAGTCCGTTCGTGTAGTAGATCGGCGTGGTCAAATAGTATTTGGGTTTGTCGGGCATTTTCTAATGTTGTCAGTTGTCAGTTATCAGTTCCGAGAAAAAGAGAATCGAAGAGGGCACCCGCCGCGGGGGTGCCCCTACGAAACAATGCGTAATCACGAATGGGCCTCGTACGCGCGGAGGGCTTCGCTGATCACGCGCTGCAGAGGGACGTTTTTTTCGACCGCCAACTTGCGGCAGTCGTCGTATTCGGGAGCGACATGCAGGATGCGGCCGTTCACGCGGGAAATCTTGATGCGCACGTCGCCGTAATTTGTAGCGACGCTCACAAACTCGCGCGGCAGCGTGCGGCGTTGCGCGCGGTACGTGCGCGCGCCAAATGTCGTTGTTTCGGCGAAGATCAGCGACATCAGCGTATTTGTATCTTGCGGCTTGCACAAGACGGTGAGGAGCGTGCCGGGACGGTTCTTTTTCATCTGCACCGGTGTGGTGTAGACGTCGAGCGCGCCGGCGGCCAAAGCCTTTTCCAGGAAGTAGCCGTAAATTTGCGGGTTCATGTCGTCGAGGTTTGCTTCGATAACGGCAATTTCTTCGTCGAAGCCAGCGACCGTTTTTTCCGCGGCTTCGCCGATCATGATGCGGACGACGTTGGGCTGGCCTTCGAGATCGAAAGTGCCGGCGCCATAGCCGATGGCGGTGACACTCATCGGCGGCTGCGGGCCGAAGGAATCGCAAAGCGTCGCGACGATCGCAGCGCCCGTTGGAGTGACGAGTTCCTTTTGCACGCCGTTGGAATAGGTGGGCTTTCCTTGCAGCAGGTTCGCCGTGGCTGGCGCGGGCACAGGCAAAATTCCGTGCGCCATTTTCGCGGTCCCGCCTCCGACGCTCAACGCCGAACAGGCAAATTTATCAATGCCGAGTGCATGAAAGCCGATGCAAGCGCCGACGATGTCCACGATGGCGTCAACGGCGCCCACTTCGTGAAAATGAATTTTTTCGAGCGGAACATCGTGGACGCGGGCTTCGGCTTCGCCAAGTTTTGTGAAGATCGCGGCGGCGCGTTCGCGCACCTGCGGAGCGAGCTGCGATTTCTGCAAGATTTCGAGGATTGCGCTGAGCGAGCGATGCTTTTGCTGGTCTTCAGTCTTGACTTTGACGTAGGTGGCGGCCATACCGTTCTTCCAGACTTTTTCGGCCGTAAGCTCCCAGCCAGGGACCTGAAGGCCGCGCAGTTCGGCGCGGAGGCGTTCTATGTCGCAGCCGGCGTCAACCAAAGCGCCGAGCGTCATGTCCCCGCTAATGCCCGAAAAACAATCGAAATAGGCGAGTTTCATGGGAATCTGCCGCGGGAACTGCCCTGTTCAAGTCCCGTTGGAGATGAATTGATACTATCGGCGCGCACTCGAGGTGTCAAACCGCTGCAACGCTCCTGCTGTCTTTGACCCCCGTTGGCGGCTTCTCCTATACTCATGTGATTCCATTTACGTGTTTTACACTCACTGAGGAAACGTGTACCACGCACTGACAAACCGATTGCGCGAGGCTCTGGCGCGGCACATCCAGGAAAAGTATGCCCTCGAGTTGCCGATTGTCCTCGAGCGGCCGCCGAAGATTGACATGGGAGAAGCGGCTTCACCGGTGTGTTTTGAATTGGCGAAGCGGTTGAAGAAG
>WNFJ01126344.1_pt2 | contig 14390 bp, 8 predicted proteins | sample 5400461 | NCBI WGS metagenome assembly WNFJ01 (sample SAMN13153349, study PRJNA577476) | soil metagenome | isolation source: 115 cm saprolite on Douglas fir-dominated hillslope | place: USA:California | collected 2013-09-17 | reverse complement strand
GTTGTTTGGATCAGACGTTGATAAGGTCGCAGCAGGTAGGCAGTTTCTCTGATGACCAGCCGTGGCGACACCCTTCAAGGCACACCCCGACTTCTTCGTGCTGCATTTCCCCTTGCGAGTTCGCCCTCTAGGCAGCTCGATCATAGCGGTGGTGCAGACCGCCCAGCCTCGGTCGAGAAATCACGGCACCGCGATTGCTTGATCGGATTCTGTCGCTCGGGGCCTGCTTGTTTAAGCCGAGGTGGGTTCGATCTTCGTGGTTGTAGCAAACATAGTCAGAGAGCAGCCGCTTCAGATGGAGTTCGTTCACTGCGATGATGTGGTCCAACAGCTCATGGCGGCAACTCTCGATCCATCGCTCCGCAACGCCATTTTGCCAAGGGCTTTCGAACGAAGTCCGCACTGGCTTTTGCCAAGGGCTTTCGAACGAAGTCCGCACTGGCCTGATCCTCAAAGAGCGAACGGCCGCTGGCACCTCTACTCCGTACTTGCCATCCCGATCGAAGATCAGGAATCGAGGAGCCGACTCGAACGGAAACGCTTCCCGGAGCTGCTGAACGACCCACAAGCCCGTCGGATGCTTGGTGACGTTGAAGTGGAGAATCTGACGGCGATCATGACTGATCACGAAGAAGCCGTAGAGCATGCCGAACCTGAGGGTTGGAACTGTGAAGAAGTCCATCGCCGCGATGGCTTCTCGGTGATTGCGAAGAAAGGCCAGCCAGCGCTTGGCTGGCTCCGGATCTCTTGGTGCTCGTTTCATCCACCGGGAAATCGTTCGCTCAGCAACATCGAAGCCCAACATGAGAAGCTCCCCGTGGATGCGCGGTGCTCCCCAAATTGTATTCTCGGCCACCATGCGAAAGATCAATTCCCGCACTTCCTTAGAAATCAGTCTTCGCCCAATCGGCCTTCGCACTTTGGAAATTAGCTTCCAATACAATCGGAAGCCAGCTCGATGCCACCGGACCACCGTTTCTGGCGTGACGACGATAAGCGCCTGTTTCCATCCTGGCCAGAACCTTCGCGCCAAAACCCAGAATAGCCTGTCGAAGACTGTGAGTCTTGGCCTGCGACGCCTTCGCTTCAATGCCGCGAGCTGCTGACGGAGAACGAGGTTTTCAACCAGCAGGCTTCGACGTGCGTGGAAGAGGCGAAGAATCGTGCCGAACAGGAGTCGAAAGGTATCTGTCATGCGGGGTTACTATCGCAATTTGCTTGTGAAAAGCAACGCTGTATCCTGTTGAAATCATTGGCAGACCGAATTTTGGCGAGGCACAGCTAGGGATTTCTGCCCGGTTGAATAGTCGGCGGCGAGTGTCTCTCACTTGATTCCAATAATTCCCGCACCTTGCCAGCAAGGTCATCCGGCCCGAAGGGTTTCTCTATAAAAGCTGTCCCAACGTCCAGAATGCCATTGTTGACTACTGCATCTTCCGGATAGGCCGACATGTAAAGTACCGGAAGGCCGTGGCGTACCTTCGAAATGCCCTCAACCAAGTCACGACCTTTCATCCCGGGCATTATCAAGTCCGTGAGAATCAGGTCAATGGATGCCCAGTTCCGTTCGGTAATCTGGATAGCGTCTGCGGCGTTTATTGCCTCAAGCACCGTGTATCCCTTGATTGTCAAAAAGGTGCGCGTCATCTTCCGAACCGCCTCATCGTCCTCCACCACCAATATTGTCTCAAAGCCCCCGACGCTTCTCGTCCTTGCTTTCGGTTTATCAACTTCTTCGAGGGAGTCAGCGGTACGAGGGAAGTAGATAGTGAGGGTCGTTCCCCGGCCGGGCTCGCTCAACGCGGAAATGGCTCCCCCGCTTTGTTCCACGATCCCATAGACAGTGGAGAGTCCCAAGCCGGTTCCTTTGTGCTTCTCCTTTGTCGTGTAAAAAGGCTCAAAGGCGTGCGAGAGGGTCTCCGCGTCCATCCCGTGACCGGTGTCCTTGACAGCCAGTGCCACGTGGGGGCCCGGTCGAATTCCTGGGTAGCGCTGCGCTGCGGTCTCGTCCAGGTCGACGTTGAATGTCTGGATCGTCAATTCCCCTCCCGCTGGCATGGCATCGCGAGCGTTGACCACCAGATTCATGAGGACCTGTTCGACTTTACCCGGGTCCGCTTTCACCCTTCCTAACTCCGGCTCGAAGGCCGTAACAAGATGGATATCTTCGCCTATCAGAGGCGGGAGTAATTCAGCCACTTGGGTGATCAAGGCATTAAGATCCAGAACCCTGGGCTGGAGGACTTGTTTGCGGCTGAAGGCCAGCAGTTGCCGAGTCAGCAAGGAAGCCCGCTCCTCTGCTTTTAGGATGCTCTCCAAATTGTTGCGCGATGGACCTGGTGGGACGGAGGTATTCAATGACAGCATCGCGTATCCTCGGATAAGCATGAGTAGATTATTGAAGTCGTGGGCCACTCCTCCAGCTAGCCTGCCTATCGCCTCCATTTTTTGAGATTGACGAAGCTGCTCCTCCATGTGCTCGCGTTCACCAATTTCCTTTTTAAGCTCTTGATTCGCGGCGACGACCTCTCGAGCACGAACCTGGGCCGTCTGCGCTGAATAGATAACAAATGCAAGCAGCCCAGCCACAAAGAGTCCGCCCAGCAGGCTGACCAGAGGGAGAGGGGACTGCGCGCGGGCTACTGTTTCGGGCCTAGGCCAGACCCGCAACTCCCACGTGTGAGTGCTCAGGTTTATCTTCTCTACTTGGCGCCACCTCTGGTCCTGTGGTTGGTCGTTTCCCGCGCGTGTGTATATTCTTTGACCGTCATCAAATACATCCAACCAATAGTCGCCAGCTGCATTTTCTAGGATACGATCCAGAAGCTCTTGAAAATGAAAGACACCCACGATGAAGCCGCTGAAAGTCTTGCCCGAAAAGATCGGAACACAAATAAGGAACCCACGGCCTCCTTGTCTCAGCTCAAGGGGTCGCGTCACAATTACGTCGTGAATGTCTTGCGCCGCGTCTAAGGCGCTTCGTCGTTGCACTTCTGAATGGAAATCTAGGTTTTTGTCAACCTTATTTCCTATGATGGGCTCAATCCAGCGAGCGTGATAAGTCGGGTCCACCCATTCGATCGCTTGGTAGCTCGGGTACCCACTCAGCAGAAGTGCTGCATCTGAGTCCCACGCGGTCTCGACGGGTTTGCCCCAAACTTCCCAGCGACTCGCGAGGCGACTGAGGGCCAGGATTCGAGATGCCATCTGAGCTTCGGTTTGGCTTCTTGCAAACTGCGCCTGCGATCTGGTCATTGCCATGATCTCGGCGTCCTCCTGCGAAGAAAGCCGTTGCCTGAGGACCATTGTAGCCACGATCGTGGTTAGGCCGACCAGAACGGGCAGCCAAAGTCTCAATATAGGTCGCCAATTCATACGGTTCTTAAATCATGTTTTCTGGCTACAGCCTTCCATTCGAAGGTCGTTCACTATCCTGAGTTCGCTGCTGCCAGAAAGCACTCTCGAAGTAGGATGCCCTGCTGGGAGACCAACTGTACTCGTCACCTTTGGTTTGTGTCAATGTTTGGAGTGGTCTTCTTACTGTAAAATGCGAATGTACCGTATGTGCAAAGAAGGAATGTCCGGTTTTCTAGCAAGCGAAAGGCGCCATCGGGGAGAAGCGCATCGGCATGGGCGCGCGAACAGGATCGCATGCCACGCCGGCGTCGGAAAATGGAACGGCGTAGAGAACTCGCCGCTTGCTACCGGTTTGGCATAAAACGGTTAGTTGAGTACAGTTCCCGGTGCACTCGTGCTCTTCGGCATGCTGATGTAGCCGATGACCTTGTCTTTTCCTACCTGGTTGACGACAAACTCGTCGGCATTGTGAGAGCCGCGAGGGTAAAAGATGACAGGCTCATTGACCGTGCGATCTCTCTTCTCTGTGCGGATGTCGTCGATGGCTAGGACAATCGTAAATAGGTTCTTTTTCGGGTTCACTGAGCGCAGTTCGACAGTGACGTTGCCGATTTTCTGCGGTTTATTGCGGCCCTGGATGGTGAACTCGACGTAGTCGCGCTCACCCCTGCGGCGAAGTTCATCGATCTCGTCGTGGTTCCGCGCGATCAAAGTTCCGAGTTCGCTGCGCGCCATTTGCAGGTCATTCTTTATGCCTTCAAGGTCAGTTCTCACGCCGGTCACTGTGCCGTTGACGGTGTTCAGATCATCGGCGCTGGCCTTGGTGGCAAGCTGACTCTTGACGTCCGTATCCATCTGGGTGAGCTGTGCGAGTTTCTGCGCGTCTTCCTCACGGGTCTGCGCCGCTTCTTGCCGTGCCTTCTTCAACTGACCCTGCGTGAGACGAAGCCTCTTTGTCACGACGCCGAGATCGCTTTGCAGCTCGGCTCTAACGATATCCTCCTGGTCCTGCTTCTGCTCCAACGCCGCAATATGCCGCGCAGTTTCCTGCTGTGCCGCTTTCATCTGACTGCCGAACGATTGCTGCGCGATCTGCAGTTGCCCGGAGTTATACCACGCAAACCCCAGCGCCGCGATGGCCACGATTGTCAATATCACCACCGCTGTCGTGAGCCAGGCTGGCACCCTGTTCTGAACTTGGACAGCTCGATCCTGATTCTCGGCCATTTTTTTAGTTGCCCCAAACGAATTTGACCCTACCCATTGAGTTCCCGATGATATTCTGGACAAGAACAAGCAATTGAGGTGCCGGGAGGGTGCTGCGAGCCAAATTTATTAACCCGCTTTAATACATAGCGATATCGAGGATCTAAACAGACGCCACGGCCAACAGGGAAAGCGTACCATATAATTACTACTCAGCACCGGATTTTCTATCCGTTTTCAGGGTGGTTTCCGGGTTTCAGACAACGTAAGAGTGTCATCATAACGCCTTTAGTTCGGATTTTCATACATACCGAGAATGCGTTTCTCGGGCGGAATCCTATCCACGAGCGGGTAAAACCGGAGCTGCTGGAACATCTTTGGGGAGGATGACGGCGAGCACATCCCTCTGTCACCGAAGACACAGCCTCCTCTGGCACTGTAGCTCGCCCGCGCACGGATCGGCGGACATGCCCGTTTGGGGGCCAGCGTTCAAGGCGATTAGCGGTGGGTCAGATAGCCTTATGAATTTGAGAATCACAAACCTGGTCCGCTACCTCGAGTCCATTTAGGCGCGGTAAAAGGCCCGAAGACAGGTGGGTACACCCTTTCACATTACTCGCTTGGCGAGCGTAGCGTCGGAGTCTAAACCGACTTCTTGACTGTTTGCTTGATTTGCAGTCAAAGTCAACGTCTGCTCAGCGATTGCCTCCAGAAATTTGGAGAGTTTGATTTGAGAGGAATCCGCCAGATCCAGAAACTTCACGCCCATTCCCCGTCCTGGCACGAAGTGTTGGACAACACAACGCAGCCGCAAAGGCTTATCAAGGAATAGGCATATTGAAAACTCCGAGTCGAGGGGGAGAGGTTCGCGGGTAATTATGAACATGCCGCCAAGACTGATATCGCTAACCGGAACGAATGACTTGGAGGCTCGCAACGCGTGGGAGGGCCACTCGGTTTCCACGTTCATTCGCACTGCATACCGAAAATGTTTACGGCGCTCTGACATTGTCGCGAAAAGGCCGGCAAGGGCGCTCAAGCGAGCGCGCCAGAAGCATCTTGCGGCGGAACCTAATCGGAGTCCATAGAACTCCTACTACAAATCCCTAGTACGTTGGTTTTTGTGTAGAGCTGGCGGCGAACACACTCGACTGACCAAAAGGCAAAGAACAGCACACCAATCTACATCGAACGAACGTGATTAAGTAGGCGGCATCCGCGGTGCGCCGTTTTTCAGGTTGATGATTGAAGACACCCCAGCCTTCTAACCGTCCCTCGTATACGGGAAACATTTCCAGAACCTGGAAACGATGCCTCTCGAGTCTTTGGGCCCCACATTCCGATAACGGGATTATCGGAATGTGGCCGCAAAAAGTCACAGGTTTGCTTAGAGCCGTTTTGTCTTTCGCAAGTCTTGAATCTCGTCCAACTCCCTTTTGAGCCCGACGTCAGAACATAGCCGTGGTTCCTCTGCCAAGCGAAAACTTTGGTCGGCCTTCGTCCTTAGCGGGCCGCGGCCCGCTTGAGCGCGCCCCAGGACTGCCCCTTCGCCCACTGCTCAAAGGTATGCCAGCCCACCTCCGGATATTCGCGGCGCAGTCTGGCGATGTCCGCGCTGTAGCCGACGCGGTCAAACCACTCGAACATGGTGGCGTAGTCTTCGTTCGCTGCTCGTAGTTGGGCAATGGGGAGTTCCACATACTCGATCTTGCGCCCGGAAAGGCGGGAGATAATCTCGGCTGCCTGGCTCCCGGTGACTTCGTCGGAGGCGATATCAAACCGCTTGCCAAGAAACTGCTCGCGCCGCTCCAGCGCCAGTACGGCGAAACCTGCGATATCGTCCAGCGCCACCTGCTGCAGTGCTCGCGAGGCCGGCAGGGCCATTGCCAGCTTGCCCTCCTGCAGACCCGGCAGCCACCACGGGCCGAGCAGGTTTTCCATGAAAAACACCGGACCGATGATGGTGTGAGCGATGGCGAGAGATTGGATGTGCTGCTCGACTTTGTATTTGCTCTCGAAGTGCGGGATGCCGGTGCGGCGATCGGCGCTGCCCACCGAGGTGAAAATAAGGTGCCTCGTGCCTGCCGCCTTTGCCGCGTCGGCGACGGTGATGCCCTGGCGGGTCTCGACCTCGGCTCCCGCCTCACGAGTGGACATGGCGAAAATGGCGTCGGCGGACTTCGCGGCGCGCTCGACAGAGGCGCGGTCTTCAAAGTTGCCAGTCGCGAGCTCGGCGCCCAGCCGCTTCAATTCCTGCGCCGCCAACGAGTCAGGTTTGCGAGTAAAGGCACGCACGTGGTGGCCCTTCTTCAGCAGCAGGCGCGCGACTGCTCCTCCCTGCTTGCCCGTTGCACCGGTCACCATAACAGTCAGCATGTTCGACATAGTGATACCTCCCTTTGTGGGCGCGGCATAGTTTTTCAAGAGTCTCTCGGATCCGAAGGGGCCCAGCCCAGATTCTCCGCTCGCTTTCAGATGTATGGAAAGCTCATCTAAGCCGAAATTTCCAGTTTAGATTCCATTCTTGCCCATCGTCCGCTTCTCGTGCGCTCGCTACAACGAATTCGCCATAAGAGCAAGCCTTGGCAAGAAAGTGAGATTCTGGCCGCCAGTTATTGATAAAAGGCGTTGTTGGAATGTGGCCCAGACCAGCGCGGAAAAGCCACATTCCAATGAACAAACCTCAAAGCATTTGGCAGCAATGGTCACTCGATCGAGCGGAGTACCATCAGATCGTCATCTACCAGGCCTTCTACCCCAGTATGTTTGTTCATTGGATGTACTTGCCGACTTCCGGATCGCCGGTGCCGCTGCAGCCGGTCGCACCAAAGCGCAGGAATTTTTGAGTCCTCGCAGCGCCATCAACCTCGCCCACGTAAACATTTCCCTCGGAATCGACAGACACCATGTGTGGCCAGTGAAACTCGCCAGCTTGACGGCCGCCTCCTCCAAAGCGACCGAGTTCGGTAAGGTTCTGCCGGTTGATGACATAGACTGTGTCATTGAGGAGATCAGCGACGTACATGCAGCTCTGCTTTGGGTCGGTCGAGAAGTTCACCGTGCCCGAGGTGCCGCCGATGGTTTGAGGAGCAACGTGGACCTCGGCCACAAAACCACATTTGCCTACCTCGCCATCCGGGTTTGAGCAATGCTTTCCCATCTCGGATGCCTTAAAGATCTGCACACGATTGTTGCCGCGATCGCAGACATAGAGCAGACCGTCGTTGGCCAGCTTGGCGCAGTGAACAGGGCTGCGGAAGAATTTCGGTTTCATATTGCCAGCCTTGAAATCAGCTGGCCAGGAGCCAGCAGCCTCGCCGGCCTCTTGACCACCTTCATTTTCACCTATCACAGGGTTCTGTCCGTAAGCGCCAAAATGCCCGACGTACTTCCCGGTCGCCGCGTCAACAACGAGCACGCGCCGATTCCCGTAACCGTCGGCAATGTACATGAGGTTCGTCTTGGGATCAACGACCATGTCGGCAGGCCAGTAAGGCTCGGGAGTCTCATTGACGCCCCCGTTGGTATCGTTGCTGTTCGGCCCCTTCGCGCCTGCGGTGCCGATCTGATAAACGAACGTGCCGTCCGGCTTGAACTTCAGGATCTGCGAATCGTTGCCGAAGTTCGGCGCCCATGGAAACTGACCATGGAAATTACGGGCTTGGCCATTGCCAGCGAGATAGACAAAGTCGTTCTGATCAACGTAGACTCCGTGCTCACGCGCAGGCCAGACGCAACTGTCCTGCACGCGGCACTTAGTCTCCAAGAAGCCCGGATCACCTGGACCGCCCCATGACTGCACCAATTTGCCAGCTTTGTCGAACACGAGCACCGATGGCGCGGGCATACAGCAGCCGTTAATCTGCCCATAAGGCCGCGAAAATCCGAGTGCGCTGATCGGATTGCCTTTTGCGTCCGTCCCCGCTACTCCCTGCATCCCGCTATCGGTAGAGGTGACCGAACGGGGACGGTGGAAAACCCAGATGTGGTCGTGCTTATCGACGGCTATTCCGCCAACATCGCCGATCACCCAGTGGTGGGGCAGCGGCTGGGGCCACGCAGGATCGAGCACGAAGCCCGGGGCAGTTCCTTTGTGGTCGGTGGGCATCGCTGCGGCGAGGCGGTCCAAAACGCGGGCTTTCTGCAAAGCGTCCGTAGCGCTCGCGCCGGACTGCTGTGCGTCCAACGAACGAACAAAGCGCGACATACTCAACGCGCTAATCAGTATTCCCGCCCAAAGAACATTTTTGATAATTTTCGAAGTCATTGTGACCCTCCTATAACGGCAATCGCGCCTCACCCGTTCTTCGTCGCCCAAGTCCCGAGAAGCTTGATTTTTGGAGAGGGATATCCAAGTCCGCATGCCATGAGAGCAAGACTCGAAAATGCATAAGTAACCTGCAACTGACCTGAATCTTGACTTAGAAGTTTTCCACAACAATAACAAATCTAGCAGGAGATTAGGGTTGTGCCTCGTAGATCCGGACTTCGACTTTGGACCCTGGCTCGGGGATGGCCAGTTTTCCTGCCTCACGCTTGCCTCTGCTGGCTACGCCGAGGTAGAGCCGATTCAGCTCCGGCACAAAAATGGACGTTCTGGCTCGGTAACCGGTAGGCACGTCCGCGATGTGCAAATAATGGTCTGCGTCTTTCTGTTCGAATACACTCGCTTCGCCATCACCCGTAATATAAATGCGTTTACGTACTGGGTCGTAGCCCATGTCGTCGCTGTTAACCGCGCACGCTAAACTCGCAATAACTTTGCCAGTATCAATGTCGAACACAAAAAGCTTGGGTGGCGTGTGCGTCGCGCTGAACAAGCGATGATTCGGCTCATCGAGAACCAGCGCATTCTGGCTCTTGGCTTCCGGTATTGGCCATCTCGCGACTAATTGGCCGGTCAGCAGATCAACCACTCCAATTTCATCCGGATCTCGAAGATTGACATAAAGTTTTCTGCCGGAATGGTCAATGGCCATGGCCTCGGACTTGGTGCCCGGGAGAGTGATATCACCAATGCGTTTGAAACTTTGCGTATCGATAATGCTAAGCAGATGTGTCTTGGCGTCTTGCCCTTGTCCTCCACTTTCCACGTAATAGTATTTCTTTACCGGATTGTATACGCCTCCATCAACGTTGGTGGGCAGCATTATTTTGTTGATGATCTTGTACGTGCTACCGCTTACCAGTTCGACCGCTCCGGACTCTTCATCTCCTTCCGTCACGATAAGTGAATTGGGGTCCGGTAGATACTCTATGGCGTGCGGCTGTCCAAAGCCGGCAATTGTATGAATCCGTCCGCCCGTTCGGATGTTAAGAACCTCGACTGTCTTATGATCCTCTGCAATGAGAAACAAGCGGTTTCCCTTGACGTCCGCTGCAAAATGTTCGAAATCGCCCACATATCCTGGCAGGAATGTCGTGTGTATTAGTCTAATCGGAGGGTCTATCTGAGCATGAGCACTGATCGTTACAAGGAATAGCGCAAGAAAAACCGTAAACGACTTTCTCATTTTGTGCTCTCCCAAAGAAACACGCAAATCTGCAATCAATCGCTGGCGCTTCATAGCACTCCCGTCTGGAGCCTGTCAAGGACGCAGTAAAGGCGAGGTCATATTTATTGACAATTTTCCAGGGCGAGTATATAAGCCCTGCCAAGGTACATCCGTTACCTTCCGAGTGAGTCTGACTCAGGCCCTGAAGCTCTGCCCCGAATGTGTGGGTGGCAACGTTTTATTTGGAGGCCTCATGCTAGTCCGAATGTTTCAGAGAAAAATTCGCATCCTTATGCCAGTGTTTTTGACCATGTGTGTCCTTTTGGCGAGTCACGCGTACGCCCAAACCTCAGGAGCTACGCTTTCTGGCACGGTCACGGATCAATCCGGGGGAGTTGTTCCTCAAGCCGCGGTCTCGATCAAGAACGTCGCCACGGGCATCGAGCGCGCTAACACTTCTAACGCAGCCGGATTCTACTCGGTCCCAAATTTGTTGCCTGGAACCTATGAGGTAAGAGCCTCGGCCAAGGGATTTTCCACAGAATTGCAAACTGGAATCAATCTGACCGTGGGCGAGCAGCAAGTACTGAACTTCGCGTTGCACGTTGGCCAGATAAGTCAAACGGTCGAGGTCTCCACTGAAGCTCCTACAGTGGAGTTGGCTTCGTCGACTATCAGCGCCGTTGTCAATTCCACCACAGTTCGGGAATTGCCCCTGAATGGGAGAAGCTGGACGGATCTGGCGGCTCTCCAGCCGGGCGTCACCAGCATCCAGACCCTGGCGGATTTCACTGCGGGACCCGACCGCGGCAAGCGCGGCTTTGGAAATCAGGTCACGATAGCTGGGGCTCGCCCTCAGCAGAACAATTACCGGCTGGATGGCGTCACCATCAATGATTTCAGCAACGGCGCCCCAGGGAGCGTTCTAGGTGGCGATTTGGGAGTGGATGCCATCGAGGAGTTTTCGGTCTTAACGAGCAACTATTCCTCCGAGTACGGCAGAACGTCAGGCGGAGTGGTGAATGCCATTACGCGTTCTGGGACCAATCAGTTTCATGGAAGCGTTTACGAGTTTCTCCGCAACGACGCCCTGGACGCCGCAAATTTCTTTGAGAATGCGGGCGGCATCAAGAAAGCGTCTTTCAGGCAAAATCAGTTCGGCGTTGCCGCGGGGGGTCCTATCCGAAAAGACAAATTGTTTGTGTTTGGCGACTATGAGGGGCTCCGCTACTCGAAGGGTATTCCCACCTTCATCACTGTGCCGTCAGATGCCGCGCGGCTGGGGATTCTCCACGACTCGAACGGTAACCTGCTAGACGTGCACGGCTGTGGCTTCCAAGGTTGGACGCCACCAACTAGCTCAGGTGGCGGCTGTCCCCAAAGTGGGACCCCTACCGCCCCGCTGACCATGCAGTCTCAGTGCGCCGCAGTGGGAAACGGGGCGACTAGCCAACTTCTCGCTTCCGGGCAAGCAGGTCTTTGCGTTGATGATAACGCCGCGAAATATCTGCCTTTCTGGCCCCGCGCCACATCTACTCCGGCCGGGTCGGATACTGGATCATTCACCTTCTCCGCTCCACGTGTCGTCACCGAGAATTTCGAAACAGTCCGCGTTGATGACAAACTTTCGGACAAGGACAGTCTCTCAGCCACTTACCTCGGCGACATCACGCCCTACAGCGCGCCCGATGCGCTCGATGACGTGCTGTTGAGCTCGAGAACGAATCGTCAGATCGGCATCCTGGAAGAGACACATACCTTTCGTCCCACGCTGGTAAATACCGTACGTTTTGGTTTTAGCCGGGATGCTGCGCAGAACAATGTGGGCGTAACCGCCATTAACTCTATGGCGAAAGATCCCTCGCTCCAAGCCGTACCTGGGCAGTTTGCCGCGCAGGTGGTCGTGCCAAACACGCTGACGCAGTTCACGGGTGGTTTAGGGGCGAACGGCCCCGGACGGTTTCACTGGAACTCATTTCAAGGATACGACGACGCCTTCTGGACGCATGGAACGCACACCATCAAATTCGGGGGCGCCGTAGAGCGAATGCAACTGAATATGGACCAGCTCAGCGAGTCGAGCGGGACTTTCAATTTCAGCGGTCTTAGTAATTTTCTTACTAACCACCCTAAGAGATTCACAGCAGCCCGCTCGGCGAATCCGACGGAAGGCCTTCGGCAGACTCTGTTCGGGGTTTACGTTCAGGACGATTGGCGCGCGCGCCCAAACCTGACTCTGAACCTGGGGTTGCGGTGGGAGATGACAACGGTTCCCACGGATGTCGAGGGTAAGCTTGCAGCTCTGTTCAACCTGAATGACAGCCTACCGCACTGTTTGACCGTTATCGCTGGGGAGTGCATGGGTGGCGGTCCGCTATTTCCGAATTCCACACTTCGCAATTTCGATCCACGTGTGGGATTTGCATGGGACCCCTTTCATAATGGCAAGACCGCACTGCGCGGGGGGTTCGGAATGTTCGATGTGCTGCCTCTGATCAGCGACTTTTACCCCGCTACCACTACGTTTCCTTCCCAAACGACAGGATTCCTAAATGACTCTACTAAGCTGCCAGGGACGTTCTATGCAAATGCGCTTGGGCTTTTGAACAGGAGCAACAACGGAACGAGTCTCGCTGAACAGCAGCCCCATCGCAGCTACGATATGCAGTGGAACCTGAATGTGCAGCGGGAATTGACGCCGAACTTGACCATGTTGGTAGGTTACGTGGGTTCGCGTGGCGTGCATCTGCCATTACCGAACAATGATCGGGATATCGTACTCCCAGTATTGACGTCTGCGGGGTACTTGTTCCCGCAAGTCGATGGTAACGGAAATCTTGTGACACCACAGTGCACCGCCGACCCGACCCTATGCAATCCGCCTCCTAGAATCAATGAGAGCTTTGGCCTCATCAGCGGCAGAACTTATAACGGGAACTCTTACTATCACGCCCTGGAAGTGGGCGTTCAAAAAGCCATGAGCCACGGCGTCGCCCTGCAAGGCTCTTTCACCTGGGGCAAAAGCATTGATGTCGGTTCGGCAGGCGGTGCTGGCGACACATTCTCGAATTCGATCGGAGCCCCCCCTTGGTACGATTTAAATTCGATCCGTGGTCTCTCCGACTTCAACATCGGCCGGACTTTGGTAGTCAACCTCACTTGGAAGGTTCCTTCTCCTAAATCGTTTTCGGGAGCTGCGGGATGGATCACGGGCGGCTGGGAGTTGGGCGCGATCTACAAAGTAAGTGATGGCGTTCCGTTTACTCCAACGTTCGGTACGGACGGTGACCCACAGGGACTTCTAAGCAGCGACACCTGGGATTTCCCGAATCGCCTGACGACTCCGGGATGCCAGTCGCTGGTCAATCCCGGAAATCCGAACAACTACATCAAAACACAATGCTTTGCGATTCCAACTGCTCCGGACGTTGCCTTCTTCAACATGCCAGCGCCGCTTGGCTGCGATCCAGCTTTCGGCAGCACGAACCCCGCGGATCCGAATTATCTTTGGTGTTTCAATCTGCGAGGCAACTCCGGCCGCAACATCCTGATCGGACCAGGTACGTCGAACCTGGATTTTTCCATATTTAAGAACGTTCCGATTAAGAAGATCTCGGAAAGTTTTAATGTGCAATTCCGGGCTGAGTTTTTCAACATTCTAAATCGCGCTAACTTTGCTGTGCCAGTAACACCCGACCACACGGACATTTTTGATTCGACCGGCGCTTCGTTGAGTCCCCTTTCTCCGATCTTCGGTTCGGCCGGCGTTTTGACGTCGACTAACACGCCCGGGCGAGAGATTCAGTTTGCATTAAAGCTGGTTTGGTAACGGATTTGTCTGCGTTAAGGCAGCGCACGCGAAACTTTAGTTAGCAAGAATGCGTAGTTAAATCTACGGGGGAGATCGACTGTGAACAAATTGAAAGCAGCAACTTTGGTTACGGCGCTTCTTATTTTTATAGTTGGTGTTTGGGCTCAGAACAAATCGCCGCTTGCGCTAAAGCAGACTATTCCAGTGCCAGGGCTTACCAAGGAGGGCGATTTCGACCACCTGACCATGGATCTCCAGGGCCAGCGCCTATTCGTGGCCGGAGAAGATAACTCTGTCGTCGAAATCTTGGATCTTGGCGCGGGCAAGCTGGTTCATACCATCACTGATGTCAAAGCTCCGCACTCCATGGTCTATCGGGCCGATTTAAAAAAGCTCTTCGTAGTGGACGGCGGGACGGGAGAGGTCAAAATTTACGACACTGACTCCTACAAACGGACAGGGAGCATAAAGCTGCGAGAAGATGCTGACTCGATGGCTTACGATCCTTCCACCAAATACAT
>WNFJ01382822.1_pt1 | contig 14392 bp, 10 predicted proteins | sample 5400461 | NCBI WGS metagenome assembly WNFJ01 (sample SAMN13153349, study PRJNA577476) | soil metagenome | isolation source: 115 cm saprolite on Douglas fir-dominated hillslope | place: USA:California | collected 2013-09-17 | reverse complement strand
CTTTGCGATGGCCAAGCCGGCGGCCAAGCCACCTTCGAAGCGCAAGTCGCCGCGCAGAATTGGTCCTAGCTCAAGCCCCAAATCCAGCATGCACTTCTCGTACGCTTCCAGTCGGGCGTTGTTTGATTTGAGCCTAGGTCTCCCTGCGATGAAGGCGATTCGCCGATGTCCATTCTTATAGAGGTATTCGACGATTTGCTCGACTCCAGAGAAGTAATCAATTTTCAAGTTGCTCATGTATCCCCGAACGGGCGCGAGGTCGAGGAAAGTCACGGCGATCCTTCTTCGGGCGAGCTCGTGGATCAATCGCAAACTGATTTCGGAGGTCATCACCGCAACACCGCGGACATTGTGCTCCATCATTCTCTCGGCGGCTGCGCGGGTTCTGCGGGGGTCATAATTGGTATCGCTGAGAATGGCGTCATAACCAAGCTGACGGGCGCGGACTTCGAAACTCTTGATCACTTCCGGGAAGAACGGATTTTCGATGTCGGACACGATGATTCCGAGTGTGCGGCTGTCGCGCGAAGCAAGGTGCCGGGCATGAACGTTCGGGAAGTATCCGAGACGCTTGACGGTCGAGAGCACCAGCAGGTGCGTGCGCCGGCCAACTTTGCCCGTCTTGTTTAAGACGTTGGAGACAGTGGCGGTGGAGACGCCTGCAGCCTTCGCGACGTCACGAATGGTTAAACGCATAATCCGATCATTCGAATATTCGCACGGTGGCAGGCGGTTCTCATTTATTTATCTTCGGCTTTCAAGCGTATGTCCGCCACTCGGGAAGTATAGATGAAAAAAATTGCTTGACAACATGCAATGAACGGTGTATTACGTGGCGCACTAGGTTAAGCGTTTAAGTGGTTTGGGGACCCGATTGGTATCGCGCTTTGCACCCATTCTGTGGCTCAGGGGTTTCAAGAAAATAGACGTTGGTGCCGTGAGGCGGGATGCGATTTTGCTTCGCGCGTTCGATTGGTCGATCGGTCAAGCCGCCGTCCGCAAGACCTGTACGCGGGGGGCTTGGGGAATGGTTTTTTCGTTCCTCTGCAATGGTCGAGGGGCCGGCCTGAATGACAGACCTTGCGCGGCTTGCTGCGTATTGGTGCAGAGACTGAGGAGGAACGGTTATGAATCGTAAGCCCATTTCAACTGGGATCCTGCGAGCATCCTTGACGACGACAGCCGTGATGATGTTTCTGTTCTTGAGCGCTCAGCCTCTCCATGCGCAAGTTGATACCGGCACGATATTGGGGACTATTGCGGACGCCTCGGGAGCGCCGATCAACGGGGCCAAGGTTACTGTGACGAACGAAGGCACGAGCGCGGCTCTCTCGAGTACGACGGGAGCGGATGGCGCTTACAAATTCACGCCACTCAGAATCGGCAGTTACAAAGTTACGGCATCCTTCCAAGGTTTCCAGACCACCACGCAAACCAATATCGCGGTCAACGTGGGTGCGGATGTGGTGATCAATTTCGCGCTTAAGCCCGGCGCCGTGACCCAGACCGTGGAGGTCGTGGCAACTGTTCCTGTGCTCCAAACCCAAAACGCTGCAGTGGGTCAGGTCGTCGACTCCCGTAACGTGAATGAGCTCCCGCTCAATGGCCGGAATTTCACCTTCCTGGCTCAACTCGTCGCCGGCGTGAACACCCCTCAAGCGGACACGCGAGGCAATGCCGCCACGGGGGCCTTCGCTGCCAATGGGAACCGGCCGGCGCAGAACAATTACTTACTCGATGGTATTGACAACAATTCGGATACTGTGGACTTCCTGAATGGGACGAACTTTGTCGTGCTTCCTCCGGTCGATGCGATTGAGGAGTTTAGAGTTGAAACGTCTGGCTACAGCGCCCAGTTCGGCCGTTCCGGTGCTGCCGTTCTCAATGCCACCATCAAATCCGGCACCAACGAATTGCATGGTGCCCTCTGGGAGTATCTCCGCAACGACAAGTTCGATGCTGCCGACTTTTTTGAAAATGCGGGTGGCATTAAAAAGGGTGCATATCGCCGCAACCAGTTCGGCGCTTCCTTTGGTGGACCGGTCGTGATCCCGCACCTCTTTGATGGTCGCAACAAAGTCTTTTTCTTCGGCGACTTTGAAGCTCTTCGCACGCGCCAGGGATCCATTCGCACCGGCACCGTACCTACCGCGTTGGAACGCACCAGCAACTTCACCGATCTCTCAGACCTGATCACCGGGCAAACCGGTGCAAGACCAGACGCTTTGGGCCGCTCGATCCCCGTCGGAACCATTCTAGACCCTGCGACAACACGGCCGGTCACGACGGGCGTGGTTGATCCTGTGTCAGGTATAGCGGCGGCGTCCACGGGCTTCGTCCGCGATCCTTTCGGCACCTGTGCGCCCAGCACAACGAGCTTTACCCTCTCCCTCTGCAACCTGAACCACCTCCCCGCCGGACGCTTGGACGCCAACGCCATCAAGCTGCTGAATCTGTTTCCAAATCCAACCAGTTCCGGCGTCTTCTCGAATTTCTCCAATTCGCCGAAATTCACCGAAAACCGTATTGCCTTTGACTCCCGCTTGGACATCAATTTCAGCCAAAAAGATACGCTATTCTACAGGTTCAGCTATGCGGACGACCCCCAAATTATCCCCGCCATTTTCGGAGGCGTGGCGGATGGCGGCGGCTTCCAACAAGGAACCCAGACCGCAAACGCTCAACAGAGTGCCTTGGGCTGGACCCATAGCTTCTCCCCGACTTTGGTGAACGTTGCCCGCGCGGGGCTGAATTACCTCCACACCACACGAGTTTCGCCCGCCGCCAATGATCTAAGCAACCTCCCTCTCACGCAGGCAGGCGTTCTGGGTATCCCGCAGCAATCAGAAAATGGCGGACTTCCCGCCTTCGGATTCAGCGGCCTGCAAACCCTAGGCAGTAACGCCTTTCTGCCCTCGGATGAAGTCAGTTCAACGATTCAGGTCACCGACGACCTCACGAAAATTTACGGCAAACATACTTTCAAGATGGGTTTCGAGGGTCAGCACGTCAAGTTCTCGACCCTGCAGCCGCCCTGGTCGCGAGGGCAATTCAATTTTGACGGCGTCTATACGGACATCCCCCAAGTGGGCGGAGGCAACACTGGCCGTGCGCAAATCTTGCTGACTCCGACGGCATCTTCCGTAGCCAATGGAGTTCCTTACGTCGGGGGCCCCAATTCCGTATTCGTCTCCAACATCTCCCTCACCGATAACGGAAAGAACTACTACGGTACATACATCAACGACGACTGGAAGATTACTCCCAAGCTGACCCTCAACCTGGGCGTACGTTGGGACTTCTTCGGGCTGGTGCTTGAGCACCATGGGAACCAGGCCAACTTCATCCCCTCAGGCGGTCCGCTCAACGGTCCAACATACTTAATGCCAGGGGGCTCGAATGCTTGCGATTCTTCCCACCTCTCGAGCGATCCTGTGACCGGATTCCTCACATTGCTCGCGAAGGACGGTATCCAATGCGCTGCTACGGACAAATACGGGAAGGGACTTGGCAACTCGCAGAAGACAAATTTTGCGCCCCGTGTGGGTTTAGCCTATCAAGTCAATCCCAAGTTAGTTGTGCGCAGTGCATTCGGCATCTTCTACAACGGCTTTGAAAACCGCGGGTTTTCACCAAACCTAGGTGAAAACTATCCTTTCCAGTTTAATTTCTCGTTCTTCAGCCCGAACGACTCTCACCCCATCAATAACTTTGCGGGCTGCGCCACTGCCACACCCGCCGGAGGCCCGACCATAGAGACGGGCTTCAGTTGTACCCCGCTTAGTCCGCTTTCGGTCAAGGCCGGCGGTCTGGCGCTTCGCGGCATACAATTTAATTACCGCACTCCTTATTCAATGAGTGGAAATCTTACCGTTCAGTATCAACTGACTCCCTCAATGTCCGTGCAAGCCGGCTACGTGACCTCGATGTCGCGTCATTTGGAGTCGTTTCCTGGCTCCAACCTAGTCAGCACAATCGTCCCCGCCGGCACGGATTTGGTTGCCAACAAATTGGTTCCTTTTCTTGACTTCGGGCGAGGCTCGAGTTATGCCGCCACCGAGGGGAGCAGTGCCTACCATGGTCTTCAGACCAAGCTTGAAAAGCAATTTGCGGGCGGGTTGAATTTCCTGGCCACCTACACCTGGTCCAGGACGCGCACCGACGCTGGCGACTTGCTCAACGGAGGTAGCCTGCGAGGCTACCGTGCGCCTAACGTTCCCGGTTTCGGGATCCAGGGCGATTACGGCTTGGCTTCCTTTGACATCCGCAACGTCGTCCATTTCAGCGGCGGCTATCAACTCCCGTTCGGTAAGGGGAAGCACTTCATGTCTACAGCTTCCGGCGCGACCGATAAGCTCGTCGGAGGCTGGAGCGTCATCTGGATCGCCACGCTCCAGGGTGGCCAGCCGATTACCCTTGGTTGCCCCTCCGGCACGACATCGGGAACGAATTGCTATGATCTCCTTGTGAGTGGGCAGAGCCCGAAACTCGGAGTGCACACCGACTCGAATGGGAGATTGAGTTGGATCGGCAACCCGGCAGCATTTGCCCAGCCTTGTATCCTGGGTGCCGGAGGAGTACCCACTGCTTCGCCAACGGGATGCGTTCCTCTTACCGGCCTTAAAGCCTTGGGCGGCCCTGCCGCGCAAATTCCCGGACCGGGCTTCCATCGGCTGGACTTCTCGGTTTTCAAGGATATTCCTCTCACCGAGCGTGTCCGCATGCAATTCCGTTCGGAAATCTTCAACATTCTCAACCACCCGAACTTCAACGCTCCGGGATTTGGCGGCAACGGCGTTGTTGCAATCGGTGGTTCAACCAATTTCACAAGTTCGAACTTTGGCGAGATCGGGTCAACTCGCGATGCTCCCAACGACTCGCGACAGATCCAGTTCGCACTGAGGTTTACTTACTAGGCCTAAGTGACACCCCGTAAAGAAGGCGCTTCCTTGAGGCGCCTTCTTTGTTTTCACTCTGGTTTTCTCTGAGCCTCTTACTCCCGCCAGCGACGGTGCGGTGGTAATCTGCAAACATCGTGATGACGAGAAACCAGTCGATTTGTTCAGTCTCCTTAGCCCTTCTGGCATGCCTTACGGCAGAGGCAGCTATTGGCCCCCAGCAGAGCCGGGATTTGGATCGCGAGTTCCAGGCCGCCGTTGCCGAATATGACTCGCGTCGTTACGTCGAAGCTGCCGCAAAGCTGGAGAACCTAGTGCGCGAAGCTCCAGAAAGTTTTGAAGTTCAGGAATTACTGGGGCTGGTCTATTCGGCGCAATCGCAGGACGCCAAAGCCACGCAACACCTCCAAAAGGCCGCGCATCTGAAGCCGGATTCAGCGCCCGCCAGAACGAACCTTGCCACCAATCTTGCGCGTCTGGGAAAACTCTATCTCGCCACGGAGCAGTTCAAGAAAGCGGTCGAACTCGATCCCCGGAACTATGAGACCAACCACAACCTGGGTGAATCCTACGTTCGCTCCGGCAAAGTCGCCGATGCCGCCGCCTTTCTTGAAAAGGCCCAGCAAATCAATCCTTCTTCCTACGATAACGGCTACGATTTGTCTCTGGCTTACATTCAAATCGGCAGGCTCGCGGACGCCCGGCAACTGCTCCAGGATCTCCTGAAACAAAAAAATACGGCCGAATTGCACAACCTCCTGGGCGAAGTAGAAGAAAAGGACGGGAAGTTCGTGCCCGCGGCCAATGAATACGAAACCGCAGCGCATATGGATCCGAGCGAGAGCAACCTCTTTGACTGGGGCAGCGAACTCCTCCTCCACCGCACGCTCGGACCTGCCGTCGAAGTCTTCCAGCAAGCTTCCGAGCGCTATCCCGCCTCGCAACGGCTGGTGATCGGTCTCGGCATGGCTCTCTACGCGCGCGGCAACTATGACGACGCCGTCAAATCCCTCCTGAAGGCCGCTGACCTGAATCCATCCGACCCGGGCTGCTATCTTTTTCTGTCCAAAGCCTACGACAGTTCCCCAAGCCAAGCCGACGAAGTCATCCAGCGATTCCGCCGTTTCGCGGAACTTCAGCCGCGCAATGCGCGAGCCCTCTACTACTACGCGATGAGTTTGTGGAAGGGCAAGCGAGCGCAAGATCCTCGCCTGGATCTCCATCAAATCGAATCGCTGCTCAAGAATTCGCTGGCGGTCGATCCCAAGCTCGCAGAAGCCCACCTGCAGTTAGGCAATCTCTACTCCGACCAGAACAAATATACCGAGGCCGTCCCGGAGTATGGACGCGCGCTTGAACTCAATCCCGATCTCGCAGACGCTCACTATCGCCTGGGCCAAGCGTACGTTCGAACCGGCGAAAAAGTCCGCGCCCAGGAGCAGTTCCAGGTCTATCAGCGAATCCGCGAACAGCACCTGGCCGATCTCGACAAACAAAGAGCGGAAATTCGGCAATTTGTTTATTCGGCGAAGGATTCCCCGTCCGCGAAACCGTGATTCAGTCCGGCTTTTGCGGCGCGGGCATGGAAGAGATAAGATGCAGCGCGTCTGATGGATGTCTTGACACCAGTTCAGCCGCGTCGTATTTTTTACGGAAAGCGTTCCATTTGTAATGAGTTCCCACTGTTCACCGCAGACCGCCAAGGACCGGGCTCGCCTGGCCGCCGCAAGATCATTCGCCCCCCAAGAACTCGCAAGGCGGCTCGCCTGGAGCCGCCGCGAATTTTTGCGTAGCGCGGCGGGAGTGGCGCTGGGCAGTTCCCTGCTGCCCTCCAGCCTGATCGCTCGAACGGGCATTTCCACCAATAAGCGGAAGGTAGTAGTCATCACCTTCGGCGGCGGCGCGCGGGACCAGGAGACGTTCGCCCCTGAAGGGCAGGAAAACATCCCGCATCTGATGCGCGAACTCATCCCGCAGTCAACCTTCTTCACGCAAGTGGTGAATCGCGGAATCCTGGGCCACTACGTGGCAACCGCAAGCCTGGCAACCGGCGTCTATGAAACAATCAACAACTTTGCTTCCCTTCCCCCGGAACACCCCACTGTGTTCGAATACTTCCGCAAGGACTTGAAGCGCCCCGCCTCCGACGCCTGGGTCGTCGCTCCCAGCAACGGGTTCAATCGCATCGGAGAAAGCAGCCACCGTTCCTACGGTCCGGGCTTGGGAGCAAGAGTGATTCTGCCGAAGCATCTGTTGACAGCGGCAACTTCCGGCGGCGGCACGGATTACGAACATTTGCTCCGAGACAACTATGAAACGCCGTTTCATACTCCGGAACTGGGCGGCAGCGAGTTTGCATTGCAGCAATTGGGAGCGTTGCTAAAGCTCTCGGTTGATGACTTCAAGGCCCATGCGCGGACGTTGTCGAGTCCTGACGAGCTCTCCGTATATATCGTGCGTCAGTTAATGCGCCAGCAGGCGCCCAGCCTCCTGTGGATCACCATGCACGATATCGATATCGCCCACGCCGGAGCCTACTCCCTATACATTGACGGTATCCGGCGCACCGACCGCCTCTGCGCCGACATCTGGAAAACCATCCAGAGCGAGCCGGAATACGCCGGCAAGACAACTCTGTTCATTCTGCCGGACTTTGGACGCGACTCGGACGACGATTCCGGTGGCAACGGATTCCAGCATCATCGCACCGGCGATGCGCTCTCCCGCACCACCTGGATGATGGCGCTGGGCGCCGGCGTGCGCGAGGGAGTGGTTTTCGACCGCCCGATGGAGTCGACCGATCTTGTGCCAACCCTCGGCTCGATGCTGGGATTTTCTCCCGCGCTCGCACAAGGCAAGCCGATACCGGAACTCTTGTAGATTCTATGCTTCCATCCGATCTCAAACCGGAGCAGTTCAATAGCTATCCGCCGGAAGCAAGAAAACTGGTCACTGGCTACATAGCAGCGCTGCAGCGGCTCCCGCTGAGCTTTTTGCCAAGCCTGTTACGAGAGGTTATTGAATACGATTTCAAATTCCCCGCCGAGCGCCGGGCGCTGCAGAAGGAACTTGCGAATCTGAGCTCTCTTTCTGCGGAACAGATAAAGGACTGGTTTCAAGGATTCGCGCAAATCCGTCTTTCCTCCCAGCTCGAACATTCCGATTGGGTCAATGCGCCCGGCCAGTTCGTGGAACAACTGTCGTCATATCTGTGGACTACCCACCAACTGGATGCTTTTCGAATCGCGGCGCTCGCCTACGCCGATCGTTTGCGCGTGGTTGCGCCGCCGGAACCGCCTCCGGCTCCGCGTCTCGGAATCACCGTCATCGGCCAGGGAGTCGTCGCACATGACGAGCCTCTCTTTCGCAAACTCCGTGCGCATGGCGCATATTTCAGCCGCGTTAGGCCTGAGAACGGTCTGGAGCTGCTGCTGAATGTCGTAGCTGCTCGAGCCAAGGCGCATCCCGTTCCCTATGGCCACTGGTACATCGATGGCGGGCAAGCATCCCCTTACGACCCCGCGCTTACGTGCGTCTCCTATCGCGCCCTGGAATCTGTGCGCGCTGCTTTGTCAGGCAAAATTCGCGCGGAAATCGAGCGGCCCGGGATGGGACCGGAGGCGCTGCGCACGCTTCTCGCGCAGATGCGTCCCGCGGATCTCGGTATGGGCAAGGCCGGTGACGCAGTGCTGGATCGCTTTCAGGTCAAGCTGCTGACCGAAGGCTCCGGTACGCAGGTCTTCAGCACCACCTTCGCCCAATGGACGGCGCGCGAAGCCTTGCGGCGAGCCCAGCCGCTCACGTTGCTAGTCCGCTTCGCCCCGCGCCAAAGGCAGAAGCCGATGAACGAGATGCTCTCCACGAGCCACGACGTTGCTGAACTCGATCCCCTCGGCTCCCTGATCGATGCGGACATGGGAGCTTATTACAACTGGCTGAACCTGCAACGGCTCCCGGGAGCCGAGCAATCTTCGTTCCTCGTCTGGTTCGAAGGTCAACACGAAGCGATCGCCATCGGGCCTTCCTTGCCGCACGGCACTGAATCCAATGCTGCCGCCGGATTGGACCAGTTATTAACCTGGGCAAGCTAGCGGCCGTACACATTTTTTATTCGATCGAAAGGAAAACTATGGACAGACGCGACTTTCTGAAGACGACGAGCGCGGTGATTGCGGGCGCAACGCTTGCACCTGGCACGCTTGCCGCCGATCCGGCGCTCCCCGGCGATTCCAAGGCCGAGGGGCGCATGGTTCTTCCGATCAACCGGAAGTGGAGATACAACAAATCTTTTGTCGAAGGAGCGCACGGGCGCGAGTTCGACGACTCCGCATTCGAACGCGTCGTCATTCCTCACACGAATGTTCGCCTGCCGTGGCACAGCTTCGACGACAGGACCTATGAATTTGTCTCTATTTATCGCCGGCGCTTCAAGCTGCCGCCTGAGGCGGCTGGCCGTCACGTTTTCGTTGACTTTGAAGGTGTCATGACCGCCTCCACGGTCTGGATCAATGGCGCCCGTCTTGGCGAATACAAAGGCGGCTACACCCCCTTCTCTTTCGATCTCACACCGCACATCAACTTTGGCGGAGAAAACGTGCTCGCTGTGGATGTGGACTCCATCGAACGGCCGGATATCCCGCCGTTTGGCCATCAAATCGACTACCTCACTTTCGGAGGCATTTACCGCGAAGTTTCGCTGCGCATCGTTCCCGGCACGTTTATCGAAAACATTTTTGCGAAACCCAAAGACGTGCTCACCGGGCATCCAACCCTGGATGTGGATTGCTTCCTTCAGCATCTCGAGGCGTCGCACGAGCCCCTCTCGCTGGAGGTGGAACTCCGCGACGGCGAACGTGCGCTGGCCAAAGGCACGCAGAAACTTCCGCCGTCGGAGGCAGCGGCCGACCCCATCGCCCACACCGTGCACCTGGACAACCTCGGCGCGATCAAACTTTGGGACCTTACGCATCCGAATCTGTACTCCGTCCATGCGCGCCTCTTGCGCGGAACACAGTTGGTGGATCAGGACAAACGCACGGTTGGATTCCGCGAAGCGCAATTCACCGACCACGGCTTCGAGCTGAATGGCAAAGTCACCAAGCTGCGCGGCCTCGACCGTCATCAAACCTTTCCGTTCGTCGGGCAGGCGATGCCGGGCCGCAGCGCAGCGATGCGCGCATCCTGCGCCACAACCTCAAGTGCAACATCGTGCGCACCTCGCACTATCCGCAATCCCGCCATTTCCTGGATGCCTGCGACGAAATGGGACTCCTTGTGCTCGAAGAGATTCCCGGCTGGCAGCACATCGGCGACGAGTCCTGGAAGCAAATCTCCGTCGATAACGTGAACCGCATGATTCGCCGCGACTGGAATCATCCCAGCATCATCCTGTGGGGCGTGCGCATCAACGAATCGAGGGACGATCACGATTTCTACAAGCGCACCAACGCCCTGGCCCACCGTCTCGATCCTACCCGGCCAACGGGCGGCATCCGCTATTTCCAGGAATCCGAATTCCTCGAAGACGTTTTCACCATGAACGATTTTGGTTTCCCCTTGAAGCCGCCAAACCACCCGCGCTATCTCAACACGGAATTCGTCGGTCACACCTATCCCACCAAGACCATCGATCAGGTTGAACGCCTGACCGAACACGCCATGCGTCACGCGCGCATCCACGATCAGCTTGCTTCCAATCCGCAATACGCCGGCGGCATCGGCTGGTGCGCCTTCGATTACAACACGCACGCCGACTTCGGCACCGGCGATCGCATCTGCTATCACGGTGTGACAGACATTTTTCGTGAACCCAAGCCCGCCGCCGGCTTCTACAAATCGCAGTGTGATCCTGAAGAGGAAGTGGTCCTCGAGCCGGCATTCCATTGGGCCCGCGGCGATGAATCCATCGGTTTCACCAAAGCGGTCGTCTGTTCGAATTGCGACCACCTGAAATTTTATATTGCGGACAAGTTGGTGGCTGAGGTGGATCCGAACAAGGCCGAGTTCGCCCACCTGCGCTATTCCCCGTTTGTTGCCGATATAGGGAAAGCCGTCGGCAACTGGGGAGACTTGCGCATTGACGGCTACCTCCAAGGGACGCAAGTGATTTCCAAGACCCTTTCTGGCCGTGGCATCGACCAGAAATTTGCCTTGCTGCCGGACGACACGCATCTGAACGCCGATGGCGCCGACTCCACTCGCGTGGTGTTGCGCGTAACCGATGAGTTTGGCGCCATCCGGCCCTTCGCAAACGATGCCATCAAGCTGGATTTGGAAGGGCCTGCGGAAATTATTGGCGACAATCCTTTCGCGTTGATTGGAGGCACAGGCGCGATCTGGATTCGCGCGAAAGAACAACCGGGAACGGTGATGCTCACGGCAACGCACCCGCAACTGGGGACGCAGCAATTGCGATTCGAAATCGCTCCGGCTCCTCCAGAAGTCGCCTAGCCGTCGCGGTAGAGACCGAGGGAATGAGCAGGCACGCGATAAGCTAACGGCGCTCGGCGGTAGCTGCGATGCAACAGCCAAATCCTCCGCCAAATCGTTATAATGCGTTTTGCGCGCCCGTAGCTCAGCTGGATAGAGCGTCTGCCTTCGAAGCAGCCGCAAATTCAATCGAAGTCGTTGCTTCGGTTGCGCTTACGAGAAATGGGCCATCCTTGGCCGGCTCCAAAGCTGCTCCAAAAGCTCAGCAGCGGTTTGCTTCCGACAAGACCCGAAGTGAATGCTTGTCATGACCGGAGCAATGGATGGGCACGGCCGCTGGATTCCTTCTTACAAGTCGAAGTCCGCTTTATCTAGTGAATAGTGTCTGGCCGGCGCTGCGGGTTTCTATCAGCTGACGAATGGAATCTGCGTTGCTTGCTCCGGATTTGTCTCCCGAGATAAACATTATTTATGCCCCAGCCGCAAGCGCAGGCCATACAATGCTGCGTCCATGCCTTGTCCGCTTGACTCTTCGCCGAAGCAAATGCAGCTCAGGCGTGTTCGCGTGGATCGCCGGAGTTTGATTTAGTATCCATCGCAGTCGGAGGGCTACCTGGGTTTTTCATATGTGTTTCGTCGGCGTCCGCAGCGTATTCTTATCGTTGTATGCGCTGGCTTAGTTGCACGGCGCGCCAGAGCGCCTTGCGAAAAAGGAACTGCAGACTATCGCCGACGGCGCCCGGACGATCAGCGTGGGGGAGCACAATTGGAAAATCCTCAAACGAGGTTTGAAGTGGATCGTTGAAGTACCTAAAGAGAAGATCTCCGAAGCTGTACGGTTGCTCTTCGCATTCGCTAATTTGAAAACCGAGCCGACTGGAGCACTCAGCGTCACCACAGTGATGACGAAACCTGAGCACTTCCGGGATCGGTTGGTCGGCTGCGTGGTTAGTGTTGGCAACGTCAGTTCGGGGGGGCAAACGCGCAACTGATCCTGGGCTAAAGGGAGAGTCGCAATTCAGAAGTGACCGTTCGATTTCGGATTCGCTTTGGTCGACCGATTTCTGTGCGTGAAGTCGTTCAAACAGCGTCCGCACCGCAGCCCTGCGGGCACTGCTCACAAGCAGTGCGAATCGGAAGCTTTTTGTTTGTTTCCTGGCAATTGCCTATCGACCCAGAGGGGCACATCGTGACGGGAACAGTAGCGGAGCAGGCCGCGCAAGCGTTGGCAAATATTCGCGCCATCGTGGAAGCTGCTGACGGAACCGTAGCCAGTATCGTGCAATGCACAATCTACATAAGCGACATCGTGCATTGGGCGGAAGTGGACGGCATCTACGGCGCTTTCTTTAAGAGAGTTCCAGTGTCACCAGCCCGCGCCGTGGAGCCGGTCAAAGAGATGCACCTTGGTGCTCACATCGAGATTCAAGCGATTGCGGTGATCGATTGAAGCCAAAAAAGATGCGCGCAACGATGCGAGTTGCCGGGGAATTCCTACCGTTGGTCAAGGCGAGGCGCGCGGCGCTCGCTTATTTGGTCCTCACTCTATTCTCTTGTGCAGTTTTTTCGGCGGGGGAGCGGGTTGTTCGATTTCTCCGCCTTGAAGAAGCTGCAGAGACACTCAAGCTGTTTGCGGACGCAGGCCTCAGCACCAGCGATATCAAGGATTCTCCCGGGTGGAACGAATGGGTCCGCACACACGATGCCGAAGTGCGGGCGCGGATAGACGGGGGCCTGGAAGATTCCATTAGCAATCTGATTCTCTACGGCGCGTCCTACACAAATCTTGCCCGGTTGGAGAGTGCGGAGAGTGCGGCATCGGAGACAGGAGAACTGACGTTGGTCGCCCGCGCGCGAGTCCATGCCCTGGCAGCGGCCCTGCCGAATGCAACGCGCAACGAGCGGCTGCGGTTTGTACGCGAGTTCTTGGCGCGCAAGGGCGTCGCGCGAGAGTTTGTGGAAGCCAAGCTCCAAGAAAACCTGCGGCGAATGGCTGCTGACCATCTTGCTTACCAAGAAAAGCTGAAGGAGGCAGACAGGGTTGGCGATCCAGACGCGGTGTTCCTTGCTCGAGGAACGCTTTACGAGGACCGGGGCTTGTCTGTCGATACTTCCTTGCTGCCGAATTACGCGCTGGAAGATACCTTACGCGCCATGCTGCGAAAAGGAGCGATCCAGCCGGGCGCGATTCATCGGATTCTGGTGATCGGGCCGGGGCTGGATTTTACCGACAAACGCGACGGCTACGATTTTTATCCGCTGCAAACCATTCAGCCCTTCGCCATGTTGGAAGCGGTGGCGCGGCAAGGATTGGGAAGAGCCGAGGAAATTGCAGTGGTGACGGCTGATTTGAACGCCGCAGTCAACGAGCACGTAGCGAGACTGGCGGAACGTGGCCGAGGGGGCCAAGCGTATACGGTTCAGCTGCCCCGACTTGTCTCCGCGGAGTGGAGCCCGGAGGCAGTGGCATACTGGCAGAAGTTCGGGGAGATCCTGGGAACGCCGGTGAAGCCGCTGCCTGTTCCTGCGTCCGTAAGCGACGTTTCGATGCGTGCTGTTGCGATACGGCCGAGATATGCCGCGCAAATGAGAGGGTTCGACCTGAACGTGGTCACGCAGACGATGGACATCCCCGAGGGACAGGGCTTTGATCTAGTAGTAGCGACCAACGTGCTTGTCTACTATGATCTTTTTCAGCAGGCGCTGGCCATGGGCAGCATCGCCCATATGATGAACCACGGAGGTATTTTCCTCGCGAACCATGCGTTGCCCGCGGCCCACGTGCAGGCTTTGGAATTTCTAGGTCGGCGGACCGTCTCCTACACGCCGAGCAGGGCGTACGGAGATGACGTGGTGGCGTACCGGCGGCGTTGAAGTTTGGCATCACGGCTGGTCCGCCACGATTGAACGACTTGAGCCCCTTCGGAATCATTCAGCCGCGGCGAAGAGGGGGCAGACCACTGGAGAGGAAAAACGTCCTAGGCTAGTTTCTGGCGCGAAACGAAAAATATCACGTCAAATCAGGCGTTCGCGAACTTTTCCTCATTATTTGTTTCATTTTTCTC
>WNFJ01417609.1_pt1 | contig 14394 bp, 9 predicted proteins | sample 5400461 | NCBI WGS metagenome assembly WNFJ01 (sample SAMN13153349, study PRJNA577476) | soil metagenome | isolation source: 115 cm saprolite on Douglas fir-dominated hillslope | place: USA:California | collected 2013-09-17 | reverse complement strand
GAGGACATCCGCCAGGAGACGCTCCAGGAGCTGATCCGGGAGAGCTGGAAAGTGGCGCTCGACCAGGAGGCCTTACAGCCGGTCGCCGATCCCCACGTCCACAACCTGAAATGGGAGGCCGGCACCGCCGTCACCTTCGAGTTCCACGTCGAGGTCCGGCCCACGATCACGCTCGGGCGCATCGGCAAGTTCCATCTCACGCGTCGCGTCGCCAAAGTCAGCGACGAGCAGGTGCTGGCGCAACTGAACGAGTTGCGCGAACAGAAGGCGCCGTGGACCCCGGTGGTGGGGGAGCAGCCGAAACCCAAGGATCTCGTCCACGTGACCATTACCGCGCGCGAGGACGGCGAACTCAAGGCCCCGCAACCATACGAACTCGTGCTGGGGGAAGGGCGCGCGATCCCCGAAGTCGAGGAGCGCATCATGGGCATGCGCCCCGGCGAGACCCTCGACGCCACCGTGCGGTTCCCCGAGGACTTTCCCGAAGAGGCGAAGCGCGGACAGCCGCGCGACATCCGGCTCACGCTGCACGAGGTCAAGCGTCAACAGCTGCCCGAGTTAGACGACGCGTTCGCGCGTGAGGTGGGAGACTTCGACACGCTCGACGCGCTCCGCCAGGCGGTGCGGCGCGACTTGGAACAGGAGGCCGAGCGCGAGGCGGACGCGCAGGTGCGGGCCGATCTGCTGGAGCAGATCGTGCAGGCCAACCGCGTGGTCGCGCCACGACCGCTGGTGGAGCGTGCCCTGTGGGTGTACGCTCAAGCCTACGGCATCGCCGAGGATCGCGCCCGCCAGTTCACGCAGGAGTTCCGGCCCGTCGCCGAGGCGCAGGTGCGCCGCGATCTCGTCCTGGACTGGGTGGCCGACCACCACCAGCTGCGGGCCACCGAGGCGGAGCTCGACCAGCGGGTGCGCGAGCTGGCGGAGCGGCGCGGCATCCCGGCCGCGGCTGCGCGACGTCGAGCGCGGCCTCACCGAAGAGAAGGTGTTCGCGTTCCTTTTGTCGCAATCCACCGTGGAGCCGACGTGACGACGAATCAGATCTATCCGCCCTATATCATCGAGCGGTCCAGCCGTGGCGAGCGGACGTACGACATCTTCAGCCGACTCCTCATGGATCGCATCGTGTTCCTGGGCACCCAGATCAACGACGAGGTGGCCAACATCATCATCGCTCAGCTGTTGTTTCTCGACGCCGACAACCCCGAGCGGGACATCTACCTCTACGTCAACTCGCCGGGTGGTCTCGTCTCGAGCGGCATGGCGATTTACGACACGATGCAGTTCCTGCGAGCGCCGGTGAACACGATCTGCATGGGGATGGCGGCGTCGATGGGCTCGTTTCTATTGACGGCGGGCGGCAAGGGCCGCCGTTCGGCGCTGCCGCACGCCCGCATCATGATGCACCAACCCTCCGGCGGCACCCAGGGGACGGCGTCGGACATCGAGATCCAGGCCCGCGAGATCCTGTACCTGCGCGGCAAGCTCAACGAATTATACGCCAAGCACACGGGCAAGCCCATTGAGCTGATCGAGAAGGACATGGATCGGGATCGCTTCATGTCCGCCGAAGAAGCCAAGGAATACGGGCTTATCGATAACGTAATCGCGAACCTGCAGCAGATCGACGACGGCAAGAAGAAATGACAGCTTGCGCCGGCCGCCTTCGTTTCCCATACTAGGACGCGATGTCGCACGATAAGCACCTCCGCTGCTCCTTCTGCGGCAAGTCGAAGGACTCGGTCCGGAAGTTCATCTCCGGCCCGTCGGTCTACATCTGCAACGAATGCATCGCGCTCTGCAACGAGATCCTGGCGGAGGACGAGGAGCGGGAGGTCTCCGAGGCGATCACGCAGGTCCCCACCCCCGCCGAGATCAAGGAGGTGCTGGACCAGTACGTGATCGGCCAGGAGCGGGCCAAGAAGACGCTCGCCGTCGCCGTCTATAACCACTACAAGCGCATCAACTCGCATCAGGGGCGCGAGGCCGAGGTCGAGCTGGACAAGTCCAATATCCTGCTTATCGGCCCGACGGGGGTCGGCAAGACGCTGCTCGCGCAGACGCTCGCGCGCATCCTCGATGTCCCGTTCACCATTGCCGACGCTACCACGCTCACGGAGGCGGGGTACGTCGGGGAAGACGTGGAAAACATCCTGGTGCGGTTGCTCCAGGCCGCGGACTTCAACGTGTCGGAGGCCGAGGCGCGGAAGTCGGAAAACCCGAGCATCACCCGCGACGTCTCTGGCGAAGGCGTGCAGCAAGCCCTACTCAAGATCCTGGAAGGCACGATCGCGAGCGTCCCGCCGCAGGGCGGCCGCAAGCACCCCCAGCAGGAATACATCCAGGTCAACACCAAAGACATCCTCTTCGTGTGCGGTGGCGCGTTCGACGGGCTGGAGAAGATCATCGAGTCTCGCACCGGGCGGCGGCAGATCGGCTTCACCAAGGAAGAGATCGCCAAGGGCGCCCCCGAAAAAATCAAGAAAAACCCGTTCATCGACGTCGAACCGGACGACTTGTTGCGCTACGGTCTCATTCCCGAACTGGTGGGCCGTCTCCCCGTGGCCGTGCCACTCGACGCGCTCGACGAGGACGCGCTCATCCGCATCTTGATCGAGCCCAAGAACGCGCTGACCAAGCAATACCAGAAGCTGTTTGAGCTCGAGGATGTGCGGCTCACGGTCGAAAAGGAGGCGCTCAAAGCGATCGCCCAAAAGGCGATCAAGCGGGGCACGGGCGCGCGCGGGCTGCGGGCCATCCTCGAGGAGATGATGACGGACATCATGTTCGAGCTGCCCAGCCGGGATGACGTGCGCGAGGTCGCGATCACGGCAGAGTGCGTGACCGACGGCCGGGCCCCGCTGCTCGTGACCGAGCGCGTCCGCCAAAAGAAAGAAGCCTGACCCAGCCCCGTTTCGTCGGTTCCTTCCCGCGCGCCGACGTCCCGCTCCACCCACCGCTTCCCGAACTCGCCTTCATCGGCCGCTCCAACGTCGGCAAGTCGAGTCTGCTAAACGCCGTGGCGGGCCGCAAGATCGCCCGGCTCTCCCGCACGCCCGGCACGACGCGGATGCTGAATGTGTACGCGCTGGAATCGCTGTACTGTCTCGACCTCCCCGGCTACGGCTACGCCCGCGCCGGCCGGACCGACCGAGCGGCGTTCCGCCGCCTCATCACCTACGCGCTGGACCGCCCGCGGCTCGCGGGGGTCGTCTGGCTGCTCGACATCCGGCACGAGCCTTCGGCGGACGACCGCGCCACGCAGACGCTCCTGGCGGCCCGCCAGACCCGCGTGCTGGCGGCGCTGACGAAGAGCGATCAGCTGGCCCGAGCCGAGCGGCAGCGGCGGGAGCGCGCGCTGGGACGGGCCCTCCAGCTTGACCCCGAGCAGCTGATCGTGACGAGCGCGCGGCGCGGTGAGGGGGTGGCGGAGCTGCGCGAGGCCATCGCGGGATTGGTTCGGGGAGCGAGCGAGCGGCCCCAGAGCCGACCGCAGTAGTCGCAATTCGGCGGCGCGCGGACCAGGGATTATTGTTGTGGGGAGGAGGTAGGCTCTGGACCGGATCCCGAACGTCACGCTGATCGCGCTGGTCATCCTCGCCGCACTGGCGCTGGGGTGGGCAGCCGTACGCCTGAAACGCCGGCTCGAGAAGAGTGAGCGGGATCGGCGCCGCGCGGCGGACGAGTTGAACCGCCGCCTGTCCGAGTTGTTCTCCCTGCAAGAACTCTCCTACATCCTGTCGGGCTCGCTCCAACTGGACCGCATCGTGGAGCAGGTCGTGCGCTACGCCATGCGGTTCTTGGACGCGCAGGGCGCGCTCGTGGCCCTCGCGCCCGAGGGCGAAGGCGAGCAGGCGGGCCGGCCGCTGTCGGTGGCGGCGGCGCAGGGGACCTTGGCGCCCCTGGCGCACGGTACCATCAGTCTCGACGACCCCGGGCTCGTGGCCCGGTCGTTCGGCAGCGAGCGGGTGGAGCTGGTGCGCAACTCGGGCGGGGGGCCGACCCAGCTCGTGGCCGGTCTCGCGGTGGACGCCGCGGCAGCCGTGCCGCTGCGCGCCCAGGGTGGGCTCGTGGGCACGCTGGTGATCGCGAACCCGCGCGGTGGAGCCTTCGCACCGGAGGATATCCGCTTGCTGTCGACGGTCGCCACCCAGGCGGCGGTCGTGATCGCCAATGCCCGGTTCTTCGAGATGGTGCGGCGCGCCAAGGAGCAGTGGGAGACCGCGTTCGACTCGCTCAGCGAGGGGATCGCGGTCGTGGACGAGGTGGGGCGGGTGCGCCGCGCCAACCGCTCGCTCGCGGCCATGCTCGATGCGCCGATCCCCGCGGTCATCGGGCGGGATTTGGGGGCAGCGCTGCTCGGCCCCGCCTCGGCGCTGCCCGACCTGCTCGCTGCGGTGCGCCAGGAGGGCCGCGCCCAGCCGCTCGTCGTGCGGTCGGAGACGCTGGGACGCATGATCCGCGTGAACGCGGCGCGCATCCCCGCTCCCGCGCACGACCAGAGCGTCGTCGTGCTGGTGGAAGACGTGACCGACCAGCAGGCCATGGAGACGCAGCTGATCCAGAGCGAGAAGCTCGCGGCCGTCGGGCAGCTCGTCTCCGGCGTGGCCCACGAGCTCAACAACCCCCTGACCTCGATCGCCGGGCTGTCGGAGTTCCTGCTCGAGCAGAAGGAGCTCGGCGTCAAGGACCGGGGGCATCTGCGCGTGATTCACGAGCAGGCGGAGCGGGCGGGCCGGATCGTCCGCGACTTGCTCACCTTCGCGCGCAAGGGCCCGACCGAGGAAGCCGCCGTGGACTTGAACGATGTGATCCAGCGGACGCTGCTGCTGATGAGCTACGACATGACGCTCAAGGAGATCGCGATCCAGAAGCACCTGGCCCCGGTGCCCGCGGTGCTCGGGGATCGCCACGCCCTGCAGCAGGTCGTGTTGAATCTGCTGACGAACGCCGCACAGGCCGTGGCAACCAACCCGCCGGGGCGCGAGCGGGCCATCCACGTCAGCACCTGGTTCGACGACCGGGTGCGCCTGCGCATCGCCGACACCGGGCCCGGTATCCCCGACGCCGTATTACCGCAACTGTTCACGCCCTTCTTCACGACCAAGGAGCCGGGCCAGGGCACCGGGCTCGGGCTGTCGATCACCTACTCGATCGTGGAGGCGCACGGCGGCCGTCTGTCGGTGCAACGGGCGTCGCACGGCGGCGCCGCGTTTCTGGTCGACCTGCCGCCTGCCGCCGCCGAGGCGCCGCAGCCGCGCTCGGGACACCCAACCCCCGTGCCGAGCGCGCCGACGGCACGGCGGACGATCCTGCTGGTCGACGACGACCCCGCGGTGCGCCGCATGGTGAAGGCCCTGTTCGGGCGCGAGGGCCATACCGTCGAAGTGGCACGCGGCGCGCAGCATGGACTCGATCTCGCCGGGGCCCGGAGCTACGACCTGATCCTCGCCGACGCCCAGGCGCTCGCCCACGATCAGTCGTTCGTCCAGCAGTTGGTGGCGACGCACCCCGACCTGCGAGATCGGATCTTGGTGGCCACGGCCGATGCGCGGCCGGCGGGGGATGAGCCGCTCGCGCGGCTCGGGCTGCGCTACGTGCGCAAGCCCTTCAATCTCCGGGATCTGCGCGACGAGGCGGCGCGGGTCTGGGCTGCCAGCGTCGTGTCGTAAGCCTCCGCGGGCCAGCCGAACACCGCCAGGTTCACCGCACCGCCCGGGGCGAACTTCACGCCCTCGCGTAACAGGAGGGCGCGCTGCACGACGGCGTTGTGGTCGTGGGCCCCGAGCGAGATGCGACCCGAGGCGTTGAGGACCCGCCACCACGGCACGTCCGCATCGTCGGGCAGCGCCGAGAGCGCCCAGCCCACCGTGCGCGCCGCGCCGGGCCGGCCGGCGAGCCGCGCCACCAAGCCGTAGGTCGCGACACGACCCTTGGGGATGTGTCGCACCACGCGATAGATCCGATGATAGAACGGGTTCACGAGCGCACCACCATGGCTGGCACCGCGCCCGCGACCCGGGTGGCGGGGAGCGGAACGCGGGAGCACTGCGGAAGGCGACCGGGATACGGCAGGCTGGCGCGCGGGGGGGCGAGCCCGGCACGGGACACGAAGGGGAGCCGACCCGGCGTGAGGGGAAGGTCGTCGCCGCTCTGGGTGCCGTCGGTGTCCAGCAAGGTCACCAAGCTTCCCCCGTGCCGAGCCTTTGCAGGTGGACCGCCCGCCGACCGAGTGCAACGCGTCGGCTCGCGAGCGCCCTTCGTACCACCCTCTCGAACCTACGCACCTTCTCCCGCGCCGCCAGCGCGGCCGCACCAGCCGCGGTGCCCGCCGGCTTGGGCGCTTCCCAACGCTACGACGCTCGCCCCGCGATGTCTGCGACGTGGCTCACTAATTTTCTGCCCGACGCTCGCCGCACTCACGCCGCCGTTCCGCGAGACCGACGCGTCGGCGCCTCACGTCGCGCGCCGTCCCTGCTGCTAAGCGCGACGACGCGGGCATGCGTGCTGCGGGCTTAGCATACGCGCAGCACGTCTTCCAGCAAGCCCGCGTCCCCAGACCGGAGGATTGACAAAATGTCTTCCAATGCTCTGCGCTCCCGGGGCCAGGAGAACCGCTGCACGGCTTCCGACGGCGGGGTCCACTCGGCGCGGTCGTGTTCGTCCGACGCCCGCAGCGCGGCGTCGGGGCCGACGAGCGCCACGAACACGGGGCCGAGCGCCACCTCGTCCGCGCGGTGACGATAAAACGCCTCGACTCGCGAGGCGTTGTACAGTCGCAGCGGCGCGAGCCCCGTCTCTTCTGCGAGCTCCCGGAGCGCCGCCTGCACCGGGGTCTCCCCCGCCTCGATCGTGCCGTGCACCGTTTCCCACGACCCGGGGCTGCGCCCCGCCGGGCCGCGGCGCAGCACGGCCACCTCGGGACCGCGCACCCCGTGGCGCAGCAGGTAGACGTCGACGAAGGCGACGCGCGTGCGCGTCAGGGCGCTACCGCCCCGCCGCGGGCTGGGACCCCGCACCTGAGGACTTCGGAGGCCGGGGTGGGGGTGGGGGTGGGGGTGGACACCGCGGGTTCGCTGGGCACGAGGGCAGCCGCGCGGTCGGCAACGGGCACGGGAAGGTAGTGAGGGACCGCCGAGCCGGAGCTAGTGCCTGCGTCCCAGCACGGCCTCGAGCCGGGCCGACAGCGCGCGGGCGCGGAACGGCTTGGTGAGAAAGTCATCCGCGCCGAGCTCGAATACCCGTACCTCGTTGTCCTCGTCCCCTTTCGCCGTGAGGACGATGACCGGGATATCGGCCGTGGCGGGCCGCGACCGTAGGTGGGACAGCACTCCGTACCCGTCCAGCCCTGGCAGATTGAGGTCAAGGACAATGATGTCCGGTCCGACGCGGTCGACCTGATCGAGCGCCTGCACGCCGTCACGCGCCTCGGTCACGACATAGCCGTCGCGCTCCAGCAAGTCGCGCATCACCTTCCGCAAGCTGTCCTCATCGTCCACCAGCAGCACCTTCGGGGCGAGGTCGCCATGCGGCCCGGAGCGTCGTGGCGGCACCGGCTCCTCGAGCAACTCGAAATCCGCCCCCAGCGGCGCGGGGGCGGGGACCGAGGCCTCGACTCCGAGCGTGGCGGCGCCGGACGGCAGCGGGGGCTGGCGCGTCGCGCCCGAGCGGCGGCCCGGCGTGGCGGCGGGCGGCGGCGGCTCGTCCTCCTGGGGCACCTCCACGACCCGGGTCAGCTCGTCGATGGTGGTCTCGCCACGGAGCACATGCGCGAGCCCCGAGTCCCACAAGGAGGTCATGCCGGCCCGCCGCGCCGCGACAGCGATCTGGTCGGCTGTTTCCCCCGAGGCAATGCGGCGCTCGACTTCCGGCGTGATCGTGAGGACCTCGACGACCGAGAAGCGACCGCGGTAGCCGGTCACGGCGCAGTCGGGGCACCCTGCCGCCCGGTACAGCGGCGTCCCCGTCGGCAGCCAGCGCCGCAGCCGCTCGGGCGGCGCTTCCATCCACACTTGCTTGCACGTGGGGCACAGCTTGCGCATCAACCGCTGCGCGATGACGCCGCGCAAGGCGGCCGCGATCTTATACGCCTCGACGCCGATGTCCACGAGCCGGGTCACCGCGTTCACCGCGTCGTTGGTGTGAAGCGTGGAGAGGACGAGATGGCCGGTGAGCGACGCCTGCACGGCGATCTGGGCCGTCTCGCGGTCGCGGATCTCGCCCACCAGAACTACGTTGGGATCCTGGCGCAGGATCGATCGCAGCGCCGCCGCGAAGGTCAGCCCCGCCTTCTCCTGCACCTGCACCTGCACGATGCCCTGCATCCGGTATTCCACCGGATCCTCGACCGTCACGATGTTCACGCCCTCGCTCTTAATCTGGTTAATGCAGGAGTAGAGCGTCGTGGTCTTCCCGGACCCCGTGGGTCCAGTCACGAGAATGATGCCCTCGCGGTAGTCGAGCAGCCGGAGGATCGCGTCGGCCTCGCCGCTGTTTAAGCCGAGCGAGTCGAGCGACTTCACCGTGGCGCGGGAGTCGAGGATACGGATGACGACTTTCTCCCCTTGCGAGGCCGGAAGGGTCGAGACGCGCAGGTCGATCGGCTGCCCGTTCACGGCCACGCGGGCGCGCCCGTCCTGCGGCCGCAGCCGGTCGGCGATGTCCAGCGACGACATGATCTTGATCCGCGAGATGAGCGGCAAGCCGGCCTGGCGCGGGATCTTCATCACCTGCCGCAGCACGCCGTCGATGCGGTAGCGGACTGCCACCCCGCCTTCCTCGGGCTCGATGTGGATGTCACTCGAGCGCTGCAGGATCCCTTCGGAGATGATCAGGTCGACGAGCCGAACGACCGGCCGTTGGCTGGCCTCCGCCTCGGAGATGGCGATCTCCTCCGGGGCCGGCGCCTCGGCCAGCTCTACCAGACCGGCCGAGCTCTCCATGCCCTGCAGCAGCTTGTCGACGGCTTTCTCGGGGCGGTACAGCTCGTCCAGCTTGTCCGAGATCTTGGAAGGGGCGAGCAGCAGCGTCCGCACCTCCCGCGCCGTGGCGAAGGCGAGTGCCTTCTCGGCGTCGAGGTCGAAGGGATTGGCCGTCGCCACTTCCAGAAAGGAGTCGGTCACCCGCAGCGGCAGGACGTGGAAGCGGCGGGCGAGCTGCTCGGGGACCTTCTCCTTGACCGCCGGATCGAGCTGCCCCGCGTCGGCCAGCTTCAGGCGGAAGCGGGTCGACAGCGCCGTCAGGATCTGCTCGTCGCTGGCGATCTTCTCGGCAACGAGCGTCTCCCAGAGCGTGGCCGCCGCGCCGGCCCTGCCCCGCAGTTCAACGAGGAGCTCGGGGGTCAGCACTCCCGCCAGGGAGTGGGCCAACCACTCATCGGGAAAGTAAGTCTCTGCCATTGGTGGGCTTGTCAAAGCTAGTTCGGCGTCCCGCGCCGTCCAGCCCGAACCCCCTCAATCCCTCACAAAATGGCCCAGAAGTCGCGCGTGACGTCGAGCGCGAGCCCGATGCGGTGAGTCTCGAGCCCGAGGCCAGCCTCGAACCGGAACACGCCCAGCCATTCGAGGGCGACGCCGCAAGTGACCTGGGTCCCTGGCGTCGCGACCCACGGCCCGCCCGCCACCGGCCGGTCGGCCCACCCGCTGGCGACGTACGGTGCGATGGTGGCGCTGCGCGGCGTGCGGGCGTAGGGACCCACCCCAACGGAGGGAAACGGCACGGGCAGGCGCCACTCCGCGTGCAGCAGCAGCATGCGGGCGCCGCCCCAGCGCCGGAAGTCGTCCCCGAGCAGAGTACCGCGCCCACCCAGCACGAAGGCGCGGTGCGCCGGCAGTGCCGCGCTCGCGCTCCCCCCCTGCGCCCGCAGCAACAGCCCCGCGGGCCCCGCCGGGAGGAGCACGTGCCCTGCCACGGCGAGCCGCGCGTACGTCGCGCCGCCGTCGAGCCGCCCCCCCTCCAATCGCGTTTCGATGTGTAGGTCGTGCCGCACCGCGAAGCCTTCACTGCGCCGCTCAAAGGCGAGCTGCACGAGATCGGCCGCGGGACCGCCGAGCGCGGGGTTGGGCCGGAATGTCCCGTTGGCGGGGGCGGCCACGGTCGCGAGCGAGCTGAACGACTCGCGGCGGACCGTGGCGCTCCACTCGCTGCGTACTCCCACCCCGTGGCGATACGTGACGCGGACGCCGTCCGCCAGGTAGTAGTCGCCGTAGTCGTGCCCGAATTCCTGCGAGGAGAACGAGTTCAGGAACGGCGCGATCACCGGCCACTCGCCCACGTCGCGCACCTCCCGGTACACCCCTGCCTCGAGCGCCCCCCGCCCTTGGCGATCGACCGCCGAGACCGAGCCCTTCGGCCGGTGATCGGCGAAGCCGTAGCTAGCGAGCGCCCGCAGTTCACGCCGCTCGCCCCCGCCGCGCAGCACGACTCCGGCGCCGACCGCCAAGCCCTCCACGCGGTTCGCGTGCAGCAGGTCCGAGAGGCCGCGCACGCCGAGCCGGCGGGCCTTGAGCCCCGTCAAGGCGCGTCGTCCGGCGATGTCCTCGACCTGCGCGCGCACCCGCTCCAGGTCGTTCTGGCGCACCGGCTCCGCCACATCCTGGAGCGCGGTGGTCAGGGGCTGCGGCCACGGGAAGGAATCGCGCTCAGCCTTCGGCAGGAACGTGATCTCGTCGCCCGCGAACCAACTCGCCGCGAGGCCGAGATTACAGACGTAGTTGGTGATCTCCCAGCGGCCCCGGATGACGCCGCGCACCGGCACGTCGAGCCAGGTGGCGCGGCGCCGGATCTCGATCTCCTGGCGGTAGGGGAGCCAGTAGCGCTGCTCCCAGAGCGCGTTATCGAGCACGACGCTCACATCTTCGAGCTGAGGGTCGAGGTAGGCGCGCGGCGTGAAGTTGAACGCCAGGCGCACCAGGTCGGCCGTGGCCACGTCCACATACAGCGTGCCCACGATGCGCGGCAGATCGAACCGCTTGGGTCGGACCTTCAAGCCGACCACGCGCACCTCGCGCTCGGGCAGGGCGATCGTCGTCGTGTCGCCCAGGGCGAAGTCGTACAGGTCGGGGCCCACTCGGGAGAGCGGATGCGGCACGTCGCGGACCTCATCCCCTTCGCCCAGCCGGATGGCCGCGCCGAAGTTGTTCTGGACGATGCCGAGGTGGTCCCGGTGATAGACGATGTCGGTCGGTAGCTCGGCGCGATCGCGCCATCCGATCACCCGCTGCTTGCTGCTCGCCGGGGCCCTCCAGTACACTTCCAGCTCCAACTGGTCGGTCTTGATGAGGCGGGGGGCGTCGGCGAGCCCCTCCCCGAACGCCCCCAGAAAGAAGAGGAAGCCGTGGGCCTGGGCCTTGTAATCGTGGAGCGACGTGTCGGCGGCCGCGCCGCTGCGCCGCAGCATGGCGCGGCGCGCCAGCGCCACGGCGGCGTCGCCGTTCCACGCCTGCGGAGACGCGACGGCGGGGCGGCAGAGGACCGCCAGCGACAGCGCCACGGCGACTCGGTACCGAGTCATACGTCGTGTACCCCGCTGCCGCGCCGATGAGCGATCCACGCGCCGAGTTCCTCGCGCGTGCCCGCCAGGGCGGCATGGTCCCGCTGGTGCGGGAGGTGGTGCTGGACGCCGACACACCGCTCGCCGCGTTCGTGAAGGTCGCCCAGCCGCCGTTCGCGTTCCTGCTCGAATCGCTCGTAGGCGGCGAGCGCTGGGCCCGCTACAGCTTCCTCGGCACGGAGCCGCGCGAGGTATGGCGCTACCGCGGCCGCGCCGTGGAACGCTGGACCAAGCCGACGGGCTGGCGCGCGGCGGGCGAGACCGACGACCCGATCGGCCACTTGGCCGAGCGAATGCGCGCCATGCCGGCGGTCGTCGTTCCGGGGCTCCCGCGATTCACAGGCGGCGCGGTCGGCTACCTCGGCTACGACCTGGTGCGCACGATCGAGCACCTGGCGCAGCCGCCCGCCGACACGCTCCAGGTTCCGGATGCGGTGATGCTCATCGCCGATACGCTGGTGATCCTCGACAACTTGTTCGGCCGCGCGATCGTGGTCGTGAATGCGGAGGTCCCCCCCGGCGCCCCCAGCGCCGAGCGGCTGCGGCTGCACGACGCGGCCGAGGCGCGCCTGTCGGAGGTCGTCGCGCGCCTCCGCGGACAGCACGAGCTCGCGCCGCTCCTCCTCCGCGACGGCCTGCCTCCTCCGTCTACCGCGTCCCGCTATCCGCGCGCGGCGTACGAACGCGACGTCGGGAAGATCCTCGACTACATCGCAGCGGGGGACACCTTTCAGACGGTCCTGTCACGGCGCCAGGAGGCGCCCGGGGGCGTCGACGCCCTGCTGCTGTATCGGTACCTCCGCGCCCTCAACCCCGCCCCCTACCTCTTCTATCTCGCGCTCGATGACTTCGCCCTGGTGGGCAGCTCGCCCGAGGTCCTCGTGCGCGTCGAGGGCGGCGAGGTGACGGTGCGCCCGATCGCCGGCACCCGGCCGCGCGGCGAGACGGCGGAGCAGGACGAGTCGCTCGCCCGCGCCCTGCGCGCCGACGAGAAGGAGCGGGCCGAGCACATGATGCTCGTGGACCTCGGGCGGAACGACGTGGGCCGCGTGGCGCAGTTCGGCACCGTGCGGGCCACCGATCTCCTCGCCATCGAGCGCTACTCCCACGTACAGCATCTCGTGAGCGAGGTGCGCGGGCGGCTGCGCGAAGGCTACGACGCGCTCGACGTGTTCAAAGCGTGTTTCCCCGCGGGCACCGTGACCGGCGCGCCCAAGGTGCGCGCGATGCAGATCATCGACGAACTCGAGCCGGAGCGCCGCGGGCCCTATGCAGGCGCAGTGGGCTATGTCGGGTGGGGCGCGACGAGTCTCGACACGGCCATCGCGATCCGCGCGGCCCTGGTGCTCAAGGACCGCGTCGTGGTGCAGGCGGGCGCCGGGATCGTCGCGGACTCCGATCCGGCGCGCGAGTTCGCCGAGACCGAGCAGAAGGCGCAGGCGGTGCTCAAGGCGCTAGCGCTGGCCAAGGCGGCGGGCTCCCCGTGACCAGCCGGCGAAGTATATTTGGCGCTCGTGTTTAAGCTGCTGAGCACCACGGGCGAGCAAGCCATCGACCTGCAGCCCGGCCGCACCGTTGTCGTCGGGCGCGCCGTGACGAGCGACGTCCCGATCTACGACCCCACCATCTCCCGCCGACACGCCGAGGTGTCCCTCACCGACGGCGGCGTCAAGGTCAAAGACGTCGGGTCCTCGAACGGCACGTTCCTGAACGGCGCGCGCATTACCGACGCGGTCGCCGGCGAGAACGACGTGATCGCGTTCGGCAAGGTGGCCTTCCGCGTGAAGGCCGTGAGCGCGCCCGCGCTGCGGCCCCAGGTCGTCCCGTCGGTATCCGCCGAGTTCGCGAGCGGCAAGGCCGGGGGCGGCGCGATCGTGCGCCAGCTGCCAGTCAGCGTGTCCGGCGGCGTCCCGGCCATCGTCACGGCCTCGCCGTCGGGCGCGTCGCACCTCAAGGTCACCGCCAAGTCGCTCGAGGAACTGCGCGAGAAGAAGTTGGAGCTGTTGCTCGAAATCTCGAAGGAGCTGTCCAAACAACAGGCGCTCGACCAGCTGCTCGAAAAGATCGTCGAGTTCACGTTCCAGGTGATCAACGTGGATCGGGTATCGATCCTCCTCCTCGAGGAGCCGTCGGGCGAGCTGGTGCCGCGCATCTCCAAGGGCCGCACGGCGCAGTCCACGGCCTCGAAGCACGTCCCGCAGTCCATCGCCCGCCGGGTGGTCGAGGATCGGGTCGCGATCCTCTCCGACAACACCGCCACCGACGAGCGCTTCAAGGGCAAGTCGATCCTGATCCAGAGCGTGCGCAGCGCCATGTGCACGCCGCTCATGGGCACGGACCAGAAGGTCCTGGGCATCCTGTACGTCGACAATCTCACAGCGACGCACTCATTCTCGGACGACGACCTCAAGTTTCTGATCGCGTTCGGGTCGCTCGCGGCCGTCGCGATCGAAAACTCGCAGCGCTCAGAGCGGCTCCAGCACGAGGCGCTGGTCCTGTCCAACTTTCGGCGCTACTTCGCCCCCAATCTTGCGGCGCAGATCGCCCAGCAGGAGGGCGCCGTGCAGCTCGGTGGGCGCAAGCGGCCGGTCGTCATCTTCTTCTCCGACATCCGCGGCTTTACCCCCCTCTCCGAGGCGATGGGCCCCGATGAGATCGCCACGCTCCTGACGGAGTACTTCACCGAGATGGTGGAGATCGTGTTCGAAAACAGCGGCACCCTCGACAAGTTCATGGGGGACGCGATCATGGCGCTCTGGGGCGCCCCGATTGCGCACGAGGACGACGCCGACCGGGCCATGGCCTGCGCCGTCGATCAACTGGCGGCGCTGGAGAAGCTCAAC
>WNFJ01199045.1_pt3 | contig 14399 bp, 16 predicted proteins | sample 5400461 | NCBI WGS metagenome assembly WNFJ01 (sample SAMN13153349, study PRJNA577476) | soil metagenome | isolation source: 115 cm saprolite on Douglas fir-dominated hillslope | place: USA:California | collected 2013-09-17 | reverse complement strand
AGCTCCCGGATCACGGGTTGGCTCCGCGAGGCTTACTTCGCTCAGCTTCTTGAAGGACACGCGCGAGCGCTCAGGGTATTCGACCGATTCGTCGCGCTCGAGGTGACAGGCACGCGCTACTGCCTGGTTATAGAGTACGCCGAGCATGGCGACCTCGCTGCCTGGCTCGATGCAAAGGGTGCGCAGCCTGAGAGATTTGTCCGCCAAGAAATCGCTGCCTTGCTGGAAACGCTGGACGTTCTGCATCGCGGCCAAGCCCTGCACAGAGACCTGACGCCATTCAACGTCTTCGTTTGCGAGAACGAACGTCTGAAGCTGGGTGATTTCGGAATCGCGACACACCAAGCGAGCCGTCGCGGCGTGACCGCCGACGCATTCAACCTATTGGGAGCGCCGACAGAGATTGCTTGGGGGAAGGTCCGCAAGTGGCAGCAACGCGATGACATCTATCAGGTGGGTCAGCTCATCGCGATGCTGCTCCGGGGTGACGTCCATAGCCCCATGCGGAGCCGCGACGTCCGACGCCTGCCGTGCAGCGATCACCTGAAAGAGGTCATTCATCGCTGCCTCGGTGCGCGCGAGAAACGTTATCAAACGGCGGGCGAGCTGATTACCGCACTGCGGAAGCGTCCGACGCGACTCCCGACCGGCCGGGTGCGGAGCCTCATGGGCCGTCGCGTGTCATTCACCGGGTTCCTCAACCGGCCCCGACGTGACGCGATTGCCGCAGCCACCCTAGCGGGCGCGGTGGTACAGGCAAGCCCCGGACCGTCTACCGATATCCTGGTGCGTGGCCGGCCCAACGTTCAACAGGTGGCCGGCAAGAGCGGCGGCCTCAAGCTTATGGAGATCAGACGCCTCGCGGCCAAGGGACACCGCGTGACCATCATTGGAGAGGGGCTATTCTGGAAGCTCGTCGCACGGGCGCAGCCAGGGGGTCGGACTAGGCGACGCAGCTCAAGCGCGATCCGCTAGGGGTGTTGTGGAGCAACGCCCGGGTCGTTGGCCCGAAGCTCAGTCGTTGAGAATCATCAAACGCTGCAACGCCTCTCAGTCTCACAATCTTCCCTCACGTTGCGGTCACCGCCTACTGAAGCGCTCCAGTACGGCTCTCTCCTCTGCAGTGAGTCCCGCGGCGCCGCCCGCGGCCCGCTTGAGGAGCCTCTCCACCTCCTCCCGATTCACCGGATGCAGTTCCTCTAGGCGGATTGCCCGCCATCGCTCAAGAGCGGCACCAGGGCTCTCGAAGCCGGCTTGAGGCCGGGCGACCTGCGCGCGGAATCGCGCTGCGGGGGAATGGCGCTCTAACCACTTGACGTACACCCACCCGCCGAGGAATCCCCCGAGATGCGCGAAGTGTGCGACTCCCGACTGCGCACCTCCAAAGCCCGCGAACAAGGACAGGGCGGTCATGCCGATGACAAACCATCGCGCCTGAATTGGAAGGACGCCCCAGACGAGGACTAGATCCCGGGGCCAGTAGCGGGCGTAGCCGAACATGACCCCGAAGATGGCCGCCGACGCACCGAGGATGGCGGCGGATGGCGTTAGCAGGGAGGTCAGTGCGCCGACCAGGCCGCTGATGAAGTACAGAAGGAGGAACTGTCGACTGCCGAGTCGCGCTTCCACCCGCGGGCCGAAGAAGTACAGCGCCAACATGTTGAACAACAAATGCCATACACCCGCGTGGAGGAACATGTAGGTTACAACGCTCCACGGCCGCTCCGGGATCAGCGCGGGAACGAGCACCAGCGCCGTTAGGACGCCGGGGAACGTCGTCGTGATGACGTACATTCCCACATTGGCGATTAGGAGACCGCGGACTCCTTGCGTTACCATGTCCTGCCACCTTTCCTGGCCCGCGGTGTGCCCCCAGCGCTCGATAGGATCCCAAACCATTGAGCGGCACGTTCAGCTTTCGTTCTCCGACGATCTCGATCAAGGCAACTCCGGCGTGTACCATTTGCCGTCGTGGCTACTCACCGCCGAACACGAGAACGTACCCGTTCGGATCGCGCACTTCGAACTCCCAGTCGCCATAGGGCTGGTGCGTGAGCGGCATGTGGACAAATGCTTCGCGGCGTAGAGCGTCGTATAGCGCGTGAACTCCCTGCATCCGGACATACGCGTCCCAAAGCCCTTCTGGACGTCGGGCCGAGAGATCCGGCTTCTCGTAGCCAGCCAATGACAGCAGCATGATTTCCGCCCCATCACGCTGCATGCTCGCGTAGGCGTAGGGTGCCTGCTTTGGAAACGTCCCTGCGGTGCGGAATCCCAGGTGCTCCGAGTACCAGCGCGCCGTGCCGGCGACGTCGGGCACCAAGAAGGTGGGGACTGCGCCCTTGATCTGGATGTGAACGCCTATGGGTGGTGACGTGTCGGTCAAGGAAGTCGTCTCCGGCCCGGCTGTTATGTCGCGCGGTCGCGGCTTACAAGGGCGTTAACCCCCCTGCCGAACCTGTTTGGCCGCGACGACGGCGGTAGCGAGCAGGAAAGCGCGCATCGGAAGGTCCTCGAGAGAGAGGGGATCAACGTACCGCGCGGTGTGCAGGGCGGCAATACGAATGGACGGCGGCGTTCCTGCCACGACGAGGTCATAGCCTCCCGCCAGCCTGTCGTAGTCGGCGTGCGACGGATCGGGACCTTCCGCTCGCGGGTGTAGTCGAATGCTCCGGCCAGCCTTGAGTCCATCCCCTGCGCCTCGGAGGAGGAGCGGCGCCAGCCGTGGGTTGGCTAGGGTACGGCCTGCGCCCCCGCGTGCGAGAATGAACCGGCGCCAGCCAAGCCAGCGACGGCGCCCATGGTGGCGATTCTCCTAATAGGCGGCCGGCGCGTACAGCCCACTCACGGAGCGGGACCGCGCGCGACAGGCGGCGGCATCAGTAAGGCAACTCGTCGGGTCCAAGGCCCACGTGATCCGGTTCAGGATTCTCGTCAAACTGGACGGCTTCGATTTCTTTCTGGCCTTGCCGCGTGGCTTTGGCGACGCGATGCATACCATCCATAACGGCTCCGCTCGAGGATAGAATAATCGGGAACGATAGGTCGGCCTCGTCTATCAACTTCATATGCTCGAGCATCGCGCGCCAAGTTGGCGGATCGTCTTCGCCGAACCAGACCTCGTCGAGCTCTCGGATGTTACTCAGCGGAATGTGCTTGCGCGGTAACCTGGTTGAGAGCCGCACCAAACGGTCCACGTCCCATGCCAGGAGTCCGCGACTCGACGGTCTGAAATAGTATTGCTTGCGCACGGCAGAGACTACCTCAGAAAGGTGGTGTCGTCAGCTTGGGCGAGCGCAGCGAGTCCTGCCAGCCCCGTACCTCGGAAATCCGATTCGAGCGTCTGTCAGGTGGCGCGCTCTAATAGACATATGGAATGAGACGCCGCCGTGTTCGCATGAACTCCTGGTAAGGCTTGCCAACGGCCGCCAGGAGGGCTCGTTCCTCTACGGCGATCCGATAGCTATAGACAGCGAACGACGCGAGAACAAGCACCGCCGTGCTGCCCCAACTGCCCAACGCCAGCCCCATGCCGGCGTTGATCAGAATTCCAGCGCTGTAGGAAGGATGGCGCACCATCGCATAGGCCCCGGTCGTCACGATGGACTGATCAGGCACCGCGCGGACATCGCCCGTGAATAACGCGCCCAACAGCCGCCAGCAGTGGCGACGAAGGAGGCTGCCAGCGATAAGGGTGGCGATGCCAATCCCGAAGACGACTGGCTGCAACGCGTCGGGAAGGCGCAGGAGCGGCACCCACGCGAGCGGGAAGGCGATGGCCGTGGCTGCCCACATCCCGAAGACAATCACGCGGAAGGAGCCAGCGTCCGGTGAATCGGAGCGGGTAGCCGATTGTTGCGCTCTCCGAACGATCTGGTATTCGGGTGAAAAAGCCCAAATGAAGGCCGTCCAAAAGAGCAGCCCATAGGGCCAGACGAAGGGGAGGGGTCGCATGATGGTTGCGGGCGGCCTAGCGATGACGAGACAGCATAGTCCCGCCCCGTGGGACTCGCAATCGGCCACGCCGGGCTGAGACGCGCAGCGTCCTGCCCCGAGGCGTGTCAGCCGGAGTGTAGCTCACGTCGTCGCCCCGCTTAGAGACAGGGCTGGACGGCGGGGCGCACAGGCCCCCATCGTTGCGGCAGGCGGCACGGCGAGGCGAAACGCCATTCCGCGCACGTGTCTCTTATTTTCGAACGTGTTCGCGGCCTAGCAAGCGTGAAGACTGCTCTCCCTCAGCAGCGTACCGAGGTGGATCATGTCCATGAAACGCAGATCATTTCTTTGTTCGTCTGTGGCGCTCCTGGCAGGTCGGACGCTTGGGTCGGGAGACAGCCACGGCGGCCAGATCCATCCGCACCGCGCGCACGCCGCGTCGCTGATGACCGAATGCGCCAACCGGTTTCTTGTCGCACTCGATTTAGCTCAGCGCGACAAGGCAAGTTTTCCATTTGATACCGACGAGCGGATGAACTGGCACTTCATCCCGAAGGAGCGTAAGGGTCTCTCACTGCGCGAGATGACACCCTATCAGAAGCACCTCGCGAGCGCGCTCCTGGCCGCGGGGTTGAGCCAAACGGGTTACATCAAGGCTGTGACGATCATGAGCTTGGAGGACGTGCTCAAGATCATCGAAAACGACAGCGGCGAGCGCCGCAACCCGGAGAAATACTACTTCTCGGTGTTCGGCACTCCTTCCGACCACGGCACGTGGGGATTGCGCGTTGAGGGCCACCATCTCAGCCAGAACTACACGGTGGTTCACGGCGCGGTCATCGACGGCCCGAGCTTCTTCGGCGCCAACCCCGCCGAAGTTCGCCAAGGGGCGCGCAAGGGCCTGCGTACTCTCGCCGGGGAGGATGACCTCGGGCTCGAACTCATGCACGCCCTCGACGAATCGCAGCGGACGGTCGCCACCGTGGACGCAACCGCGTACGAAGAGATCCTGAGCGCAGCCAGTCGCAAGGCGGCGTTTCTGGGCCAGCCGTCCGGCCTCTCCGCTGCCCAGATGAACGCCACGCAGTTCGACGCACTCATGGCGCTCATGGAGGAATACGCCCACAACGTGCCGGACGAACTGGCCGAGCGCCGGATGGCACAGATCAACCACGCCAGCCGGAACATTTACTTCGCGTGGTCGGGCGGCGTTAGCCGCGGCGATCGGCGCTACTACAGGGTTCAGACTCCCTCATTCCTCATCGAGTTCGATGACACCCAGGACAATGCCAACCACATTCACTCGGTGTGGCGCGACTTCACCGGCGATTTCGGCCAGGACCTGCTCCAGCAGCACTACCAGGACAGCCACCAGAAGCAATAGCACGTCCTAGTACCTATCTGCTCTCGTTGAAAGTGCCAGGCTTAGGGTTGGTCACGTTGCTAGGAGCTAGCTCGGCGTTGTTAGGAACGCGCGTCCTAATCAGGTGCTGCAGGTTCGAGTCCTGCCTTGGCATGTTTGAGGATCAAGCATCGTCGGTAGTCGTGTCGCTACATGCGTGTCACTTAGTCGGGTCGAGGGCCCACGCTGCCTTAGCCCGGGGGATGACGTAAGTTGCGGAGCACTCGCGCCAGACCGGAGGTGCACATGACAAACCGGTGCTACATGCTAGGCTGCTCGGTAGCAGCCGCGCTTCTTTCCTCCGTCGCTCGCGCCCAGTCACCCGAGTCCGCCGCCATCCCCGAGATGGCCCGGCTCGCGAAGGCGTTCGCGGGCGATTGGAACACCGTGGAAGTCGTGCAGTACGGCAAACCTGTCCCGCAAGGCGCGGGCCGACGCGGGGCCACGCACGTGTGGTTGACGGGCGGCGGGACTGCATTGGTGTCCGAGGGCCATTCCGTTGGCGCGGTTGGGGGCGATCTGCGCTGGTTCATCACTGTTTGGTGGGACCCTAGCGGGAAGCGATATCGGTTTCTCACGTGCTTCAAGGCGGCCGGTGAGGCCGGATGCGAGCTCCGTGGGACCGCGCACTGGGACGGTGACACTTTCGTCAACGACTACGAAGAGATGATCAACGGCAAGCGCACCAGGATGCAAGACATCTGGACTGACATCACCCCCACCTCACACACCCTGACCGAAGCGCATGATACTGGCAACGGCATCATGACACCGTACGTCGTCTCCCACACCACCCGACAATAGTGGAGCGAGTGTTTTGGAGTTGCCGTCGCGGCATTGAGGAAAGCGATGATCGCTGACGACGGATTCGGCCGGCCGCTGTTGCGTCGCGCCGGGCGCAACTTATTCTTCAAGCCGACTCGACCGCAAGGCCCGCCATGACTGGCTTCGCCGGGACCGCGCGCCGCGACGCGTGGTGGTTGCAACCGCTCGTCGTGTTCCTCGCGCTCGGTACGTTCATTGCGTACGCCACGTGGGCCGCGTTCCAAGGGACGCACTACCACTTCGGACCGTATCTATCACCGTTCTACTCACCCGAGGTGTTCGGCGAGTCAGCGCGGAGCTGGTTCGGCCCGGAGCCCCGGTGGTGGCCGACGTGGCTGCCGTGGTCTCCCGCCTTCTTCATTCTCTGGGCACCGGGCGGTTTCCGACTCACCTGTTATTACTACCGCGGCGCTTACTACAAGGCGTTCTGGGCGGACCCACCGGCCTGCACCGTCGGCGAGCCCCGGACGCACTACCGCGGCGAGCGCTCGTTCCCACTGATCCTGCAGAACGCGCATCGCTACTTCTTGTACGTCGCACTGGTCTTCCTCTGTTTTCTTTCCTACGACGTGTGGCGGGCCCTGTGGTTCACGGACCCCGCCACGCGCTCGGTGTCGATCGGCGTCGGCGTGGGCACGCTCGTTCTCGCCACGAACGTCGTCCTGCTGGGCGGCTATACACTAGGCTGCCACTCCCTGCGGCATCTCGCGGGCGGGGCGCTCGACCAGCTCGCCGGGCGGCCGGGGCGGCGCGCGGCGTACGGATGCGTCTCGTGCCTCAACCGCCGGCACATGCTGTGGGCCTGGATGAGCCTCTGCTGGGTGGCGTTCTCTGATCTCTACGTCCGGCTATGCGCGATGGGCGTGTGGACGGACTGGAGGATACTCTGAAACCGACGTTTGAAACGCAGGAGCACGACGTCCTGGTGATTGGAGCTGGCGGCGCCGGGTTACGGGCGGCGATCGCGGCGTCTGCGGCGGGGGTCAGGGTGGGGGTGGTATGCAAGTCGCTGCTCGGGAAGGCGCACACGGTGATGGCGGAGGGGGGGATCGCCGCGGCCCTCGGAAACGTGGACGACCGCGACAGCTGGCGCGTGCATTTCGCCGACACGATGCGCGGGGGACAGTACCTCAACAACTGGCGCATGGCGGAGATTCACGCCAAGGAAGCCCCCCAGCGGGTACGCGAGCTCGAAGCCTGGGGCGCGCTGTTCGACCGCACGCCCGACGGTCGCATCCTGCAGCGGAATTTTGGCGGGCACGCCTATCCGCGGCTCGCCCACGTGGGGGACCGCACCGGGCTTGAAATGATCCGCACGCTGCAGGACTACGGGGTGCACAGCGGGATCGACTTCCATATGGAGTGCACCGTGATCCGTCTGCTCAAAGACGGGGACCGCGTGGTAGGCGCCCTCGCGTACGAGCGCGAACGGGGGCGGATGAAGGTGTTTCATGCCGGCGCGGTGATCCTAGCTACGGGCGGCGTGGGCCGGGCGTACCGCATCACGAGCAACAGCTGGGAGTACACGGGCGACGGACATGCGCTCGCGTACGAGGCGGGTGCGGATCTCATCGACATGGAGTTCGTGCAGTTCCACCCCACCGGCATGGTGTGGCCGCCGAGCGTCCAGGGGATCTTGGTCACCGAGGGGGTGCGCGGCGAAGGCGGCGTACTGCGCAACAAAGACGGCCGCCGCTTCATGTTCGACGACATCCCGCCGCTGTACCGGAGCCATACGGCGGACAGCGAAGAGGAAGGGTGGCGCTACACCCAGGGTGACCGGAACGCGCGGCGCCCGCCCGAGCTTCTGACGCGCGACCACGTGGCACGCTGCATCATGCGCGAGACCAAGGAAGGGCGTGGCAGCCCGCACGGCGGCGTGTATCTCGACATCGCGTGGATCCGCGCCAAGATCCCGAACGCGGCGGCGCACATCAAGCGCAAGTTGCCGAGCATGTATCACCAATTTAAGGAGCTCGCCGGGATCGACATTACCGAGACACCGATGGAAGTGGGACCCACTACGCACTACATGATGGGCGGGGTGCGGGTTGAGCCTGAGACGCAAATGTCGACCGTACCGGGGCTATTCGCCGTCGGCGAGTGCGCCGCCGGGCTGCACGGTGCGAACCGGCTCGGCGGTAACTCGCTCTCCGACCTGGTCGTCTTCGGCAAGCGCGCCGGTGAGGCTGCGGCCCAGTTTGCGGTGCAACGGGGCCCCGGGCGCATCGACGCCGATGCGGTGGAGGCGGTCGTGCGCGAGGCGCTCGCGCCCTTCGACCGGGCCGCGGCGGGCAAGGGTGAGGGGCCGTTCCAGGTACAAGCGGACCTCCAGCACGCCATGCAAGACCTGGTCGGCATTGTACGGCGGGAGGACGAGATGCGGCGCGCGCTCGAGAAGATCGCGGAGCTCAAGCGTCGTGCGGCGGGGGTCGCGGTCTCCGGCAATCGGGAGTACAACCCGGGCTGGCACACGGCGCTGGATCTCTCCTGCCTGCTCATCGTGTCCGAGGCGATTACGCGCGCGGCACTCGATCGCCGAGAGAGCCGCGGCGCCCACTTTCGTGACGACTTCCCGCAAAAGGACGAGGCGGCGGGTCGGGTGCTCACGGTCATCCGGCGCGGCGGCGGCGGGGCGATGCAAGTCACGCGCGAACCCGTGTCGCAGCCGCCGGACGAGCTCCGGGCGATCATCGAGGAATACAAATGAGTCGGACAGGGACGTTCCGTATCTGGCGTGGCGGCACCGCTGGGGGCGGCTTCGAGGCCTACGCGACGCCCGTGACGGAGGGCATGGTAGTGCTCGATGCCGTGCACCAGATCCAGGCGGCCCAGGCGAACGACCTCGCCGTGCGGTGGAACTGCAAAGCGGGTCGCTGCGGCTCCTGCTCGGCAGAGGTGAACGGCATGCCGGCGTTGATGTGCATGACGCGCCTCGCGGATCTGCCGCTCGAGCGGCCGGTGACGATCGAGCCCCTCAAGGCGTTTCCGGTGGTGAAGGACCTGGTCACGGACGTATCGTGGAACTACGAAGTGAAGAAGCAGATCAAGCCCTTCCGGCCTCGGCCGGCCGACGCGCCCGACGGATCCTGGCGGATGGCGCAGGAAGACGTCGACCGCGTGATGGAGTTTCGCAAGTGCATCGAGTGCTTCCTGTGTCAGGACGTGTGCCACGTGTTGCGCAACCACCGAAAGCACGCTGAGTTCATCGGGCCGCGGTTTCTCGTGCACGCAGCGGCGCTCGAGATGCACCCCCTCGACGTAGAGGATCGGACGGACGACCTGCGGCGGGCGCACGGGATCGGGCTCTGCAACATCACCAAATGCTGCACCACCGTTTGCCCTGAACAGATCACTATCACCGACAACGCTATCATCCCCTTGAAGGAGCGGGTGGTGGACCGGGCATATGACCCCTTGCGAGCGCTGTGGCGAATGGTGCGGGGGAAGCAGTAAACGCGGGGGAGAGCCTGGGCGGGCGGCGATCGACGGCGGAGGATACACGATGTTCGAACTCAAGCGGTTATCCCGAGACGGTGTGGCCGCGGCGCTGAAGAAGGCGGAACGCTATCGCCTGCTCAACGAGCCGTGGTACGCCGAGAGCATTTGTCGAGACGTGTTGGAAGTGGAGCCCGACCATGCGGAGGCGCTGGTGATGCTGCTCCTCGCTCTCACCGATCAATTCGTCGTCTCGGGCAGCGAGACGCTCACCGCAGCTCGGGCGGTCCTGCCCCGGCTGGCGAGCGAGTACGACCGGAGGTACTACGCGGGGATCATCTGCGAGCGCTGGGCGAAGCGCGTGCTCGACTCCCGCGCCCTGGGGAGCGGACCGGTGATCTATCACTGGTTGCGCGAGGCGATGGCGTGCTACGAGCAAGCTGAGCCGCTCCGCGCGCCGGGGGACGACGACGCGATCTTGCGGTGGAATACGTGCGCGCGGCTGATCCACCGGCACGCACACGTCCGGCCGCCAGAAGAGGAGCGCGTCGAACTCCAGCTCGAGTAGCCGTCAGCTCAGCGGGCTCAAGGTCCGTATGGTCTCGGCGCGTTCGTACTGTTCCGCTGCTCGCGCTCGGGGCGCAGGCTGAGGCGCCGGGAAACGTCCACTCCGCGCATCACTGCTCGTCGTCGTCCTCGTCATCGCGTTCCCTTTCCCGGACGAGGGTTCCGGTTTCGATCGCGAAGATCCGAACCCGCACGATGACTCCCGCGCGCTGCTCGTCGATGACGCGGACATGCACGTACTTGCGGTTTCGAGAGGGTCGATAGACGACCCAGCTACCCGCCGGAGCGTCGGCGAGGATTCCTTCACATGAGCGGGAGCGGGGCCTGGGTTGTTGGCCGGGCGGAGCGCCGGGAATCCAGATGCGACATTCTCCCGGCCTCGGGAGATGGCCGGGCGGTATGCCGAAGGTCGCCGCCGTGCTCGGGCCGTGTTCCCGCTCGGGCTCTGGTGTCAAGACCACTGGCTGCAGGCAGGCGGAGACGACAACCGCAACCAGCACCAACAAGGAGAGGTTTCCAGACCGCATGAGTCGGCCCCCTTAGGTGGTTAGGGTTAGTCGCTTTCGCCGCAACGGAGCGTCAGGACAACCCAAGACGCTTCTCGATGTGCGCCTTGACGGACGGAGTGATGACGCCGCGCTCCAGGGCCTTCGCTAGCGCGCCGGTCACCGCAGGTCGGTCCGCGTCAAGTTTGAGCTGCCGGAGCTCTCGAATGGTGCGGGCGAGGCGCTGATCGTACTCGCTGGGCCGCAGATTTCCCGCGTCCTTCTCCTGTTTGAGTTTTTCCAACTCCTGCACGAAGCGCTCGAGCGTCAGCGGGGCCATGCGGTACGCCTCCTTGGTCCGTTTTGGCGTTCGCGTGAAGGTAGGAACCTTGGCGGGCTCGGCTCGTCGCGTGAGCGGGGGAGCCACGCCATCACGTCGGCTACCAGCGCGCCTGGATGGATCATTCCTCCTCTCCCAATCAACACCCATTCCGACCGCTTCGGCAAGCTGAGTGGCGCACCATTCCGCCACGCCCTAAGTTCCCGCGTGGGTCGGCACCCGGTGCGGCGCTTGAGTCGTCGTGCCTCTATCACCCTCGCGGTGATGTGGGTGGCCTCCGGTACGGCCACAGGCGCGGCGGGCCAAGTCGCGGCGCCGGCGCAGAAGGCCGCGCCGCGGGCAGCTCGTCTGTTCGAGGCGACGGAGCCCCTGCAGGTTACGCTGACGGCGGATTTCGGAGCGATCGCTAAGGACCGTGGCACCACGAAGCACGACCACGTTGGCACGCTGGCATACGGCGGTCCCGGCGAGGACACGGTGGCGCTGGAGGTCCGGCTGCGCACGCGTGGCCACTACCGGCTCCGCACCTGCCAATACCCGCCTCTCAAGGTCGTGTTCGATCGGGCGCACACCGCGCACACCATCTTCGCGCACCAGGGCGGGAGTCTCAAGCTCGTGGTGCAGTGCCGCAGCAGTCGCTCGTATGCCAACTACCTGCTCGAAGAGCACCTCATCTACCGCGTGTACAATCTGTTAACTGAGCGGAGTTTTCGAGCGCGATTGGCGGTGGTCACATACGTCGACCCACGGGAGAAGCACGAGACGCGGTACGGCTTCTTTATGGAGGACGACGACCGTATGGCCGCACGCAACAGCGCCAGCGTATTGAAGGAGAAGGGCATCTTTCAGACCGACACGGACTTCGAGCAGATGACCCTCCTTGGGGTGTTCCAATACATGATCGGCAACACCGATTGGTCCGTTGCCGGGCTACACAACATCGTCCCGATTCGGGATTCGACGAAGGTGATTTTTCCCGTTCCGTACGACTTCGACTGGTCCGGTGTGATCTGGACGCCGTATGCCCAGCCTGATCCGCGTCTCGGGATCGCCACCGTCCGCCAGCGCATTTTTCGGGCCGTCTGCCGCACGCCGGTGGACCTGGCGCCCGTGTTCGCCCGCTTCAACGCGCTGAAGGATTCGATCTACGCGCTGTACCGAGCACAGCCGGGTCTTGAGCCGCAGCGCGTCAAACAGGCGCTCGACTACTACGATGAGTTCTACGAGACCATTAACGACCAGCGAAGACTAGACCGCGAGTTCCTTCGCTCATGTGCCCGGAACTGAGCGGGCCGCGCCATGTACCTCGAACCCGTTACCCGCTCGCTCCTTCGGCTGCTGTCGTACTACGTAGTGCTCGTCGTTGCCGCGCTCGTGCTGGGACGCTTCTCGCCCGCCGTGCACGACGCCATCGCCTTCGAGATGCTGTCCGGGGATACGACGCGCCAGCTGCAGAGAGTTTCGGAAGGAGGCGCCGAGCCCGGGGAAGCGAGCGGGGTGCCGACGCGTGGGCGGGCGGGTCCGGCCGTGGCCACTGCCCTCGCCATGGCGGGCGCGGTTTGCCTCGTGATCCCGGTCGCGTGGATCTACATGCTCACCAAGCGACACCAGGGCTGGGACCCGTCGGTCGTGCAGACCGTGATCCTGCTGCCCCTTGCCGTGGCGGGGATCGTCGTGCTGGTGGGGAACAGCCTCGCCCGCGCCTTCAGCCTTGCGGGGCTCGCCGCCGCGGTACGCTTTCGTAATTCGCTCAAGGACACGAAGGATGCAGTCTACGTCTTCCTGGCTATGGCCGTTGGGCTCGCGGCCGGGGTCCAAGCGTTGGCGCTCGGCTTCGTGGTTTCGTTGGTCTTCAACTGCGCGGTGGTCGCGCTCTGGATCTTCAATGTGGGCGACATCTACGCCGGAGAGCCGCGGCCGTCGTTCACGCGCGAGTTCCGCATCGCGGATGCGGAGCGACTCGACGGCGTTCTGGTCGTGAACGCCGCTGGTGGGGCCCAGGCGAGCGTCGAAGCGACGCTAACCGAGCAGACGAGGACGTGGAAACTACTGAAGCGCGCGCCCGGCGAGGGCGACCGCGCGTTGTTGACCTACGTCGTCCGACTCAAGAAGAAGACGACGCCAGCTGCCCTCGTCAGTGTCGTCTCGGGGCTTGGGGTCACGGCCGAATTCCAGGCGCTTCCGGCCTGAGCGAGCCGCGCGTTCGCTGGCCGGAGTGTGCAGGGCCGCCTCGCCGGACGACGGGCCCCCTCACGTGCGACGACCGACCTGTCACGCTTTTGCAGCACGCGCAAATGCACCCACGATTACGTGCCAACGCGGGACCCGCCCTCACGGACTTTTTGCTCGAGTAGCTCTCGGATAGTTCAGGATCTCGATATGCTGGACCTTCACTGGTTCTTGTGGCCGACTGTTGTTCCCGCTGCACGGCAAGCCACCGGCGCACGGCCCCATGGCAATTCTGTTCGCCACCTTCAAGCTCGGTGAGTCACATTGACCGAAAATCGTGTAGTGCTGGTTCAAGAAAGGGGTCGGCACAACCGTGACGAAAAACTGCGAGGCGTTGGTGTTGGGGCCGCGATTGGCCATGGCGAGACGTCCGGGCTTGTCGAACAGGAGGCCCGGGGCGATTTCGTCCTCAAAGATGAACCCCACCTCCCCGGCGCCGGACCCCAGAGGATCACCGGTCTGGACCATGAACCCCGGAATCACCCGGTGGAAAATGACTCCGTCATAGAGTGGATGCTGATGTTCCGGCTGCCGCGTCCGGGGGTTGGTCCAGTCTTTCGTGCCGGTTGCCAGGCCGACGAAGTTGGCAACGGTCTTCGGGGCCTTGTCGGGGAAGAGCTGGCACTTCATGTCTCCGGCGGTGGTATGGATCACGGCCGTCGGCGCGACTGTGCGTGCCGCCGGCCGTACCTGACGTCGGGTCGAGCCGGTGCCTTGCGAGCCACTACTCGGCGTTGTGGCTTGACCGAGCGCCACGCTGAAGCTGATGCCGCCGATCATGGGAACCAGGGCCGTAAATCGTCGCATTCATGCCTCCCGGTAGCGGTGAGACGCGCCGCCTGAAGCCTGAGGCAGGCAACGCACGACGCCTAGGTCAATCAGAACCCTAAGGGTGAGACGAGCCTTCGGGCGAGCTGGGCCGCTCGCTCAGCGATGCTCCACAGGCACCAGATAGTCGTGCGCAGCGACGACGCGCCACCGCCCGTGCTCCCGCGCCCATGTGTCGGTGAACCGGTAGCGACGCTCGAACCGCCCTCCCGGCCCGCGACCACGGACGATTAGCCAGCCGGTGACGGCCGCCGTCGTACCAAAGCAATGCACGTCCAGGTCCTCGTTGGCCGCCGCCTCCACCGTGTCAGGGCCAGCGACGACGTCGTGCAGCACGGCATCCCGGCTC
>WNFJ01283678.1_pt3 | contig 14400 bp, 15 predicted proteins | sample 5400461 | NCBI WGS metagenome assembly WNFJ01 (sample SAMN13153349, study PRJNA577476) | soil metagenome | isolation source: 115 cm saprolite on Douglas fir-dominated hillslope | place: USA:California | collected 2013-09-17 | reverse complement strand
TTTCCTCTTCGGCAACGTGAGCTGACGAAGGGACTCGAACCCTTAACCTGCTGATTACAAATCAGCTGCTCTACCAGTTGAGCTACGTCAGCTGGTCGCGAGGTAAAGATTTCAGACTCTTAGCTTAACCGGGGACGGCCGCTCATGCAAGGGACGGGCGGCAAAGAACTTAGCTGAGACGCCACTTGGTCCCGGTGGGGGTGTCCTCGAGCTCCACGCCGCGCTCCCGCAGCCCGGCGCGGATCCGGTCGGCCGCCTTGAAATCCTTGGACTTACGGGCCGCGTCGCGGGCGGCGAGCTGCGTCTCGACCCAGCGCGCCAACTCGGGGTCGAGGGCCGGCGCGCTCGGCAGCACGTCGAGCACGGTCATGCTGCGCTCCAACGCGCCGAGCGCCGCCGCTGCCCCCGGGGCCCCGCTCGCGCGGTCGAGCTCGCGGTTCGCGCTCCGCACCAAGTCGAACAGCGCCGCCGTCGCGCGCGGTGCGTCGAGGTCGTCGTCCAAGGCCGCGCGCCACTCCGTCTGGAACTGCTCGGCCAGGGCGCCGAGCGCGCTCGGGCCCGCCCCGGGCCCGGCGTCGGCACGCGCCGCGCGCCCGAGCCGCTCGTGAAACTCGCCGAGGCGCTTCACGCCTTCCCGCGCGCCGTCGAGTGCCGCGTCGGTGAAGTCGAGCGGTTGGCGGTAGTGGGTCTGCCAGAAGAGGAGCCGCACCGCCGCGGCGTCCACCCCTTGCTCGCGCAGGTCGCGCGCGGTGAGAAAATTGCCGAACCGCTTCGACATCTTGGTGCCGCGCACGTTCAGGAACGCCCCGTGCACCCAGAAGCGCGCGAACGGCCGCCCCGTCGCCGCCTCCGACTGCGCGATCTCGTCTTCGTGATGAGGGAAGATCAGGTCGACGCCGCCCGCGTGGATGTCGAGGGTCTCGGAGCGGCAGCATTGCGCCAGCTCCGCCAGCGCCATCGCGGAGCACTCGAGATGCCATCCCGGCCGCCCGCGACCGAAGGGGGCGTCCCACGCCGCGCCGACCAAATCGCGCGGATCGTCCTTGGCGTACTCGTCGGTCGTGACCCGGGCGCCGCTCTGCAGCTGGCGCCGGTCGAGCTGCGACAGGCGTCCGTAGCCTGGGAACTTGGCGATCGCAAAGTACACGGAGCCGTCGTCGCCCCGGTAGGCGACGCCGCGGGCCAACAGCCGCTCCACGAGCTGCCGCATGGCGGGCACCGACTCAGTGGCCCGGGGGTAGGCGTCCGCTGGTTGCACGCGCAAGTAGTCGCGGTCCTCGTAGAACGCCTGAATGAAGGGCGCCGTGTAGTCCGACAAGCGTTGCCCCGCCGCGGCGGCCGCCTTGATGGTGCGGTCGTCGACGTCGGTGAGGTTCATGATGTGGAACAGGTCGTATCCCGATGCCTTGAGGTGGCGGTGGAGCAGGTCCTCGAACAGGAACGTCCGGAAGTTGCCGATGTGGGCGTAGTTCCACACCGTCGGCCCGCACGTGTAGAGCGTCACGCGGGCGGGAGGCAGCCGCGCGAAGGGCTCGACGCGACGCGTGAGCGTGTTATAGAGGGCGAGGGCCATCGGCGCGGCTGAAACGTAGGAAGCCCTGTTGGGAGCGTCAACGCGCCGGGCCCGGCCGCGAGCCCCGCGGTGGCGGGCCGTTACGACGCGACCGTCGCCTCGCGCACGATGGCGTCGACGAGCGGGCTGGGATCGAACCGCACGGGGTCGGTGGCCGGCAGGCCGGTGGCTGCCGCGGCGCGTGCCACCGCCTCGCGCGCCTGGGCCTCGTTCAGATCGAACGTGTTGAGCGAGATGCCCAGGACTTTGCTGGGCCGCACCGGCCGGGCGGCGCGCTCGTACAGCGCGACGAGGTCGGGGAGCGCGGGGATCCGGACCCAGGGGGCGCGCCCGTGATAATCGCCGATGAAGTCGCGGGTCGTCTGGTGACACAAGATCAAGCCGTCGGGGCAGGCCCCGTGCAAGAGACCGAGGGTCACGCCGGAATAGCCCGGATGGACGAGGCTGCCCTGCCCCTCGACCAGGACGATGTCGGCGTCCGCGGCGGCGCGCAGCACCAGCGCTTCCGCCGCCCCCGCGATGAAGTCGGCTACGACGGCATCGACGGCGATGCCCCAGCCCTCGATGAAAATGCCCGTTTGTCCGGTCGCCGCGAAGCGCGCCCGGTGCCCGCGCTCGACGAGGGCATCGCGCAGCTCCAGCTGCGCCGTCATCTTGCCTACGTTGCAGTCCGAGCCCACTGTGAGGACGACGTAGGCTGCGACTTCGGCGGCGCGACCGTCGGCCACGGGGAGCGCGGCCGGCGGCTTGCGGACGTCGTGGATCGCCACGCCCTTGGCCTGCGCGAGGCGGGCGAACTCGGGATCATCGCCGAGGAAGGTGTGTAGCCCGTTCCAGATCTCGACCCCCCGGGCGAGCGCCATCTGGAGCCAGCCGCGCCACTCGGCGGGCAGCTGACCGCCGAGCGGCGCGATGCCGATCAGCAGCGCCGTCGGCCCGAGGGCGAGGCCACCTGCGAAATCTCCGATCACGGGGATGTCGCCGCCGAATCCCAACACCTGCGCCACGGTTTTGCCCGCCTCGACCCGGTCGAACACGGCCACGATGCGCTCCGGGAAGTAGCGGATGCAGGAGTTCGCGGTCTTCGAGCTGAGCGGACCAAACTGCCCGTCCGCGACGATCAAGAAGCGGTGTTGGTGGGGCGTGAGCATTACGCGTCGGTGGGCGGGGCACGGTGTTCCCCCGTGGCGCGCAGCACGGCGGGCCCGACGGGGCCCGTATCGCCGTACAGCTCACCCTGCACCACGTGGCGCAGCAGCACCAGCGTGACCGCCAGCACCGGGACGGCCACGATGAGCCCCACGACCCCGAGCAGCGTCCCCATGATGAGGACGCTCGCGATCGTGAGCACGGGGGGCAGCGCCAGCTGGCGCTCCATGATCCGGGGCAGCACCAGGTTGGCCTCCAGCAGGTGGATGGCCACGCCGAGCGCGATCACCGCGAGCGCCTTGAGCCAGTCGCCCGAGCTCAGGACGAACAGCGCCGGCAGCAGGGTGGAGAGGAGGCTCCCGAAGAACGGCACCACGGCGACGAGGCCGGTGAAGATGCCGAACGCGAGCCAGTAGGGCACTCCGAGGATCCATAGGCCGAACGCGCTGAGGGAGCCGAGCACCGTCATGTCGAGCAGTTGGCCCACCACCCAGGCGCGCAGCGTGGCGGCACCGTCGTCGACCACGCGCGCCCCGACCGCGCGGTACGCCGGGGCGACGAGCGACAACAGACCGTCGCGGTACACGGTCGGCCGCACGGCGAGGTACAGCGCCATCACGATGACGCTCGCGGCTTCGATGAAGAGCTTGCCCCCTGCGCTCAGGTACGGCACGATCGAGCCGCGCAGGAAGTTCGAGGCGTCGTCCACGAGGCGGGCCACAAACCCGCCGCGGGCGGGGTCCGCCAAGGCGGTGTGCCGCAACACCGGGTACTGGCCCACCCAGTGGGCCAGCACGTTCTGGATGTTCGTCAGCGTCTGGGGCAGCCCGGACACGAGCGCCTCGGTCTGCTCGAACACCGGCGGCAGGAGCAGCGCGGCGATCGCGACAACGCCCGCGAGGGTCGCGACCACGGTGGGGGTGAGGCCCGCCGAGCGGGCGAAGTGCAGGCGCCGTTGTAGCAGGTCGGTGACCGCCGACAGGTACACGGCGCAGAGCGCCGCGACGAAGACGAGGAGCAGGATGTCGACCACCCGGATCGCGAACCAGATGGCCAGGGCGGCAACGAAGAGCGCCACGAACGTGGCGCCCGACAGCCGGGGGCGGGACGGCTCAGTGTTCAGCGGTGGTGCTCGGGGTCGTCATCCTCGACCAGCTCGGCTTCGGCGGCTCCCTTCCCCAGGCGTTTCGAGTCGGTGGGGGCGCCGGCCGGGAGCAGCCCCAGCTTGCGCTTCAGCTCGAGCAGTTGCTCGTCCGCATCCGCTCTCACCTCGAGCGATTGAAACCCGACAGGTCCTCGTGCACCTCGGCCGCAGCGATGAGTTTGCGTTCTTCGTGCTCGATCTGTTCCGCCATCCGCTCGAACGCCTCAAACACACCCTTGTCGCCGAGCGACGTCATCGTGTCCTGAATCCGCTTGTGAGCCTCGGCACGTTTCTGGCGCGCGACCAAGACGTTCTTCTTGCGCTTCGCCTCCTCGATCCGATCGTTGAGCTGCCGCAGCGACAGCTTGAGCTTCTCGGTCTCCTCGCGATGTTTCACCCATGTTTCGTGCAGCTGGACGGCGCCCTGGGCGTGCTCGTTGTGGCGCAAGAGCGCCTGCTTCGCCAAGTCGTCGCGCGCCTCCTGCACCGCCAGCACCGCGCGCCGCTCCCAGTCTCCGGCGCTCTTCTTCTCCTGGTCGACCTGCGCCGCCAGCCGCTTCTCGTCTGCGATGGCCGCCGCCACCTGCTGTTTGGCTTTGGCCAGCTGGGTCCGCATGTCGACGATCAGCTGGTTCAGCATCTTCTCCGGATTCTCGGCGCGATTAATCAGGTCGTTGATGTTCGACCGGATGAGCGTCGAGAGACGGTCAAAGATTCCCATGGCGATCCTCGATGTGCTGGCAGGGCCTCACGGTCCCGCGCCCAACTGGCGTTCCCGCCGCTCGGCGAGCATGCGCTCAGCGAAATCTAATCGCTCCGCGAGTTCGGACACCTGCTCCTCGAGCCGCGCCACCTGGGCGGTGAGCGCCGCCACCTCGGGCGCCTCGGCCCCCGCGCCGCTCGCGCGTCCGCGGCTGCGCAGCCGCAGGCGCTCGGCGAGCGCCTCGCCGACGGGCGTTCGGAACACCCAGCGCACCGCGAAGGCGCCGACAGGATCACGACCACGAAGGCGACCAGCGGGAAGGCCTGGTCGAAAAGGAAATTGACGTCGAGGCCGGGGGGCGGGGCTGGCGCCTGCGTCATGTCGACTCCTTACGCGCTGCGCCGCCCCGGGGTTCCGGCGGGGCGCCGGACCCGCGCGGCGCCAGCCGTTCGGCTTCCCGGGCGCGGGCGAGCAGCCGCTCGGCAAAATCCACGCGTTCGGCGAGTTCGGCCACGTCCTGCCGCACCGCCTCGAGGGCCTGCTGCAACGCCTCGCGGTCCCCCGCCTCCTCCGTCGCTCGGCCCGCCGGGCGCAGCCGCTCCGCATACGCCTTGCCCACCGGGGAAATCGCGAGCATCCAGCCGAAGAACCCGGCGACGCTGATGATCGGGATGAGCAGCGCAAGGGTGCCTTGCATCTCAGCTCCGCGGCATCACGGCGGCGGCGCGAGCCGTTCGGCGTCGCGCTGCTTCGCCAGCAGTCGCTCGGCGAAATCCATGCGCTCGCTGAGCTCGCTCACCTCCGTGCGCAGCTGCTGCAGCTCGCTCAGCACGTCGGAGCGCACGGCGTCCAGCTCCCCTCGGACCTCGTCGGGCAGGGCCGCGCCGCCCGGGCGTCGGATCCGCTCGGCGACCGCCTTGCCAATGGGCGAGATGGCGAGGAGGAACAGCGTGCCCCCTCCGAAAATCAAAGCGATGGCGAGGACGCCTTCGATGTCCACGCGTTAGCGCGGCGGCGCGAGCCGGTCGGCGGGTCGGTCGCGCGCGAGCAGGCGGCCGGCGCTCGAGCGCCTCCAGCGCTCCCGCGAGCCGCTCGGAATCGCCCCCGCCCCCGCCCCCGCCGCCGCCGCCGCCGCCGCCCTGGCGGTTCGCGTAGGCCGCGAGCCACTGCGCGTCATGCGCCGACCAGCCGCGAATCCACTCCGCCAGCGCCTTACCGACGGGTCCCCGCAGGACGAGCGTCGTGCCGATGACGAGCGCCAGTCCGATGATGCCCACCACGGGTGCCCAGGCCCCCATCGCTTCGCTCGCCTCCCTCCCCGGGTGAACTTACCGACCTAGTCGCCGGCCGCCAGCGCCTTGCGCAGGAACTGTCCGGTAAACGACGCCTTGACCCGCGCTACGTCTTCGGGCGTTCCGGCCGCCACCACCGTCCCACCCGCCGCCCCCCCTTCCGGGCCCAGGTCGATCACCCAGTCCGCGGTCTTCACCACGTCGAGGTTGTGCTCGATCACGATCACGGTGTTGCCCTTGTCCACGAGGCGGTGCAACACCTCGAGCAGCAGCCGCACGTCCTCGAAGTGCAGGCCGGTGGTCGGCTCGTCGAGGATGTAGAGGGTCCGGCCGGTATCGCGCTTGGCCAGCTCGGTCGCGAGCTTGACGCGCTGGGCCTCACCACCCGAGAGGGTCGTCGCCGACTGGCCCAGGTGGATGTATCCCAGTCCTACGTCGTTCAGGAGCTCCAGTTTCGCCCGGATCCGCGGCTGGTTGGCGAAGAAATCCAACGCCTCGGCGACCGACAAGGCGAGCACGTCGGCGATGGACTTTCCTTTATATCGCACCTCGAGCGTCTCGCGGTTGTAGCGTCGGCCTTTACACACTTCACAGGGGACATAGACGTCCGGGAGAAAGTGCATCTCCACTTTTACCAAGCCGTCGCCCTGGCACGCTTCGCAGCGGCCCCCCTTCACGTTGAACGAGAACCGCCCCGGGCCGTAGCCCCGCAGCTTCGATTCGGGGAGGTAGGTGAAGAGCTCGCGGATCGGCGTGAACAGGCCGCTATAGGTCGCCGGGTTGGACCGTGGCGTCCGCCCGATCGGGCTCTGATCGATGTCGATCACCTTGTCGATGGCGTCGAGGCCCTCGATGCGATCGTGCGCCCCGGCCAGCGCCTTGGCTCGATAGAAGTGGCGCGCGAGGGCGCGGTAGAGGATGTCGGTAACCAGCGTCGACTTCCCCGACCCCGAGACCCCGGTGACGGCAACGAAGAGTCCGAGCGGGAAGGCCACGGTCAGGTCGCGCAGGTTGTGGTGGCGCGCCCCCACGACGCGGAGGGCGCGCGCGTGATCCTCCCTTGGGGCGAGCCGAGCGGCTATCTGCGCAAGGTCATCCTCCCAAGCCTGGCGCGCACCTTCAAGTTCGACTTGAACACGCCGTGGCGCCCGGCGCGCGGCCCCAAGTCGACGATGTGGTCCGCCGCGCGGATCGTTTCCTCGTCGTGCTCCACGACGAGGACGGTGTTACCGAGGGCCTGCAGCTCCCGCAGCGTGGCGAGCAAGCGCGCGTTGTCGCGCTGGTGCAACCCGATGGACGGCTCGTCCAGGATGTACAGCACGCCGACGAGGCGGCTGCCGATCTGGGTCGCGAGCCGGATGCGCTGGGCCTCCCCACCCGAGAGCGAGTCGGCGGCCCGACCCAGCGTCAGATACTCGAGCCCGACGTTGCGCAGGAAGCGCAGCCGATCGTTGACCTCCTTGAGGATCGGGCGCGCGATCTCGGGATCGAGGCCGGGGCGCCCGTTGCCGCGCAGCGGGATCCCCTCGAAGAAGGCGAGCGCGTCCGCGACCGGCAGCTCCACCACGTCGCCGATGCTCCGTCCGTTGACGAGCACCGACAGGCTCTCGGGCCGTAGCCGCTTGCCCCCGCACGCCGGGCACGGCTGCTCCACCATGTATTCCGCCAGCTGCTCGCGCACGCTCTCGGAGGCGGTCTCCTTGTAGCGCCGCTCGACGTGTTTGAGGACGCCGTCCCACCCCGACTCGTACTCCCCGCGCCACCGCTCGCTCGCGTACTGGAAGGTGAGGGTACGGCCCGGCACGCCCTCCAGAAGGACGGTGCGGACCGACGCGGGGAGGTCCCGCCACGGCGTGTTCAAGTCGAACTTGAAGGTGCGCGCCAGGCTTGGGAGGATGACCTTGCGCAGATAGCCGCTCGGCTCGCCCCAAGGGAGGATCACGCCTTCGAGAATCGAGAGACTCGCGTCCCCGAGCACCAGCTCGGCGTTCACCTCTCGGGTCGTTCCGAGACCGGAGCACACGGGACACGCTCCGAACGGCGAGTTGAAGGAGAACTGTCGCGGCTCGAGCTCGGGGAGCGAGAGTCCGCAGACGGGACAGGCGTAGCGCTCGGAGAAGAGGGTGGCCTTCACCGCCCCGGCCCGCTGTGGCACCACCTCGACCGTTCCGTCGGCGGCCTTGAGCGCCGTCTCGATCGAATCGGCCAAGCGGCCGCGGTCCGCCGCGCGCACCACGAGGCGGTCGACCACGACCGCGATGTCGTGATTCTGGCGGCGGTTGAGCTTGGGCACCTGCGTGAGATCGTAAGTCTCGCCGTCCACGCGCGCTCGCACGAACCCTTGCTTCCGCGCCGCCTCGAACACGTCCTTGAATTCCCCCTTGCGCCCGCGGACCAGGGGAGCGAGCACGGCGATCGGCGTCCCCTCAGGCCACCCCAGCACCAGCTCGGTGATCTGCGAAGCGCTCTGGCGCTCGATCGGCGAGCCGTCGCGCGGGCAGTGTGGCGTGCCGAGCCGGGCCCAGAGGAGGCGCAAGTAGTCGTACACCTCGGTGATGGTGCCGACGGTGGAGCGGGGGTTGTGCCCGGCCGCCTTCTGCTCGATCGAGATCGCCGGGGACAGGCCCTCGATCGCATCGACGTCCGGCTTCTCCATCAGGCCGAGGAACTGGCGGGCGTAGGCGGAGAGCGACTCGACGTAGCGCCGTTGCCCCTCGGCGTAGATCGTGTCGAACGCGAGCGATGACTTGCCCGAGCCCGAGAGCCCGGTGATCACGGTGAGGCTGTTGCGCGGGATCTCGACCGTGATGTTCTTGAGGTTGTGTTCGCGGGCGCCGCGGACGATCAATGCGTCGCTGGACATAGACTCTTAGCCTATCCCGGGCACGGTTCTGCGGTCAACTCTCCGGTTTCGGGGGGGCGCCTCGGCGCGTCGGGGCCAGGGCGACCCCGAGCGGCGTCGTCGTTCTCTTGCCTAACCCCCCCTGGCCTCCTACGTTAGCCGTCCCCCCATGGCCCGGACCCCCCTCGTCGTGCTGACCACCGTCGGCAGCGAAGCAGACGCCCGGGCGCTCGTCACAGCACTCCTCGCGGACCGGCTGATAGCTTGCGGCACGTTCCTCCAGAGCGCGCGCTCGATTTATCGTTGGGAGGGGAAGGTGCGGGAGGAAGCCGAGGTGCTCGTGCTACTCAAGACCGAACAATCGCGGTGGGACGCGTTGTGCGCGGCGGTGCGCACGCGGCACCCCTACGCGGTGCCGGAGCTGTTGGCCCTGCCGGTGGCGCGCGGGCTCGAGCCCTACCTCGACTGGCTGGCCGGCGAGGTCGCCTGGTGATCCGGAAGCGTGAGCCGCGCTGGCAATCGGCCGCCGAGCGGGCCCGCGTGGCGGCGGAGCTGATTGAGGAGGCCGAGTCGCTCACCGACACGAGCACGATTGCCTCTCCGGCGGACGTGGCGCGCGCGAGCCTGCCCCCGCCCATCCGCGTCGAGCTCCCCCTCGCGGTCCCTGCGGCGCCGAGCCCCAGATCCGCGCCGCGCTCCGCGCCCGCGGAACCGCCCGAGCCCGGTCCCGTCGGGGCCGGGGGGCCCGCAGGCGCCGCGGGGGCCGCGGCCGCTGAGCTGGCCGACGTGGCGCAATTGCTCGCCCGGGCGGGCCGCTTGGCGAGCGGGGGGCACTACGCCGCCGCGCGGCGCGATTACGAGCGGGTGCTCGCCGCCGCCCCGGCGCACGGCGACGCCCTCACCGGTCTCGGCGTGCTGTTGTCGCGGCGCGGGCTGTGGCACGAGGCGGTGGCCCAGCTGCGGTGCGCCGCCGCCGCCGACCCCGGCCGCGCCGCCGCCTGGTCCTATCTCGGCGAAGCCCTGAATCGCGTGGATGACCTCCCCGGGGCCCGCGAGGCGTATGAGCATGCCGTCGAGCTCGAGCCTCGTAACGCCAAGGCGCTCTACGGATTGGGGATCGTGCTCGATCGCTTGAATCGACCCGACGAGGCAACGCGGATGTATCGCCGCTCGCGGGAGGCCACAGGCAGGTGATCCGCGTGGCCCTGGACGATCTGGCGTTCGTCAGTTGTGACGCGATCGTCCGCCCCACGACGGCGCGGTTGGACCCGACGACACCCATGGTCCGCCGGCTCGAGCAGGTTGGCGGGCCCGAATTCCTGGGTCGCCTGCGCGTGCAAAAGGAGCTGGCGGTGGGCGCGGCCGTCGTGACCGCGGCTGGGGGCGATCTGCCGGCTCAATTCGTGATCCACGCGGTGATTCAGAGTGACGCCGAGCCGGTCAGCCGAGACGGCGTCGCGCTGGCCTGGCGATCCGCACTGCACCAGGCGCGCGAGTGGGAGTTCGCCAGTCTCAGCGTCCCGCCGCTCGGCATCGGCGCCGGCAATCTTTCGATCGAGGACGCTGCCGACATCATGGTGGGCGGGCTCCGCGCCCACCTCGGGGGCGCCACGTTCCCGGTCGACGTATGCTTCGTCGTCGAGACGCCGGAACACCGCGAGGCGTTTGAGGCCGCGCTACGCCGTGGCGGGGCCGCAGCGTCGTGACGCGCCGCGGCTGGGCCCTCGTGATCTTGGCCGCCTGGGCGGTGTCGCTCGGGTGGCTGGTGCGCCGCGAGTTGGGGCAGACCCCGACGGCTCGGCTCGCCGATGCCGCGCTGAGCGTCGCCCCCGGCGCGGCGTTCTACCGCCTCGACCTGGGCGGCCAGCAGGTCGGGCTCACCTCGGTCACCATCGATACGGTGGAGACCGGTCTCGCGGTGACGGACGTGTTGGCCCTCGACGTCGCGGCGCTCGGGGCCTTGCACCGCACCCGCGCCATCAGCCGGTCGCGAGTCAATCGCGCGCTCCGAGTGCAGAGCGTGGACGCCCAGTTCACGAGCGATCTCGGCCGCTACGCCGCCCACGCGGTCGTGAGCGGCGACACGCTGTTGACGGTGACGCTCGGGTGGGGCAAGGTGCTCGCGACAACGCATATCCCGCTGACCCGGTCGATCGTGTTGCCGAGCCTGCTGCCGCTGCGGCTCGCGTTCGGCGGCGAGCTCAAGCCCGGTCGCGCCTATACCGTGTCGGTGTTCGACCCCCTGCTGTTCACCGAGCGCACTGTCACGGTGCGCGTCGCCGCCGAATCCACGCTCGTCGTGACCGATAGCGCGACCTACGACTCGACCGCCATGGCGTGGGTGCCCGCGACCTTCGACACCGTGCGCGCGTTCGGGATCGAGCAGGAGGCGGGCGGCATCCGGACCCGTGCTTGGATCGACGCGCAGGGGCGCGTGGTGCGGAGCGAGAGTCCCGTGGCGTTCACGGTGGAACGCTCGGTGTTCGAGATCGCCGCGGTGAACTTCCGCCGGCGCGACACCGTGCGGCTGGCGCGGGCGAGCGCCGCGCCCGGGCGGGGCGACGTCATCCCCACGACCGCTGTCGCCGCGGGGGCGCCGCTGCGGCCTGACACGGTCGGCACGGTTACCGTGCGGCTGCGCGGCATCGACTTGACCGGGCTCGCCCTCTCGAGCCCCCGGCAGCGCCTCACCGGCGACACCCTGATCGTGCGGCGCGAGCCGGCCAGCGCTCTCGTCGCGCGCTACCGCCTCCCGGCCCGCGATACGGCGCTGCGCGCCTTCCTCGCACCCGAGCCGCTGATTCAGAGCGACCATCCCCGGCTGCAGGCCCAGGCGCGTCTGATCGTGGGCGACGAGCGGGATCCCAGCCAGGCCGCGCGGCGGCTGCTCGCCTGGGTGCACCGGCACCTGGCCCACCTCGCGGCGGGGGGCGTCCCGAGCGCGCTGCAGGCGCTCACGGCGGCGCAAGGGGACTGCAACGAGCACACAGCCCTGTACGTCGCCCTAGCGCGGGCGGTCGGGCTGCCGGCGCGACCGACGGCCGGTCTCGTGTGGTTGGGCGGCCGCTTCTACTATCACGCGTGGCCCGAGGTGTATCTCGAGGACTGGGTCGCCGTGGATCCGCTGCTCGACGAGTTCCCCGCGGACGCCGCGCACTTGCGGTTCGTGGTCGGCGGCCTGGCCCGCCAGGCGGAGCTGCTGCCGCGAATCGGGCGCGTCGCGCTCGAGGTGCTGTGATCCGTCTGGAGAACCTCACCAAGCACTACGGCAGCTTCGTCGCCGTGGACGACATCTCGCTCGAGGTGCCGCAGGGCGTGCTGTACGGCTGCCTCGGCCCCAACGGCGCCGGCAAGACCACCACGCTGCGGATGATCGCCGGGATTCTGCGTCCCACCGACGGCCGGGTGTTGCTGGGTGGCGACGACGTCCACGTCAACCCGATCCCGGCAAAGCGCCGGCTCGGCTTCATCCCGGACCGGCCCTTCGTATATGACAAGCTCACGGGCGCGGAGTTCCTCCGCTTCGTGGCGGGCCTGTACGGCCAGGAAGGCGAGGCGGTCGAACGGCGCGTCGCCGAGCTGCTGGAGGTGTTCGAGCTGGCGAGCTGGAAGGACGAGCTCGTCGAAGCCTACAGTCACGGCATGCGGCAGAAGCTGATCATCTCGAGCGCGCTCATTCACCGGCCGCAGTACATCGTGGTCGACGAACCGATGGTGGGGCTCGACCCCAAGGCCGCGCGTCTGTTGAAGGACATCTTCCGTCAATTTGTGGGGCGCGGCGGCACGGTGTTGATGAGCACACACACCCTGGAGGTCGCCGAAGCGATGTGCGACCGCATCGCGATCATGCAGCACGGCCGCATCGTGGCCGAGGGGTCGGTCGACGACCTGCGGCGCCAACACCGGGCCGGCGACGCGAGCCTGGAGGAGCTGTTTTTGAAGCTGACGGGCGGCGCGCAGGTGCGCGAGCTGGCCGAGGTGCTGGGGCGCGGCGACGGACCGCTGGACGAGGACGGGCGCGCCGGCGGCGGGGAGCCGTGAAGCAGCCGTCGCTGTGGCAGGTGCTGGAGCCCAAGTGGCGTACCGCGCTGGAGCGGATCCGGGAGGAGCGCTCGCGTGGCGGCAGCGGCCGGCTGCTGACGCTCGTGGTGGTGGGCTTAGCGTTCTGGGTCGGCGTCTACGGAGTGCTGTACCGGATCCTTAAGTACTTCCGCGGCGTGGAGGAGCTGGGCCCGCTGCTGGCGGGCAAGCTGCTCGGACTCGTGCTGCTCTCCTTCTTCGCGATCCTGGTGCTGTCGAATGTGATCACGGCCCTGTCGAGCTTCTTTCTGTCGAAGGACCTCGATCTGCTCGTCTCGGCGCCCGTCGACTGGCTGCGCATCTATTTGGCGAAGCTCAGCGAGACGCTCATCCACTCGTCCTGGATGGTGGCGCTTATGGCGGTGCCGATCTTCACCGCCTACGGCGTGATCTACGGCGGTGGTGTGCTATTTGCGCCGTACGCGGTGCTCACCTTGGTGCCGCTGCTCATGCTGCCGGGGGTCGTGGGCTCGGCGGTGACGCTGGTGCTCGTCAACGTGTTTCCGGCGCGCCGCACGCGCGACCTGTTGTCTATCGTCGCGCTCGGGGCGGCCGGGGGCTTGATCATGCTGTTCCGCGTCATGCGACCCGAGCGTCTGGCGTCGCCCGAAGGGTACCGCAGCCTGCTCGATTACATCGCGGTGCTACGGACGCCGACGTCCCCATTCCTGCCGAGCGAGTGGGCGGCGCGGGCCACGATGAGCTTTTTGCGCGGGAGCCCCGATCCCCAGCCCTTCGTGCTGTTATGGACGACGGCCGCCGCTTTCGTGACCCTGGGCGCGATGCTGCACCGCGAGCTGTTCGCGCCCGGCTTCACCAAGGCGCAGGAGGGAGCGGAGCGGTTCGTGCGCGGGGGGCTGTGGCGCTGGGCCGTGGGTCGGACGCTCGGCTTCCTGCCGGTGGCCAAGCGGGAGTTCGTGCTCAAGGACATTCGGCTTTTCTTCCGCGACACGACGCAGTGGAGCCAGCTGATCCTGCTGGCGGTGCTCGTGGTGGTCTACCTCTTCAACATCAAGGCGCTGCCGCTGCACCGCGGCGAGCCCGTGGAATTCTTTTACGTGACCCTCGTGTCCTTCCTGAACCTCGGCCTCGCCGGGTTCGTGCTCGCGTCGATCGCCGCGCGCTTCATCTTCCCGGCCGTGTCGCTCGAGGGGCGCCACATGTGGCTCTTGCGGTCGAGCCCGCTCGACCTGCGGGCGTTGCTGTGGTCCAAGTACTGGGTGGGGACGATTCCGCTGCTCGTGCTGGCCCTGCTCCTCACCGGACTCACCAACGTGCTGCTGCAAGCGCAGCCGTTCATGATCGTGCTCGGGCTCGTGACGATCTGTGCCCTGACGTTCGCGATTGGGGCCCTCGCGCTCGGGTTCGGCGCGCTGTACCCGCAGTTCGAGACGGAGAACGCGGCGCAGATCCCCACGTCGTTTGGCGGGCTCGTTTACATGATGGCGACGATCGCGCTGCTCGCCTGGGTCATCTTCCTGTTATGGCAGGCGGTCTACGCCTACGTGCGCGCCGGGTTCGAGGGCCGCCCGGTGGTGGTCGACGGCTGGATGGTCTTCTGCTTTGCGGTCGCCGCGGTGAGCTGCCTCGCCGCGACGGCGCTGCCGTTGTGGCTCG
>WNFJ01069187.1_pt1 | contig 14401 bp, 14 predicted proteins | sample 5400461 | NCBI WGS metagenome assembly WNFJ01 (sample SAMN13153349, study PRJNA577476) | soil metagenome | isolation source: 115 cm saprolite on Douglas fir-dominated hillslope | place: USA:California | collected 2013-09-17 | reverse complement strand
GGGGAGCTGAGCCGCGCACGGTGATGGAATTTCTGGTGGCGCAGTTGACTGGCGAGCCGCAACTTGCGAGGACATCAGGTCGGTAGAAGGGGCAGCAATGACTGACTTGCGCATTTTTTGGATCGTTCTGCTTCGGGATCCTTATCTCTTCGTGGGAGTTCTTTTTATCGGCGTTCCAACTGTAGCCTACTGGTTCATGTACAAAAAATTAATCGAAGCCGGTTTCAAAAGTAAGTCACGCATCACGCTCCCTGCCCTTTGGTGGGAGGCCCTCATACGAGAATATGCCCGAACTCGCGCCAAATTTGGATGGCCTACGTGGCCTCTACACGCGACGTGGCTAGGCTTGGTTATCGGCATCCCCTTAGTTGTAATCGGAGTCTTCAAGCTATAGCGCCTCGAACACTCTTAGGAAAAAGGGCGGCCGGAGGGCCGCCTTTTTTGTTGCTGAGGATGGAGCGATTCTCAGTGGTTGCCGTCGTTGTCTCCGTCGTCATGGTCTCGATTCAAGTTGCGGGAGCAGCAACCGAAATTGGCAATTTGTGAGGGCGTGCTAAGAGCGATCGATTACGGCAATTTCGTAGTGGCGGGCGAGGCGGTCGAAGCTGGTGAGGAGTGGGGCGGCTTCTGGGGCGACGACGGTGACTTCGAGGTCGGGGCCGGCAAAGGCGCGGATGGATTCGAGCGAGCGCCAGTTCGTTTCGACGACGATTTCGATTGCGTTTTCACGATGGCGAAGAGAAACGGTAGCACCCAAGTAGCCGGGGACGCGGCGAAGCTCGGGCAGAACATTCTTGGAAAAATGCTGGAGATAGTTCGGCAATTGCGCTTCGGTGGTGCGGGCGGACCAATGGCGCAAGATGGTTCCTGCTGCCGTGGCCGACGAGGGGGAGAGCGGTTCATTGCCGACGACAACGTTCCAGGGCCGGACTTCCCATTTTTTGACCAGCCCGTTTAGGACATAAGGGTCTTTGCGGGCAAAGGATTCGACTTTGGTTTTGTCCTCCACGTGGAAGACGATTAAGGCGCTGGCGGGTTCGGCAAGAGCGCCAGCAAAGAGAATTTCGCCGCGTTCACGAGCCTCGTTTGCAAGGCGCAAGTGTTCCTGGCGGAATGGCGCGCGGCGGGCGACAAAGTCATCGACAACTTCGTAGAACAGGGCGTAGTAATTCATCGCGTGTCACCAATCATTCTGCACGAGTCAAGGGTAACTGAAAGAGCTGCCTGACAGAAAAGCGGGAGCCCTTCGGCTCCGCTCAGGGTAAACAAGCTCCCGCACTCCAAACGGAGATTTAGACGGGCAAGAGCCAATTGTGTTTGTCCGGCTCGCGGCCTGTTTGAATGGCGATGAGGGGGGAACGAAGCTTCGCGGCTACCGAGGAGTCCGAGACGGCAGGGAATTGCAGATCGCGGTCGCGGTAACGAATGCAAGCGATGGGAGCGACGATAGCGGCGGTTCCTGCGCCGAAAGCTTCGGTGAGTTTTCCGGCGGCGTGTGCGGAAAGAATTTCGTCGATCGAGATTTGGCGCTCCTCCACCGGAATCCCCAAGTCGCGCAGAAGGGTCAGAGAAGAATCGCGCGTAACGCCGCGAAGAATCGTGCCTCCCAGCGGCGGAGTGATGGCCTTTCCATCCAGCACGAAAAATACGTTCATCACGCCGGACTCCTCGACGTAGCGGCGCTCGACGCCATCGAGCCAGAGGACATTGTGAAAGCCTTTTTCCTGGGCGAGGCGCGCCGCGAGAAGGCCACCAGCGTAGTTTCCCGCAGCTTTGCTGTCGCCGGTCCCGCCGGGAAAGGCGCGGACAAAGCGCTCTTCTGCAAGCAGGCGAATGGGCTGCGCGAAATAGGGGCCGACAGGGCAAGTCATGATAATGAAGCGGAAACGATTGGCGGGGCGAACGAGGAGAGTGTCGGCCACGCCAAAAAAAACAGGGCGAACGTAAAGAGCGCCGCCTTCACGCTGAGGCACCCAATCACGATCCAAGCGCACCAACTGGGTGACGCCTTCGAGAAACAGCGACTCCGGGATTTCAGGCATGGCCAGCCGCGCGGCGGAACGGTTGAGGCGGGCGAAATTTTCGTGCGGACGAAACAGCGCCACTCCGCCATTTGTGGTGCGATGCGCTTTGAAGCCTTCGAAAATGGCCTGGCCGTAATGGAAAGGAGTCAGCGCGGGCGAAAACGAGAGTGGGCCGAAGGGAACGATTTGGGGAGGCTTCCAAGAACCGGCTTCCCAATCGGCAACGAACATGTGGTCGCTGAAAGTTGCGCCGAATTCGGAGTTTTCCCGCAATCCTTCTGTAAGCCGGGATTGGGATACGCGAGTGACAGGAATCGGTGTGGACATCGGGCCTCGCAAGAAGAAAAAAGGAACGGGCGCTCGCCGCGGCGCCCTACAGAAACCGACAAAATCGAAAAGCGGGAGAATACTTACTACTTCGCGGCGGCCTTGGCTTTGACTCCATTGAAGGCTAGCGTGAGGCGCGATTTGTAGCGGTTGGCGGTGTTCTCGTGCAGCACGTTCTTGGCAATGGCCTGATCGATTGCCGACATCGTGGGTTGCAGAAGATTGCCCGCAGCAGTGGCGTCACCGGCAGTGATGGCCGTGCGCAGTTTGCGCATCATCGTCCGGACGCGAGTGCGGTTGGCGCGGTTGACCTCGGCGCGCTGAAGAGATTGCGCCGCGCGCTTCAAAACGGACTTTTTCTTCTTCTTGACTTTGGTAGCCTGTCCCTGCGCCATCTATTGCTCCTTTTGCGGTTCGCTCAAACTTCTAACGTTAAACGAGGCTCACGGCTTTGTCAAACGGCCTGGAGGGTCCACCTGACCTGACGAACAGATGTCGGCAACGGCACCATGCAGGACTAGTTGTTGTGGGGGTCATTCTCACCCTGTAAGAATCTAGTGTATGCGAGCACTCATCCGCGTTACAGCGTGGGAGCGAGTATCACCTTGGAGGCGCGTCCTTGGCGCACTAATTCGCGTGGGGATTCTCATCGCCTGCTTAACTGTTCTCATCAACCTACTAGGTCCTCCAATCGGCATTTCCATTATGACGAGGATGGAGGCCAGGAAAGTCCCGGCAGTGAAAATAGCCACGCAGGCGCTCGCTGATTATTCTGTCTCTAATTCACCGGGAACGACGCTCTCGTATTTCGGTTATGAGTTTGAGGTTCCATGGAATACGCGTTTCAAGCAAAAGGGGCCTGGGAGGCCTGGGAAAGGTGGCCTCGTGCAACTTCAGTTTGATTCGGGTCAGAACGTGACTTTCATCGTTCCCGCAAATCAGGGTGGCCTCCTCACGGAGATTGTGCAAGATGACTCTTTAAAAATGCGCGACCTGCAGTTGGTCTTTGGGGACCTGATGAACCGTTCGGCGTACGACCAATATGGGGCACTTTTGAATACGACGCCTCGAAGTATCCGAGCTTTTGGGCCAAGAGCAGAGGCAGTTCGCGGAGTTACATTGCTAACCATAAAAGCGTTTGCTTTCGGTCCGGGCCTGGAAACAGGGGCATTCTCGTTTGAGCTGCCTGAAAAGCGTGGTTTTCAAATTGGTGATCCACAGAAATCGAGGCGCGTGGACCTCGAAGTTTTCGATTCCACAGAACACCATATTGAGATTCTCTGCGGCACAACAAACGGCAGCGTTCGATTCTCACAGTCAGAACTCAATCGCATACTCACGAGTCTCCATACCACCACAGGGTCTGCACACTTGGCCGCTCTACGAAACTGAGACGTAAGTCCTGATAACGCGCTTGTCGGACAATTGACCCACTAGCGAAAGAGCGAGGCTGGTCTCGATCAATCGACCAACTTGTCGCTGAGCCATCGGGCGAGCACAGTTAGGCCGGCCCCCACCAAGCCGAAACAGCTGGCCTCGCTCCACCATTCCGGACCGCGATCGTGGTCGGCCAAGGAGGTTTCCAATTCCAACTTTGCGGAAGCGAGTTTCATAGGGAGTGCCGGGTCGAACGGCTTAGGCTCGGCAGCTTGTTTGAGCTGTTCGAGCATCTGCTGCGGCTGCTTCATATCGAGCATGGTGATGGGCGAGTGGCAGTAGGGACAGGCAGAGTTGGATTCGAGGTTGATGGAGGCCCCACAGTTGGAGCAATTTATAAACTGAACGTTCTGCCGCAACTCCTGGATCTGCGCTGGCGACAGCCGATGGATGAAATTCTTTTCTTTCAAGAACTCGAGAAAGTTTATGAAGTGACCGTCGTCAGTCGCGCATCGCCAATACGTGAACGGCATATTTCCCTGTAGGTCGTGCGCCAGCTTCAGCGTCGTTGCGCACCGCGGACATTGCATCGTCTGAGGAAGCGATGGCTTCCCCGGGGATGGGTGCTCCCCGATGAATTTCATGAGCTTCAATGTGGAGCCGGGAGAAAGCTTCAGGCTTTCGAAATGATCGAACCAGAATGCCTGGCAAGTCGCGCATATATCGATGGCGACCTGTCCGCCCATACGGCCCTCCAGCGTCATGGGAGTCATTTCGGTTGCGCAGCCGGGACAGTTCATAGACAGATATTGTAGCTGGCCGCATGGACCAAATCGAAAAGGAAGTTCCGGGAAATGCTTTGAAGTGCAAGCCATTCGCGATTGGGCAAGGGCACGCGCGGAGCCTTCCTGCGCCGGTTTGTAAAGACAGCGCGGAGGAAGCACCGGAGTTTCGTGTAACGAACCGCTAACTTGACCGCGACGGTGCGCTGCGCTAGGGTGTAATGAGTTTCTCCCTGAGTGGTTCGTGAAGCAGCCACGCCAGCCCTTGCTTGCAGCAGGCAAGCTGCGGCAGGCAGGCTCTCAACCAGGAGGAATCCCATCGGCCACCCGGTTCCTGCAGTCGGAAGACCTTCCAATTGGATGCGACGTACCGTTCACATTTCTGGGCAAATCGAACCCTTCTTTGGCACGCTGGATGAAAACGTGCGCGTGCTCGAGGATTCGCTGCGCGTGCGCACGCATCTACACGACACGCGGCTGACCATCGAGGGCGAGCAGGACTGCGTGGACCAGGCCGTGAAAATCGTAGAGGAATACAACCACCTCACGAGGCATGGGCGCACGCTCTCCGCTGCGGAAGTGAAATCGCTCATGCGCGTGGCCACGGAGGAACCGCACGAATCGCCGCGCGGAATGTTCGAGCACGGCCGCGTCCGCTCGTTCGGCAAAAAACAAGTGATGCCGAAGAACGCCAGCCAAAGACGGTACATGGAGGAGATCGAGAAGCACGACATGATGTTTGGCATCGGCCCGGGCGGCACCGGGAAGACCTACATCGCCGTGGCCATGGCGGTGAGCGCGCTGCTTACGAAACAAGTGAACCGCATCATCCTGGCGCGGCCGGCAGTCGAAGCAGGCGAGCGGCTGGGCTTCCTTCCGGGGACATTGCAGCAGAAGATCGACCCGTACATGCGCCCGCTGTACGATGCGCTCTACGACATGCTGGACGCGGACAAGCTGGAACGTTTTTTGGAAAAAGGCATTATCGAAGTGGCGCCGCTAGCATTCATGCGCGGCCGCACACTGAACGATTCGTTCGTGATCCTTGATGAGGCGCAAAACACCACGAGCGAACAGATGAAAATGTTCCTAACGCGGCTGGGCTTCAACTCCAAAGCGGTGATCACGGGGGACATCACGCAGATCGACTTGCCCCAAGGAAAGAAATCCGGGTTGATCGAGGCGCTGGAAGTTTGCGGAAAGATTGACGGGATCAGTGTGATGCACTTCGGAGAGAAGGACGTGGTGCGCCACAACCTGGTGCAGCAGATCATCCGAGCTTATGAAGAGTATGATGTAGTCCACCCGCAGCGCGGGGGAAACGCCGCGAACGGCAAAGCGGGAAGTCCGGCGAGAGATTCCGGGAAAGAACAAGTTAAAGAAACGCAGCAGGAATGAGCATCTTGAGGCGCAACCGCGAAGCACTCTTGGAAGAGTGTGATTGCGACGCGGCCGCGGAAGAGCGCGATGGTCTGGCCATTGATAACCGGCAGCGAGCGGTTCGACTCGCACGGCGCCCGCTCGAATCGTTTCTGCGCCGCGTGCAAGACGCCGTGGGTTTCCGGAGCGCAGGCGTGACCGTCAGTTTGGTAAGCGACGGGGAGATCGCCCGGTTGAACGAAACGTTTCGCAAGAAAAAAGGGCCGACAGACGTGCTTTCCTTTCCTGCCGTGGCGCGGCGGAGACCGGTGCGGCTCGGCTCAGGAACAGTAAAAGCCGGCGAATACCTCGGGGACATTGCCATTTCACCAGCGACGGCGCGGCGTTACGCGAGAAAACACGGCCGGAAGTTTTCGAGTGAGCTGCGAGTACTGATTCTTCATGGCGTCCTGCATCTGCTGGGCTACGACCACGAAAGCGATCGCGGCGAAATGGACCGCGTGGAGCGGAAACTGCGAAGACGGCTCGGACTGGCGTGATGAATTTAAGCTGGCTGTACGCTTTTAGTGTTGCGCTGGTAGGGCTCACCCTGCCAGTTTTCTCTTACTGGCTCTACACTTTGAGCGTTGTGCTGATAGGTTTCACCCTTCCCATTTTCTCCTACCTGACCTTGATTTACCGCGAACTCGGCCGCATGACTACCGGCCGCGTCCATGAGCACCTGGAAATCTTCGAAGCGGAGATCGAGCCAAAGCTGAAAATCAATCGCCGCAGCGGCGGGCGAACTTTCCGAATCCTGGGGCACTTCTGGCTGGCGTTTCTGGTGCTGGAGACGACGCGCGGCGTGGTGTATTTCGTCCCGGGAACGTGGGAATCTTTCGTCGAGTTTTGCGTTTTTGTAGTGCTCGAAGTCGTCTTCGCCATGCATTTTATTCCGGACATGCTGTTGTACCGCACCACAGGACGCTGGCTGCTCCCCCTATTGCCATTGATTCGCGGCGCGATGTGGTTTGTTTGGCCTGTGCGCGTCTTCCTGGAAGGCGCGGAGTCGCTCGCGCGGATTTCGGAGCACGAAGTCGAGAAGACCGAGGAGCAGCGAACGGAGGAGGGAATTGAAGCGCTGGTGGAGGCCGCGGAAGAGGAAGGAATCATCGAACCGGAGCAGGCGGACTTAATCGAGCAAGTCGTCGAATTCAGCGACAAGCGCGTGCGCGAAGTCATGACGCCGCGGCCGGACATTGTCGCCATTCATGCGGAGGCCACGCTGGAGGAGTTGCACGCGAAAGTTGTCGAGACGAAATTCAGCAAGATTCCGGTGTACGAGAAATCGCTTGATGATATTTTCGGCGTCGCTCACGCCCAAGACCTCTTGCATATCGCGGACCAGGATTTGCCGAAGCGCAAGGTACGCGAACTGGCGAAACCAGTATTTTTCATACCGGAGACGAAGGTGGGTTCGGAGTTGCTGCGCGAAATGCGCCAGAAAGGCCAGCCACTGGCGGTGGTGATTGATGAGCACGGAACTGTGGCGGGTATTGCCACGGTGGAAGACCTTTTGGAGGAGATCGTAGGCGAAAAAGGAAGCGATGGCGGAAGGCCTCCCGCGCCGGATGTGGTGCGCGAAGCCGATGGCGGCCTGGTCATGCGCGGCAGCATGGCCATCGGCGATGTCGAGGAATTACTGGGCGTGCAGTTCGGCGATAAATCCGACGAGGCGGTAACGACCCTCGCGGGATTGCTCAGCCATGTTTCCGGCAAGGTGCCTGCGCCGGGCGACAAGACCGACCTGGAAGGACACCGGTTCGAGGTGCTGGAAGCGAATCAGAGAAAAGTGCTGCGGGTGCGCATTCGCAAGCAGATGAAAGCTGCTCCTACAAAGCGATAGACATCCTTGAAACGCAGTTGATTTGTGCGAATGGACGGAAAAGAAATGCCAGAGAAGAAGGCGTTCAGGTCAGGGTTTGTGGCCGTTGTTGGGAGGCCGAATGCGGGGAAGTCCACGCTTGTGAACCGCCTCGTGGGGCAGAAGATCGCTATCGTCACTTCCAAGCCGCAGACCACGCGAAATCGTATTCAGGGAATTGTGACCAAGCCGCAAGGGCAGATTGTTTTTATCGACACTCCTGGTCTGCACGAAGCCGATTCGGCGCTGGGACGGCAAATGATGCAGGAAGTGGCAGCCGCGCTGGAGGGAATCGACGTGCTGCTGCTGATGGTCGATGCCAGCCGGATGCATCCACATGCGGACGATTTGCTATTGGAAAAGGCAAAGCGCTTTCGCGGAAAAACAATTCTGGCGCTGAACAAAGTCGATCGTTTGCCGAAGCCGAAGCTCCTGCCGCTGATCGACGCGTTTGCGAAGGCTTTTGAGTTTGCCGCCATCCTTCCCATCTCTGCCCTGAAAGGGCACGGCTGCGAAGAGCTGCTCGAAGAGATTCTGAAACAATTGCCGGAAGGAGAACCGTACTTCCCGGAAGATCAGGTGACGGACCAGCCGGAACGATTTCTGGCTGCGGAGATCATTCGCGAGAAAGCGATTCAAGTGATGTACCACGAAGTGCCATACGCGCTGGCAGTGGTGGTCGAAAAGTACGAAGAGACGCCCAAGCTATTGCGCATCGAAGCGCTTATGAATGTGGAGCGCGATTCGCAGAAGAAAATCCTGATTGGCCACAAGGGCGAGATGCTGAAGAAGATCGGAACGGAAGCTCGCAAAGAACTCGAATCGATTCTTGGCACCAAAATTTATTTAGGATTGTTCGTGAAAGTGGCGCCGGATTGGAGGGAAAGTCCCCAGAAAGTGCGTGAGCTCGACTGGCGTTTCCAAATAGAAGGACTCGCTGGCGAACTGAAAGATAAAGAATAAGAAACGCGTTCAGGGAGGATAGCTGTCGGTAGTAGGGACGCCCACAGCGACGGGCGTCCTTACGGGAATACAGATCAATACTCCGACGGAGATCCCTGGCGCCCGTATCCTCCGAAAGACCAGCGCACTCCAAACGTGGCATAAAGACCATAAGGGCCATGGGTATGGAGGTCTGCTGTTCCCAGGGGCTTGCTGTAACGCCCCAGCCAATCCACCTGATGTTGCGTTGCGCGCAGCTCGAAGTTTTTCGGTAATTTGAAACCGATACCGATCGAACGATCGTAAGCAATTGGCACCATGGATGCGGTGTAAGTGAGTTGGGGGATATTTCTTCCGAAGCTAAATTTGGGTTCGAAGAAGAGAAAGAAATGGCGAGCCGGAGTGCGGCCCAGCGGCTGAAACTCAATGTATCCGCTGAACAGATAACGGGCGTAGGCAGTGCAGAGGGAAGCGGTGCCCCCCGCGCTGGCAGGCTGCGGAAAGGCGCAACGGCCAAGGTCGGGTTCGTTATGAGAGGGCGCCACGGAGAAATCCGTGTAACCGCGAATCCAGTTGTGGGGGAAAAATGTCCGCGATTGTTCCGGGGGCGGAGCTGCCTGGCTCGTATCAACAGCGATGGTCTGCGACCGCGCGGTAAGCGTGAAGACGGTTAACGTCGCACTAAAGAGAAAAGCAATTTTCTTCAACGGAGTCCCTCGCATTTCCGATGTACTTTATCGGAGCAATTGGTTGGCCTGTGTATTGCAGTCAGAATTTCTTTGAATGAAGCGGCGGTGGACGGAGAGCGTCCGCGCAAGAACCGCAGATCCAGTCAGCGTTGCGAAATAGATGACCCAGGTTCGGCGGATTTTACACGAATTGCGAGCTTCGCGGGGAAAAGAGAACGAGGCTGCACGGCGCCAGCAAATTCGCAGGAGTTCGTGGCATTTTAATCCGGCGCGGCGATACCAAGTGATTTCAACTTGCGATAGAGGTGGCTGCGTTCGAGACCCAGGGCAGTGGCGGTTTGCGTCATATTCCAGCGGTGCTCCTGCAACTTCCGCAGGATGAATTCCCGTTCATAGGCGCTGCGTGCTTCATGCAGTGTCGAGTAGGGATGGTGCGGGCTTTCCGCGGCGCCGCGAAAGAGTTCGGGCGGAAGGTGATGCGGTTCGATGCGCGCCTGTGGGCACACGATAACCAGCCGCTCGACAAGGTTGCGCAGTTCCCGGACATTCCCCGGCCAGGGATAGCGAGCGAGAATCTCCAAGGCCGAGTCACTGAGCTCGCGAGTCTTTTTCGCGTAAGCCGAACTGAATTCGCCCAGAAAATACTTTGCCAGCGTGGGAATGTCCTCCTTGCGGTCGCGCAGAGGCGGCACGAAAAAGGGAATAACGTTCAAACGATAAAAAAGATCCTGGCGGAAGGCGCCCCGCGCGATTTCCTGCTCGAGATTCTTGTTCGTCGCGGCGATGACGCGCACATCCACATTAAGGGTTTCGTTGGAACCCACGCGCTCAAAGCGCTGTTCCTCGAGCACGCGCAAAACTTTCGATTGCGTGCGGAGACTCATATCACCGATCTCGTCCAGGAAGAGCGTGCCGCCGTCCGCTTTTTGAAATTTGCCGATTTTGTCTTCCGTCGCCCCGGTGAAGCTCCCCTTGATGTGGCCGAAAAGCTCGGACTCGATCAGTTCTTCAGGAATGGCCGCGCAATTCACTTCCACGAAAGGGCCCTTGCTGCGCAGGCTGGCAGCGTGCAACGAGCGCGCCACGAGCTCCTTGCCTGTGCCGCTCTCTCCGTAAATAAGCACGCGGCCGTTGGTGGGCGCGGTTACGCCAATTTGCTGGCGCAGAGCCTTCATGGGAACGCTGTCGCCGATCACTTGATAGCGATGCCCTAGTTCGCTACGCAAGAGCTGGTTTTCATCTTCGAGGCGCCGCTGTTGGATGGCGTTGCGAACCAGAACGACGATCTTCTCAAGCGAGAGAGGTTTCTCGATGAAGTCGAAGGCGCCAAGTTTTGTGGCTCGTACGGCTGTCTCGATGGTGCCGTGACCGGAAATCATGATGACGGCAGGTGGCCGCGGAGATGCCTGCATACGGCTCAGAGCTTCGAGGCCGTCCATTCCGGGAAGCCAGACGTCCAGCAGCACGACCTCGAAGTCGCCGGCCGCCGCGCGCTCCAGAGCTTCTTCCGCGGATCCCACGGCTTCCACGTGATAGCCCTCGTCCTGGAGAATGGAAGAAAGAGACTCGCGAATTCCTGCTTCGTCATCCACGACGAGGAGATACGGCCTGGGCGTCATCGAGTCGAGTCCGATCCATTGTGGTCGGCCAGCGAGGCGGGCGTTAATTCCGCCACAGGAAGCTCTATCAGGAAGCGCGATCCAGCAGGATGATTGTCCTCCACGTGGATGCTGCCGCCGTGTTCGGCGACGATGCGTGCGGCGATGGCCAGGCCGAGTCCGGTTCCGCGGTCCTTGGTGGAGAAGTGCGGCAGGAAGAGTTTGTCTTTGTCTTGCGGGGAAATGCCGCTGCCGGTGTCCGAGACACAAATCTCCACGGTTTCCGCCTCGGAATACGCCCTGGTCGAAACGAGGATTTCGCGGCACGGCGAGTTCTCCAGCGCCTCCGCAGCGTTATCTATGAGATTCACGACGACGCTGCGGAGTAGGCTGCCGTCCGCGCGCACCGCGGGCAGATTCTCGGCGAGAGCCGTCTTGAGCGTGATGCCATCGAGCCGTCCAGAGAATACTTCCACGGCCTGACCGATGACGGTGTTGGCGTTGATAGGCACAAGCTTGGCCGTAGGGAAGCGCACAAATTGAGAGAATTCATTGACCAGCGCGGCTAGCGTGGAGACCTCTCGCTCAATAAGGCGCGAACATTCTTGAACCAGCTTTGCCAACTCGGTGTGACGAGCAGCCACCGATTGAGAGGGGTCGCTACGTTCGAGGAATCGCAGGAGGCGTTGCGCGGAAAGTTGGATGGGAGTGAGGGGATTCGTAATTTCATGGGCGATTCTGCGCGCCACTTCCTGCCAGGCGGCCGACTTCTGTGCGCGAAGCACTTCGGTCAGCTCGTCGAGCACGAGGACGTATCCCGTGTTCGCCCTGCGCGGGCCAAGAGAACTCACGGTGACGGCGACGTGGAGCACGCGTCCGGCGGCGACGGTCTCAACCTCCCGTGACACCACCCCCATGCGAAGGGATCTGCGCATCAGATAGTGCACGATCCGAGCGGCATCGGCTCCGAGCAGTCCGTCGAGAGATACGGGGTTGGAGCCGTTGACGCCGAACATTCTCGAGACGGAAGTATTCATACGAAGAATTGTTCCCGCGGCATCGAGCGAGATAACTCCCGTGGGAATGTTTTCGAGAACAGTCTCCATCAGCTGGCGCCGCCTCTCGAGTTCCTGCACGGCCTGCTGGAGGTTGCGGGTGAACTGGTCGATTTGCGACCGGCTGTCGCGCAACTGCGTGGTCATGGTGTTGAAGGAGCGCACCAGCACGCCCAGCTCATCCTGAGCTTGCTCGGGAACCTGGTAATCGAAGTTGCCGGAGGAAACTTCCCGCGTTCCTTCCGCAAGTGCCTGAATGGGGACCGTGACCTGCTTGGCAAGAAACAGCGCGACCCACATGACGGCGGAGAGAAGCAGCAGCGTGAAAAAAAGAAGAATGAAGAGCATGAGCCGCTTTAGCGCGCGCAAGTCCTGCTTCTCCTGGTAATACTCGCGCGTTTGAGATTCAATTGCCGTGAGCCTCGGGAGAATATCCGGGCTCGTGCGGAATGCGGCAACGATGGAGCCTCCCGGTTTGTCTTGCGAAGCCGGGACGCGCGTCGCAAAGTAGTTCCGCCCGCCCGCCGACCAAACTTCGACCCCGCTGGGCATCGTTCGCAAATACTTGCCAGGAATATCGGGCTGCACGCAAATCGGACTGGTACGATTCTCCGGCTGGTTGTCGCAAACAATGCCACCGCGAAGTGCCTTGCCGTCCCTGTCCAGAACCCACACGGCATCCGCGCCCTTCGCAAACGTAAGCTGGAGAAAATCTGTGTCGGGCTGAGCGGCATTTTCACGCGCCTGCAATGCCATCCAACGCAGACGCGGCAATTGGGCCCGTCCCAAATCGTTCAGCAGCTTTTGCGTTTCGTCAGAGGCGATCTCCAGGGGCTTGGGGAACCAAAGCAGCAGGCTGCGATTGATCAGCGAGTAGCTGACGATGAACATGAAGATAATCGGCAACAGGGAAATGGCCATGGCGCCGACGACCATTTTTGTTTTGAACCGCGCTCCTAGTTGCTCGCGGCTGCTTTCCGCCCAGAGTCTCAGCGTGGTGCGCGCGAGGATGAGGCCGAAGACAAGAAAGGCCGCGGTGATAAAACTGGAGACCGCGTAGAGCGCCATCACGGCGCGCCAGCTCTTCGGTTCGAACGGTACGTCGAGTGATCCGAACGTGAACACAGCGGCAAGGAGCAAGGCCAGGAGTATTCCGCCAACGGTGAGAGCCCAGCGCTGCTTGGCGTCTATTCGGCTCATGACTTGGCCATTAACAAATCACGCGTTGCAAGGTAGCTCATGGTTGGAAAACCACATCCGCGGCGGACACTTTTCGTCAGCGGCCGCAAGGCGTGAGCAGTATGTGTCCATATTGTCCGGGAATACATCTCTATGGCACGATAGCCAGCGTGCAGAGGCAAGTCAAGATTTCTACCTGTCCTCTTCTTATTCCACCTGCCCGTGTGGGCAGGTATTAGCCATTTCAGAACGGCTCAAGAAATTCTGACTTCCTTCCCCTGCATCCTTTGTTAAGGTGGGCGTTGGGTGCAAACCCGTCGGGAGTGCCGCGGATGTCCGTCCGTCTAGGCGAGATTTTGGTTAAGGAAAGTCTGATCACGCAGGACCAGCTCCAAAAAGCGCTGGAGTTTCAGCGCGCCAATGGAGGCAAACTGGGGAGCTGCCTGACCAAGATGGGCTTCATCACCGATGATGACATCACCGGTGTGCTCTCCCGCCAGTACGGCGTGCCCTCCATCAACCTGAAGTATTACGAGATCGACCCCAACGTCATCAAGCTTATCCCGCAAGATACGGCCTCACGCTACCAGGTCATTCCCCTCTCGCGCGTCGGTTCCGTTCTCACGATCGCCATGACGGATCCCACCAACGTCTTCGCCATGGACGATATCAAGTTCATGACTGGATTCAACGTTGAGCCTGTCGTGGCCTCAGAGTCCGCCATCGGCGACGCCATCACGCGATTTTATGGGGGCTCGTCGAACAACCAGGAAGAAATCAGCAACTTGATGAAGGACTTGGTTGACGAGGACAACGAACTTGAGCTTGCCGCTGAAGAATCGGAACTGGACATCGCGACCCTTGAGAAGGCCGCCGAAGAAGCTCCCATCATCAAGCTCGTCAACTTGATTTTGACGGATTCCGTAAAGCGGGGCGCCAGCGATATTCATATCGAGCCTTACGAGCTCGAGATGCGCGTGAGATTCCGAATTGACGGACAGCTATCCACGGTCATGACCCCGCCCTTGCGATTGAAAGATGCCATCACCAGCCGCCTGAAGATCATGGCCAAACTGGACATCGCGGAAAAGCGTTTGCCGCAAGACGGCCGCATCATGATCAAGTACAAGGCCGACGGAAAGAAA
>WNFJ01068959.1_pt4 | contig 14402 bp, 15 predicted proteins | sample 5400461 | NCBI WGS metagenome assembly WNFJ01 (sample SAMN13153349, study PRJNA577476) | soil metagenome | isolation source: 115 cm saprolite on Douglas fir-dominated hillslope | place: USA:California | collected 2013-09-17 | reverse complement strand
CTCTTCGAGGTCGTCATGGTGAACCCGGAGAGTTCCGCCGAGCAGGTACTGGAACCGCGCGATCATCGACGCGCGGGTTGATCGGTTGATGACGCAAGGGGGTGATCGCGAGTAGTAGCTGAGCGACGCAGGCCCAAATCGAGGCTGGATAGAATAGCCGGTGCGCCTGCATAGCTCAGTTGGTAGAGCAGCTGACTCTTAATCAGTTGGTCCCGGGTTCGAATCCTGGTGCAGGCACCAAAACCCCGGCCACTGAGACGGGTCGCTGCGCGTAAGCAAGAAAACAGCGCAGCCGCAACAATAATTGCCGCACTCCGTCCTCTCCGGCTGAACACACCGCGCTGAAGTCATCGACCCACCTGGAGGGGGCCTATGCGCGGAGTGCGGATACCTCACGATCTCAACGGCGAAGACCGGTTCGTTCTCGGACTCTCGGTGACCCGTCTGGCCGCCCTGCTTCTCGGGTTATTGGCGGCTTACACGATCCTTCACCTCGCACTACCGGCGCCCTTGCAACTGGGCGCGGCCGGAGTCGCTGCCCTCACGGGCGCCGCGATTGCCTGGGTCCGTCCGGAGGGACGCTCCCTGATCCATTGGGCGCTGGCCGCGATCGAGTTCAAGCTTGGTGAGCAGATCGCTCCCGATTCTCAGTCGGGCGATCGCGCCGATCCGAAGGCTGAGGTACGGCCAGATAGCCAGCCAAGCAAGGACCGAGGCCCACGCCTGAGCCTTGTCGCCACTCACACCAAATCGGCTGCTAGCGACCAAAGGGCGGCGGCGACTCCTTCTGAGCTCGTGGACGAGGACGTCATCGAGCTCCCGGAGACCGACAACGCCACGAGCCAGCGTGCCGATGCTGACACCGAGTTGGAAACGGCCGAGCCTGCCCCCGTATACCTCGGCGGACCTCAGGTCATTACCTTCTTTTCCGCTAAAGGCGGAACCGGCCGGACCACCCTTGCCACCGAGGTCGCGGCGCTTCTTGCGATGAAGGGCCGCTATCGCGAGTCTCCGACGGGTCCTGCACGGCCGCTGCGGGTCGTGCTTGTCGATTTCGACCTGGCCTCAGCCAACGTGTCCGCCCGGATTGGGATCGCCCAGCCAACCATGCTGGATTATCTCTGCGATCTCACGATTCCTCATCCCGATCCGCGCGACTACATCGTCCAGCACCACGCGACCGGCCTTGATGTCTTGCTGGGCCCATCGAAATGCCTCGCGGGCGATCGGGCAGAACTCTTTGGCGTGCCTCAAGCAGCGCACATCGTCAGCACCCTGAAGGCTGCCGAATACCAGTTCCTGATTCTTGACATGTCCGCCACTCTGGGCAATCTCGAAACCTACCTGCTCGAGACGGCGACCCGAATCTACTGTGTCGTGACCCCGACGGCCGGATCCGTGCAATCGCTCTATCGAGGCGTCGAGGCCCTCCGACGCATCGGCCTCGGACCCAAGCTCCAGTACGTAGCTAACAAGATGCGCGACGGCTTCAACCTTGCCGAGCCGATGGGCGACCTGAATGGCTCGCTGGTAGCCCGCATTCCGTACGACCCCGCCTTCGACACGGCGGAGAACCGGCATGAGCCCCTCGTTATCAGGACCAGTGGCGCATCGGGTGAGGCCATTCGACGACTGGCTGCTTCGATTTACCCCGCGTTGCAGATGCCGACGCCGTCACGGTCGAGACTGCCATCGTTTGCCTGGTTGTCGAAAGGCCGCCGTGCTGGCTGAGGCGGCGCCACTCACCGAGTTACCGAGCCCGGAAGAGCTCCGCCATTTCGTGCGCGCTCAACTCACGCTTCAGGTCGACCCGGAGATCCTCGATCCATTTTCGACCAACCCGAATCGGAACACGATCCTCAGAGATCGAATCCGTGATGCGATCACACAGCGCCACCTCGCGCCGACACCAGATCTCGTCGACAGCCTCTTCGACGAAATCGTCGGCCTCGGGCCACTTCAGCCGTTAATGGCTGATCCGGAGATCAGTGACATCCTCGTGAACCGATTCAACGAGATCTACATCGAGCGCCGGGGCCGGCTCGAGTTCGTCTCCAACGCCTTTCGGGACGAGGGACAGCTCGAGCAGGTGATTCAGAAGATCGTCGCGCTTGTCGGGCGAGAGATCAACATCGAAAAGCCGCTAGTCGACGCTCGCATGGTCGATGGCAGTCGCGCTAACGCGGTCTATGCACCAGTCGGCGGACCCACGCTCTGCATTCGAAAGTTCAATCGGGTTCGCCTGGCGTTGCTACCGAACCAGCGTGACTCGACCGAGGCGAGTTGGGCCGGCAGCGGCGGTATGTCGCTCCAGATGGGCGCGTTCCTCGAGGCAATGGCCATCTCCCGCGCCAACATTTTGATCGCAGGCGCGACCGGCTCGGGAAAGAGCACGTTGCTTCGGTCGATCGTTAGCGCCTTTCCTGAGGAAGAACGCGTGATTACGATTGAGGACACCGCCGAGCTTGAGCTCGACAATCCCCACTGGGTCAAGCTCGAATGCGTCCATTCGCGGGAGCTCGCCGGCAAAACGACGCAGGACCGTCGGCTCGATGTCGCCGATCTGGTGCAGAACGCGCTCCGTATGCGTCCTGACCGACTCATCATCGGCGAAATCCGACACAGTAAGGAGGCCTATTACGTCCTCGAGGCACTGAATACCGGCCATGACGGCTCGGCCACCACTATCCATGCCAGCAGCTGCGCCGACGCCCTCGCGCGGCTCGAGCTTCTCATCAGTCGAGACTTCGGACAGCTCAGCCCGCCAGAGATCCGACGCTACATTGCCCGCGTCTTCGACCTGGTGGTCTTTGTCGGCAGGCTGCGCGATGGGCGCCGCTGCGTACAAGAAATTGCCGAACTGCGCGACATCGATACGAGCGGACGATACGAGCTCTGTCCGGTATTCACGAGCGAGCTGAGCATTGGGCGGGAGGGAACAGAGGTTGACTTTGCCACGGTCCCAGACTACCGGCCGGGCGCCCGGCTGGTCCGCAAGCTCGCGCTGCAGGGGATGCGGTGGATGTCATAGCCGCCGGTTGCCTTTCGCTGGCGATCTTGAGCGTCGGCCTCGCGGTTCGACGGGGCTCGTCAAAGAGCGGGAGCCCGCGCCAGCTCGTGGAACGGCTGACTGCATATCACCGCCAGCGGCTGGCCGCCGCGCGGATCGCGGGCAACCCTCAGACCTATGTCGCCATGGCTTTCCTTGCCCCGATCGCCCTGTTTGCCGTCGGTTGGTTGCAGTCACCGGTCCTGGCGATCTTCGGCGGCGCCGCCGGCCTTCTCCTGCCGCGCCTCTACCTCGCATGGCTGGTCCATGCGCAATCCCGACGAAGCGAATCAGAGGCGCCGCGGCTACTACAAGCCGTGCTCAGCGCCCTGACGGCAGGCAGCACCTACCTTGACGCACTGCGCCAGGCACGCCTCACCTGCGCCGATCCCTGGATCCGCGAGGACCTTGACTTCGTCATCCAGCGTTTCCTGCTCGACGTCCCACTCCATGAAAGTTTGCGGATGGTCCGTGCCCGCGTTGTGACCCGCAACCTCGGGTTGATCTGGGAAACCCTGATGATCTGCGCGGCGAACCAGCTGCCAACGCAGGCCGCCCGCACCCTCTTCTTTGAGCTCTCATCGACGGTCCAATTCAATGTTCAGCTCGCCAACGAGGTGCGCGCGCGCTCGTCCGGTCAGCGGGCGCAGATCTGGTTACTGGCCGTCATCGTCCCGGGCATGTACCTCTATCTCCGCTTGATGAGTCCCCAACTTCTGAGCGTGCTGGACGAAACCACCGTCGGCCGGTACATTCTCTTTCCGCTTGCCGCAGCGCTCGAGGTGATCGGCATTGCCCTCAGCTTCCGGATCGCTCGGTTCGAAGCATGATGCTCGGGGCGCTGTGCGTCGCCCTTGCTTGCTTTGCCGGATTGCAGGCCGTCTTCGGCCGTGCCCGCCCGCTCCACCCGTCGAATACCGCGCTGATCCGAGCGACGACGCTGTCTCCAGTCGAGTGGCGGCTGCATCAACGCGGGCGCGAGGGCTGGTACCAACGCTGGGTGCGTCCGATCGCGCTGCTCTGGGGCACCCGCCTCCGTCTCCGCCCGACGCGCCTCGATCCAACCTATCTGGTCCAAGCCGGCATCAATCCGGATCGGATCGACGGCGTCGAGCTCCGGGTTGTTCGGCTGATGAGCGCTCTCGGCGGCGGGCTGATCGCATTCCTGCTGGCCATGATGGCTTCCGGTGCGGTGGCCCTCGTTCCCCTGTTTGCCTGGGCCGGCTACATCGCGCCCGTGCGCTACCTCGCGTGGCGGCGGCGGCGGCGGCAGGACGCGGTGCAGCGTGAGCTGCCGCAGGTGGTCAGCATGATCCGCGCATTCACGGTCGCGGGGATGCCACTGGAGCGAGCCCTGCACGTGCTCTCGGCAAATGCTCAGGCTGACAGCGTCCTGCCTCAGGAGATCCGACTTGCACTCGGTCGCTACGGCCTTGGATCCAACATCGAGCAGGCACTGCAAGAGATCGGGCCCAGAACGGGCATCGACGACGTGGCGACCTTCGTCGGGGCGCTCGCTCAGAGCAAACGAATCGGCGGCGGCCTCGAGCCCACGTTGCGCGATCAAGAACTGATGGTGCGCATGAACCAGCGGAACCGCTCCACCGCCCAGGCCGCCCAGGTGAGCACGAAATTGCTCGCTGTGCTCGGTGGAATCTACATGCCTGAGTTCGTGATCTTGATCATGGTGCCGTTGTTCTGGGGCATCATGCAGCGAGCGTTTGGATGAGGCGAAGCAATCGATTATCGGCAATGAGTGGCCATTGGAGGGAGCACGTGAATACCTTGAAGCGCGGACAATCGACGCTCGAGTGGGTGATCGGCGCGGCCATCATCCTTGGCACGCTTGTCGTCGGCATCATGGCCTGGAACAACGGTTTGGTCGCCAAGATCGGCCAGATGGTGCATCGGCTGACGCAGGCGTCATGACAAGAGCCCGCCGACGCCGGCGGCAGGGCGGACAGGAAACGCTCCAGGCGGTGCTGGTTGTCGCATTCATGCTGCTGCCGGTTTTGTTCGGCATTGTCGAGCTCGGGGGGTTGATCCATGTCTGGATCGGGCAACAGTCCGCCGCGGCAATCGGCGCGCGTGTTGCCGGCCAACGCGGCGAGGATGATGCCGTCGTTCGGGACCGAATTGTCGTCGAGCTGCATGCGGCCGGCCTCGATCCGGCGCATGTTCAAGTCACCGTTTCGCCGGCATACGTTCGGTGGGGACAGGCGATCACCGTGCGTGTCACCAGTCGCCGCCATGTGGCTATCCCATTCCTTTTCAGTCGGGACCTGACTCTGGTGTCAAGCTACGTCGGACGTGGCGAGGTCAACCATTGATTCGAGCGCGCGGCCAGAGCGCCCTGTATGCCGTGTTGCTCATGCCGACCTTGATCCTCATCTTTGCCCTCGCTGTCGACCTGGCCGGTCTCCAAATGCAAAAACTGCGACTCCGATACGCCGTCGATCTGGCGACAGTGGCCGCCGCCACCCGCGTGGACGCGCCGTTTTACACTCGCACCGGCCGGCTTCAACTCGACCCGGCGACGGCCACGGCAACGGCTCGCGAGTACCTCGTGCGCAACCTGACTGGGATGCCGGGCATCGAATCGCCGGCGGCCATTGCCGCGGCCGCGGACATCAGCGTCGTCAATCGGACGCCTGCCATCGATCCGTACACCGGTGGGCGCCTTGACCGCCCAGCGGTCTGCGCACGCATCAGAGCGCCCTATCGGTTTACGCTCCTGGGCTGGATCGGCGTCAATCAAGTCGACCTCTCCGTCGCAGCAGACGCGGAGATCCGGTCGTGATCCGGGCGTCGATCGTGCTCAAAGGCGTTCTTGCCCTGGGACTCAGCCTGGTGGTGGTTGCCACCGTCAGGACGGACGGCCAGGGGCTCGGCGGCACTACGACAGCCGTGTCGATTACGGCCGTGTCTGGATACGCCGGCCACGCCTTTGTCTACGCGCAGGTTAGCGATTCCACCTCGTCCTACCCGGCGCCCACGGGCACCGGTCACCAGTCGCCTTACTTCGCCGAGTGGGTCGCCCAACCCGTCTCGACCCCGTCCTGCCCGTGGATCTGGGCGGTCTATGTCTTTGAGCGAGCAACGAACATCCAGATCAATGCGCCTCCACCCAATGCCCCGTCGCCCAACTTCGGTACGACCACCATCGTGTGCGCGAGCCCCACGTCGACCCCGGTCGACCAGCCGCCCCAGGCGAGCGCCGCCGCCCGGTTGGACCTCGACCTCCAGGTTGCCGTCTCGCCCGCTATTTCGACAGCCGGGTCGACCAGCACGATCTCCGCCGTCCTCAGCAGCGCCCTGACCCAGGATCTCAATCTCTATCTCAGCATGGCGATCGAGGACTGGTCGGTGACCACGTGGGCAGTTGATTTCGGCGATGGCCAGAGCCAGAGGTTGAACGCCCCAATCGGAACGTCGGTCCAATTGAGCCACATCTATCAGTCCCCTGGCCGGTACGATGCGCGTGCCCTGGCGTTCATCTCCGGCCACGCCCAGGCCGGAGTGTATGACCGCTACGGAAGGGTTCATCTTCTGCGCCGACCCTTTTCGGTTGAAGTCGGCAACCATGCACTGGCGACCGCTGGGCTGCGGCCGGCGCGCGCCTATCTGCCGCCGCGGGCGGTCGTTGGGGTCGTGCCGTACCTTGGACCGGCGAGGGCCGATAGCTCGCAAACCGGGTTTCGACGAATCGAGGTCCTCCGAGGCGCCCTGACGACGCTGTCGGTTCAGCTTCTGATCAACCGTGAGGGCTTGCTCGTGGTGGATGGCGTCCCTCGTGGCTTCGGCCGCTCGCGATTGACCGGGTGGCGATTCGACGGCGCGCCATCGGACGCCCCCGCGAGCAGCGGGACACTCCCGCACAGGACCCACGGCGCCGGCGAACCGATGCAACTGCAGTGGAACACTCCCGACCGCATCGCGGGCGGCCGCTTACAGGACTACGCCGTCCCGGTCACGCTCTACGTCGAGACACGCTTCCCAGACGGGCACGTGGCGTTCTATGTCATCCCGTCGACCTTCTCGGTATCGGTCGATTTTGCCGCGCAGAGCGGTTAGGAGGGGCAAATGCGGCGCAACATCTATTTGGGCATGTTCGTTCTTCTGTCAACGGTCGCCGGTCTGTTCTATTACTCGCACACGCGCCAGTCCACCGCGCTGGTGGCGACCCGTGACCTGAGCGTGGGAACCCGCATCCAGGATTCCGATGTGGCTGTCCGGCAGGTCAATCCGGCGTCGGTCCCCGCTGGGGTCCTAAAGGCGCCCGACCAGGCGGTTGGCCAGGTTGTCTCCTCACCAATTCTCGAGGGACAATTCGTGGATGCTCGACAAGTGGCCCCGTCACGAAACGCCAGCCTCCTTGGCACGGGTCTCAACGTGCCGGCGGGCTATCGGATCATCGGGCTTCCAATCGCGCCGGCCGCGGCGGTCGGGGGCGTTCTCAAGCCTGGCGATCGGGTCGACGTGATGGCTATCCCCAATCCATCGAAGGCGGTGTCGCTAGCCGACGAGCCGGCACCAGCGCCAGTCATGATCGGCAAAGACGTTCTGGTCATCGGGCTGCGCACCGACCAGGGCACGCAGGTCGATCAGGCGGATCATGGCCTGAATGCGGGCAACAGCAAGCCGGGCAGCGTCCTCCTTGCCATCGCCCAGGCGGAGGAGTCGGTCTATTCGGCGGCGATTGCGTCCTCGTCGTTCGTCCTGGCGCTGAGCACCGACTGAGATCTCAGCGTGGTCAAACTTTTTCGGCGGGGAACCTTCGGCGACGAGATCTCCGCCGTCCAGAACGGACTGATTCAACTTCGAGGCGGTGCACCTCGATTGATCGTTGCCACCAGCTCGTTGAACTTCCAGGGCCTGGCTCCGGAGCAACAACTGCGGTCGATTCAGGCCTTTCGCGATCTGCTCCATGCCCAGAGTGGACCGCTGCAGCTTTATCTCCGCATCCGGCGGGTCGCGGCCGGGGACGCGAATGAGCCGGATGCCGCGGCCTTCTCCGATCGGCGGGCCTACCTCGGGGCACTGACTCGCAGCTTCATCAACACCCACCTCCAGGACACACCGGTCTACCAGCGGGAGATCTTCGTCACCCTGGGTCCGGTCGAGGCAGGGCGCCAGTTGTTGCGCTCATTCCTCTTTCGCTTCGAGCGTTCCAACGACCAGCCGCGCTTCGTCGCCGCCGATCTTGGAACGCCACTTCGAAATCGGGCTCACGCGCTCCTGGAGCAACTGCGTCGCATCGGCCTGAAAGGTCAGCTGCTGGATGACCAGGCTCTTTCCACGTTGATCGCCCAGCTGTACGGCGGTGGACACACAGACGGCGGCGATTCCGGCTCCCCGCGGCAAGCGACTGCCCATCGCGCCGACAGCATCGAGATCGACGGCCGCTACTACGCGTCGTTCGTCGTCAACCGGTACCCCGGCGAAGAGGTCGAACCGGGCTGGCTCCTCCCACTCCTGAGCTTCAAGGGTGAGCTGCATGCCGGTATCCACATCCTGCCCCTCGAGACAGACCGCATGCTCACGCTGCTCCACCACCGCATCCGCGACCTTCGCGCCAACGACATCGCCAGCCTCGAGTCAGGGACGCTTGACCGCACCGCCATGGGGACGCTCCCCGATGCGCTGACGGTTCACCAGGCGCTGGCGCGAAACGAGGAGAAGGCGTTCGCGGTGAGCTTTTACCTGACGATCGGCGCGGGGAATCCGGTTGAACTTCGCACCCAGGCCGAAGCGTTGCGGGCCAGCTGCCGCCGCATGATGTTACAGACGGTGCAGCCATATTTCGAAATGCGGCAGGCGCTGCTCTCTTCTTGGCCGCTCGGCACCGACCTGCTGGGTCGGGAACACATTCTGCACACCAGCGCGCTTACCACCATGATGCCCTGGCTTCAAGAGGACCTCGCGGATGCTGAAGGCCACTACTGGGGCTACAACAAAGAAACCGGAGGGCTATGCGTTTTCGATCCCTTCGACGCTGACCGATTCAGCAACGCGAACATCGCCGTGCTGGCCCACTCTGGCGCCGGCAAGAGTTACGCGGCCGCATCGGTCGTGCTCAGCGGCCACACTCGGGGGATTGGGGCGATCGTCCTGGATCCCGAGGCGGAGTATGGCGGCATGATCCGCGCGCTGGGCGGTACCTACCTCCATCTGGCAGCCGGTTCGGGCCACGCGATCAACGCGCTTGACCCCCTCCTCTTTACCGTCGATTCCGACGAGCCAACCGACCAGCTCAGCGATGTGCTCGACTTGATCGGCTTGATGTGCGGCAGGCTCGATGAAGTCGAGCGGGCCCATGTCGAGGCGATCACGCGGTCAGTGATCTCGAACGCTGAGAACACCCCCGTGCTGGGGGATATCTGGCGCCGACTCGATGGCGCCCAACCTGGATCACGAGTCAGCACCATCCTTCGCCGCTGGGTGACGGGCGATCTCGGACGGCTCTTCAGCGCACCAACGAACGTTGACCTGGGGGCTGACGTCGTCGGGTTCAACCTCCGCGATCTGAGCGAGGAGCTCGTGCCTCCCGCGTGCCTGCTCCTCGCCAACTGGCTCTGGACGGCGCTGCGGCGCGATCGTCGGCCCCGCCATTTGCTGATCGACGAGGTGGGCTTGCTTCTGGAGCACGAACCGATCCGGCGTTTCCTGATCCGACTGGCCCGCCGCATTCGGAAGTACGGCGGCAGTTTGATCCTCGTCAGCCAGAATCCCGGTGACTTTTTTGAAACGAAAGATGGCGCCGTCCTTGCAACCAATCCCAGCATTCTTCTCCTCGGCTCCCAGAAGCACTCCGAAGCTGTCAAGTTGCAGAAGGCGTTCAATCTCACGGAACGGCAGGTCAACTACCTGGAGACGGCCGAGCGCGGCGACTTTCTCCTGGTGGCAGGACCAAATCGTGTGCCCATCCACGTGATGGTGCCGCCCTGGATGGACGAGTTGATCGTCACTTCGCGCGGGCACTGAACGCCGCTCATTTGATTTTTGCCAAGTCGCGACTGATAATTAGCGGCTGAATTTGCGCTTAACGTCACCAGACCGAGGGAGACGCCGCGCGCGTGGCCTTGAAGACCACGCAAAGGGGAAAAGACGGTGCAGGACCTCACCGAGCGTCGCAATCAGGAGGCCCGCGAGGTCCGCGACCTGCTGGCGGCCAAGCTCAAGATGCACCCGATCTGGCTGGGCGGCCTCGACACGCAGGCGGCCCGCCACATCTACCTCTTTATCCAGGCGCTCGAGGGGCGAAAACCGTTTGGCCGCGTCCGCCGGCAGCGTGCGCCCAACTTGACGTTAGACTGACGGCGATCTGGACCTGAAGCCGTATGCCGACCAGCAGGCCGGCACCTTTTCCATACAGGCCGGCGACCGCACACTCGTTCGTCGCGCCAGCTGCGCGGTCAAGCTGAACGGAGAGTGGTTCGCCAGTACCGCCATCCCTCTCGCCCAAACCGATGCTTCCGCCCTCCACTGGCAGGCCGGCCCGGCGCTGGCGACGGCCCGATTGATCCCGCACGAAGGCGGGGTCGTCATCGAGTGCGAACTGAACAATGGCGGCGACACGCCGCTGACATTTCACGGTTGGCGTCCTCTCGTCATCGAGGGTGCGGGTGCGGCATTGCACGTCGGCGATGAGCCGTGGCGAGCCAGTGCTCTCATCAACGGCTACCAGTCGTGGGATTACGCCGGCATCCACCCGCTCGATGAAGCGATCACGGAGGGCGACCACAAGCCGCCCGCCGCCAGCTGGTGGACGGCCGCGATCTGCGACGGCGAGGCGATGTTTGTCACCCAGGTGTTGCGGGCGAGCCGTTTCGCGACGGTGTTCCGCTGGCACTACCATCGCGACGAGCACGCGGGTAACTCGCTGCCGACCGACATCCCAACTTTCGTCGCGGAGCAGTACGGCTCGCCGATTTCGCACCCGGAACAGCGCAGCGGCCTGCCCGAAGACCTTCGGCTGGCCGTTCCGCCCGGGACCGGTCTGGTTTCGGATCCCATCCTTCTTTTGTATGGGGAAGACGGCACCGCCACGCTGCGCAAAGCGTTGACCGCCGCCGGTCACGCCGCGGGCGCGCGCAGCTTCCGCACGGTCCCGCGCGGGTGGTGCAGCTGGTATCACCTTGGCCTGGCGGTGACCGAAGGCGATATCGCGCGGCACGCGGCGTTCGTGGCGAAGCGCCTGCCTGAACTCGTCAAGACCTCGGGCAACGGCTTCCGGCCGGTGATCCAGCTGGACGACGGCTGGATGCCCCGCTGGCAGCGATGGGGTGACTGGGTCGCGAACGAGTTCTTTGCCAGTGGCTTGCACGGGCTCGCCACCCGCGTGCACCGGCACCGGCTGGAGGCCGGCATCTGGCTCGCCCCCTTTCACGTCGCGGCCGACTCGCAGCTGGCGCGGGCACATCCGGAGTGGCTGCTCAAGGCCGACGACGGCACGCCTCTCCGCGACCCTCGGCTCGGCCGCGCCTACCACGTCCTCGACCCGACGCACCCCGATGCTCAGCAGTTTCTCGACGACCTCTTTCGCGGCCTAAGGAAGGACGGCTTCACCTACTTCAAGCTCGACTTCCTCTATGGCGCCGCGTTCGAAGCCGGCCGTCATGACCCACAGGTGACTGGGACGCAGGCGCTGCGGCTAGGACTCAAGCGGATCGTCGATGCCGTCAATCCGCCGGGGAAATCGGGGAAGGCTTTCATCCTCGCCTGCGGTGCGCCCTTGATGCCGATCGTCGGCCTCGTGCACGGCGCTCGAACCGGCGGTGACGTCGGCATTCCGAACGTGGAGGACGGCAAGGCCGGCCCGCCGCATCTTGGATTTCCCCTGATCCTGTCGATGGCCCGAAACCAGGCCGCCCGACTCTTCTTCGACCGGTCCCTCTTCGCGGTCGATGTTGACGTAGCGATGGCCGCAGCACCCCAGCTCACGCCAGACGAGGCCCGGGTGATGATCACGATGGCGGCGCTTTCCGGCGGCGTCTTCATGCTCAGCGACGACCTGGAGACGCTGCCCGCGGATCGGCTGGCGCTCTTGCGGAACCCGAACCTCCTCGGACTCGTGGGCGGACCGGCGGCCGAGCCCGTTCACCTCTTCAGCGCTCCGGAGCGCGAGGCGCAGGATCACTGGTTCTCCTCCCCCCAGGAACTGCCACCGCTTTGGGTACGCCGCGAGGCCGACGGCAGCGCGATCGTCGCGATCTACAATTGGAGCGATTCGGAGCGGCCGTACCGCCTCCACTTCACCGAGGCCACCGGTGCCGGCGGAACCTACGCGGTCGCCGATCTGTGGTCGTCGCGGCGCGGCGGCCGCGCGCTCGGCGTCAAGACCGATACCTTACGGATGGCCCTCCCACCGCACAGCGTGCGACTTCTTAGAATGAAGCCCGCTGCCGCCCAGTCGGGGCCCTAACCGACTGCTCTCATACCACCATGCGCCGAGTGCTTTTCTACCGGCTGTACGACGTCGTCCCCGCCCGGCTCGCCGAGCTGGAGAAGGAGGCACGCGCCTTCTCCCGCGGCCGGAGTTGGCGGGGCGATGCCTTCTGGCTGGCGACGGAGAACACCACCGACCTGTTCCAAATGGAGTATTTCCGGCACGCTCGCAACGAGGAAGGCCCAAACCTGTCTGGCGCCGGCTTTCTGCGGCTGCTCGGCGATGAGACGGACGCCATCGCGACGCTCTACTTCATGAACGACGTCTCGCAGCGCTTTCACGCCAGGGCGGTCCTCAAGGACGAGGAAAATCCGATCGCGAAGCTGCGCCACCTTGACATCCGCCAGGGACGCCTGCCGTCGGGGATGCCGATCGAAGATGTGCTGGCGGCCCGCCCGGTGATCAAGAAGATGGAGGGTGAGCCGATCACGTTCTATCCGCCGACCTACCGGCCCAACGCCTACTTCCGGCGCGACAAGCCCGGAATGTGGGGCTTCAGCCTGAGAGGCATCCGCGACTTTGCGCCCTCCTTCCTCGAAGCCGAGGCGGAGGCGATGCGCATCTATCGAGGCTTTCGCCGCCTCAACCCGTGAAGGCGACGACCGCCACCCTCAAGACGGCGGATGGGCTCGACCTGTACCTTCGCCGCTGGCAGGCCGAGGACGTGCCGCATCAGTGGACGTTTGTCGTGGTGCACGGGTTGGGCGAGCACGGCGGGCGCTATCAGCACCTGGCGGAATGGTTCACACCACTGGGCGCGACGGTCTATGCCATGGACCAGCGAGGTCACGGCCGCAGTGGCGGCCAGCGCGGGCACGCACCCGGTCTGACGGCGATGCTCGACGACATCGACGCCATTGTGGTGCGCGCTCGCGAGGAAAGCGGCGGGCCGTTGGTGCTGCTCGGTCATTCCTTCGGCGGGCTGCTGGCGATCGCCTACGCCTTGCGCCACCCGGATCACATCGACCGGGCGGTCTTCTCTGCTCCGCTGCTGCTGCTGAAGGTCAAGGTCCCTGGGTGGAAGCGCGGGCTGGCGAATGTCCTGCCGAAGATCGCGCCTCGTTTCAGTCTTTCCAACGAGCTCGACGCCGATGTGCTCAGCCACGATCCGGAAAATGCCCGCGCCTACCGCAGCGACCCCCTGGTCCACAACCGGATCACCGCCGGACTCTACGGCGACACGATCGCGCGCGGCGAGGAGTTCATCGCGCGGGCACCGCAGCTGCGCGTGCCATTCCTGCTGCTGCACGGCCGGGACGACCAGGTCGTCGACCCGATTGGCAGCCAGCGCTTCTTTGCCCGCGCCACGGTCCCGGACCGGGCCTTCTGCCTCTACCCGGGTTTGTACCACGAGATTTTCAACGAGCTCGAGCAGGAGAAGGTCTTCCAGGACATCGAGAGCTGGCTGACCCAGCGCACGGACACACATCTGACCGGCTGGAACCCACCGCCCTGATGCGCGCCATCCTGCAACGGGTGGCGGAGGCCTCGGTCCAGTGGGACGGTGGGGAGGCGTCGATCGGCCCAGGATATTGCGTGCTCGTCGGTGTGGCCGACACCGACCAGGAGCGCGATGCCGACCACCTCGCGGACAAGATCCTCAAGCTGCGGATTTTCAGCGACGAGGCCGGTAGGTTCAACCTCAGCGCGACGCAGGTGACGGCCGCCTTCCTGGTCATCCCGCAGTTCACCCTCTTCGCCGACAGCCGGGGACAGAACCGGCCGAGCTTCCTCCACGCGGCGCGGCCCGAACAGGGACGGCCGCTGCTCGAGCGCTTCACCACTCGCTTACGCGACAGCGGGCTGCCGGTCGAGACCGGCTCCTTTGGCGCGCGGATGACGCTGCGGCTGGTCAACGATGGGCCGGTGACGATCGTTATGAGCACGGACGCCTGGGACCCTCGG
>WNFJ01185840.1_pt3 | contig 14405 bp, 15 predicted proteins | sample 5400461 | NCBI WGS metagenome assembly WNFJ01 (sample SAMN13153349, study PRJNA577476) | soil metagenome | isolation source: 115 cm saprolite on Douglas fir-dominated hillslope | place: USA:California | collected 2013-09-17 | reverse complement strand
CTCGGCGCTTACACCACAGCCCTTCTCTTCACAAAATTCGGCGTGCTGCCGTGGTTCGGCATGCTTGGCGGCGGCGTGATATCGGCTCTGATTGCGATGGCGCTCGGCTATCCCTGTTTCCGCCTGCGCGGCCATTATTTTGTCATCGCAACCATCGTCATTGCCGAGACCACGCTGTTACTGTTCCAGAACTGGAATTGGGCCGGTGCCGCGCTCGGCATCGACATTCCCGTGCGCCACGACAGCTGGCTCACCTTTCAGTTCACCCGCAGCAAGCTGCCGTATTTCTACTTTGCCCTGGTGTTGGCGTGCATCGCCTGGCTCGTCACCTGGTGGCTGGAAGATTCCAAATGGGGCTATTGGTGGCGTGCCGTAAAGGACAATCCGGACGCGGCCGAAAGTCTTGGCGTGGTGGTGTTCAATTCCAAGATGGGCGCCGCGGCGGTCTCCGCTTTTCTCACCGCGGTCGGCGGCAGTTTTTATGCGCAGTTCGTGTCCTACATCGATCCCGAAAGCGTCATGGGTTTTCAGTTCTCGCTGTTGATGGCCTTGCCCGCGGTGCTCGGCGGCATCGGTACGCTGTGGGGACCGGTGCTCGGCGCCGTCATCCTGATCCCGCTCACGGAGCTGACGCGCTCCTTCATCGGCGGCTCCGGCCGCGGCGTCGACCTGATCGTCTATGGCACGCTGATCGTTTTGATCTCGCTGGCGCGCCCGGAAGGGTTGGTCGGATTGTTCTCGCGCCGCCGCAAGGAGGCCGCGCGATGACGGCACTCCTGGAAACCCGCGGCGTCTGGCAGCGCTTTGGCGGCCTGATCGCCAACAGCGACATTTCGATTTCGGTCGGCCACGGCGAGATCGTCGGCCTGATTGGCCCCAACGGCGCCGGCAAGTCGACATTGTTCAATCTGATCGCGGGCGTGTTGCCGCCGACCCAGGGTTCGCTCTGGTTCGACGGCGAAGACGTCACCGCGATGCCGGCGGCGGAGCGCTGCCAGCGCGGCATCTCGCGCACCTTTCAGGTCGTCAAGAGTTTTGAGACCATGAGCGTGATCGACAACGTCATCGTCGGCGCGCTGGTCCGCACCACCGTGATGCGCGAGGCGCGCCGCAAGGCCCATGACGTGCTGGAATTTTGCGGCCTCGCCGGCCGCGCCGACGTGCTCGCCAGCGAATTGATCCCGTCGGAAAAACGTCGCCTCGAGGTGGCGCGTGCGCTCGCGACCGAACCAAAGCTATTGCTGCTCGACGAAGTGCTCACGGGGTTGACGCCTATTGAGGCCCAAACGGGCGTCGAACTGGTGCGGAAAGTGCGGGCCAGCGGCGTCACGGTATTGATGGTCGAGCATGTCATGGAGATCGTGATGCCGCTGGTCGACCGCGCCATCGTGCTCGATCTCGGAAAAGTGCTGGTCGAGGGAAAACCGGCCGACATCGTGCGCGATCCGAAAGTCATCAGCGCCTATCTTGGGGATCGTCATGCTGTCGGTGCTTGAAGTCACCACCGCCTATCAGGGATTGGTCGCGATCTCGGCGGTGAGCATCGAGGTCGCCAAAGGCGAGATCGTCTGCGTCGCCGGCGCCAACGGTGCGGGCAAATCGACGCTGTTGAAATCGATCGCAGGCGCCGAGCGTCCGCGCTCCGGTTCTGTCACGTTCGATGGCGCGCGCCTCGACGGCATGGCGCAGCACATGATTACCGCGCGCGGCATTGCCTATGTACCGGAAAACCGCCGGCTGTTTCCGCGTCTGTCGGTGCACGACAATCTGCGGCTCGGCAGCTACATGTATCGCAGCGAGGCCGATCGGGACGCGCCGCTAACGCTGGTGTTCAACCTGTTTCCGCGATTATCCGAACGGCTGGAGCAGCGCGCCGAGACGCTTTCCGGCGGCGAGCAGCAGATGCTGGCGATCGGCCGCGCCCTGATGACGCGGCCGCGGCTCTTGATGCTGGACGAGCCATCGCAGGGCATCATGCCAAAGCTGGTCGACGAGATCTTTCAGGCAGTAAAACGCATCCGCGACGCTGGCATGACGGTATTGATCGTCGAGCAGCGCATGGCCGAATGCCTGGAGATCGCCGACCGCGCCTACATCCTGCAAACCGGCCGCGTGCTGATGCAGGGAAGTGCCAGCGACATCAAGACAAATCCCGACGTGCGCAAGGCGTATCTGGGATTGTGACCGATTCGGTATCTCCGCATATGCAATCGTCATCCCCGGATGAGCGCAATTGCGCTCACTCGGGAGGTGCGCGCCCTTGCGCGCCTCGAAGGATGAGCCGCAAGTACTTGCGGCCATCCTTGGAGGCTCGCCGAAGTGGCTCGCACCTCAGGATGACGTCGGTGTGTGCGGTGAATGCTCCGGCAAACATCCTTAACGCGGCGCCAACGGCGCCAAAGATCCGAGATAGGGTTTCGGCCGCGGATTGGCATAGGCCCCGATCTTTGATGTCTTGAGACCAAGCGCGCCAAAAGCTTCCGCGAGCTTGACCGCACTGGCGACACCGTCGATGATCGGAAGACCATGCTTTTCGGTGAGGTGCGCGGCGAGGTCGGCCATGCCGGCGCAGCCGAGCACGATCGCCTCGGCCCTGTCGTGATGCTTGGCGAGTTCGATTTCCGCGCTGATCTGCGCGACCGCGTTGGAAGCCGGATCGTCGAGCGCCAGCACCGGCACTTCGGAGGCCCGCACCTTGGCGCAGCGGCCGGCGAGACCGTATTTCATCAAATTGGTTTCGATCGCGGCGATCGAGCGCGACAGCGTCGTGACTACCGAAAAGCGATGCCCCAGCATCGAGGCCAGGTGAAACGCCGCTTCGCCGATGCCGATGACCGGCACTGAAGCGAGGCTGCGCGCCGCCTCGAGGCCGGTATCGTCAAAACAGGCAATGATGTGCGCCGAAACCCCGAGCGCCTCGCCCTTGGCGATTTCGGCCAGAAGTCCCGGCACCGAAAACGCCTCGTCGTAATAGCCCTCGATCGAGACCGGCCCATCCGGCGGATTGACCGCGATGATCTCCGTCCCCGAGGTCGCCACCGCGCGGGCGGCCCGGCCGATCTTCTCGGTCATGGCGGCCGTGGTGTTTGGATTGACGATGAGAATGCGCACGCGATTACACCATGCCCTTGCCGGCATCCGAGCCGTGGCGCCGTTGTCGGGCCTGGAGCACGAGAATAACGATCAACGCCGAGAAAATAACCAGAAAGGATACGCCGCTGGTCAGTGTTCCCAGCGCATAGATGTCCGGCTTGGTGACGGTGGTGGTCAGGCCCTGCAATTCAAGCGGAAGGGTGTTGACGGAACCGATGGCCTGGCTCGAACGCGCGAGTTCGTCCCACGACAGGGTAAAACCAAACAGGCCGATGCCCACCACGGACGGCAATATGATCGGTAGCACGACATGCCGGAAGGTTTGCCACGGCGTCGCGCCAAGGTCCCGCGCGGCTTCTTCGAGCCGCCCATCGAAGCGGTTGAAAATCGCAAACATGATCAACAGGCCAAACGGCAACGTCCAGGTCATATGCGCGCCAAGGCCCGAGGTGAAAAGCCCCATGGCCGTGGTCCAGCCCTGCGCCCACGCGCCCAGTCCGATATCCATGCCGTGCTTGATCATGAAATCGTCAAGCAGCCGGAATTCCAGGGCGATGCCGAGCGAGGTGATGATCGACGGCATGATCAGGCTGGCGATTGCGGTATAAAACACCACCGAGGCGCCGCGGAACGGTTTGCGGAACGCCATGCCGGCCGCGACCGAGAGCACCACCGTCAGCACCATGACGACGAGGCCGAGCTCAAGCGACCGCTTGAAAGCGGCACCGATATCCACGATGCCTGAGCCGGAGAACACCTTGCCAAACCAGGTCAGGGAAACGCCATTCATCGGGAAGGTCAGGCCGCCATCAGGCCCCTGAAACGAAAGAATGTAGATCGCAAACATCGGCCCGTACAGAAACAGCACGTAGGCGATGAAAAACGCCGCGAGAACATAGAAGGATCGTGACCGCTTCTCGCCCATCTCATAGCTCCTTGCGGATATCGACGATCCGCGTCAGCGAGGAAATGATCAAGATCGTGACGCCGAGCAGGATGACCGCGTTGGCCGCGGCAGCCGGGAATTGCAGCGCGCTGAGGCGCGACTCGATGATCTTGCCGGCGGATGCGATCTGTTGGCCGCCCATCACGCCGATGGTGACGAAATCGCCCATCACGATCGTGACCACGAAGATCGAACCAATGACGATTCCCGGCTTCGCCAAGGGAATGATGACGTTGACCAGGGTCTGCCAGCCGGTCGCTCCGGCGTCATAGGCGGCTTCGATCAGCCGCTTGTCGATGCGGATCATCGAGTTGAAGATCGGCACCACCATGAAGAAGGTGAACAGGTGAACCAGCGCCAGCACGACGGAGAATTCCGAGAACAATAGCCATTCCACCGGCTGCGTGATCAATCCCACGCCCTGAAGGCCCTTGTTCACCAGACCGTTGCGGCCGAGCAGCGGAATCCACGCGATCATGCGGATCACGTTCGATGTCCAGAACGGAATGGTGCAGAGCAGGGAGAGCACGATCTGCCAGGTCTTCGATCGGACATGAAACGCGAGGAAATAGGCAACCGTGAAACCGATCAGCAGCGTCAAGCCCCATGTCAGCAGGCATAGTTTCACCGTCTTCAGGTAGGTTTTCAAAATCGTGCAGAGGTCCGGCAGATCGGCGATGCAGCCCTCGAACGTATCGGTGTAGCCGCGCAGGCTGAGGGCCGGGATCATCTCGTATTCGTTGTAATCCCAGGCGCTGACGATGGTCACAAGGACGAGCGGCAACAGAAAGAACAGCGCGAAGACAAGCATCATCGGTCCGGCCTGGAGCCATGCGATCGATCTGCGTTCCTGCTTCATCGAAGGGCCACTCTGCTCACACACGGAAGGTGGCTTGCCGCGCCGTTTGAGGCGCGGCAAGCGCAGGGATGCATCAAGCGGCGATGAATTCGTTCCACTTGCGGCACTTGCGGACCATGTAGTCGTTCTCGTCCATCACGGCGTTCCAGCAGGCGACGCCACCCATGCGGTCGTCATAGGAGCCGCCGTCGCGGACGGCGCCGGCCTTCTCGAGTGTGGTGCCATCCGGCGCCTTGATGTCGCCGACGGCGGGTTTGCCTTCCATCCAGTAGCCCCACTCGTCGGCCGTCATGTTGGCCTTGGCGGTGGAGAGAACGGCAGAATAATAGCCTTGGCGATTGAGATAAGCGCCGGCCCAGCCCGAGAGATACCAGTTCACGAATTCATAGGCCCAATCGAGTTTTGGTCCTGAAACCGACTTGGAGACGCAGAAACCCGACGCCCACGAGCGATAGCCTTCCTTGAGCGGCTGGAACGTGCAGGCGATTCCCATCGAGCGCACTTTGGTGACGGCTGGGGACCACATCGACTGGATCACGGTTTCGCCTGACGCCATGAGGTTGACGGATTCGTTGAAATCTTTCCAGAACGCACGGAATTGGCCGGCCTTCTTGGCGTCGGTCATGACCTTCATGGTGAGATCGATCTCGGCCTTGGTCATGTTGCCCTTGTCGGCATATTGGTGCTGGCCGGTGGCTTCGACGACCATCGCGGCATCCATGATGCCGATCGAGGGAATGTTGAGGATCGCGGCCTTGCCTTTGAATTCGGGGTTGAGCAGTTCGGCCCACGAACTGATCGGCCGCTTGATCAGGTCCGGTCGAATACCAAGCGTATCGGCATTGTAGACGGTCGGGATCAGGGTGATGAATTCGGTCGGGGTTGCCGAAAAATTCTTGGAATTCGCGCCTTCAAGATAAAGCACCTTCCATGGTGCCGTGCCCTGATTGCCGATCTTCTTGCCGTTCGGCAGCTGGCCCTTGGTGAAGACCGGGGTGATGTTGTCGAATTCCTTGATCTTCTTGGCGTCGAGCGCAAAAATGTTGCCCGACGGCACCAGCTTCTTCAGCGAGAAATATTCCGTATCAAGCACATCGAATGAATTCGGCTGGGTGATGACCGTCGGTCGTCGCCGTGATGTATTCGATCTTGATGCCGGTATCCGCGAGACATTTCTTCGAGATTTCGTCACCTTCGTTCACCGCGGTTCCGAGATAGCGCAGAACCTTCGGCTCGGCTGACTGGACGTAGGGAAATCCGGTAATCGCGCCCGAGCCCGCAGCAAGGCCGGCTACAGCGGCGGTGCCCTTGAGCAACGTGCGACGGTTGATGCTTTTGTTGATTTTCGATCGATCGGTCATGGTCATCTCCAGGGATGGATGTCAGGCCACCGGTTCAGGCGACGCGACGGTTGCGGGACTGTGGGTCTTCAGCGGCGTTGCGAGCGCCGGGTTCCAGGTGACGACAACGCGCTCGCCGACGCTGTAATTGGCTGCGTCAAACTGGCTTTCGGAAAGTTGGGCGCCGATCTCGGTTCCCGCTTCGGCTGAAATCGCGACCATGACATACGTGCCCTGGTATTCGATTTCGTTGATGGTGCCCGCGATCGAAGGACCGTCGACGGCTTCGCCCGGCCTTTTCAGCGTCAGACGATCATTGCGAACGGCGAAGGTCTCGTCTCCGACGGCAATGACATTGTGGCCGCCAATGAATTTCGCCGTGAATTCGGTACGGGGATGGTTGAAGATTTCGCGCGGTGATCCCTGCTGTTCGATCCGCCCGGCATTCATCAGGACCACGATATCCGCCAGCGCCATCGCCTCGTCTTGACCATGTGTGACATGGATGAAGGTGATCCCAAGCTCGCGTTGCAGTCGTTTCAGTTCTGCGCGCATGCGCAGCCGCAAGAATAGGTAATCAAGGCTCGCGCCAGCGCCACGCGTTGCTGCTGGCCACCCGAAAGCTGCCCTGGAAGCCGCGCCGCAAAAGCCTGCATGTCGACAAGTTCGAGCAGTTTTTTGGCTTCGGCATGGCGCTCCGGCTTGGCGACGCCTCTCATCTTCAGCGCGAAAGCGACGTTATCGATCACGGAAAGATGCGGAAACAGCGCGTAAGACTGGAACATCATCGCCGTGCCGCGCTCGGCAGGAGCGAGATCGGTGACGTTTTTTGGCCCGATGATAATGTCCCCGGATGTCGCCGATTCATGACCCGCGACCATTCGCAAGGTGGACGTCTTGCCGCAGCCGGAAGGTCCAAGCAGGCAGCAATAGGAGCCCCCCGGAATCTTGAGATCGATCGCGTTAACGGCGGTGACACTGCCGAATTTTTTCGTCAATTGCACCAATTCCAACACTGCTCTGGCCGCCATCCGCATCCCGTCCGTATTGTGTGCCGAGGATTGGGGCACCCGTGGCGCTCCGAGTGGCCCGATGCCGTAAGAACGCCCGATCCGGCAGGAACGCCCGATCCCGCAAAAACATGTGCAACGGGTATGCCAAGGCGCGGCGCATGAGCGATGGTGTGGCCGACCGACCTTGCGTCTGTGCCGTGCTTTCGCGGCGCCCCCGTCCTTCTTGTTCCGGCCGCGCGCAGTGGAACCGATCCGGTGCCGCCTGCCGACCAACGCAAATTCCAATCGGCCGCCGACTGCTGTAATTTTGGGCATCCGTCTCAATATTGAGGCATAATATTGATCGCGGGCCGCATCTGGATGCAAGAGCAAAAACCCGCTGCGCCCGAGCGGCAAGCCACTCGTCATGCCCGGGACATAGCCGAGCGGAACTGATGTCGTCCTTCGGACGGCTGTGCCCGGCCATGACGAGGAAAGGTTAGTCGTGCCGATGCTCCGGCAGCGCCAGGCCGAACGTTTTTGTCAGATCCGCCACCTGCTCGGGCGACAGAAAACGTGGGTTCAGGCCGCGCAGCAGCAGATACAGCTTTGCCGTCTCTTCCAGCTCCTCGATCGCGAACACGGCTGCCTCCAGCGTATCACCCGAAACTACCGGGCCGTGATTGGCGAGCAGCACCGATGAATATTTTCCGGCGAGGCCCTTGATCGCATCCGCCACCGCCGGATCGCCCGGCCGATAATACGGCACCAGCGCGGTGGCGCCGCACTTCATCAGGTAGTACGCCGTCATCGGCGGTAGTGCGGCACGCGGGTCGATCTCCGGCAGCATCGAGAGCGCCACCGAATGCGTCGAATGCAGATGCACCACCGCGCGCGCCGCGCTGCGCGTCTGATATAGCGCCGTGTGCAGCGGCACTTCCTTGGTCGGGGCGTCGCCGGAGGCGAGCCGGCCGTCGGCGTCACCAGCCAGCCGCCGTCGTAAAGTTTCACACTGATATTGCCTGAGGAACCCGGCGTCAGCCCGCGCTCGAAGAGCGAGCGGCCGAGGCGGCAGATTTCCTCGCGGGCCTTGCTTTCGGTCATGGCAGCATCCTCTTTGCCGCCTTGTCTCATGCTTTGGCAGCGCGGCCAAGCCGTGATACGGAGAGACAAAAGCCGTTTTCGAATTTCGGCTTAAGAGGAACCCCAAAAGGAATTGTCGCATGCCAGAATCCGCATCTCGAAAAGTCGCCGTCATCGGCCTGGGCTCGATGGACGTCGCATCCGATGCGGTTGCACGCTTCGTTGCCGACGGCGGCAAGGGTGCCAAGACGCCAGCGGAAGCCGCCAACGGGGCCGACATCGTCGTCAGTGTGGTCCTCAACGCCGCCCAGACCGAAGCCATCTTGTTCGGCAAGGATGGCGTCACCGAAACGCTCGCAAAGGACGCCGTGTTCGTCTCCTCCGCCACCATGGATCCGGAAGTGGCGCGGCGGCTGGCGACGCAATTGGAGACTACCGGCCGGCATTATCTTGACGCGCCGATCTCAGGCGGCGCGCAGCGCGCGGCGCAGGGCGAACTGACCATTCTCGCCTCGGGCAGTGCGGCCGCCTTCGCCAAGGCGCGGCCCGCGCTCGACGCGATGGCGGCAAAACTCTATGAGCTCGGCGATGCCGCCGGCCAAGGCGCCGCATTCAAGATGATCAACCAGTTGCTCGCCGGCGTGCATATCGCGGCCGCCTCTGAGGCGATCACCTTCGCCGCCAGGCAAGGCCTCGACTTGCAAAAAGTCTATGAGGTGATCACGGCCTCGGCCGGTAATTCCTGGATGTTCGAGAACCGCATGCCGCATGTCATCGCCGGCGATTACAAACCGCGCAGTGCGGTGGAAATCTTTGTCAAAGACCTCGGCATCGTCCAGGACATGGCGCGGTCAGCGAGATTCCCCGCGCCGCTGGCATCCGCGGCGCTGCAGATGTTTCTGATGGCGTCCGCTTCCGGCATGGGCCGCGACGACGACGCCTCGGTGGCGCGGCTCTACGGGCGCATCTCCGGCACGCAACTGCCCGGCGAGCCGAAATAGAACGAACAAGAGGACCGTCGATGCCCCGTTTCGCCGCCAATCTCACGATGATGTTCAACGAAGTGCCGTTTCTCGACCGCTTTGATGCGGCGGCGAAGGCTGGATTCACCGCCGTCGAATTCCTGTTTCCTTACGATCATCCGGCAGACGCCATCGGCGAGCGGCTGCGCCGCAACGGCCTGACGCAGGCGCTGTTCAACCTGCCGCCGGGCAATTGGGACGCCGGCGAAAAGGGATTTGCCGCGTTGCCGGATCGTTTCGCCGATCTGCAGGACAGCGTGCGCACCGCGCTACACTATGCCCAGGCAACGGGAGTGAAGCGGTTGCATCTGATGGCGGGCATCGCCGACCGCAGCGATCCGCAAGCCCGGGCGGCGTTCAACAGATCGGTGGTGTGGACCGCCGAGTTTCTGATGCCGCATGGTCTCGACGTGGTGATCGAGCCGATCAACCCGCGCAACGTGCCCGGCTATTTTCTCAATGATTTTGGCTTCGCGCGCGACCTGATCCGTGAGCTGCAAATCCCGAACCTGAAACTGCAGTTCGACATTTATCACTGCCAGATCATCCATGGCGACGTCACCATGCGATTGCGCGAGATGATGCCGATCATCGGCCACGTCCAGATCGCGAGCATTCCCTCGCGCAACGAGCCGGATGGCGAGGAATTGAACTATCCGTTCCTGTTCGATGAGCTCGACCGGCTCGGCTATCGCGGTTTTGTCGGTTGCGAATATAATCCGCGCGGCAAGACCACCGATGGCCTCCGCTGGTTCAAGCCCTACGCCGGAGTAAAACCGTGACGCTGGCGCTGGGCTGCATCGCCGACGACTATACCGGCGCCTCCGATCTTGCCAACACGCTCACACGTTCCGGCCTGCGCACGGTGCAGACCATCGGTGTGCCCTCAGGCGATCTTGCGCTGCCCGAAGTCGACGCGGTGGTGGTGTCGCTCAAAAGCCGGTCGATCGAAGCAAGCCTCGCAGTGTCGCGCTCGCGCGCTGCGGAAAAATGGCTGCGCGGGCGAGGGGCCGATCACGTGTTGTTCAAGATCTGCTCGACCTTCGATTCCACCGACGCCGGCAACATCGGCCCGGTCATGGATGCGCTACGCGCCGATTGCGGCGACACCATCGTGCTGGTGACGCCCGCGTTTCCGGAAACCGGCCGCACGGTCTATATGGGCAATCTGTTCGTAGGCTCGGTGCCGCTGAATGAAAGCCCGCTCAAAGATCACCCGCTGAACCCGATGCATGATTCCAACCTGGTGCGGGTGCTGGCGCGCCAGAGCAAGACTAAAGTTGGGCTGGTCGATCTCGCCGAGATCGCGCGCGGGCCCGATGGCGTCCGCGCGCGCCTTGCCGATCTTTCAAAAAAGGGCATCGGCGCGGCCATTGCGGATGCGGTTTTCGAACGCGATCTCGAAACCATCGGCGCCGTCGCGCTCGATCATCGGCTGTCGGTCGGCGCCTCCGGTCTTGGACTCGGTCTTGCCCGCGCGCTGGTCGCCTCACGCAAAGTCAAATCGAATGCGCCTGACGCCGCTACCGACGCAAACGTGGGCGGACCGGCGGCGTGCCTCGCCGGCAGCTGTTCGCAGGCGACGCTGCAACAGATCGCCAACGCCGAAAAGGCGATGCCGGTGCTGCATCTCGATCCCGATCGCGTGGTCGAGGGCAAGCAGGAGGCGCGGCGCGCGCTGTCCTGGGCCAAAGAACGGCTCGGCGAAGGCCCGATCCTGATCGCCTCCAGTTCGACGCCGGACGAAGTGGCAGCTCTGCAGGCACGTCACGGCCGCGACGCCGCGGGACACGCGATCGAGCAGGCGATGGCCGATATCGCAGAAGGATTGGTGCAATCGGGCGTGCGGCGGCTGGTGGTCGCCGGCGGCGAAACCTCTGGCGCGGTGGTGGATCGCCTGAAAATTCCTGGCTTTCTGGTGGGCGCGGAAATCGCCGCCGGCGTGCCGGTGCTGAGTGCGGTGGGCGTCAGGGACGGCGACATGCTGCTTGCACTAAAATCAGGCAATTTCGGTGGCCCGGAATTTTTCTCCGATGCACTCAAGCTGATGCGCTGAGCGATCGCGCGTTTTTTCGCGCCGTCCGGCTGGTAGTCATACGGAGTCTTAAGAACAATTGGGTTAACAAAAAACTCAGTCCGCGTCGGCCTTAATGCTGACGGGGATTGTCTCTGCCGCCTTGCCGATCCGCTGCCCGCGCCACGCGCTCAAAACCGAAAGATTGCTGAATGCTCGCTAAGTTCTCGATCCGCGCCAAGATCACCGCCGTCGTTGCCTTCCTGCTCATTGCGATCACCGGCATGGGCCTGCTAGCGGTCAAGAACATGCGGGCGATCAACGCCAATACCGTGGATATCGCCACCAACTGGCTGCCGAGCGTACGCTTGCTGGGCGAGCTGCGCGCCGGCGTCATCACCTATCGCAACGTGATCCGCGAGCACATGCTGGCGGAAACCCTTGAAGAAAAGCAGGCGTCTGAAAAGACCCTGGCTACCGTTGTCGAGGCCAACATGAAGATTCGCCAGAGCTACGAAGCGGTAATTACTTCGCCGGAAGAACGCGTGATTTACAACGATTGGATCAAGATCTGGGAGGAGTACAAGAAGGGTACCGAAGAAGTCATGGCCCTGTCACGGAAAGCCGCCGGCCAGATCCCTCATGAAGCGCATGACTTGAACACCAAGACGGTCAACAAGATCGGGATCGAAGCCGATAATATCCTGAAGAAGGACATCGACCTTAACAACACGGGCGCCGACAAGGCAGCCAGCGACGCCGCCGACAGCTATGCTTCGGCCTTCATGATGCTCGCGGTCATCCTCGGTGCTGCCATCATCGCCGACGTCGGCATCAGCTTCTATCTGGTTCGCGATGTCTCGGCCGGCATTGCCTCCATCGTCACGCCGATGCAGGCGCTGGGCAACGGGGACTTGACCGCAGAGGTGCCGCATCAGGGCGAGAAAACCGAAATAGGCACCATGGCGGACACCCTGCAGGTGTTCAAGCAGGCGCTGATCGCCAAAAAGGCCGCCGATGAGGCCGCCGCAAGCGACGCCGAAGCCAAGATCGAGCGCGGGCGCCGGGTCGATGGTATCACCCGCGACTTTGAATCGATGATCGGCGAGATCGTCAATACCGTATCCTCGGCTTCGGCGCAGCTTGAATCCTCTGCCGGCACCTTGACCGCGACCGCCGAGCGTTCGCGAGAACTCACCACCGTGGTCGCGGCGGCGTCGGAAGAAGCTTCCACCAATGTGCAGTCGGTGGCCTCGGCGACCGAGGAAATGGCCTCCTCCGTCAACGAGATCAGCCGCCAGGTGCAGGAATCGGCGCGGATGGCGACCGATGCGGTCGATCAGGCGCGCAAGACCAATGATCGCGTCAGCGAATTGTCGAAGGCAGCGAGCCGGATCGGCGACGTGGTCGAACTGATCAACACCATCGCCGGACAGACCAACCTCTTAGCACTGAACGCCACCATCGAGGCGGCCCGCGCCGGCGAGGCCGGCCGCGGGTTTGCCGTGGTGGCTTCTGAGGTAAAGGCGCTGGCCGAGCAGACCGCGAAGGCGACCGGCGAGATCGGCACGCAAATTGCCGGCATCCAGGCGGCGACGCAGGAGTCGGTCAACGCCATCAAGGAAATCAGCGGCACCATCGAAAAACTGTCGGAGATTTCCTCGACCATCGCAGCTGCCGTGGAAGAGCAGGGGGCGGCGACCCAGGAGATTTCCCGCAACGTGCAGCAGGCCGCCCAAGGCACCATGCAGGTTTCTTCCAACATCACCGACGTGCAGCGCGGCGCCAGCGAGACCGGTTCGGCGTCCTCACAGGTGCTCTCGGCGGCGCAGTCGCTGTCCGGTGAGTCTTAAGAAGAACTGGGTTAACAAAAGCCCAGCACGCGTTGGCCTGATGCTGACGGGGATGTCTCTGTCGCTTTGCCGATTCACCGCCCGCACCAAAACAGAAAAATTCCTGAAATGCTCGCCAAGTTCTCGATCGGCGCCAAGCCGGCAGCCCTGGATAGATGGTCATGAAAAAACTGCTCAAAATATTGGCCCTCCGCTCGATCGCCGCCAGGCTCACCGCGATGGCCGTGGCCGGCGCGGTCTTCATGGTGTTCGTCGCCGTCACCGTCCTTCTCATTGCCCGCGCCGAACTCGCCGCCGAGCGGACCGAAAAGGCTCATGCCATGGTCGACGCCGTCTGGAACATGGCGGAAAGCTTCCAGCATGCGGCTGCATCCGGCGCGATCACCGAGGACGAGGCGAAGGCGCGGCTATTTGCGGCCGCCAGCGGCATCTGGTTCGAGGGCCACACGAACTATGTCTTCATGTATGACACCGAGACCGGGCTCTGCGTCGTGAATGCGGGAAATGCGGCGTTGATCGGCAAGGATGTGCGCGGCCTCAAGGACGCCAATGGCCTTCCGTTCGCATCGATGATGCTCGACATGGCGAAACGCCAGGGCGAGGGCACGATCCAATACGCGTTCCCCAAGGGCGGCGGCAAAATCCCGATGGAGAAGGTTGCCTATGTCCGGGGCTTTGCGCCCTGGCACCTGATGATCGCCTCCGCCGAGTATATGAGCGATATCGACACGACCTTTTGGGGAATGGCCCGGATGGCGGCTCTCGTGATCGGCGTCCTGATGCTGTTTTCGATCGGCATCGCCTGGGCGGTCGCGCGCAGCGTCGTGAGGCCGCTGTCGCGCCTCAAGGCACGCATGGCAGCCTTGAGCGCCGGCGAGTTCAACGCTCCCGTTGTCGACGCAGACCGCCACGACGAGATCGGCGAGATGGCGCAAACGGTGCAGGTGTTCAAGGGGGCGATGATCGAGACCAACCGGTTGCGCTCAGAGCAATCGGACGCCGAGCAGCGACAGCGGCAGCAACGCCAGGCGGATATGTTCCGGCTTGCCGACGATTTCGAAGGCACCGTCGGTGAGATCATCGAAACCGTATCGTCGTCATCGACCAAACTCGAAGCGTCCGCAAGCTCGCTGACGTCGAGCGCGGAGCGCGCCCAGCAACTCACCACCATGGTCGCGGCGGCCTCCGAGCAAGCCTCCACAA
>WNFJ01101088.1_pt1 | contig 14406 bp, 10 predicted proteins | sample 5400461 | NCBI WGS metagenome assembly WNFJ01 (sample SAMN13153349, study PRJNA577476) | soil metagenome | isolation source: 115 cm saprolite on Douglas fir-dominated hillslope | place: USA:California | collected 2013-09-17 | reverse complement strand
ACATCAGCCGATACATTGAGGAAGGGGAATCGCCGCTCCAGGCTGCGCTCAAAGGTTCCGAGCAGATCGGTTTCACCATCGTTTCGCTCACCGTTTCGCTCATCGCCGTGCTCATCCCCCTTCTCTTCATGGGTGATATCGTTGGCCGGCTCTTTCGGGAATTTGCCGTTACACTTGCTGTAACCATTCTCGTCTCCGCTTTCGTTTCGTTGACGCTCACGCCCATGATGTGCGCCAAACTCCTGCGCCATCAGAAAAAAGAAGAAGAGGGCTGGTTCTACCGCAAGTCCGAAGATGCTTTCAATTCCGTTATTGCTTTCTACGGCCGCACGCTGCAATTCGTGCTGCGCTACCGCACCACCACTCTCGCCGTCACGGTAGCCACTCTCGTCGGCACGATCCTTCTCTATATCTACGTCCCCAAGGGATTCTTTCCGGTTCAGGATACCGGCGTCATCCTCGGCGTTTCCGAAGGCCCGCAAAACGTTTCGCTCGCCGCCATGGCTCGCTACCAGCAAGCTCTTGCCGACCNNGTCGAAAGCCTGTCCTCGTTTATCGGGATCGACGGCACAAACACCACGCTGAACGATGGGCGCATCCAGATCAATCTCAAGCCGCTCGCCCAGCGCAATATCAACGCCTCCGACATTATTCGCCGGCTCCAGCCTGAACTCGAAAAAGTCGACGGCGTTTCGCTCTTCCTGCAACCGGTTCAGGACTTGACAGTCGAAGACCGCGTCAGCCGCACGCAATTCCAATACAGCCTTGAGGATGTCGACGCCAAAGAGCTCGCTTACTGGACCCCGCGCTTTATCGAGAAATTGAAATCGCTCCCCGAGCTGCGCGACGTGGCCAGCGACCAATTGAACCAGGGCCTTCTCGCCTCACTCACCATCGACCGCGACACCGCTTCGCGCCTCGGCGTTCTTCCCGCCGACATAGACAACACGCTTTACGACGCCTTTGGCCAGCGCCAGGTGTCCACGATTTTTACGCAACTGAACCAGTACCACGTGGTGATGGAAGTCGATCCGCAGTTCCAACAGAATCCCGATTCACTGAAAAGCATTTACGTAAAATCCTCCAACGGAACGCAGGTCCCGCTCAGCGCCTTCACGCGATTCGAGCCAAACGACGCGGCGCTGGCGCTGAACCATCAGGGCCAGTTTCCCGTAGTCACTCTTTCGTTCAACTTGGCTCCCAATGGCGCGCTCGGCGACGCCGTCAACGCCATCGATCGCGCGAAGCAGGAATTGAATATGCCGCCCAGCATCCAGGCTACGTTCCAGGGTACCGCAGCGGCCTTCCTGAAGTCCCTGGCCAACGAACCCATTCTGATCCTTGCGGCGCTGGTTACCGTCTACATCGTTCTCGGCGTTTTATACGAGAGCTACATCCACCCGATTACCATTCTTTCGACGCTCCCTTCCGCCGGCGTCGGCGCGATTCTCGCGCTGTTGCTCTGCCGCACGGAATTCAGCGTGATCGCGCTGATCGGCATCATCCTGCTCATCGGCATCGTCAAGAAAAACGCCATTATGATGATCGACTTCGCGCTGGAGGCTGAGCGCCAGGAAGGGAAGGCGCCGCTCGACGCCATTTATGAAGCCTGCCTGCTTCGCTTCCGGCCCATCATGATGACCACCATGGCCGCGTTGCTGGGCGGCTTGCCGCTGGCGCTCGGCGCCGGCGTGGGCTCTGAATTGCGCCGTCCCCTCGGCATCACCATCGTAGGCGGCCTGATCCTCAGCCAGTTGCTCACGCTCTACACCACGCCGGTTGTTTATCTGGCGTTTGATTGGCTCGGGCGCCGCTTCGCGTTTCACGTTGGCAATCCCATCGAGGAGCCGGCTCACGGAGACTAGCGCGTGAACTTTTCCTCCAACTTTTCCGCGCCCTTCATTCGACGGCCCGTCGCCACGTCGCTGATCACTATTGCTATTTTTCTTTCCGGGGCCGTTGCGTTTCGTTTCTTGCCCGTCGCACCTCTGCCGCAGGTCGATTTCCCCACCATCGGCGTGGGAGCAGGTCTGCCCGGAGCGAGCCCGGAGACCATGGCCTCCGCCGTCGCCACGCCGCTCGAGCGGCAGTTCAGCCGCATCGCCGGCGTCACGCAAATGACCTCTTCGAGCGGTCTCGGCTCCACGAACGTCACGCTCCAGTTCGATCTCAATCGCGACATCAACGCCGCTGCGCGCGACGTTCAAGCCGCCATTAACGCCGCGCGCAGCCAGCTTCCCGCCGATCTTCCCGGCCAGCCTACGTATCGCAAGGTGAATCCCGCTGACTCCCCGATCCTGCTCCTGTCGCTAAGTTCAGATAACATTCCGCCTGCGCAGATCTACGACGCCGCTGATTCCATCCTTGCGCAGAAGCTTGCTCAGATCGAAGGCGTCGGCCAGGTCTTCGCCTGGGGCAGCGCGCGTCCAGCGGTGCGCGTCGAAGCCAACCCCTATCAGTTGAACAGCTACGGAATCAGCCTCGAACAAGTTCGCAAGTCGCTTCAGGCGGCCAACGCAAACCTTGCGAAGGGCGCGCTCTCCGATTCCCGCGAAACCTGGGCCGTTTCCGATACCGACCAGCTTTTCAAGGCTTACGAATACCAGCCTCTGATCGTCGCCGGACACGCGGGTGCGCCGGTGCGCCTGCGGGACATCGCCGAAGTCGTCGATTCCGTCGAAGACAACCGAAATCTCGGCCTCTCCAACGGGAAACCCGCGGTTCTCCTCGCCATTTTTCGCCAGCCCGCAGCCAATATGATTGAGACCGTGGATCGCATCTTGGCCGTTCTTCCTCTGCTCCGCGCTTCTATATCGCCTTCGCTTCACCTGAACGTCGTCGTCGACCGCACCACCACGATTCGCGCTTCCGTTCATGACGTCGAGATCGCGATGATGATTTCGATCATCCTTGTGATTTTCGTGGTCTTCGCATTCTTGCGTAACGCCTGGGCTACCATCATCCCCAGCGTGGCGGTGCCGCTCTCCCTCATCGGCACATTTGGAGTCATGTATTTGTGCCATTACAGCCTGGACAATCTTTCGCTAATGGCCCTCACCATCTCCACGGGCTTCGTGGTTGACGATGCCATCGTGGTCATCGAGAACATCACTCGCCACATCGAAGGCGGCATGAAGCCCTACGAAGCCGCTATGAAAGGCGCCAGGGAAATCGGATTCACCGTCCTTTCCATGAGTACTTCGCTCGTTGCCGTTTTCATTCCAATTCTTCTTATGGGCGGCATTGTGGGCCGGCTTTTCCGCGAGTTCGCGGTGGTTCTCAGCGTGGCCATTGGCGTGTCTCTCCTGATTTCTCTCTCCACAACACCGATGATGTGCGCCCGCTTTCTCCGGACCGAGACTGGCAAGCACAACCGGCTCTACCGCTTGTCCGAAAACGCTTTCAATCGTCTTCTCCGCACCTACGATATTTCCTTGTGCTGGGTTCTCCGCCATCAGGTTCTTATCTTGCTTCTCACTTTCGGCACGGTTTGCTTGAATGTGTATCTCTTCTACCAGACGCCCAGCAGCTTTTTCCCGCAGCAGGACACCGGGCGCTTCAGCGGGCTTATCCAGGGCGATCAGGATCTTTCCTTCGCGGCCATGTCGCAGAAGATGCGTCAGTTCACGGACATCGTTTTACAGGATCCCGCCGTCGACACAGTCCCGTCATTTCCCGGCGGGGGCAGCGGCGGCAGCACGGCGCGCATGTTCGGACTAACCATTGATCAGGTGATCGCGCGTATTCGTTCAAAGAGTGCCAGGATTCCCGGCGCCGCCCTGTACTTGCAAGCGGTCCAGGATCTCACCATTGGCGGCCGCTTTGGCGGCGCTCAATATCAATACACGCTGCAGGCGGACAATCTCAGCGACCTCAACCATTGGGCGCCCATCATTATGCAGCGCCTCCAAAAAGTTCCCGAACTCCGCGACGTCAACTCCGATCAGCAAATGCATGGCTTGCAAAGCTCCGTGGTCATTGACCGCGACACCGCCAGCCGTCTTGGCGTCGCCGTTCAGGATATTGACAACACTCTGGGCGATGCCTTTGGCCAGCGCCAAGTCTCCAACATCTATAAAGGCCTCAATCAGTATCACGTGGTGCTGGAAGTCGCCCCCGAGCACCAGCAAAGCCCTGAAGCGCTCAAGTCAATCTACGTGCCCTCAAAATCCGGCACGCTCGTTCCGCTCAGCGCTTTCGCTCACTACGAGCCTTCGAATACGGCGCTTTCCGTGAACCACCAGGGCATCTTCCCGGCGATCACCCTTTCCTTCAATCTCGCTCCGGGCGCTTCTCTTGGCCCTGCCGTCGAGCACATCGAGGCCGTCCGGCGTGAACTCCGTGTTCCCTCTTCCGTTCATGCCACGTTCCAGGGCACCGCTCAGGCCTACCAGGATTCTCGCTCCAATCAGCCGGTTTTGATTCTGACGGCTCTCGCCGCCGTCTACATCGTCCTTGGCATCCTGTACGAGAGCTTCATTCATCCGATTACTATTCTGTCGACGATTCCTTCCGCTGGAATCGGCGCGCTGCTCGCGGTCCAGCTGATGAAGTCAGACCTGAACATCATTGCGTTGATTGGCATCATCCTGCTGATCGGCATCGTGAAGAAAAATGCCATTCTGATGATCGATTTTGCGGTGCAAGTGGAAAGGGAAGAAGGGAAGTCGCCCGTCGAGGCTATTTACAAGGCTTGCTTGCTGCGCTTCCGACCCATTTTAATGACAACTATGGCGGCATTGCTTGGTGCCATGCCGCTGGCGGTCGGCGCGGGTGTGGGTTCCGAGTTGCGCCGCCCGCTGGGCATCACCATTGTTGGCGGATTGATTCTCAGCCAGATGCTCACACTGTTCACCACGCCGGTGGTGTACATCTACATGGACCGCCTGCAATCCTGGTTGCAGCGGTCCTTTGGACGTGCCCCCGTACACGCTCCTGCGCCTGCTCACTCGGACTAACAAATTCAAATTTGAACGCTCTTCGAAGGAACAGTCAGCTCAGAAGATAGGTCGCCGCAACTCAGGCGCTGCCGATCAGCCAGCCTGTCAGGAAAACCAAAACGCCGCCCACAATCACCTGAAATGCCGCCTGCAAGAACGGCGTATCCATGTAGCGGTGCCGGATGAAGCTGATCACCAAGAGCTCGACCGCCACGAAGATAATCGCCACAAGAGTTGCGACGTGAAAATTGCTGATCAAGAAGGGGAGCGTATGTCCGATTCCGCCCGCTGTGGTCATTAGTCCGGTGATAGCTCCTCGCAACCAAGGTGAACCTCGCCCCGTCAGCGAACCATCATCGGATTGCGATTCCGAGAACCCCATCGAAATCCCAGCACCGACAGATGCGGCCAGTCCTACCAGAAATGCCTTCCAGCTATTCTGGAAGGCAAAAGCTGCGGCAAACAGCGGTGCCAGAGTTGAGATCGACCCATCCATCAGACCTAGGAGTCCCGGCTGCACCACCTGTAGCAGGAACAACTTGCGGTGTGATTCATCTTCCTTTGCTTTCGCGCTGGCGTGAAGATGCTTTTCTTCCAGTTCACCGGCGGTTCGCTCGTGTTTGCGCTCCTCATCGGCGAGCTTGTTCAGCAATTCCCGTGTAGATATGTCCGTTGTGCGGCTCGCCGCTCGCGCGTAAAAGCGGCTCGCCTCCAGCTCCATCAATTCCGCTTGCTTGCGAGCGACTTTCACGCCCAGGGGCCGGACCAGCCACACCGGTTTCCTGGTCAGGAATCCCTTCACGTTTTCCCGCCGGATCAGCGGAATATGATCGCCGAACCGCTGCCGAAACATGGCAAACAAGCGGTCGCGATGGCCCACCTCTTCCTGGCGCATCTCCTCAAACATCTCCGCCGTCGAGGGATACTCTTCCCGCAATGCGTCCGCAAACTCACCGTAGATCCGGCCGTCTTCCTCTTCGGCTGCGATGGCGATTGCCAGAATCTCTTTTTCCGTTAAATCCTTGAACTTTTTCAGCATCGGTCCACGTCCTCGCACTTCTGTGAGGAAGCAGAATCGCACAAAGCGAGCCGTGAAGTCATCCTGCGCTGGTCCATTTGCTGCGAACTGCGTCAAGGGTGGCGGATCCAATACGAATGGGAGAGACTGGACACGGGCTGCCGGAGCGCCGTGATTGGAGGACAGAAATCAGAGGTAAGAAATAAAACCAAGAACTGAAGACTGAATACTACGGCGCGAATCCTTGCGTCCGGCAAACCTGTACGATGCCCAGGCGGTCTTCCGCGCCGATCTTATGCTTCATTCGGTAGAGGTGGTTCTTCACCGTTTGCTCCGAGAGGCAAAAGTGATTGGCGATTTCCTTGTTTGTGAGCCCCTCGGCGATCAAGGGAATTAATTGCTGTTCACGCCGCGTCAGGCCCAGCCTCTGGTGCACGCTCGCCGAAGGGAAGGAAGTCCCTTGCCGTTCGAAATACCGGAAGAGGGTCGCGCACAAGATGCCAGGGCAGACGGCCTCGCCTCCTCGCAGCGCTCGCACTCCGTCCACTACGTCCTCTGCCGAAGCGTCTCTCGGCAGGTACCCGCGAACTCCCGCCCGCACACACTGCAGAAACTCGGCTTCCTCTCCGCTCACACCAATCAGGAGAATCTGCACTTTGGGAGCGGTCGTGCGCACCTTTCGAACCGCCGCCAGGTCTTCGTTTCCGTTCCCGCGCGATGCCAGCAGTAGGATGTTTGTTTCTTCTTTGAGCAGATCTTCCGAATGGAACAGTTCGGCTGTGTCCGTTCCAACCACCTCGATTTCCCCGCTCTGGGTCAACATCCGGGAAAGCGCCTCTGTTTGCAGGAGATTCTCCGCCGCCACGAAGACGCGCGGCTTGGCAGCAGTTGGCCTCCCCTTACCCGCTTTCGCGGAGCTCTCGACCGCCAAGAGATTTAACCGGCGATCAACATTCGAATGGATTCCCTTTTTTCTTGAATCGATTGTATCCGGCATATGCTGTATCCAAGTCTTGTTGCCGTCCAACGTGTGCATCCTCTTTGTGCACTTTTGCTGCCGCCCCTCGATTCGCCACGGGTCTCCAATGCTGCTGTAACCCCTATGGGAACAACTATTTAAGTTCTACTCCGGAGCGGCCTTTCCGTTTTCATGATCTCAAATTGGTACCAAATCCAGCCCCAGCTTTAATTCGGAACACTTGTCAGCGGCTTGCACCCCTTTTGTTTTCCACATTAACCCATCTTTCTTTTCTGGTACTTCCGTACTACCATTTGCCCGAGCGGCGTACTCTCTTGAGAGAGTACGTTCTCGCTATAGGTTTCAGTGTTGACGCGGGGCTACTCTTAATTCCGGATGGACCACAGGATTCCTCCGGAAAGATAGTTTACGCATGGCGACCCAGCAAGATCTGATGACCAAAAACATCTCTACAGGAAGTTCCCCCAAGCAACCGTATACACAAACCGAACGCCGCGGCACCCGCCGCTGCAAGATTACGCAGCTCATGCGTATTCGCCCCTCGGATCCGAACAAGGAGCATTTTGAAGACCTGCGCGGGTCGGTCAGTGTTTCCCGGTCCGGCGTTTTTTTCCAGTCCAGCGAAGCTGGTTACGAAGTTGGCATGCGGCTGTTCGTAACCATGCCGTATTCGAAAGACCCCGCGTCCATGAACCGCGAATACCTGGCGGAAGTTGTTCGAAGGGACGTTCTCCCGACAGGTATGTTTGGCATCGGATTCAAGATCCTAATGGAAATGGGAATGCGGCATTCGTATAACTTTGGCGCCCAAAACTCTCGTTAGTTCGCTCCAGAGCTTGGCGCTCCTTTGGACCCATTAAAAGCAAGAACGGGCGTCCTGGTTTCCCGGGACGCCCGCTCTTGTGTTTGGGGGTGGAGAGATCGATTTAAGACGCCTGACCAAGCATCCTCATGGCGCGGTGCCTCAAGATTCCCAACTGTCGGTTCAGCGGGTGTCTGCGGCCAAGGAAGCTAAGAACGGGAGGTCGGCGAGCTGTCAATTTGTTCATTGCAATCGTCAGCCGGACATCGCGCCGGGCATATTTGAGCCCATTCTGCAGAGCATCAACGGCATCATCGCGCCGCCCAGCGGTGGCATAAACTTCCGCGAGATTCAAGTAAAGCTGCGCTTGATTCCTCTTCATTCGAACTGCAGAGTCGCACAGCCTCTCCGCTTCGCCCCATTTTCCTTCAGAGCGGGCCAGTACCACACCCAGGTAGGACATGTAATAGGGATTGTTCTTGTCCAGATCCACTGCGCGCCGCATGTGCGGTAAAGCTTTAATGGCGTAATTGTCGCGCAGAAGTGTCAATCCGGTCTTGAATTCACGGAAGGCTTCCGTATCCATCATCGGTTCACCTCATCCGCCCCGACCGGGCCGGGGTTGCGGGAGAATAGGATTTCCGGGAGTTTGGGGAGGTCCCGCGGTGCGCGTTGGAGAGTCGCGCCAGCCTCCGCTGTGGACCGTCAAAAAGAAATGTCCCGCGAAGCCAGGCAACCAGCGGAACAGCCAACAGCACGATCGCGAGAAAAGTTCCCATCCCAGTCGTTTTTGAAGCTACACGCAGTTTTATCCAGAATCTACTGACCGGGAGGACAGTCTTGGTTCAGCGGGACTCAAGGAGGAATGCAAGGGGAGGGGACAGGTGCCTGTAGACCAACTCTGGACTGTCGGGGCTCGGGATAAAGCCCCACACGTACGTTCGACGTTGCTCCGGCAATCTCACTTCTTGCCGGCCTTGTTTTTCCAGTCTTTGCGCCAGTCCTCCCAATCCTTTAGCGTGACCTTGAACATGGCCTTGGCCGCTTTGTGCAGCCATCGTCCTTTGCGCCCGGCAAGGTCCTTTTTCAGTCCGCCGATGGCTTTTGGGCTGCCGAAATGCATATTGGCGGTTTCCCAGCCCATGTCATACAGGAGCCGCGCTTCGTCTCTTTCTTTGGGCAGGGAAGCGAGCTCGATTCGCGAACAGTCCGGCGCCAAGCGCCGAACCAGCCAATGTCCATGAAAATGGACGCAAGGGTCCTTGACGCGGACGGCGCATTCGACCAGCTTTGCGCCATATACAACATCGGAAGAAAGCTGCTTATACCAGGCGCAGGCAGATGTACGGATCGCTTTGGCTTCGCGGGCAATGAGCGCCCCTTGCCAAGAAGACAAGGCCACAATCCGAGGATGTCCCAGGCTCCCCAATCCCGCGATGCGCCGCCTTAGCTGGTAAGGGGCTCGCGGTTTAGGAAGGTAATCCTCGATCAGTTTTCGGACCTCCGCCGGAGGCTTCGCGGTGTAAGGTGGGCATTGCTGCATCTTCTCCCAGAACCGCACGGGGTCGCGGAGCTTACTAGTGGCGAGTAGCCGTAACCATTGGTGGTGTTCCGCCAGGACAAAGGCTTTGCCGCCCGCCGCCAAGGCATCGCGGTAGCCTTCTTCGGCGGCGCGTCAGGCTTAGGTGCTCCGAGGAGACCGCCAGATAGGCGCTGGTGGTCAGCCGCACAAGATCCAGCGTGTAAGCGCCAGGCCAGACTTCGTCCAGGTCGTTCACGCCCCAAATCAGGCGGCCTTCCTCGTCCCGCCAAGTGCCGAAATTTTCGACGTGCAGGTCTCCGACCGCGAGCACGGTGGGCGCTTTGGCCAGGTCTCCGCAGACCTCCGGCCAATGCTGCATCCAGCGGTAGAACGTGGCACGGAAGAAGGGAAAGACATCCTCCGCCATGCTCTGGTGTTTCAGTGCGATGTCCTGACGGATGACGGGAAGGCGCTTGGCAAGCCAGTTCTCGAAATCGGCCGTAGCTTTGAAGATATTCATGTTGAGCCCTTAGGATTCTGCTCTGGGCTAAACATGAGCGTGTTCGATTCGGGCAGGGCCGCCGCGAAGACGGGCCTCGCAAATAGGGAACTTCGCGGCAAGCTCCGCCACTTGTTTGCGCACACGCTGCTCCACTTCGGCGTTGCCGATGTTCGAGAGAATTTCCGCGATCCAGGCGCCGATCTGCTCCATCTCCGGCTCACGCATGCCGCGCGTAGTGACCGAAGGGCTGCCCAGGCGGATTCCGCCGCCTTTCATTGGTGGGAGAGGGTCGAACGGAATGGAATTCTTGTTTACCGTGATGCCGGCGCGGTCGAGGGCCTTTTCGGCGTCTGTTCCAGTAATGCCGCGCGAATGAACTTCAATCAGGAACAGATGATTGTCCGTGCCGCCAGTCACAATGCGGAAACCATGCTTGGCAACGGCAGCGGCCATGGCTTTGGTGTTGGCCACCACCTGCTTTTGGTAATCCTTAAAGGAGGGCTCCATCGCTTCTTTCAAGCAGACCGCTTTTGCTGCAATCGTGTGAACCAGCGGACCGCCCTGGGTGCCGGGGAAAGTGAGCCTGTCCAGTTCCTTTGCAAAAGCCGCCTTGCACAGCACCAATCCGCCGCGAGGACCGCGCAAGGTCTTGTGGGTCGTTGTGGAAACGATATCCGCGTGCGGCACGGGGCTGGGATGAACGCCGGCCGCGACAAGTCCCGCAATGTGCGCCATGTCCACAAAGAAGAGGGCGCCAACGGACTTCGCTGCTCTGGCGATGCGCTCGAAATCGATGATGCGTGAATAGGCGCTGGCGCCCGCGACGATCATCTTGGGCTTGTGCTCGCTGGCGAGCTTTTCAATTTCGTCGTAGTCAATGCGCTCGTCTTCCTTCTTCACGCCGTAGGCCACGAACTTGTACATGCGCCCGGAAAAATTCAGCGGATGCCCATGCGTCAAATGGCCGCCGTGCGAAAGATTCATTCCCAGAACGGTATCGCCGGGTTGCAAGGTCGACATGTACACCGATACATTCGCGGAGGTGCCAGAGTGCGCCTGAACGTTGGCGTGCTCGGCTCCAAATAGTTCTTTAGCGCGATCGATGGCCAGCTGCTCGACTTTATCGGCGTATTCGCAGCCGCCGTAATAACGTTTCCCGGGATAGCCTTCGGCGTATTTGTTGGTGAAGATCGAGCCCATGGCTTCCAGGACCGCTTCGGAGACAAGGTTTTCAGAGGGGATCAGCTCCAGCCCGGTGGCCTGGCGCCTGGCTTCTTCACGCAGCAGACCGGCGATTTGCGGATCGACGGAATCCAGCGGCCGGTTCATGCGGTCGTTTGCGTCGGTGGTCTTGGTCATGGAGCGTCCTCATCTCGCCGGGTGCGTTTTGGCGCGCGGTGCGGGCGGTGGGGCGATTTTATCGGATGGAGTGGAGGAAAGCCAATGACGTGACTTGTGGCTCTGACCTCGCCCTGGTTTCGGGTTTGTTGGGCGCATTTTTCGTGAATATTCCGTGAGGCTCACCACTGGATTGCTGCCAGTGGTATATTGGCCGCGAACCAATCCTCAAACGAATGAAACGCGATCGCTGCGCGGTCCAACACCATGAATCCAGGGGGGCAGAACGAAACTATGTCCATGGATAGAACAAATTTCTGGCGGGTCAAATTATTGTTTCACTGGCGGAGCTTCCCTCTGTTGTTTGGATGCGGAGCGTTGCTTGCGTTCGCGGTCGTTGCTGTGCGACTCAGCGCGCAAGAAAAAAACCCCTTTGTCGGCGATGCGAGAGCCGCCAAGGTCGGTGAATCGCAATTCCGCGCGAATTGCGCGTTTTGCCACGGGTTGGGTGCGCGCGGCGGGGGCCGGGGCCCTGACCTCACGCGGGCGCAGAAGCGTCACGGAAATTCCGACTCGGACCTGTTTCGAACGATTAACGAAGGAGTTCCCGGTACCGCCATGCCGCCGAACGGTGCCACGCAGCAGGGCGTGGGCATGACCGAAGAAGAAATCTGGCAGGTAATCACCTACATTCGTAGCGTGCAAGCGAACGCTCCGGCGCAAATTGTTGGAAATGCGGCGCACGGGAAGGAACTTTTTTATGGCAGCACGGCCTGTTCGACGTGTCACATGATTCAAGGGAAGGGCGGCCGGCTTGGTCCCGACCTCAGCACCACGGGATCGGCGCGTTCGACCGCGTATCTTGTGGAATCGGTGCGCAATCCCAGCCGCCGGCTGGCGCAAGGAATTTCCGAGGCCATGAAGGAATTCTCACAGGAATATGAAACGGTCACCGCGGTCACGTCGGATGGAACAAAGTTCGTTGGCGTGGTGCTGAACGAAGACAATTTCACCCTGCAGATGTTGGACACGCGGGAGCAACTGCACCTTTTCCAAAAAGACAAACTGCAGTCGCTGGAAAAAAGCCGGGAATCGCTCATGCCCGCTTACGATCAGAAAACGCTGAGCGACAAAGATCTGCAGGATTTAATCGCGTACCTGCTTGCGGTAGGTGCCCAATGAACAAGGGAGACATCAAAATAGGAATTTGCCTAGCTTCGATCACTCTGCTTGTTTCAAGCGTTGAAGTGTCAAGTGCTCGCGGTCAAGTGACGGAGCAGCGGCTGCTGGATTCGGCAAAGGATCCGCAGAACTGGCTGATGTACTCCGGCGACTACACGGGTCGGCGATTCAGTGCGCTCGACCAAATTAACACTTCGAATGCCGCGACGCTCGTTCCCAAATGGGCTTATCAGTCCATGGCGGGCGGAAAGTTTGAAACGACGCCGCTTGTCGTTGATGGCGTGCTCTACGCCACTGGTCAGGACAATCGCGCGTTCGCGCTTGACGCGCGCTCTGGCCGGCCGATCTGGCAATATCAACGCGCGCTGCCGTCGGACATTCGCCCTTGTTGCGGCCGCGTGAATCGCGGGCTGGCGATACTGGGCGACAAAGTTTTCCTGGGCACGCTCGATGCGCATGTGATTGCGCTTGACGCAAAGACGGGGAATATCGTGTGGGATGCCACGACCACGGACTACCGCAAGGGCTACAGCATCACGCTCGCGCCGCTGGTGATCAAGAATCTTGTGCTCATCGGAGTGTCCGGCGGCGAATATGGAATTCGCGGATTCATTGATGCTTACGATGCGGCGACGGGCGAGCGCAAATGGCGCTTCAACACCATTCCCGGTCCAGGGGAGCCCGGCCACGAAAGCTGGGAAGGCGATTCGTGGAAAATCGGAGGTGCGCCTGCGTGGATCACCGGCACGTACGATCCGGCCACCAACACCACTTTTTGGACCACCGGCAATCCGTCACCTTCGAATCGGGGAGAGGGCCGCGCGGGCGACAATCTCTACAGCAACTCCTTACTCGCGCTGGAGCCGGAAACGGGTAGGCTCAAATGGTATTTTCAATTTTCCAGGCACGATGAGCACGACTACGACGCCACGCAAGTGCCCGTCATGGTTAATCAAGGCGGCCGGCACCTGATACTGCAAGCCAATCGCAACGGGTTTTTTTACGTGATCGATCGCGCCAATGGAAAACTCATTTCCGCGAACCCTTTTGCAAAAGTGACCTGGAGCGATTCGAAAGACGCGAGCGGCGCTCCCGTTGCGCGCAAGGACGCTTCGCCGACGCTGGAAGGCAATCGCGTGTGCCCGGGTGCCGCCGGCGCAACGAACTGGATGTCACCCACTTACGATCCGCAAACGCAGCTTTTCTACGTTACCGCGCGGGAGCAGTGTGACGTTTTCAGCACGGCGCCGCAGCCCTACGAAGCGGGGCACGCTTATTATGGCAGCGCCTATTTCCCGAACGACGATGCCGCGCCCTTTACCGGCGCGCTCCGCGCCATCGATCCCAGCACCGGAAAAATAAAGTGGGAATGGAAGCATCCTTCGCCCACGTGGGCCGGAGTACTTTCTACGGCAGGCGGGCTGGTCTTCACCGGCGACGCCGAAGGAAACTTTATCGCGCTCGAAGCCGCTTCGGGCAAAGCGCTATGGCACTTCCAGTGCGGCGCATCGGTGTATTCATCGCCGATGTCGTTTGCGGTCGACGGGAAACAATACGTGGCCGTCGCGGCGGGCAGTGCTCTTTTCACTTTCGCGCTGCCCTGAGCCTGAACGGTGGAATCCGAGGCGTAGGACGGAAGCGCGCATCGGCTCGGAAGCTATTAGAAAGCTGATGAAACTTCTGGAGCGCTCGGGACACTACTTAAGTTGGCGTTATGGAGAAACGCTGCTTGATTTCGAGGCTATCAGGCTCATAATGAGGCTATCAGGCTCATAATGAGGTAGTTCGCGGAGGTTGGCCCCCCGGCTCATGCAATGCCCCGTTTGCCAAGCGGATAATCCACCCAGCGCTGCCACTTGCGAGAAGTGCAGCACTCCGTTCCCATTGTCAGACGCGACGATTTCTCCGTCACAATATGGTCACACAGCAGGGTCAGCAGGGTGGTCGGCGGCCGTCGCGGTGCGCCGGTCGAGTGAGGCTGCGGCAAAAGGGCAGCTCGAGCCGGGGACCATGCTCGGTGACCGCTACGAAATCCTTCAATTGCTCGGTCAAGGTGGGATGGGGGCCGTTTACAAGGCGCGCGACGTCGAACTGGAGCGCCTGGTTGCACTGAAGCTGATTCG